>Ga0299913_10004588_pt1 | contig 11626 bp, 8 predicted proteins | sample RVTome_9_FD_201360 | JGI IMG/M metagenome (GOLD analysis project Ga0299913, IMG submission 201360) | Soil microbial communities from uranium-contaminated site in the Upper Colorado River Basin, Wyoming, United States - RVT155D38 (version 2) ... | reverse complement strand
TCTACGGCGTGGGCGCCGTGGGGCTCGCCGCGGTCGCGGCGGCACGGGCCACCGGGGTGTCCACCGTGGTCGCGGTCGACCGGATCCCCGGCCGGCTCCGGATCGCGGAGAAGTACGGCGCCCGGGGCCTCGACCCCGCCGACCTCGGTGAGGCGTCCATGGTCGACCGGGTCCGGGAGCTGACCGGGGGCGGGTCGACGTACGCGATCGACACCACCGCGATGCCCGAGGTCGTCAAGCAGGGCACCCAGGCGCTGCGGATGCGCGGCACGATGGTGGCGCTGGGCCTGGGCCCCGAGGAGTACGTCATCGACGCGGTCGACCTGCTGCAGGGCGGCAAGCGGGTGATGTCGTCGATCGAGGGCGACTCCGACCCGCAGGAGATGCTGCCCCGGCTGCTGCGGATGCGCGCCGAGGGGACGTTCGATCTCGACGACCTGGTCACGACGTACCCGTTCGACCGGATCGACGCCGCTGTGGCCGACGTGCTCGCTGGGCGGGTGGTCAAGCCCGTACTGGTTTGGTAGTGCCCGGTGCGGGGACGCTCGCGCTGACCAAAGGCCACTGACCTGCGGCGATGCGCAGACACTCGTTTTCGCGGTGACCGCGCAGCGCCCATAAACTCCGCGTCATGACGCAGATCTCGCAGCAGCAGGCCCCGGACCCGACGAGCACCGAGCCCGGTGCCGTCGTGGTACCCGACAAGCCCGCGCTCGAGGGCCTCGAGGAGAAGTGGGTCGCCCGCTGGCGGGCCGACGACACCTACCGCTTCGACCGGAGCCAGTCGCGCGAGAACGTCTTCTCCATCGACACACCCCCGCCCACGGTCAGCGGCAAGCTGCACGTCGGGCACGTGTTCTCCTACACCCACACCGACCTGGTCGCGCGCTTCCAGCGGATGACGGGCAAGGCCGTCTTCTACCCGATGGGGTGGGACGACAACGGGCTGCCCACCGAGCGGCGGGTGCAGACCTACTACGGCGTCCGCTGCGACCCGAGCCTGCCCTACGACCCGGACCTCACACCGCCGGAGAACCCGGACCCCAAGAAGCAGATCCCGATCAGCCGACCCAACTTCGTCGAGCTGTGCGAGCGGCTGGTCGAGCTCGACGAGCAGGTCTTCGAGCAGCTGTGGCGCACCCTGGGCCTCTCGGTGGACTGGAACGAGCACTACACGACGATCGGTGCGAAGTCCCAGCTGGTCAGCCAGACGGCGTTCCTGCGCAACTTCGCTCGGGGCGAGGCCTACCTGCAGGAGGCCCCCACCCTGTGGGACGTCACCTTCCAGACCGCCGTCGCGCAGGCCGAGCTCGAGGCCAGGGAGTACGCCGGCCACTACCACCGGGTTGCCTTCCACCGGCCCGACGGAGAGGCCGTCCACGTCGAGACCACCCGCCCCGAGCTGATCGCCTCGGTGGTCGCACTGATCGCCCACCCCGACGACGAGCGCTACCAGGAGCTGTTCGGCACGACGGTCTCCTCGCCGGTCTTCGGGGTGGAGATCCCGGTGCTGGCGCACCAGGGCGCCGAGATGGACAAGGGCGCCGGCATCGCCATGTGCTGCACGTTCGGCGACCTCACCGACGTGACCTGGTGGCGCGAGCTGAACCTGCCGGTGCGCACCGTGATCGGCCGCGACGGGCGCTTCTCCCGCGAGACTCCCGAGTGGCTCAGTGCTGAATCTTTGGGAAGCGACGGCGCCGCCACGGCGTACGCCGACCTGGCCGGCAAGACCGTCTTCTCCGCCCGGGAGGCCATGGTGGCCAAGCTCCGGGAGACCGGAGACCTCGACGGCGAGCCCGCCCCCACCCAGCGGATGGCCAACTTCTACGAGCGCGGCGAGAAGCCGCTCGAGATCGTGGCCACCCGGCAGTGGTACATCAAGAACGGCGGGCGCGACGCCGCGCTGCGCACGGAGATGCTCGAGCACGGCGCCGAGATCGACTGGATCCCCACCCACATGAAGCACCGCTTCGACAACTGGGTCGGCGGGCTGAACGGCGACTGGCTGATCTCCCGGCAGCGGTTCTTCGGCATCCCGTTCCCGGTCTGGTATCCCCTCGACGCCGCCGGAGAGCCCGACTACGACCACCCGCTGCTCCCGAGCGAGGCCGACCTGCCTGTCGACCCGTCCACGGACGCCCCCCAGGGGTACGACGAGGCCCAGCGCGGGCGCCCCGGCGGGTTCGTCGGCGACCCCGACGTGATGGACACCTGGGCGACCTCGTCGCTGACCCCGCACATCGCGGGCGGCTGGGCCACCGACGACGACCTGTGGCAGCGGGTCTTCCCGATGGACCTGTGCACCCAGGGCCACGACATCATCCGCACCTGGCTGTTCTCCCGCGTGGTCCGGGCGCACTTCGAGAACCACGCCACCCCGTGGCGGCATGCGATGCTCTCCGGCTGGATCCTGGACCCGGACCGCAAGAAGATGAGCAAGTCCAAGGGCAACGTCGTGGTGCCGACCGAGATCCTGGAGAAGTACGGCTCCGACGCGGTCCGGTGGCGGGCGGCGATGGCCCGCCCGGGGCTCGACTCGCCGTTCGACGAGACCCAGATGAAGGTCGGCCGCCGGCTGGCTATGAAGGTGCTCAACGCCTCGCGGTTCGTGCTGGGCGGCGTGGGTGCGACGAGTGTGAACCCGGTGTCGGTGACCGAGCCGATCGACTGCGCCCTGCTCGGCCGGCTCGCCGGCGTGATCAGCCGCGCCACCGACGCGTTCGAGGCCTTCGACTACACCACCGCCCTCGAGGTGACCGAGAAGTTCTTCTGGGAGTTCTGCGACGACTACCTCGAGCTGGTGAAGGAGCGGGCGTACGGCGGACCCGACGGCGCAGGCGGCGACGCGACCGCCTCGGCCCAGGCGACGCTGGCGCTCGCACTGGACGTCCAGCTGCGGCTGCTGGCGCCGTTCCTCCCCTACGTCACCGAGGAGGTCTGGTCCTGGTGGCGGCCGGGCTCGATCCACCGGGCCACCTGGCCGGCCGTGACCGAGCTGGGCTCGGCGGCCGCGACCGACCCGGCGGCGGTCGACGCGGTCGGGGCCGCGCTGGTCGGCATCCGCGGCGCGAAGTCGCAGGCCAAGGCCTCGATGCGGGCCGAGCTGTCCCGCGTCGAGATCGCCGGCCCGGCGGAGCTGGTGCGGGCCGCGGAGCTGGCGGCCGGCGACCTGCGAGCGGCCGGCAAGATCGTGGGTGACCTGGTGTTCACCACCGACGACTCCGCGCAGATCTCGGTGACGGCGGAGCTGGTCACGGCCGAGTAGGCGCGGCCTTAGTCCTCTTCCAGGTCCTGTTCCAGGCCCTCTTCCGCGTCCTGGTCCTGCTGGTCGGGGATCTCGTCCTCACCCAACGGCTGCGTGGGATGGCCGTAGCCCGGCACGACCACGTCGTCCTCACCCTCGGCCTCGTCGCCGTCGTTCTCCTTCAGGCCCCGCTTGCCCTCATGCTTGGCGTTCGGGTTTCGGCCGGCCGAGTTGCCGCCCTTGTCGTCCGGAGGTCCCGTCAGGTCCGGGTCGACCTCGACCGGCGGCAGGTCCGGAAGGTCGACCTGAGGAACGTCGTTGACACCCGAGTCGGGGGCCGAGCCGCCGTCATCCCTGGGGTCGGCATCCGCGGCATTCGCCTGCGGCGAATCGAACGTGGCGGGGCCGTGCGTGCCTCCGGACGATCCGTCCGGCGTACCTTGACCCGCGTCGCGCTGGGTCACGGGACCCGGCCCGCGCGCGGAGCCGTCGGGGGCCTCGGGAAGGGGCTTGATCGTGGAGCCGTTGGTCGAGCTCGGCGCAGCGTAGTACGGCGGCTCCTGGGAGTCGTTCGCCTTGCTGCGCACGCCCGTGACCAGGACCATGCAGCAGACGGCGGCGACCGCCGCGAAGATGAAGAACGGGCGCTTCTGCTTGGCGCTCAACGACATCCTCCTTGTGGGCCCCGACCCGGGATCGGGCTCGCACGGACGATTCTCGCGGATGAGCAGGTGTCTTGGCCCGTCAGAGCCATCAAATGGCCCGAAATGACTAGACGGGTCCGACCAATCGGGCGACCGTCAGGCGGACTTCTTCTTCTTGGCCTCGGACTCGCGCGGCACGAGTGTGGGTGCGACGTCGTCGTCGACGACCTCGCGGGTGACGACGACCTTGGAGATGTCCCCGCGGGAGGGCACGTCGTACATGACGTGCAGCAGGACCTCCTCGATGATGGCCCGCAGCCCGCGCGCGCCGGTGCCGCGCTCCATCGCCTTGTCGGCGATCGCCTCGACCGCGTCGTCGGTGAACTCGAGCTCGACGCCGTCGAGCTCGAAGAGCTTGTGGTACTGCTTGATCAGCGCGTTGCGAGGCTCGGTGAGGATCTGGACCAGGGCCTCCTGGTCGAGCTTGGTGACACTGGCGATCAACGGGAGCCGGCCGATGAACTCGGGGATCAGGCCGAACTTGGTGAGGTCCTCGGGGCGCACCTCGGCGAGCAGGTCATCGGCCGCCCGCTCGGCCTTCCCTCGCACCTCGGCGGTGAAGCCGAGCGTCTTCTTGCCGACCCGCTGCTCGATGATGTGCTCCAGGCCGGAGAACGCGCCGCCCACGACGAACAGGATGTTCGTGGTGTCGATCTGGATGAACTCCTGGTGCGGGTGCTTGCGGCCGCCCTGGGGCGGCACCGAGGCCGTGGTCCCCTCGATGATCTTCAGCAGCGCCTGCTGGACGCCCTCGCCGGAGACGTCGCGGGTGATCGAGGGGTTCTCGGCCTTGCGGGCCACCTTGTCGATCTCGTCGATGTAGATGATGCCGGTCTCGGCCTTCTTCACGTCGTAGTCGGCGGCCTGGATCAGCTTGAGCAGGATGTTCTCGACGTCCTCACCGACGTAGCCGGCCTCGGTGAGGGCGGTGGCGTCGGCGATCGCGAACGGCACGTTCAGCATCCGGGCCAGTGTCTGGGCGAGGTAGGTCTTGCCGCAGCCCGTGGGGCCGATCACCAGGATGTTGGACTTCGCGACCTCGACCGCCTCGTCCCTGGCGTGCTTGCCGGCCACCGGCTGTAAGCCGGCCTGCACCCGCTTGTAGTGGTTGTAGACCGCCACGGCGAGGGCCTTCTTGGCCCGCTCCTGGCCCACGACGTAGGAGTTGAGGAAGTCGAAGATCTCCTTCGGCTTGGGCAGCTCGTCGAGGCCGACCTCGGTCCCCTCGCTGAGCTCCTCCTCGATGATCTCGTTGCAGAGGTCGATGCACTCGTCGCAGATGTAGACCCCGGGACCGGCGATCAGCTTCTTGACCTGCTTCTGACTCTTCCCGCAGAAAGAGCACTTGAGCAGATCGCCTCCGTCACCGATGCGCGCCACGGGGGACCCTCCTCATGAGTGGTGCTACAGGTTCGCGAACCATCCGACGGTACCCCGAGCCACCCCCGATGGGGGGACGACACGAAGTTTGTCGACCGGACACGTGACTCGGCTCCTAGGAGGTGGCCAGCGCAGGGGCGACCTTGCGGGACTCGATCACCGCGTCGATCAGGCCGTACTCGACGGCCTGCTCGGCGGTCAGGATCTTGTCGCGCTCGATGTCGCGGCTGACCTGCTCGATGTCGCGTCCGCTGTGGTCGCTGATCATCTTCTCGAGCAGCTCCCGCATCCGCAGGATCTCGTTGGCCTGGATCTCGATGTCGGACGTCTGGCCGAACGTGCCCTCGGTGTAGGGCTGGTGGATCAGGATCCGGCTGGTGGGGAGCGCGAGGCGCTTGCCCGGGCTACCCGCGGCCAGCAGGATCGCAGCCGCCGAGGCGGCCTGTCCGAGGCACACCGTCTGGATCTCCGGCTTGATGAACCGCATCGTGTCGTAGACGGCGGTGAGCGCCGTGAACGAGCCACCGGGTGAGTTGATGTAGATCTGGATGTCCTGGTCGGGGTTCATCGACTCCAGGCACAGCAGCTGGGCCATCACGGCGTTCGCGACGTCGTCGGAGATGGGCGTACCGAGGAAGATGATCCGGTCCTCGAACAGCTTCGCGTAGGGGTCGATCCGGCGGAAGCCGTAGGACGTCCGCTCCTCCCACTGGGGGATGTAGTAGTTCATGGCTTCAGTCCTTCTTGTGGGCGGGACGACCGTCGTCGGCGGCTTCGCGGGCACTCTTGATGACCTGGTCGACCAGGCCGTACTCCATGGCCTGGTCCGCGGTGAACCAGCGGTCCCGGTCGGCATCGGCGATGACCTGCTCGAGGTCCTGGCCGGTGTGGTCGGCGATCAGCTGGAGCAGCACCTGCTTGATGTGCAATGACTGCTGGGCCTGGATCTTGATGTCGGAAGCCGAGCCGCCCATGCCCGACGAGGGCTGGTGCATCATGATCCGCGCGTGCGGTAGCGCGTAGCGCTTGCCCTTGGTGCCCGCGCAGAGCAGGAACTGACCCATCGAGGCGGCCAGGCCCATGCCCACCGTGGCCACGTCGTTGGGGATGTAGTTCATGGTGTCGTAGATCGCCATACCGGCGTCGACCGAGCCACCCGGGCTGTTGATGTGCAGGAAGATGTCTGCCTCGGGGTCCTCGGCCGAGAGCAGCAGCAGCTGCGCACAGATCGCGTTCGCGTTCTGGTCGCGCACCTCGGAGCCGAGGAACACGATCCGCTCCCGCAGCAACCTCGAGTAGATGTGGTCGTCGAGGACGTTCAGTCCACCTGGAGTCTGGGTCACGTCGCCGACCCTAGCCCGTGCGGATGCTCCGGCCACGGGATAACCCGCCCTGTTCGCCATGGGCTGACAGCTGGAGACGTCAGCGACCCTCGGCGGCCGCCTTGAGGCGCGCCACGGTCCGGGCCATCCCCGCCTCGAGCTCGTCGGCGTGCCCCTCGGTGCCGCCGAGGAACCCCCGCGCGAACAGGTTGCTGATCGCGGTCAGGTTCCGTGGCACCGGTCGCCGGTGGACGACCAGGGTCCGGTCGCCGTCCGGCGTGAGCTCCCAGACCCAACGGGCACCGCTGGTCTTGGTGTCCCACACGAGCGAACGACCGGGCTCGAGGACCGCGACGACCGAGCGGCTCGGCCACACGACCGCCTTGCGCCGGTTGATGCCGAGGTAGGACTGACCGACCCGGAGCCCGCCGGACCGCAGGGGCACCATCCGCACCAGCTCCGGACTCCAGTAGGGCATCCGGGACAGGTCCGACAGCAGCTCCCAGACCCGGTCGGCCGGGGCGTCGACGACGGCTTCGGCGCGGAGCTCACGGTCGGCTCCAGGAGCGGGACTCATGACAGCCATCGTTCCATGGCGCGCAGCACCTCGGGGTGGTTGAGCAGCCCGAAGTGGTCGGTGCGTCCGACGTGCAGCACCTCCGCGTCGGGGAAGAGCTCCCGGCCGCGCCGGTCCCGGCCGTACGCCGACGGCGGCCGTACGAGCAGGTCGCCGACCACGTGGCCGACGGGGTGCCGCGCGGAGGCGGTGAGCGTCGCAGCGACGAGCCGGTAGCGGGCGTGCGGCAGCGGCGGCACGTCCTCGGCCAGTCCCGCGACCAGGTCATGGACGCCGACCGAGCGCCAGTCCAGGATCCTCCCCAACGCGGCCGTCTCGGGGAGCCTGCCCAGGCCCCGGCTGCCGTGGCCGATGCCCCACGCGATCGGGGCGCCGAGGTGCGGGGTGCCGAGGGTGACCACGTCGCTGACCAGCGAGCTCCACTCCGGGCCGGTCTCCGGCGGCTCGGCGGCGACCGCGCCGGCAGCGCGCATCACCAGACCGCCGAGGGAGTGCCCGACGAGCGCTATCCGGGTGACGTCCGCCGGCCAGCAGTCGACGACGGTCTGCATCAGCGAGGCCAGGGCGACGCCGTTCTCCCGCAGCGCGAGACCGGTGTTGGCGCGCAGGAAGACCGGGGTCCAGCCGCGAGCGGCGAGCGCCTCGCCGTACGTCGTGCCGGTGCGGTCGCGATGGCGGCGCCAGTAGGACTCGTTCTCGCACAGTCCGTGCAGGAAGACGACCAGCCGGCCACTGGCGTCCGGGAAGCCGTCGCGCAGGCCGGAGGGGTCGGTCGGCACGTCGCGTCCGTCGAGCCGGACCGCCATCGGGATCGCCAGCTGGGGGCGCTCGCGCACCAACCGGTCTCCGATCAGCCCGTTGACCGCGGCGTTGACGAACCTCCCCCGCGGCTGGTCCTCCAGCCGCGGGCCCACGCCGGTGGCCGCGAGCCTGTCGAGACCGTGGGAGGCCGCCCGGAGCCCGGCGCCCAGGCCGGCGTACACGGCGGACGCGATGCCGCGGTGCACCGCCTCCGGCACGCTCGCGGTGCCACCGGGGGCGCGGCGGGCCACGCCGTGCGCGCGATCCGCCCACGCCAGGTGGGTGTCACGCACACCTCGGACGACGAGCTCGTCGGCGACTTCGGAGAGCAGGGACAGCGCGTCGAGAACCCCGGGACCAGTGGTCATGGCCGGCAGGCTAGCCCGTCAGTGCACGGGTGTGCACTCGACACTCAGAGGAGGTCTGCGAGAAGTTCGGCGGCCCGGGCGGCGCCACCGGTCTCCACCGCGCGTCCCACCCGACCCGCGATCAGCTCCTTGGCCATCGCCTCGGCCAGGAACTCCGGATCCATCGCCTCGGCGTAGTCGACGTGCCGGCCGGCGCCGTACCGCTCCAGCCGGTGCCGGACGTGGAAGTTCTGCTCGAAGTGCTGCCGCAGGGGCACGTAGAGGAACGGCGTGCGCGTCGACGCCAGCTCCATGCACGTGGTCAGCCCACCCTGGACGACGGCCAGGTCGCAGGCGGCCAGGTGCTCGTAGAGACGAGGGACGTAGCCGCGGATGCGTACGCCGCGGCGACGAGGGAGTCCGGCGGGATCGATCCTGGGGCCGCACACCACCAGGAAGTGCAGCTCCGGCACCAGCCGGCGGGCCAGCGGCACCGCGTCGAGCACCCGGTGCAGCAGCGGCTCCCCGACTCCGGAGCCACCCACGGTGACGACGCACAGCTTCTGCCCGTTGCGGTAGCCGAGGCCGGCGCGCAGCCTCGCGCGCGCCGCGGCGTCGGGGGCCGAGAGGCCCGTGACGTAGCCCGAGAACTCGAAGTTCTGCTCGGTCCAGTCCCGGATCCCCGGCAACCCGGGCCCGAAGTCGTCCGGTACGACGTCCTCGGGGTTGCCCACGAAGACCGACCGGTCCCGCAGCCCCGGGAAGCGGGCCCGCTGCTCGATCATCTCGGCGTTGTAGTCGGCGGTGAGCCGCGCCTCGGCGTCCCCGCCATCGGGCATCGGCAGCCACCCGACGAAGTCGGTGAGCCACGCGAACGGGACGCGCTTGCGCTCGGGGTTCTCGTGCAGGAAGTGGTCGACGTCCCAGGCCTCGTCGCCGACGACCAGGTCGTAGTGCTCCTCCTGCACGAGCTCGTCGAAGACCATGAAGTTGTTGACCAGGATCTCGTCCATCCGGCGGATCGCCTGGAAGGCGTGCAAATCGTGCTCGCCCGCTTCCGACTCGATGTGCGCCGACTCGCTGGCCAGCCAGGCCGAGGCCGGATGCACGCGTTCCCCTGCCCCCTCGAGGACCCGGGTCACCGGATCCTGGGCGAGCCAGTCCACCTCGAGATCCGGATGGAGCCGACGCAGCTCCTCGACGATGGCGAGGTCCCGACAGGCGTGGCCCAGTCCGATCGGCGAGGAGATGTAGAGCGCGCGCCGGCGCCTGCTGCGGGCCTTGGTCCAGGTGCGACGGGTGGGCGCCGGTGGGGCCATCCGGTCGACGAAGTCCCGGAGCAGGTTGTTCACCAGCACCGGCTGGCGGCTGGGCAGGCCGTGGCTCCCGCCCTCCACGAGCACCAGCGATCCGCCGGTGAGCTCGGCGAGGCGCACGCCTACCGCGTGCGGGCGGATCCGGTCCTCGGTGCCGTGCAGGACCGTCACCGGGCAGCGGACCTGCTCGCAGAGTGGCTCCAGGGGCTCGAGCTCGGCGCCGTCCAGCCCGAGCCTCCCGGCGGTGCTGTCGACGAGCATCTCGGGGCTGATCTCCGCCGACCAACCGAGCGCGTCCTCGATCTGCTTGGTGGAGTGCGGCTCGTTGAACATCTCGGCGAAGAAGAACTTCCGGAAGTCCTCGAAATCCCCTTCCAGCCAGTACTTCCGGTTGTACTTCGCCCAGCCCTTGTGGACGTCGTACGTGTCGGTCCAGGAGTATCTCTCCCTCGCAGGGTGGGCCACCCGGAGCCCGCAGGACGGCCCGATGGCGAACAGGCCACGCACCCGGTCGGGGTGGTCCGCGGCGACGTGCACCGACCAGGTGGCGGCGCACGACAGCGCCACGAGCACGGCAGCGTCGGTCCCCGTCGCGTCCATCACCGCCACCGTGTCGGCGGCGAAGCTCGCGTTCGAGTACGCCGCGGCACCCCGGGGGACGTCCGACCTACCGTTGCCCCGGCCGTCGAACGTCAGCACCCGGTAGTGCCGCGAGAGGAAGGGGATCTGGCCCTTCCAGAACCGGCTGTGGATGATCGACCAGCTCGGCATCAGGAGCACGGTGGTGGGCCCGTCCCCGTAGAGCTCCCAGCCGAGCGACACCCCGTCCCGCTCGACGACGCCCGTCCGGTCGGGGAGCCGGGCCCGACTCTGCTCCGATGCCATGCCAGTCATGGTGCTCCTGTCTCCGAGGCCTGTCAGTCGTCCCTGCGATCGCGACTCAGGGCCGCACCTGGTAGACGTTGTTGAACGGCGTCTGGGCGACCAGGTCGAACCGGGTGAACCCCGCCGTCGTGACCACGTCGCGGATCCGGGCCGGCCCCGCCTGGGTGCCGAGCGCGAGACCCACCTCCTGGGCGAGCGAGGACGGCGTGCACAGCAGGGTGGAGAACCCGTAGTAGGTCCGGCCGACCGGGTTCAGGTTGTCCTCCACGTTGTCGCCGGCGGCGGGCTCCACGATCATCCAGGTCCCGTCGTCGGCCAGCAGCTCGCGGACGTGCCGGGCCGCTCCCACCGGGTCGCCCATGTCGTGCAGGCAGTCGAACATCGTCACCAGGTCGAAGCCCGCCCCGCCGACGGTCTGGGCGGAGTCGGTCACGAAGGTGGCCCGGTCCGCCACGCCCGCCTCGGCCGCGCGCGAACGTGCGGTCTCGATGGACGCCTCGTGGTAGTCGGAGCCGACGAAGGTCGTCGAGGGGAACGCCTGGGCCATCAGGACCGTCGAGGCGCCGTGCCCGCACCCCACGTCGGCCACCCTGCCGCCGGCGGCGAGCTTGTCGACCACACCGTCGAGGGCGGGGAGCCACTCGGCGACCAGGTGCGCCTGGTAGCTCGGCTGGAAGAACCGCTCGCAACCGACGTGGACGTCGGTGTTGTGCTCGTGCCAGCCGACGCCGTCGCCGTGGCGGGCCGCCTCGAGGATCGTCGGCGCGTCGCGGATCGTCCCGTGCGCGATCTGGAACAGGCCGGGCAGGTACGCCGGGCTCGACGCGTCGGTGAAGGCGACCGCCTGCTCCGGCGGCAACGTGTAGCGCCCGGTGGCGGGCTCGTACTCGACATAGGAGCCGGCCGCCTGACAGTTGAGCCACTCCCGGGCGTAGTGCTCGTCGCTGCCGGTCCGCTCCGCGAGCTCGGCGGGCGTCGTGGGCCCGTGCTCGGCCAGGCTGCGGTAGTAGCCGAGCCGGTCGCCCATCACGACTAGAGCGGCGTTGA
>Ga0299913_10004587_pt1 | contig 11626 bp, 5 predicted proteins | sample RVTome_9_FD_201360 | JGI IMG/M metagenome (GOLD analysis project Ga0299913, IMG submission 201360) | Soil microbial communities from uranium-contaminated site in the Upper Colorado River Basin, Wyoming, United States - RVT155D38 (version 2) ... | reverse complement strand
ACGAGTCCGCCGGCGACCGTGCCCACGCCCGGAAACGCCTTGAGGCCGTTACCTGCAACCGCCAGTGTCAGCGGCAGTGCGCGACCGACGCGGCTCTGGCTCAAGCTCAGGAACTCCTCGATGTCCAGGTCCCGGGGCGCCGCCCCGTATAGCTTGCAGAGGGCCCGGGTCATGGTCGTGCCCACGTAGCTCTGGATAATGATGTCGGTCCCGGGGCTGATCGCGGCCAGCGCGCCCAGGATGGCCTTGCGGGTGGAACTCCGTACGATCTGTTCCGACCGCTGATCGCGGTAGGACCGTTCCGCATCGCTGAGTTTTTCGGCTGCCAGGCTGAAGACGGCGCGGTCCCTGCGCGTATCGATTTCCTCGGCACTCTCCTCTAGCAGACGGTTTATGGCGACCACGAGCACGCCGACGTCCGCGGGCCGTTCGCGCTGGACGACGAGTTCGCTGCCGCCGGAGCGTTTCTCCACGACCTCGGTCTGACCGCCCGCCGATACGGCGACCACGCGGTCCCGGGTCACCTCGCCGCCCAAGTCGCTCAGGTGGTCGAGAAGGCGCTGCATCAGTATCGACTGCTCGCGCGCGTCGTATCGGTCCGACTTGTTCATCACCAGTATCAGCGGCTTTTCGAATTCGAGAAGCCATTTCACCGCCTGCTTTTCCTGGCGCGTCAGGTCGCCGTCGCAGACGAAGAGGACGACATGCGACCGCCGTGCTTCAAGTTCTGCGATTTCCTGAAGGCCTTCCGTGAGGCCACCGGTGCCGGGAACGTCCGTCAACAGAACGTTGATGCCGGCGTCGTCGTACCACCTGTAATGCGTGATTGCGAACGTCGAGCCTCCGGCGGCATCCACGGTGACTTCCGCATCCGGAACCAGCGCCTTTATGAGTGAGCTCTTGCCGGTGCTGATCTCCCCGAAAAAGCACAGATGCACCGAGCGTTCCCGCTGTCTCGATGCCAGCTCGTGCAACTCGGCCGATGCCGCCCGCGTGTCGACCCCGACGGCGTCGGCATCCCGCAGGCGCTTTTCGATTTCCTCGCGGGACAGCCGGACCGGCTTGGCATTCGTCCTTTGGGCGGGTTTGCGTCGCACCACCAGCCGCCATACCAGCCAGACGGCGGCGCCAACGAGCGCCGCCATGATCGCCACGTAGGCGTAGAGCACCGGTTTCGGTCCTGCGGCCAGCCTCTCCCAGACGTTGAGCGCGGCTTCGGTGACGAACAGAAGCGCCGCGATCGCAATGACGAACACCAGCAGGATCAGGAATCCGAGGCCGAGCCGGATGAAGCGGTCGAGTTTCATGGGCGTGAGACTGCCCGACTGTGAGGGCGGGTGCCAGTCCGTGGCGGAAACGCTAGTGTCCTGAGTCAGAGGTTCGTTGCATAAGTCGCGGAGCGCGGCACCCGGATGGCAAGGCGCGAGGAACGAGCATATCGGGCATATGTGAGCGACGAGCAACGCCGCCAGCCGGGATGCCCCGCCCGCGAATTATGTGACGAATCTCTGACTCAGGACACTAGAGGCGCGGGATCACGGGAACCGTCTCCGAATGACGGCTGTTCGACACGCAGGCGCAGGACTCGTTGTTCCTGCCGAAGCTGCCGTGGTGGATTCGGCCGATCCTGCGTACTTCGCAGGTGGTCGTGTACCCGGCGGGACACCTGAGTGCAGCCTTTTCCGCCGTTCGCAGACTGCTGCCGCCGCCGCTGGCGCAGCCTTCGAGGAGCAGCATCGCGGAGGCGGCCAGGATGGCGCTCTGTTTCGTCGAGGGCATATGCGATCACCGCTGGCCTGCAGACGATCCGGGCGGCGCCGGGAAAAGTGGACGGCACCGGGCAGGGCCTGCCGTCAAAGTATACAGCCGCTGCACAGGGAAGTGGGGGCACGAAGACCGTCGATATCGCCGGCCGGGCCATCACGGTTATAGTGTCGCCCGGTAGCTTGGGGCGAGCCGCAGCCCGGGGCAACAATCCGCGGCAGCCAGGGGGAAACAATGGTTCCGGGTCACTTCTTTCACCTTCAGCTCCTCGCTGTGCTCACGCTGCTCGCTTTCACGCCTGCGAGCAACGCAGCGCGGAGCGACGTCTACGTGCCCGAAGAGCTCGAGCCCTGGGTCGGCTGGATCCTGCATGACAGGGAGTATCTCGACTGTCCCTTCTATTTCATCCGGCACCAAAGCGAACGGGACGCTTTCATCTGTGCCTGGCCCGGAGAGCTGCGTCTCGAAGTCGACGAAACGGGAGCGCGCTTCTCGCAACCGTGGGCGGTGTACGGAAGCGACCAATGGCTGCCATTGCCGGGCGACGGCAATGTCTGGCCCGAACAGGTGACGGCGAACGGTCAGGAGGTGGAAGTCCTGCTGCAGGGCAACACTCCCAGCGTCCGGCTGGCGCCGGGGCGATACACGATCTCCGGCCGAATCGGCTGGGCCGAACGGCCGCGGGAACTTACGGTGCCACCGCAAACCGGGCTGCTTGCGCTCAGCATCGACGGCAACCCGATCATGCGGCCGGAGCGGAGCCGCAATTCCGTCTGGCTGGCTCCGCGGGAAGCGGAAGCAAAAGCGGAAGACCGCATCGACGTGCAGGTCTACCGGCTTGTCGCGGATGACGTACCGACCCGCCTGACGACGGTCTTCGAGATCGACGTCGCAGGCGGCATGCGGGAGGTGCTGCTGGCCCCGGCGCTCCCGAGCGGTTTCGTGCCGCTCGCACTCGACAGTGCCCTGCCCGCCCGACTGGAATCGGACGGGCAGCTGCGGCTGCAGGTGCGGCCCGGTCGCTTCGAAGTCCGCCTGCTTGCGCGCGGCAGCGGCATGCTGGACGAGGTTGCGTTGCCGTCACCGGCGAGCCATCTGCCGGACGCCGAAATCTGGAGCTACCGCAGCAACGATCGCCTGAGAGTGACGGTGCCCGAGGGCCTCGTTCCCGCCGATCCCGAACAGGTATCCGCACCGGTTGACTGGCTCGAGCTGCCGGCATTCCGCATCGAGCCCGGCGAGCGCCTGCGCATCGTGGAGCAGAGCCGCGGCATGCCGGCCACCGACAACCAGCTGACACTGGACCGTGAGTTCTGGATGGATTTCGATGGCGACGGATTCGTTTTCGGCGATTCGATCAGCGGCTCGATGCAAAGCGGCTGGCGTCTCGACGTCGTGGAGCCGTACGTGTTGCTGAGCGCATCCGAAGGCGACGACAACCTGCTGGTAACGCTCGGTGCCCGGGACGGCATGACGGGGGTCGAACTCAGGGAACGCGATGTGGACCTGGAGGGCATCGGTCGCAGCGCAGCGCGCGGAAAGTTGCCGGTCAGTGGCTGGCAAACGCGTTTTGACGCCGTGGAAGCGACGCTCAATTTGCCGCCCGGGAACAAGCTGTTCGCCGCTATCGGCGCCGATCGCGCGCCAGGCAGCTGGGTAGAACGCTGGAAGCTCCTCGATTTCTTCCTCGTCCTCATCATAACCATCGCAACGACTCGCCTGTTCGGCAAGACGGCGGGCGCCGTGGCGTTCCTTGCGCTCGCCTTGAGCTGGCAGGAGAGCGATGCCCCGCAGTGGATCTGGCTCAACCTTCTCGCCGCCGTCGCACTCGTACGCGTCGCGCCGGAGGGACGGCTCCGAAAATCGGCGATTGTCTATCGTGCCGTGAGTCTGGCGGCACTGGTTCTCATACTCGTGCCCTTTTTCGCAGAACAGTTGCGCATCGGCGTCTATCCGCAACTCGAACCGCAGAGGGCGCACACGTACGGCTACGGCAGGCAGCCCGTATCCGCGCCCGCCCCTGCCGACGATGCGTCCGGCCTGATGGAGCAGCGGGAGCGAGCACTCAAACAGGCAGCGCCGACCTCCGCCGTGGAGGAGGTCGTCGTCACCGGCGCGCGCGCAAGCAGGAGCTATGCCCGGTACGCACCCAACGCGGTCGTGCAGGCCGGGCCGGGGATTCCCGCGTGGAGCTGGAACAGCTATTCGTTGAGCTTCAGCGGGCCGGTCGACGCGGAGCGAACGTTCAGACTCATGGTCATGCCGCGATGGTTCGTCACGATCCTGCGCTTTGCCGAGGTATTTCTGTTACTGGCATTTGCCGCAATCGTCGCCTCCGAAGTATTCAACCGACACTGGAATTGGCCGGCGGCGTGGCGCAGGGAAACGAGCGTACCTTCGATCCTGCTGGCGTCCCTGTTCGCGGGAGGGGCGCTCGTCGCGAGTCCCGACGCCCGTGCACAGACACCTGCTCCGGAGATATTGCAACAACTCGAGCAGCGCTTGCTCGAACCTCCCCCGTGCGCTCCGCGCTGTGCCGAGATCGTTGCGGCCGAAGTGTTAATTGCAGGCGATGCGATGACGGTCGTGCTTACGGTGCACGCGCTCGAAGACGTTGCGGTTCCATTGCCGGGCTCGCTGGAGGGATGGAGACCCGAAAATGTCGAACTCGACGGGACTCCGTCGCAGGTCTACCGGCGCGCCGACCAGACGTTGTGGATACGCGCGGCCGAGGGCAGTCATCGCGTCACCCTTAAGGGACCGCTGCCGCCGGTGGACAGCGTGGAAGTGCCTTTCCCGGCACCGCCCAGGGTCATCGCCGTGGAATCCCGGGGCTGGGTCGTGAGCGGCATTCGCGAGCGGCGTCTCCCGTCTGGCTCGTTGCAACTTGCCAGGCGGCAAACCGGCGGCAGCGAAGATACGCCCGCGCGCTGGGAGAGCGCGCGCTTCCCTGCGTTCGTGCGCATCGAACGCACTATCTCGCTCGATCTGGACTGGCGGGTAAGCACCCGGGTGGTGCGCGTTGCCCCAAGACAGGGAGCGCTCTCGCTCGACGTGCCTTTGCTTGATGGCGAGGCCATCGTCAGCGGCGATTTCCAGGTCCGAGACGGGGCCGTACTCGTCTCCATGAACCCGGAACAGCATGCCGTCAGCTGGGACTCGACCTTGCCAAGAACGTCTCCGCTCTCCCTGCGGGTCCGGACCGACACTGCCTCGAAGGAAGTCTGGCGTGTCGGGGTAGGCAGCGTCTGGCAGGTCTCGTTCGATGGCGTGCCGGAGAGCGAATCGGATGCGACGTTCGACGGCGGCCGGCTGGCGGAATTCTATCCGCGGAGCGGAGAGTCGCTCACGATCGAAGCGGAGCGCCCCGAGGCGAGCAGCGGCACGACGCTGGCGTTCGACCGCGTCAGGCTCAAGAGCGAAATCGCGGTGCGTTCCCGGAACGTGGAAATGAGCCTCGAGTACCGCAGTACGCGCGGCGCGCAACATGCTATTCGATTGCCGGACGACGCCGAGGTCCTGTCGGTGACCATCGACGGACGCAGCGAACCGCTGCGTACCGGAAACGGGGAGTTGAGTTTGCCCATCCTTCCCGGCGAACACGACATCGACGTGCGTTGGCGCCAGAATGCGGCGCTCGGCCTTGTGGTCGGCACTCCCGTTGTCGATCTGGCGGCGCCCTCCAGCAACATCGAACTTGGTCTTCAGCTGCCGCAAAGCCGCTGGATTCTGTTTACGCGAGGGCCGCGACTCGGTCCGGCGGTCATGTACTGGTCGGAGTTGGCCGTGTTGCTGCTGGTGGCCCTGGTGCTCGGGCGAATTGGGTTGACACCGCTTCGCACCCGCCACTGGCTTCTGCTCGGACTGGGCTTCAGTACCTTTTCCTGGGCGGCACTCGCGCTCGTGGCAGCGTGGCTCCTGGTCGCCGGCGCGAAAGCGCGTTGGTCCGGTACCACGTCCTGGTGGCAATTCAATCTCGCGCAACTGTCGGTCGCGGCGATGACGATCGCCGCGCTGGCGGCGATCGTGGTTGCGGTCCCCGCCGGACTTCTCGGCACCCCGGACATGCACATCGCCGGCAACGGTTCCTGGGGCAACTCGCTGCAATGGTTCGCCGATCGCAGCGACTCGGTGCTGCCCGGAACCAGCGCGGTGTCCCTGCCGATATGGGCATACAAGCTGCTCGTCCTTGCGTGGGCGCTGTGGCTCAGCTTCGCACTGTTGCGCTGGCTGCCGTGGGTCTGGTCGTGCTTCTCAAGCCTGGGGCTATGGCGTTCGCGCAGACAACCGGCGGAAGCTTTACACAAGTCCTGATGCAAGCACTGTAGGAGTCCGACCGCCATGGACGGCGGGCGTGCCGATACGCAGGAGCAAGCCATCGGCCCCCATAGCGGGCGACCACGGACTCTGACAGGCGACCCGGACTGAACCTGTCCGCTTGCAGAAGTCACCGGGTTACAGACTTTCGCGACGCAGTCTGCTCATCCGCCGCCAGTTCAAAAACCCGAACGCCGTCGCCGATGAACTCGTACGTCTCGTCCCCGACCGCCAGGTTGATCGGCACGGGGCCACGTTCCCGCCCCCGTACCGTGAGTCGGTCCCGGGTGATCCTGATATCCAGCGAGTGCCCTCGGTACCGAATGCGCAGATCCATTCGCTCCATTTGCTCGGGCAGTTGCGGATGCAGCCGCAACACGTGGCCGCTGACTTCTATCCCGGTACTGACGCGCTGCACGAGATCGACCGTACCGGCCATTGCGCCAAGGTGAACGCCTTCGGCCGTGGTGCCTTGCTGGATGTCTTCCACGTCGCTTTGCAGTGCCTCGGCAAAATACTTCATGGCTCTCGGCCTGTCTGAGCGAGCCAGCACCCACGCATGCACGACGCGCGACAGCGTCGAACCGTGTGAGGATCGGCAGTCGTAGTAGTCGACGCTGTGCGGGATGGTGTCGTACCCGAACGGATAATCCAGACGTCGAAACAGCTCGCCGAGTTCGTCGGCGGAAAAAAGATAGAACAGCATCAACACGTCCGCCTGCTTTGCCGCCTTGTAGCCGTTGGCGCTGTCGTTCTCGGCTTCCAGGATGAGATCGAGACGCTCGATGTTGCGATAGCGGAGCCGGTAGAGATTCCAGTCCAGTTCCGCGAGCTTCTCGAAGCCCTCGAACTGGCTGATGATGCCGTCGTGGAACGGCACGAACATGCGGCGGCTGATGTCGTTCCAGCGCGCCGTTTCCTCTCCGTCGACTCCGAGTTGTCGCATCAGTTCGACACGCCGGCTGTCCGGCAGCAGTTCGAGCACCTCGAGAGCCCGACACAGGACCCACACTGCCATGACGTTTGTGTAGGCGTTGTTGTTGATTCCGGGCTCCGTGGCATCGGGGTAGGCGTCGTGAAATTCGTCGGGCCCCACCACGCCGCGTATCTCGTAACGGCCACGCCGGTCGTTGAATGTTGCAATGCTCGACCAGAACCGCGCTATTTCGAGGATCAGTTCCGCACCGTAGAACTGCAGGAATTCGGTATCGCACGTGACCTGGAAGTAGTGCCATACGTTGTACGCGACGGCGCTGCCGACGTGTCGCTGCAGCCACGTATTGTCGGGCATCCAGCGACGGGAACGATGGTTCAGGTTCAGCTCCAGCGTTTCCTCCTGCCCGTCGCTGCCGCTTTGCCACGGGAACATGGCGCCCTCGAAGCCGGCGCGCTTCGCCGCGGCCCGCGCTTCGCGGAGACGGCGATAGCGGTACATCAGCAACGAGCGCGTGATCTCCGGTGTTCGGAACGTCAGGAACGGGAAAATAAACACCTCGTCCCAGAAAATATGTCCCTGATACGCTTCTCCGGTCCAACCGCGCGCCGGCACGCCGATATCCAGACCGACAGAGTTGGGCGAAACCGCCTGAAGCAAATGCACGATGTTCAGGCGAAGCAGCATCGGCACATTCAGATTGAATCCCGGGGCCGCGGGCCGCAGGTGCATGTCGAAGCGGCGCCACAGGTGCTTCCAGGCGAGGATATGCGCATCGAGGAGATCAATGAAGGATCCCGCTCGATCGATCGCCTTCTGTGCCGCGAGGCCGGCCTCGGAAATGGCGCAGTCACGCGACGTGTAGAGAGCAAGTACTTTTTCGAGCAGCAGAGAATCGCCCTGGTCAAGGTCGACACTGAACTCTTGAGCAATGTAGTCGCATTCTTCGATGACGCGCCGCTCCGGCGTTGCCGCTTCGCCGTTCCGGAACACACGCGTGCGTACCGCTTCCGCGACCTGCAGTTTCGATTGCGAGGTCTCGACCAGCATGTACAACTGATCCGCGCCGATGGCTTCGCACCCAACGGATACGAGGTGCCGGTTATTGAACTCCCGATACAGAGCGGCGCCTGCGTTGACGACCCGCCCGTCGATCGCCGAACGCACTGCCACCGTGCCGGACCAGTTTTCGGCCGTCAGCGTCAACTCTACCGCGCCTTTGTGCATGTCCGCCATGGAAACCAGGCGGCGCTCTTTGAGCGTGCTGCGGCGACCGTGGCTGTCCTCGAAACTCAAGGTCTTCCGCAGCTCTCCACGCCTCAGGTCGAATTCCTGCCGATAGGACCGCACCGTGACTGCTCTCTCGTCGAACCACTCCCCGTCGTCCACGCGAAAGTTGAGCGCGAGCCAGTTCGGAAGGTTCACCAAATCCTCGTTTTCGACGACGCGGCCGGCAATGTCGGTTTGCATGCGGTTGTACGCGCCGGCGACGTACGTTCCGGGATAGTGGACGCCGTCGGCCACCGCCCACGTCGCGGCCCCACGAGTCGCGAAGTAGCCGTTACCCAGCGCGCAGAGCGCCTCGCGCATACCCTCGCGCGACTCATCGAGTTCCTCATAGAGGAGCGACCAGGCGGATGGCGAGGCGCGCCCAACCCGTACCTGCTCCAGGTCGTTTACGACGACGTCCGCGCCGGCCTCGCGCAGCGCCTGGGACTGTTGAATCCGGTCCACGCCGATGACCAGGCCGAAGCCGCCCGCGCGTCCCGCTGCGACACCTGAGGTCGCGTCTTCCACCACCACGGAGCGTCCCGGCTCGGTACGCAGCCGACGGGCTGCTTCCAGGAAGGCGTCCGGTGCAGGCTTGCCTTTCAGTCCGAGACGGGTGACGTCGATCCCGTCCACCCGCGTATCGAAAAGATGGGCGATGCCCACGGCATCCAGCACCGCCTCGCAATTGTTGCTCGAGGAAACGACAGCTGTGCGGATGTCTTTGCTCCGCAGCGAGCGTACCAGCGCGATCGAGGCCTCGTACGGTTCGACGCCATGCTCCTCGAGGTGCTCGGTAAAATAGCGATCCTTCAGGCTGCCGAGCGCATGGAGCGTGCCGGCATCCGGCTCGTCATCGGGCCCTCCCGGGGCCACATCGATACCGCGGGACTGCAGAAAGGACGCGACGCCGTCGAGGCGCGGCTTGCCGTCGACGTAGCAGAGGTAATCGGAGTCCGCGTCGAAGGGGACGAACTCCTCCCCCGACTCCCGCGCGCGGCGCTCCAGGAAATGGTCGAACAGCTTCTTCCACGCCGCGGCATGCACGGTCGCGGTCCGGGTCAGTACGCCATCGAGATCGAACAGTACGGCGTCGTAGTCACGAGGGGATAGCGTGACGATCTGTCCGATACCGCTCATCTCCGACCCCTCAGTCGGCTGCGTCGGGGGCGCCGGTCAATGATCTTCCGGGTCGTCGGCCTTTTCGTGGTGTACGGTGCCGTCAGGGTGTTCGGGGGGGCTGTACAAGGTGTACAGACGCAATGACTCGGTGGCTGACGTGTTGATGATGTTGTGCTCGACCCCCGCCGGGATGATCACGGCCGATCCGTCACTCAACTGATGCTCTTCGCGGTTCAGCTGCGCCAGGCCCGTTCCGGCTTCGATACGAATGAACTGGTCATGTTCCTCGTGCGTCTCGCGCCCGATTTCTTCGCCGGCCTTCAGCATCATGAGAACGAGCTGTGTGTTCTTCCCCGTAAAGAGCACGCGCCGGTAATCCTCATTGTCCAGCGTATCCTGCTCGATGTTCGTAACGTATCCGACCATGGCTCACCTCAACGCATTGCAACCGAACCTGTAGTGTACCCCGCCGTAAATAGTGGTGGTGCTTTTCGGCCTCGGCCTGAGGCGGTGCCAGATGCAACGAATCTCCGATTCAGGGCACTCGTGTCTTCCATCGCTTCGCGGTCCGCGGAAAATCATCGGATTCCGGACGAATGACGCAGAACGCGTTGCCGGACGGGTCCTGCACTACCCACCACCGTTTGACTCGCCGCTTGTTCTTCGCCCCAAGAGCTTCCAGCCTGGACACTTCGGCGGCGGTATCGTCGCTTTCAATGTCGAGGTGATAACCCGGATTGGCCGTCACTCTTTGGAGGCGAATGAAAAGCGGCCCTTCGATCTTGCCCAGGGTCACGTAGTTCTGGTTTCTGGCCGGACGTCTTGGTTCCGGAAATCCCAGCGCCGCGGACCAGAACAGAAGACTCGCTTCGAACTCGCTGTCCAGGCAGTCGATCATCAGGGTACTCAAGCGACTGTGATGCACCGCCCTACCCCCGGCAGCCTGCGCAAGGCGCCGCCTCAGCCGCACGCTCGCGAAACAGCTTTCCGAGCGAGTGCCGCAATGCCTGCCAGATCGCGCGCAGGGCTGGCAGATGGAAGTTCGGATCAATATCCCAGGCATTCATGACGCACTCCTTGATAACCATCTAAACATGTTATGACGGTTACGAGTCTAGGCTCGCTGGCGTAACCTGTCAACCCTGTTATACTGGTTACCATGAAAGAAGAGGTGAAGACACTGGATACGCTCGACCCGGTCGGCGGCCATCCGGCACTGGATTTCGTGAATACGGTGAATGCCTGGCACGGTGCCGAACCGGGCGCCGAGTTCCTGCATGTGTACGACGATGTGCTGCGGTGGCACCGTATGGCGGGGCTTATCGGCACGCACAACTCGCGAGCCCTGGGCGGACGGACAGTTCGCGCCGAGACGCGCGCCCTGGAGAGCGTGCGTACTTTTCGCGCCTCCCTGCACGCCATCTTTCATGCCGTGGCGACGGCACGGCCGCTGCCGCAGGCGGCGCTCGACCATCTCAACGAGACGATACGAAAAACCGTCAACTGGCGGCGCCTGACTGCGAACGGCGGCGAGATAAGTTGCGGCTGGGACTTCACCGGAGCTCCGCCGGACGCCGTGATCGGCCCCGTCGCCTGGCAGGCCGTCGAGTTGCTGGAACACGGCGAGCTGCACCGGATCAAGGAATGTCCGCTGGATGAAGGTTGCGGCTGGCTATTCCTCGACTCGTCGAAAAACCGTTCGAGGACCTGGTGCAGCATGAAAACCTGCGGCAACAGCGCAAAGGTGAAACGTTTCCGCGCGCGCGAGCGCAAGGCCTGACGGTTCCCGACGCAACGACAGTGGACGCAGGAACGCTCTATCGCCTTGCCGCATTCTCCGATCGAAGCGAGGGCGGCAATCCCGCCGGCGTCTGGGTGGGCGATACCTTGCCGGAACCGGCCGTCATGCAGCGCATTGCCGCGAGCGTCGGCTTCTCGGAGACGGCTTTCGTCGCGCCGGCCTCCGGTGCGCGCAGGACGGTTCGGTATTACAGCCCGGAGGCGGAAGTGTCATTCTGCGGACATGCCACGATCGCGACCGGCGTTCTGCTGGGGCAAATGGAGGGCGACGGCAGCTATGCGCTGGACACGGCCGTCGGCACGGTACCGGTCGTGGTGCGCAGCCGGGATGGGGTGCGGGAGGCGTCCCTGACGTCCGTCGAGCCTGCACACGCGGAGGCGTCGGAAGAACTGCTCTCGGAAGTCCTTGCGACGCTCGAC
>Ga0299913_10004586_pt1 | contig 11627 bp, 11 predicted proteins | sample RVTome_9_FD_201360 | JGI IMG/M metagenome (GOLD analysis project Ga0299913, IMG submission 201360) | Soil microbial communities from uranium-contaminated site in the Upper Colorado River Basin, Wyoming, United States - RVT155D38 (version 2) ... | reverse complement strand
TTCCACCGGTATCCGGACTGCTTGATCCAGGTGAACGGCTCCAGCATGGTCTCACCTCCTGGCCACAGCCTACCCAGGAGCGCGGGTATCGGCACCTCCCGGCGAGGCTAGCCGGCCGCCGGCGGGGTCTCTCCGGGCGGGGACGTTCCCGCGGGCGGGGGCGTGGCCGCGGGCGGAGGCGTGTCGGGGGCCGCGGTGCCGCCGAAGTCGACCCTGGGGGCCTGCTCCATGGTGGCCCTGTCGCCCTCCTCGATCTCGAAGAAGGGCTCGGCCGGGAACCCGAACATCGAGGCGATGACGTTCGAGGGCACGGACTGCACCCGCTCGTTGTACTCGCGGACGTTCGCGTTGTAGAAGCGCCGCGACACCTGGATGCGGTCCTCGGTGTTCGCCAGCTCGGCCTGGAGGGCCTGGAAGTTCTCCGAAGCCCGTAGCTCCGGGTACGCCTCGGCCACGGCGAACAGCCGGCGGAGCGCGTCCGTGAGCATGTTCTCCGCCTGGGCCTGCTGCTCCGGGCCCTGGGCCTGCATGGCCGCCGTCCGGGCGGCGGTGACGTTCTCGAACGTGGCTCGTTCGTGCGAGGCGTAGCCCTTCACCGACTCGACCAGGTTCGGGATCAGGTCGTATCGGCGACGGAGCTCCGTGTCGATGTTCGCGTACGCGTCACGGATCCCCTGGCGCTGGGAGACGAAGCGGTTGTAGGCCACCACGCCCCACAGGAGCACCAGCACCACGATCCCCAGGATCACCCAGAGCGCGATCATGTCCGTCTCCTCTCGGATGGCCCCGGCGGGTGCCGGGGACGCCGGACCGGATTCTATCCGTCAGGGTGCCCCGGTGACCGGGTAGAGGCTCCAGGCCACGGAGGGGATACGTTCGCGGAACATCACCGCGGTCCCGATCAGCCCCAGTAGCCCGCTCGGCTTGACCCGGGGCCCGTAGGCCAGAACCCGGTTGCCCATGACCTCGAAGGCCCAGCCCTGGTCGAACCCGACCAGCCATTCGAGCATCCGGCCGTCGATGAGCACGTAGGCGAACTTCCGGTCGCGGGCCTTCACGTTGTACCGGCGGTTGAATTCCGGCGATTCGAACTCGATGTCCTCCATCCCGAGGTGGTCCGCCAACCGCGTGAAGACCCCCTCGCGGGCCATCGTGAGGTGCGGGAACGCCGCCGGCACCTCGATCACGACGCAGGAGAAGCGGCGGTAGCTGCGGGACCGGTGGCCCTTCGAGTCCGTGGTCTCGGTGTAGTACCAGTAGTCGAAGGCCTGGACCGCAGTTTTCCGCCAGTTCCCCCACACCACGTGGTCGATCCCCCGCCCGTCGCCCCTGCGCAGGAGGTCGAAGGGCCACCCAAGCAGGCCGAACGGATCGCCTTGCGCGTACTCGAGCCCGTGCTGGAGGGCGAACGCTTGGAAGGCGGCCCGTCGCTTCGCCTTCAGGTGCAGGCTGATCGCCAGCGCGGCCCCTGCGATCACCAGGACGGCCAGGAACCCCAGGATCTCCATCGCCTCCTGAGTATCGGGCCCCACGCCGCCCCGATGAAGCCCCCTATACTCCCTCCGGCGCTCGCGCCGGGCGATGGGGCTCGCCCGAACCGCCGGTCGACGGCTGATGGCTCCTACCGGATGGGAAGGAGGAGCATGCGATCGGTCATCGGGATCACGCTCGCGGGCGCCGTCGGGGCGCTGGCCAGGTACGGGGTCGATGGTGTGGTGAGCCGGGCCACCCGCGGGGGTTTCCCCTGGGGGACGTTCGTGGTGAACGTGAGCGGGGCGTTCCTGCTCGGGGTGACGTTCACCATCCTGGCGGAACGCTTCGCCCTGGCGCCTTGGATCCGTTCCACGCTCACGATCGGCTTCCTGGGCGCCTATACCACCTTCTCGACGCTGGCCCTGGAGACCCTCCGCCTGATCCAGGACGGCTCGTATCTGATGGGCCTGGCGAACGCGCTGGGAAGCCTCCTGGCGGGCCTCACCGCCATCGTCCTGGGGGTGGCGGTGGGGAGGTCGATCTGAAGATGCGCATGGAAGGCGAGGGACAGCTGCTTCGGATCTTCATTGGCGAATCAGACCGATGGGAGGGCCGGCCACTCTACGAAGCGATCGTGGAGCTGGTCCGTCGTGAGGGCCTGGCCGGGGCCACGGTGCTGCGAGGGATCGAGGGATTCGGTGCGGACTCCCGGCTCCACACAGCCCGGATCCTCCGGCTGTCCGAGGACCTGCCGGTGGTGATCGAGATCGTCGATACCGAGGACAACGTCCAGCGGGTGCTCCCGATGTTGGACGAGATGGTCGGCGAGGGGATGCTCACGGTGGAGCGGGTCCACGTCATCGCGTACCGAGGGAAGCCGCCGGAGTCCGACTAGGCGACCCGGAACGTCAGGCCGTCGCCGGCCCGGTCGACCTCGATGCGGGAGCCCTCGGCCAGCTCTCCCGAGAGCAGCTTCGTGGCCAGCGGGTCCTGGACCTCCCGCTGGATGAGACGCTTCAGGGGCCGGGCCCCGAAACTGGGGTCGTACCCCTTCTCCGCGAGGTACTCGAGGGCCGAATCCGTCAGATCCATCTCCAGCTTCCGTTCGGCCAACCGCTCTGCCAGCCCTCGGATCTGGATCTCCACGATCCGGCCGATCTCCTCCTTGTCCAGGGGGTCGAACACGATGATCTCGTCGACCCGGTTCAGGAACTCGGGCCGGAACGTCTCGCGAACCTGGCCCAGGACCCGCTCCCGACGCTCGTCCGGGGACAGCCGCTCCTCGAAGAACCAGGCGCTCCCGAGATTCGAGGTCATGATCAGCACCGTGTTCTTGAAGTCGACGGTGCGGCCCTGGCCGTCTGTGAGCCGCCCATCGTCGAGCACCTGCAGGAGCAGGTTGAACGCGTCCTGGTGCGCCTTCTCGATCTCGTCGAGGAGGATCACCGAGTACGGGCGGCGGCGGACCGCCTCGGTCAGCTGGCCTCCCTCCTCGTACCCGACGTAGCCTGGCGGCGCGCCCACCAGACGGGAGACCGCGTGGCGCTCCTGGTACTCGCTCATGTCGATCCGCACCATGGCCCGCTCGTCGTCGAACAGGTAGTCGGCCAGGGTTCGGGCCAGCTCGGTCTTCCCCACGCCGGTGGGACCCAGGAAGATGAACGAGCCGATCGGGCGGTTCGGGTCCGACAACCCGGCCCGGGCCCGGCGGATCGCGTTGGCCACGGCGGACACGGCCCGATCCTGGCCGACCACCCGCTCGTGGAGGGCCTCCTCCATCCGGAGGAGCTTGGCCATCTCGCCCTCCATCAGCCTGGCCACCGGGATGCCGGTCCAGGTGGCCACGACCTCGGCCACGTCCTCCTCGTCGACCTCCTCCTTGAGCATGGTCCGCTCGGCCTGGACCTCGGCCAGGCGGGCCGTGGCCTCCTCGAGCTCTCGACCCAGCTCGGTGAGCCGCCCGTACCGCAGCTCGGCGGCCCGCTCCAGGTCCCCGTCCCGCTCGGCCCGCTCGGACTCCCCTCGGACCTCCTCGATCTCCGACTTCAGCTCCCGGATCCGGGAGATGTGCTCCTTCTCGCGTTCCCAGTGGGCCCGCATCGAGGTGAGCTGCTCGTTCAGGTCGGCCAGCTCCCGCTCCAGGCGGGCCAGCCTCTCCCGGGAGGCGTCGTCGGTCTCCTTGGTCAGGGCGGCCCGCTCGATCTCGAGCTGGCGGACCCTCCGGTCGACCTCGTCGATCTCGGTGGGCATCGAGTCGATCTCGATCCGGAGCCGACTGGCGGACTCGTCCACCAGGTCGATGGCCTTGTCGGGCAGGAACCGGCCGGTCACGTACCGGTCGGACAGCACGGCCGCGGCCACCAGGGCCTCGTCGCGGATGGCCACGCCGTGGTGGACCTCGTACCGCTCCTTGAGGCCCCTGAGGATGGCGATGGTGTCGGGCACGGACGGCTCCCCGACGAACACTGGCTGGAACCGGCGCTCCAGCGCCGGGTCCTTCTCGATCCGCTCGCGGTACTCGTCGAGCGTGGTGGCGCCGATGGCCCGCAGCTCGCCCCGGGCCAGCATGGGCTTCAGCATGTTGCCGGCGTCGACGGCGCCCTCGGCCGCGCCGGCACCGACCACCGTGTGGAGCTCGTCGATGAACGTGATTATCTCGCCCTCGCTGGCGGCGATCTCCTTGAGCACGGCCTTGAACCGCTCCTCGAACTCGCCCCGGTACTTCGTGCCGGCCACCAGCGAGCCGATGTCGAGGGCCACCACCCGCTTGCCCTTGAGGCCCTCGGGCACGTCCCCCTCGACGATGCGGCGGGCCAGCCCCTCGACGATGGCGGTCTTGCCTACGCCGGGCTCGCCGATCAGCACGGGGTTGTTCTTGGTGCGCCGGGACAGCACCTGGATCACCCGGCGGATCTCGTCGTCCCGGCCGATCACCGGGTCGAGCTTGCCCCGCCTGGCCAGATCCGTGAGATCTCGTCCGTACCGCTCCAGCGCCTGGTACTTGTCCTCGGGGTTCTCGTCGGTGACGCGCTGGCGCCCTCGGACCTTGGCCAGCGCGGCCAGCACGTTCTCCCGGGTCGCCCCCGTCTCGGCCAGGAGCCGGGCCAGGTCAGTGTCGCCCTCGAGCATGGCCAGGAGGAGGTGCTCGGTGGACACGTACTCGTCGTCGAGCGAGCCGGCCTGGGCGAACGCCCGCTCCACGAGGTCGGCGGTGGCGGGGGCCATACCGATCTCGGCCGTGCCCCCGAAGACCTTGGGGATCCGGTCGAGCCGCTCCTCCAGGCGGTCCCGAACGCTTCGGGGCGACATCCCGATCGCGTGGAGCACCGGGTACAGGACCCCCTCGGGGTCGGACAGGAGGGAGAACAGGAGGTGCTCGGGCTCGACCCGCTGGTGGTTGCGCTCGGCCGCGAGCCGCTGGGCCTCGGTCAGGGCCTGGCGGGACCGCAGGGTGAGCTTGCCGGGGTCCACGTCAGCCCCGCTCCCACGGCAGCCGGGTGCTCCGCAGGGGGATCAGGTCCCCGCCGGCTCGCCGGCGGGCCGACTCAAGCTCCCGGCTGAGCTGCTCGAGATCCCGCCGGGCCCGCTGTACCTGCGCCTGAAGCTCCATGATCATCTTGACCCCCGCCAGGTTCACCCCCCGCTGGGTGAGCTCCTGGATCTCGCGCAGGCGGTCGATGTCCCGGTCGGAGTAGCGCCGGGTGTTCCCCGCGGTCCGGGCCGGCCGGAGCAGCCCCTTCCGCTCGTAGATGCGAAGCGTCTGCGGGTGGACTCCCGCCAGCTCGGCGGCCACGCTGATGATGTAGACCGCTCGCTCGTTCCGTTCGTACGCCATTCGTGTCACCTCTCCGTTCCCAGGTGCACCCGCGGGCTGGCCCCGCCGGCCTCCCGAAGCCGCTTCAGCAGGTCCCTCTCCTCCTTCGACAGCTTCGAGGGGACCTCGACCTCCACCGTGACCAGGAGATCCCCGTGCCCGCCTCGCCGCTTCGGCGCTCCCTTGCCCCGGATCCGGAACGTCCGTCCGTTCCGGGTGCCGGACGGAACCTTCAGGGTGACCGCGCCGTTGAGCGTGGGAACCTTCACGTTGGATCCGAGCGCGGCCTCCGGGTAGGTCACCGGCACGGTCAGCAGGAGATCGGGGCCCCGGCGTTCGAAGAACCGGTGCGGGCGCACACGGACGGCGACGTACAGGTCACCGGGCCCGCCGCCGGGCGGTCCCGCCTCGCCTCGGCCGGCCAGCCGGATCCGAGCGCCGTCCTCCACGCCCGCGGGGATCCTCATCCGGAGCGTCCGGGTGGCCGTGGTGCTTCCGCTCCCATCGCACGTCGGGCAGGGATCCTCGACGACCTGCCCCCGCCCCCCGCACCGGGGACAGGGACGGGCCATAGAGAAGAGCCCCTGGTCCACCGCCACCGATCCCGCTCCGGCGCACTGAGGGCACGTCGAGGGGGCGGTTCCCGGCCGGGCCCCGGACCCGTGACACGTCGCGCAGGGCTGGCTCCCCGTGACCCGGAGAGGCACCGTGGTGCCGGCCATGGCCTCCTCGAACCCGACCTCCACCTCGGCCACGAGGTCCGCGCCACGACGGGCTCGCGTCCCCGCTCCGCCGCGGCCCTCGCCGAACAGGTCGAACAGGTCCCCGAGCCCCCCGACACCGAAGCCGAGATCCTCGAACCGCACGCCGCCTGCACCGCGGGGGCCACCTCCCGGGCCGAACCGGAAGCCCGAGGAGGCCATGTCCCTGACCCGGTCGTACTCCTTCCGCTTCGCCTCGTCGCCGAGCACGTCATACGCCGCGGCGATCTCCTTGAACCGCTCCTCGGCGGCGGGGCTGCCCTCGGAGGAGTCCGGGTGGTGTTGCTGGGCCAGCTTCCGGTACGCCTGCTTGACCTCGGCCTGCGACGCGTTGCGGGCCACCCCGAGCACCGCGTAGTAGTCCTTCTCCAGCCACTCCCGGCTGACCGTCACGGCCGACCCCCGCTCACCGTCGGCCGACCTTGACCCCCGCCGGCCTGATCACCCGCCCCTTCAGTGTGTATCCGGCACGGAGGACGTCGGCCACGTAGGGCTCCCCCTCGGCCTCCCCCTCGGTCTGGAGCAGGGCCTCGTGCCGCTCGGGATCGAACGGGCGATCCTCAGCCTCGATACGGCCCAGCCCCTCCGAGCGGAGGATGTCCATGAGCTTCGCGTACACGAGCTCGACTCCGTGGAGGAACCGTTCGAAGTCGGGCTTCGCCTCGGCGGCCATCAGGGCGAGCTCAAACTCGTCGACCACCTCCAGGAGCTTCGCCATCAGCGGCTCCGCCGCTAGATCCAACGCTCGGGTCTGTTCCCGGAGCACCCGCTTGCGGTAGTTCTCGAATTCCGCCTTCAGCCGCTTCAGATCAGCCAGATACTCCGCCGACCGCTCGTCCGCGCCGACCGCCCTGGTGGAGACGCTCGGGTCCTCTTCGGTCACAAGAGGTGTTCCCTCCGAGGGCCCTCGCGTCTCGTCGCCGGACTGGGCCGAGGCTTCGCCGGAGGAGACCCCTTCGGTCGACGAAGGCGGCGCCGAAACCGTACCAGCTTCGCTGTCGACGGGGTCGTCGGGGCGGACGCGGCGCTTGTCGGTGATCCGGATGCGCCGTCGCTCCTCGTCCCGGTCGTCGCGGTCGGTCATCCCGTCGCCTTGACCCGGATCTTCCTCGGCTTGGCCTCTTCCTTCTTCGGCACCTCGATCGTGAGGACGCCGGCGTCGAAGGAAGCCTGGATGCCCTCCGGATCGGCCGTCGAGGGGAGCGTGATGCTCCGGGAGAAAGTGCCGAACCGACGCTCGATCCTGTGGAAGCCGTCCTCTCGCTGCTCCTCGTAGAACCTCCGCTCTCCCTGGATGCGCAGGACGGAGTTCTCCACCGAGATGTCAACGTCATCCGACCTGATGCCGGGAAGCTCGGCCGTGATCACGAATCGATCCTGCGTCTCGGCGACGTCGACCGGCGGCACCCATGTCGCCGCTCGCAGCTCGTCGCCGCCCTCGACGCCGTACGTCCGGCCGAACAGCCGGTTGAGCTCGCTCTGGATCGAGGACAGCTCCCGGAACGGATCCCACCTGCTCATTGCCATCTACGACCCACCTCCTTCGTCCACAACCTCGCCTTCGACGACGTCATCGCCGCCGGGCTGGGCCGACTCGCCGCCGCCGGCCGCTGCGGCCTGGTCCTGCTGGGCCTGCTGCTCGTAGACCGCCTGCCCCACCCGCTGGAACGACTGCATCAGCGCGTCGGTGGCGGCCCTGATGGCGTCGGTGTCGTCACCCTTGAGGGCCTCCTGCACAGCCTCGATGTCCTTCTCGACCTGGGCCTTGTCCTCGGCCGAGACCTTCTCCCCCAGTTCTGCCAGGGTCTTCTTGGCCTGGTACCCCAGGTTGTCCGCGTTGTTCCGGACCTCAGCGGCCTCCCGGCGCTTGCGGTCCTCCTCAGCGAACTTCTCCGCCTCCTGCATCATCCGGTCGATCTCGTCCTTGGCCAGGGCCGTGCCGCCGGTGATGGTCATGGCCTGCTCCTTCCCGGTCGCCGTGTCCTTGGCCGAGACGTTGACGATGCCGTTGGCGTCGATGTCGAACGTCACCTCGATCTGGGGCATCCCCCGTGGGGCGGGCGGGATGCCGGTGAGCTGGAACCGACCCAGGCTGCGGACGCCCGGCGAGTACACGGTCTCCGCCTCGCCCTGGAGGACGTGCACCTCGACCTGGGTCTGGTTGTCGTCGGCCGTGGTGAACACCTCCGACTTCTTCGTCGGGATGGTCGTGTTCCGCTCGATCAGCCGGGTGAAGATCCCGCCCTTGGTCTCGATCCCCAGCGACAGCGGCGTGACGTCGAGGAGCAGGACGTCCTTGACCTCGCCCTTCAGCACCCCGGCCTGGATGGCCGCTCCGATCGCCACGACCTCGTCGGCGTTGACGCCCTTGTGGGGCTCCTTCCCGCCGGTGAGCTTCTTTACGAGCTCCTGGACCATGGGCATACGGGTGGCCCCGCCGACCAGGATCACGTGGTCGATGGCCGACACGTCCTTCCCCCAATCCTTCACGGCCTGCTGGAACGGCCCCTCGAGCTGCTCCACGAGCTCCTCGGTCATGCGCTCGAACTCCGACCGCGTGAGCGACATGTCCAGGTGCAGCGGGCCCTCGGTGATGAACGGCAGGTTGATCGAGGTCTGCGAGACCTGAGAGAGCTCGATCTTCGCCTTCTCGGCGGCGTCCTTCAGCCGCTGCAGGGCGATCCTGTCCTTCGACAGGTCCACGCCGTGAGCGTTCTGGAACTCCTTGACGATCCAGTCGATGATCCGCTGGTCCCAGTCGTCACCGCCGAGCTTGGTGTTTCCCGCGGTGGACTTCACCTCGAAGACACCCTCGCCGATCTCCAGGAGCGAGACGTCGAACGTCCCCCCGCCCAGGTCGAAGACCAGGATCGTCTGGTCGGTGCCCTGCTTGTCAAGCCCGTAGGCCAGCGACGCGGCCGTGGGCTCGTTGATGATCCGAAGTACCTCCAGGCCGGCGATCTGCCCGGCCTCCTTGGTGGCCTGGCGCTGGGCGTCGTCGAAGTACGCCGGTACCGTGATCACAGCCTGGGTCACGGTGTCGCCGAGGTAAGCCTCTGCGTCCCGCTTGAGCTTCGTCAGGATCTGCGCGGACATCTCCTGCGGCGTCCACGCCTTCCCGTCGATCTCCTGGGTCCACGAGGTCCCCATCTCGCGCTTGATCGACCGGATGGTCCGGTCGGGGTTCGAGATGGCCTGGCGCTTGGCCAGCTCGCCGACGAGGATCTCGCCGGTCTTGGAGAACCCCACCACCGACGGGGTCGTCCTGGACCCCTCGGCGTTGGGGACCACCTGCGGTTCGCCGGCCTCGAGCACGGCAACCACCGAGTTCGTCGTCCCCAGGTCGATTCCCACGGGTCGCGGCATGGATTGACCTCCTGTTCCGATTCTTTATATGTACTCAGATGATAAAGGTTGAGTGCGTAAGTGTCAATGCCTTCCTCTCGGGACCCCGCCGACCCTCGTGCGAAGATGACCCATGCGCAGGCTCGTCCTCGCCGCCCTCCTGGCCTCCGGGTGCTCCCCGGACCGAGGAGGCTTCGGGCAGGGCCCGGCCCCATCGCCCCCGGCCCCGCCGTCCCCCACCGCCCCAGCCACCCCGGTTCGGGAGGTGGTGGTCCGGGCCGTTCCCGGGCTGAGCTTCGAGCCGGACCTGGTCCGGGCCGCGGCCGGGGCCGTCCTGGAGCTCACCCTGGCGAACGGCGACCGCCAGCCCCATACCCTGGTGATCGAGGAGCTGAACGTCCTCATGCTCGCCGGGCCGGGCCAGGAGGTGACCACGGTGGTCCGGACCCGCCCCGAAGCCCGGGGGTCGTTCGCCTTCTACTGCCGGATCCCCGGCCACGGCGGGATGGAAGGCAGGATCCGCGTGGGACCGGCGGGCTGACCCGCGTTGCGCCCCCGAGCGGTCCTGCCGTAGCCTGCCATCCACGATGGGCCCGATCGTGTTCCTCCTCCTTCTGGCGGTGGCCGGCGGTCTGTTCCTGACCCGGGCGTTCACGCTGTGGCAGCTGGTGCGGCTGGGCAGGCCCGTGCACCGGCTGGACGACCTGCCCCGCCGGGTGCAGACCGAGGCGGTGGTCGTGTTCGGCCAGCGCAAGCTGCTCCAGCGCCTGGGCCCCGGCCTGATGCACGCGTTCATCTTCTGGGGCTTCCTGATCCTCCTGACCACGATCATCGAGGTGTTCGGCGAGGTCTTCGAAGAGAGCTTCGCCATCCCGTTCATCGGCCGGTCCGGGTGGCTCGGCTTCATCCAGGACGCCTTCGCCGTGCTGGTGTTCATCGGGATCGGGATGGCCGTGTACTTCCGAAAGGTACGGCGGGACGAGCGGTTCCGAGGAAGCCACCTGGAGGAGGCCGACTTCATCCTCCTGATGATCCTGGGGATCGTGGTCACGCTGGTAGGCCTCAACGCCGCGAAGATCGCCCAGGGGTTGAACGAGTCCCCGGCCGCCTGGACGCCGGTGTCCAGGCTCGCCTCGCTGGTGTTCGAGCCGATGAGCCCGGGCTGGCAGGAGCTCTTCAACGGGGTGTTCCTGTGGACGCACATAGCCCTGATCCTGGGCTTCCTGGTGTACATCCCCTACTCGAAGCACCTCCACATCATCACGAGCTTCGGGAACGTGTTCCTCAGCAAGACGAAGCCCATGGGCAAGCTCACCCCGCTGCGGATCGACCTCGAGTCGATGGAGGACGGTGGCTCGCTGGGCGCGGCCACCCTGACCGACCTCAGCCAGAAGCAGATCCTGGACACGTTCACGTGCACCGAATGCGGGCGCTGTCAGGCGGTCTGTCCGGCCTGGAACACGGGTAAGCCGCTCTCACCCAAGCTGCTGATCATGAACCTGCGCGACCACGCCTTCGAGCAGGGCGAGAAGATCCTCGACGCCCGGGCGGAGGGGACGGAAGCCGAGGCGGTCCCCCTGAACCCCGACGTGGTGGAGGACGAGGTCGTATGGGACTGCGTCACGTGCGGGGCGTGCGTGCAGGAGTGCCCGGTGAATATCGAGCACGTGGATCACATCGTGGACATGCGGCGGAACCTGGTCATGGGCGAGTCCCGGTTCCCCCAGGAGGCCGGCCTGCTCCTCCGCAACCTCGAGTCGAGCAGGAACCCGTGGGGAGTCCCCCAGGACCAGCGGGCCGAATGGGCCGAGGGGGTAGGGGTCCGCATCCTCGAGGACGGGCGGGCGCCCGAGTACCTCTACTGGGTGGGATGCGCGGCGTCCTTCGACGACAGGGCCAAGCGGATCGCCCAGAGCACGGCGCGCCTGATGCAGAAGGCCGGCATCCGGTTCGCCATCCTGGGGTCGCGCGAGCTGTGCACCGGCGACCCGGCCCGGCGGATGGGCCACGAATACCTGTTCCAACAGTTGGCCGAGGAGAACGTCCGAACCCTGGGCGAGGTGGATGCCCAGAAGATCGTGGTGAATTGCCCGCACTGCTTCAACACCCTGCGGAACGAGTATCCGGATTACGGCGGCAACTTCGAAGTGATCCACCACACCCAGCTGTTCGCCCAGCTGATCGCCGAGGGGCGGCTCCGGCCCACCGAGGAGGTCCAGGCCCTGGTGACGTAC
>Ga0299913_10004583_pt1 | contig 11629 bp, 13 predicted proteins | sample RVTome_9_FD_201360 | JGI IMG/M metagenome (GOLD analysis project Ga0299913, IMG submission 201360) | Soil microbial communities from uranium-contaminated site in the Upper Colorado River Basin, Wyoming, United States - RVT155D38 (version 2) ... | reverse complement strand
GCGACTGGGACTCCGCCACGTGGAAGCCCGTACACGACCACGTTGTCGCGATCCTGATAGCCGCCAAGTGCTACGGCGAGCTCTCGGCCTGCGACGGTGCGATTGGCGAATCGGGTTCCTGACCTTCTCAATCGCATGCTCTCCACCGTCTCATATGTGATTTCACTGCCGTCTCAGGTTCGATATCCCTCTGGGTGGTTACCCGACAACGAGCCCTAGAAAACGACCATGTCGAGTGGTTTTGGCTCACGACGTCGCGGGTACCCCTTATCGAATGACTGGTGAATCACGCGACCAGCTGACCTCTGACATCTCCTCAGGAGTGGTTTACGAGACGGTCGGGTCGGTGCCCAGCTCGGCTCGAGCCGAAGCCGAGGAGATGATGGCCGGGTTGACCGAGTTCGCCCCACGCCCGGTTCTGTTCACCAAAGTGAGGGTGAGGAACGACGAGGAGCGAGACCCCGACCAGTACTCGGTCGTCGAGGGAAAGATGGATGTGTCGGGGGCCGTGGTCCGTGCCCAAGCCGCCGGTCCGACCGCGATCGACGCCATGAGGATCGTGGGCAACAAGTTGGAGCGGAGGCTCACTCGATTGGCCGGCAAACGTCAGCGTGCCACCAAACGGCCTCCGGCCACGCCTTCGGGAGAATGGCGCCGAGGGGATCTCCCCTCGGGTCGCCCCAAGTTCTATGACCGTCCTCCTGAGGACCGGATGGTGGTTCGCCGCAAGACCTACTCATCCGACGACCGGCTCTCTGTGAGAGATGCTCTTTTCGATTTGGATGTCCTCGACCACCGGTTCTTCTTGTTCACCGACGTGGCTGACGAAACTGCCACAATCGTCTACGAGGAGAACAACGGAGTGACCCTCCGCAAGATCGACGGGTCGAAACCGGACGAGACGGGGCTGCATCCCGAGGTGCGGGTCAACCGGACGCCTGCCCCTACGATCTCGGTGGCGGATGCGGTCGCCCGCCTCAACCTTTCCGATCTGCCGTTCGTGTTCTTCCGCGACGCCGAAAGCCGCAGTGCCGGCGCGCTCTATCGTCGCTACGACGGGCACTACGGGCTGATCGTCCCCTCGCCTGCTTGGTGAACCCCCTTCGACCTCGGCGGCTCATCCCCGCCGACCGGCGAATGCGTTTCCGTTTCAAGGCCGCCGCGCTGAGTAATTCCAGCTTGTCACCGATATTGGAGCAATCATGGACCTAGAACTGCGCGAAGGCTCCCGTCTCTATTCGGCAGATGGTGAAGATCTTGGGGTCGCCAGGGAATTCGTTGTCGAGCCCTCCTCCGGGGAGGTCACTCACGTCTTGGTCGAAAATGGGGTGTTCTTCACTGACGACCGTGTTGTCCCCATCGAGACCATTGACCATGCGGAGGACGACGAGATCGTTCTCTCCGAAGCTGTTGATCCGGCCACACTCCCCCAATTCGTTCGCGAGCACTTCACCCTGATCGACGACGAAACCCGCACCCGCCTCGACGTGCCCTCAGGCTACATCTGGCGGTACCCGACGACATACGCCGGGCCCTTCCCCATCTACCCGGCCTATCCCATCCGCCGGGAGCTCCAGCTCGTCGCACGGTCAGCGATACGCGGACCCGCCAGGCGATCGCCGAGCAGGAGATCATCGGGAAGAGCACTCCCGTCCTCTCCACCAATGGGGAGAAGGTCGGCACGGTATCCGAGGTGCAGGTAGACGAAGAAGGCCAACTCAGCCATTTGGTGGTCGACTTGGGTTTCCTCTCGGACGAAAAGGTGCTGCCCGCGCATTGGATCGAAAAGAACGCATCAGATGGGGTGACACTGGCGGTGAGCAACGTTGCGGTCGAGTCTCTCGAGACCATCACTTGAGTGTTGCGCAGTCGGTTTGACGCCGCACCACACGGGTATACGGTGAGGAGATCTGGAATGCTCGCCCAACATGGTTGGAAGTCGAACCCGTCGCCCCGCCGTGGCTTTACCGTTGTCGAAGCATCTCGCGAGCGGAAGGGGTCACTTGTCGTGGTTGCGGTCCACGACTCGACGCATGGACTCCGGCTCTTCCGATCTGCCCTGGATGAAGCCATGGGTCGGTCTTGCGACCTCGTCGTCCTCGACTACGGCGTAACCTCACTTCGAGACGAGCTGGGGGACGACTCAGGGGAGATCGACCCCGGGGAGAGAAGCGCGCTGCGAGCGCTGTGGACAAGCCCCCACGTGCGTGTGATACGTATCGAGCCGACCGCAGCGGATCTCGAGAATACGATCTCGTATTGTGAGACTGTCGAGGCATCTCTCTTGATAATCGCTGCGGATCAGATCAGCACGATCAGCCCAGACCTGTCGGATCGAGTATTCAAGGGTGCCTTCGACGTGTTGGTGATCACCGACCACCTCACTGCCGGTCGCCCTGTCGATGAGTCGCGCCAGGAAAAGTGAGTCTGCGTGGGCGATACCAAGCAGGAAGCTGAAGTGCGTTTCGACCTGTCCGGCATTCACAGGAGGCCCCTCGAGTCGTCCGACGGCACCGACGTCGGGACCACGGCCGACTTGGCGTCGCGGATCCGTGCCGCAGAACCGGGATGCCCCTGACCGTTGTGGACGGGGAGCGACCCGTTGACCCTTGGGTCCTGGAGTACTGGTCCTACGAGCCCGAGGAGGAACTCCTCCGCGAGGCACTGTGCACAGTGGGCAACGCACGATTTGCCACCCGGGGCTCCGCTCCGGAGCACACGATGGTCGAGGGGGTCCATTACCCGGGCACTTACGCAGCCGGCATTTACAATCGACTGTCGGCGGAGAAAGCCGGCAGGGAGATCGAAAACGAGAGTCTCGTCAATCTCCCCAATTGGCTGGCCGTGACCTTCCGGGTCGGGGACGGATCGTGGTTCTCGATCGATGATGTCGACATCACATTCTTCCGACAGGCCCTCGAACTGGACCGTGGCATCCTCGTTCGCGAGGTGACCTTCACCGATGGTGAGGGCAGGGAGACGACTCTCACCCAGAGACGCCTCGTCCACATGACTCGCCCTTCGGTGGCGGCGCTAGAGACCAACCTCCGTGCCGAGAACTGGGAGGGCGTGTTGACAATTCGCTCTTCGATCGATGGCGGAATCGAAAACCGGAATGTGCACCGTTACCGCGACTTGCCTGGCAACCACCTGGAGGTGGTCGACAGGAGGGTGGACCCGGGGCGGCTCGCACTGCTGGCTCGGACCAATCAGTCCAACATCGATGTAGCCATCGGCGCCCGGCATCGGATGTGGCTCCGTGACGAGCTCGTGACGCCGGACATCGAGTTGTCAGCCGACCGGGAGCAGGTAGTGGAGGAACTCATGGTGGAATTGGCCCCGGGTGATGAGATCAGGCTCGAGAAGACGGTCTCACTCAAGACTGGTCGGGACACGGCTGGCTACGAGCCACTCGCTGACGCAGACGAGGAATTGGGCCGACTCCCAGACTTCGCGATTCTCGAGGCGGAGCAGGCCCGTGCCTGGTGGGGCATATGGAGACGATTCGAGCTCGATGTCGCCACCGAGCCACGGGTTCGGTTGATCACCAACCTCCATCTTTTCCACCTGTTGCAGGTGGCTTCACGCAACCTCTACGACCTCGACGCGGGAGTGCCCGCCCGAGGGCTGCATGGGGAGGCCTATCGGGGGCACATCTTCTGGGACGAGCTCTTCATATTCCCACTGCTTCACGTGAGATCCCCCGAAGTCGCTCAGGCGCTCCTCCGCTATCGCTACCGAAGACTGCCCGCAGCACGCGTCGCCGCCAGACGCGCCGGCTACCAAGGGGCCATGTTCCCTTGGCAGTCTGGAAGTGACGGTCGGGAGGAGACTCAGGAGGTCCACCTGAACCCTGAGTCGGGACGCTGGAATCCGGACAGAAGCCACCGTCAGCGCCACATCAACATCGCGATCGCCTACAACATCATTCAGTACCTGAGGTTCACCGGCGATATCGACTTTCTCGCCGAGTTTGGTGCCGAAATGCTCATCGAGATCGCCCGGTTCTGGGCTTCGATCGCCGAATACGACCGAATAAGCGACCGATTTCAGATCATAGGAGTGATGGGACCCGACGAGTTCCACGACGACGACCCGGGCTGGGACGGGCCCGCTCTTCGCAACAACGCATACACGAATGTGATGGTGGCGTGGCTCCTGGGGGGCATCGCGGACACTCTCGAGCCGCTTCCCATCCGCCAGAGAGTCGAGCTCTTCGCCCGTCTCGAATTCAAGGAGACTGAGCTCGCCAGGTGGGGCGAGATGAGTCGAAAACTCCTGGTACCCCAGCATGGAGACGGAATCATCAGCCAGTTCGAGGGGTACGAGGACCTGGAGGAGCTGGACTGGAATTCGTATCGGAGTCGGTACGACAACATCGAGAGACTCGATCGCATCCTCGAAGCCGAAGAGGACTCGGTCGGCCGATACAAAGCCTCGAAACAGGCGGATGTGCTCATGCTGTTCTACCTCCTCTCATTCGAGGAGCTGACAGACGTCTTTGAACGTCTCGGGGTCACGTTCGATGAGGAAGATCTCGCAGCCAACATCGCGTACTATCTGGAGCGCACGTCACACGGCTCCACCTTGTCTCGTGTCGTGCATTCGTGGGTCCTGGCGCGCAGCGACCGCGCCCTCTCGTATGCCCTCTTCAAAGAGGCATTGGAGTCGGACATCAGCGATATCCAGGGAGGAACCACACAGGAGGGGATTCATCTTGGCGCCATGGCGGGCACGGTCGACCTCCTGCAGCGTGGCTACACGGGCATGGAAGTCGACGCCAACGGGGTCCTCCACTTCAAGCCACGGCTTCCCATCGAGATCGACAGTCTCCGCATGTGCGTGTATTTCCGTCGCCGTTGGCTGGACATGACGATCGCTGACCACTCCATGGAAATCCGATCGGAGGTCACGAGCCAACCCCCCATCGAGATCTCTCACCGTGGGGATCGCGTCACCCTCGCCTCCGGCGAAACCCAACAGTTCGGCTCCTAAGCGAACCTAATGCTCTAGCTCCCACATATGGGAGTTTGGGCGTCTCATTCGGCTGACCGGGGGTCGGGGTGGGCAAGTCTTGCCCGAAGCTCCGCCCCGTCCTCTTGGGCTGGGATCGAGAAGTCCGCCCAAGACATCGCATCTGGTGCGGGGTCGACCAGGACACCGACGCCGTCGACTTGGCGCACCCCGAGCAACTCGTCCTCGTCTCCACCCACATAGAGAGCGGACGACTCGAAGTCAGGGCGATCGCCGAGGAGACGGCGGATGGTTTCGACGTTCTCGAGTGCCGATGGTGGAGGCTCGAGCAAGTCAGACCACGAGGCGACACGTGGTGGGAGCTCTGCGACACCTGTCACCACGACGTCGGAGAGATCGGTCATGGCTGATGACCCGTGACCATCGTCGATCCCCACCACCAGACTGAAACCGCCGCGCCGACCTGCACGGACCCCCGCCGGCGAATCCTCGACAACTGCACATTCACGAGGGGTCACGCCGATGACTTCTGCCGCTCTCGTAAACATGTCGGGAGCCGGCTTGCCCGGTATCTGCTTCTCGTCGAGATCCTTTCCGCCCAAGACCAGATCGACCTTCTCGCCGATCGATGCGGGGAGGATCTCGTCGGTGTTCCTGCTCGACGAGACAACCGCGATGGGAGTGTGGGCATCGACGAGGCGATCCAACATATCCTCGACCCCCGGCAGCGGCTCGACACTCTCGGTCTCGAGAAGGCGATGGAACTCCTGGTTCTTGAGATTCCCGAGCGCGGTCATCGTCGTCATGCCAGGAGCCTCAGACGGATCACCCCTTGGCATGATGATGCCGCGAGACCTCAGAAAGGATTCCACACCCTCATATCGAGGGCGGCCATCCACGTAGCTCCGGTAGTCGTCGGGCAGTGCAAACGGCCTGGGGTCGCCATGTTGTGCCAGAAACGCATCGAAGGTCTGCTTCCAGGCTCGAGCATGGAGGCGGACCGAGTCGACCAGGACCCCGTCCATGTCGAAGACGACCGCCTCGGGGGCCTTTCGGGCGCTACCCATCAGCTGCCCACCTCGACGAGGTCGGAACGACGCAGGCCAACCACAGAGCCGAGCACGGCGTTAGCGATGACGACACGACCCGGCCTCGAACCGACCTCAACCCGGCCGGCTGGAATGATCGCGTGCCGGGTCGTACCCGCATCCCGAGGCCCGAGGAACTGTGGGCGTCGATCGATGGAGGATAGAGCTGGTTTTGCCATAGGTTGCATGCGGGTAAGCCGTCCCGGAGCCAACCGACAGGAGGGAAATGAGCTCACATACTCAGACTGGCACGACACTGACGCGGGTGCGAGAGGCGCAAATGGCGTTGGATAAGGCACAGGCAGCTATGGACTCGGTCCAAAGAGGGCTTTCGACAGTCGAGACGGTCGCCGAGAAGACGAAATCGAAGCGGCGTCATCCGGTGCGAACCACCCTTTTGGTCCTTCTCGTGGCCGCGCTCGCGTTTGCTGTCATGGTCGCCTTCAAGACCGCCGCTGACTGAATAGCTCAACTCGATGAGCCCAGGTGCACGCGGAACCATTCCGCAGCCAAATCGGCTACCTGGTCCAGCTTTCCCGGTTCTTCGAAGAGATGGCTTGCACCGGGAACCACCTCCAATGAGCTTTCGCCGTCGAGTTCGGCAAGAGCCTCCTGATTGAGCTGGAGAACCTGCGGGTCGTTCCCCCCGACGATCAGCAGGGTTGGCGCCTCGACTTTCCCGAGCGCTTTCCCCGCCAGGTCGGGACGGCCGCCCCGGGAGACCACCGCTTTGATCTCACCTGGCTTCGCGGCGGCGGCGCGTAACGCTGCGGCGGCACCGGTCGAAGCCCCAAAGAGACCGATCGCGCCGTGTGCCCCTCCCGATGTCACCCAATCGACTGCGGCGAGGACCCGGTCCGTGAGCAGGTCGATATCGAACCGGTGCTCGCGTGTCTGCAGATCGCGATGTTCCTCATCTTCGGTGAGGAGATCGACGAGGACAGTCTGCAAGCCAGCCTGTTGGAGCAGCTCTGCGACCTGTCTGTTTCGAGGACTGTGCCGACTGCTGCCGCTTCCATGGACAAAGACCACGATCCCCAGACGTGGCTCGCCCGCCACATCCGCCCGGATCACCTGGTCCCGTCCCACCGAGATAGTCACTTCATGCACCATCAGGATGCCTACCCGTGCCTCTCACATCGGACCCTGACATGCTTCTCAATGCTGTGCCTCCCCATTTTTGGGAGCTACGGCGTTCATTCGCTGTTTAGCAGAATGTAGCCGCCGGGTATCCACCAACAGGCGCGCCGACCCCCAACGCGCAACCCACACACCATCGATCGAGATGAAGACCCAAATGATGACGTCCACTGACATCGACCGTCTCGCCCGTCAGCTCGCCGCCGACAGCATCACGGCGACCACTGCAGCCGGATCGGGTCATCCCACGTCGTGTCTGTCCGCAGCTCATCTGGTTGCAACGATCCTGTGCCGCCACATCAGGCTATGGCCCGATAACCCCGAGCACCCCGCCAACGACCGTCTCGTCTTCTCCAAGGGTCACGCCGCACCCCTGCTCTACGCAGCCCTCGCAGCAATCGGGGAGGTCGACGCCACCCGCCTCGACCAACTCCGGCAAGTCGACAGCCCGTTCGAAGGCCACCCCGTCCCCGGCCTGCCTCACGTCCCTCTTGCCACCGGGTCCCTTGGTCAGGGATTGGCCAACGGCCTTGGCATCGCCCTGGGAAACCGGGCATTGGGGTCCCCGTCATGGACTTGGGTGCTCCTCGGCGACTCTGAGATGACGGAAGGCTCTGTGTGGGAGGCGATGGCGCTGGCCTCTCACTACGCCCTGACCAACCTGACCGCGGTGGTCGACGTAAACCGTCTCGGCCAGCGCGGTCCGACGATGTACGAGTGGGACACCGGGGTCTATGAGGAGCGCGCTCGCGCCTTCGGGTGGCGTGCGACTGTGGTCGACGGCCATGACCCCGATGACATCACCCGTGGAATCGAGACGATCGAGGGGGAAACGAAACCAGGAATGCTCATCGCCAAGACTGTCAAAGGACACGGCGTCTCCTTCCTGGCCGATGAGCCGGGCCGACATGGCAAGGCGCTGACGGACGAGGAGATGGATCGGGCACTTTCCGAACTGGACCACGGGGAGCGGGAGACGATCACGGTGCAAAGCCCTCTGGAGTTCACCCTCGGCCAGGTCGAAGCGGCAGAGCCGAACCTTCCCGTCTTCGACGAGGATGTCTCCACCCGCGACGCCTTCGGAACGGCCCTCGCCGCGATCGTGGAAGCCGATCCTTTGGTGATAGTCCTCGACGGAGAGGTGTCGAACTCCACGATGACCGAGAAAGCCGATGATGCGGCTCCCGACCAGTTCGTCCAGATGTACATTGCAGAACAAGCCATGGTCGGCGCAGCAGTCGGTCTGCAGGCAGCCGGGATCAAACCCGTGGCATCCACCTTCGCCGCGTTCCTCACCCGAGCGCACGATTTCATCCGCATGGGTGCGATCAGCCGGGCGGAGATGGTATTGAACGGCTCCCACGCCGGTGTCTCCATCGGCGAGGACGGCCCGTCACAGATGGGGCTCGACGACATCTCCATGATGCGGGCCACGCCGGGAACCGCAGTCCTCTACCCCGCCGACGGACCTTCGACCACCGGCCTCCTGATGGCTTCGATCGACTGGCCGGGCATCGCCTACATCAGGACCACCCGGGAAGAGACCCCGGTGATCTACCGCAGGGACGAGACGTTCGAGTTGGGGGGATCTCACACCTTGCGTACCTCCGTCGACGACCAGGCCACGATCGTCGGAGCCGGGATCACTGTCCATGAGGCGATGCGCGCTGCCGACGACCTCGACGCTGACGGAATCCCGGTGCGCGTGATCGACGCTTACTCCGTTCAGCCCATCGATGCCGACACGATGCGACGAGCGATGGCCGAAACGGGCCTCATCGTCGTCGCCGAAGATCACAGCAAGGCGGGTGGCCTCGGGGACGCGGTACTCGACGCGATCGCGACGGAGCAATCGGGACCGGTCATCAAGTTGGGCGTCGACGAGTTCCCTGGCTCGGCCCCACCGCAGGAGCAACGGGAGCGTGCCGGCATATCCTCCGCTGCGATGAAGCGGACCATTGCGGAGCATGTCGGGCAGAGGGTCCCAGCGCTCTGAGCTGAGCAGGTTCGTGGGCGACGACCGGTCGCCGATCGGGGCAGTGCTGTTGATTCTCGCCGCGTACAACGTCGTGCAGAACTCAATCCTCAACGAAGACGGGTATGTGCCGGGAAACGTCGTCGTTGCCGCGATCCTCACGGGGTTGGCTCGGGACGCTGGCCTCGCCTGGGAGGAGATCGGACTCGGCCGTGGGGACCTCCGCATGAGCCGCCGCCTAGGTGCTTGGCTGTTGACCTCTTCGGGCGCGTTCCTCTTTGTCGCCTCTCGCCTACCGTGGTTGCGCCACCACCTGCGGGATGAGAGGGCACCTGTCTTGTCCCGCGGGGAAACGACGCGGCGAGCATTGATCAGGTTTCCGCTGGGCACAGCCCTTTTCGAAGAAGTGGCATTTCGCGGCGTCCTGCCCGCGCTCTTTGCCAATGATGCTCGATCTGGCGATCTGGCGGCAGCCGGGATGTTCGCGTTCTGGCATCTGATCCCCACTCACCATGCGCTGAGAGTCAACGGGATCGCTCAGGGACCGAGCTCACGGATCATGGGCACTTTGGTGGGTTCGGCTGCGGCGGGGCTGGCCGGTTATGTCCTCAGTAGAATCAGACGCAAGACCGGCTCGATCCTCAGCCCGTGGCTGATCCACAGTGCCGTCAACACCACGTCATACCTCGCGGTCACCTGCGCACACGACGGCACCTGACTCATCACTGGATCGCAGGCTCAAACCAAGAAGAGGCGCCTACAACGCCGGCGGGCCCATGCGGACGACTCACACACCAAGTCTCCCCGCCAACCCGTTCGCAAAGGCGAGGTCAATCTGTCGTCACACCGCCCAGGCTGCCCGAGCCGATGGCACGGACCGCATAGAGCAGCGCTTCGGTGACTCCGGTGGGGTCGTCTTGGACTGGCAGAGGGTCGAAGTGTCTCACCACCCGCCCGCCCTTGTCGGCCACGACTGCGACTCTCCTGGTGTTCCCGCCTTCGTCCTCTGCTTGGTAGTCGCGAGCCATGGCTCCGCTGGCATCGGCCAGAATCGGGATCGACAGTCCCATGTCTTCAGAGGCCTGTCTCGTCTCTCGGGCCGTAGCGCGAGCCACCGCCAGAATCTGAGACCTTTCCTTACCGAAATCCTTGTGATGTGCGCTGAGCTCTTCCAGGAGCTCGCGATCCTCGCCCGACGTCAAATCGACGAAAACTATGACGATGGGGACCTTTCCCTTGAACGAATCGAGGGCCAGCGTCTGTCCGGTGCTGGCGGCCAACCTGAAGTCGGCGATCTGCGCTGGTTCCTGTGATTCAGCCATCCAGAGTCAATACCCATGTCGACAATCACCCGAAACGTGGCTAACGGGTAAGGACGAGCCGACAAGGATCCTCCAGTAGCCCTTTGACGGACTCGGCTCACCTCCGGTCCCATGTTTACTTGAGCCACGGCATTGGGATCAGATAGGCGTTGGGTTTGAGGTCACCCTGCCGCGGGTAAGGCGGTGAGCTGGCGAGGTCCGCAGCCATTGAGGGTTTGCCTATGAACGAAGCGCTCGCTTCAGAGATCGAAGACATACGCACCCGGCTCGTGGAGATCCATCAAGAACGAGAGCACCTTCCCGAGAATGAAGCCGGACGTCGAGAGGAACTCCTCAACGAGGAGCACGAGCTCGAAAACCGTTTGGCAGAACTGGAGGATCGCTTGGCCCAGGAGGATGCCGGGGTCGCTGAGAAGCGAGTCTCGGATCAAACCGACCTGACCCGGACCCCAAAGCTACCCGATTCGGAGAACCAACCCTGAGCCACATTTCCGAACCTGGACACGATCACGAATGGTCGCCACGCCATCTAGCCATAGAATTCCAGCGATGACAGAAACCGTCGAGCTCCGGCTCGAAGCCACACCGACCTCAGCCGCAACGGCAAGAGCTTTCCTCAGAGAGAATGCGACCCTCGACGGTATGCGTCACGCCGAAGCAGACCTGTTGGTGACCGAACTGATCGGCAACACCATCGAGCACTCTCCGGATGTCTCCGAGCTCACCATCGACATTCAGCAGGATCGAGATCGCGGGTTGATGGTCAGAGTCTCCCACCCTCATCCTGAGCCGTTGCAGATCGACGAGCACGGGGTCGGGTTCACGCTCATCGAGCGTCTCAGCAAGAGCTGGGGGCATGACCACGACGGCGAGACCCTATCGGTTTGGTTCGTCCTACGGACTCCCGGCACGACAACCATCTCCGGGGACGTCCCGGACTCCGAGTTGTTCTCACGTATGGCGGAGGATCCGGCAGCTTACTCAGACGAGTTGGTGCGGAGACATGCTGACCTCGCCGCCTCGATCGCCCGTCGCTATCGGGGAAAAGGCGTCGACGAGGACGATCTCCTCCAGGTGGCCAACATGGCCCTGCTCAAAGCGATTCAACGGTACGACCCATCCATCGGGAC
>Ga0299913_10004582_pt1 | contig 11630 bp, 12 predicted proteins | sample RVTome_9_FD_201360 | JGI IMG/M metagenome (GOLD analysis project Ga0299913, IMG submission 201360) | Soil microbial communities from uranium-contaminated site in the Upper Colorado River Basin, Wyoming, United States - RVT155D38 (version 2) ... | reverse complement strand
CGTCTTGAGCTCGCCGACGTCGCCGAGGCGCGCGCGAACGTCGCTCGGCTGGCGCTGGTACCACTCGACCCATCCGGTGCGGACCAGGAGGACATCACCCTCGGCGAGCTCGGTGCCCTGGACGGCGAGACATTCGGTGATCTCCCCGGGATCGATGGGATCGGACTCGTCGTACCGCAGCGGACGGCCGATCGCCTCCCGCCAACGGGCGATGTCGGCGAGCACCGCCCGACCGGCGATGCCACGGCGCGCCCAGTGGTGGATCCCGTGCAGCTCGTCGGGTACTCCCCCGAAGTGGCCGGTGCCGGGTTCGGAAGCGTGCGCCGCGTGATTGCGGATGTGACGGAAACCGTCCCACTGGCTCGAAGACTGCGTGTTCCATCCGTGCAGCACGTCGTCGTGGCCGGTACCCGTGCCGGTGACCTCGTGCTCGAACCTGCCGCGTCCGAACAACGGCGGGTCGGGCAGGGCCATCGACCAGTTGAGGGCGAACACCGCACCGCGTCGCACGAGTCCACTGGCCGCGGCGACGCGCTCGGGAGTCAACAGGTTGAGGCATCCGAAGATGTCGTTGTCCGCTCCCCACACGCCCCACGCGGCCCGCAGGCCGGCTCGGATCGGGAGGTCGTCGTAGTCGGGGAGCTCGCTCGTCATCGACGTAGCTGAGCACGTCGACGTGTGAGCGGCGCACTCCTGACAGGATGAAGTCCTGACAGAAGACGAGATGACGACCCCCCTCGAAGGGATGCGAGTCCTCGACCTCACGCGCGTGCTGTCAGGCCCGCATTGCACTCGGATGCTCGCTGATCTCGGCGCCGACGTGATCAAGGTCGAACCGCCCGACGGTGACCTGACGCGGTTCGCGTCGCCGCGCATCAACGGGCTCGCCGGCTACTTCGTCCAGCAGAACGCCGGCAAGCGCAACATCAGCCTCGACCTGTCCAAGCCCGACGCGGCCGAGATCGTGCTCGACCTTGCGCAGCGCTGCGACGTGTTGGTCGAGAACTTCAGGCCGGGCGTGATGGCGCGCATCGGTCTCGGCTACGACGTCGTCTCGGCGCGCAATCCGCAGATCGTCTACGCGTCGATCACTGGGTACGGCGCGACCGGCCCGTGGGTCGACCGCCGCGCGTACGCGCCCGTGGTCGGCGCCGAAACTGGGATGACGAAGTCGCAAGGCGATGCACGCGGTGGTGCGTACGCCAACGATCCGCACAGCCATGCCGACGTCTACACGTCACTCGAGACATGTAGCGCGATCCTCGCCGCGCTCGTCCAACGCCAGCGTTCGGGTCGCGGGCAGTGGATCGACGTCTCGATGGCGCAGACGATGCTGTACGTCAACGAGCACGTGAACAACGACCTGTGGGACGGCCCGGTCGCCGACGGCGCGATTCGCAGTTTCGGCCCCGGCGACTACATCGTGGCAACCGTCGCGTCAGGAGAGACCGTGGTCGTGAGCGGCCATCCTGCCGAGCGAGGGACGTTCGAGCTGTTCGCAAACGCCCTCGATCGGACCGACCTGATCGGCGACTCGCGATTCGTCGATGTCCGCAGCCGGATGGCCCATTTCGAAGAGCTCCTCGACGAGATCCTGGCAACGGCGGCCAGGTTCGCCGACGCCGCCGAGCTCGAGCGGCAGTTCGCCGAGCATCGGCTGGCGGTCGGGGTGCTGCGCTCGGTCCGCGACGTCTGTGACACGGAGTGGGCGCGCCAGCGCCACGCCGTTGTCGAGGTGAGCGACCGCGGTGGCGGAACGATCCGCGTGCCGAACGCTCCGTGGAGGTTCAGCGACGCTCCGGGAGTCGCGCTGCGCGGTGAGCCGCGCTATCGGGGCGAGGACAACCGCACCGTGCTCGCCGAATTGCTCGGTCTCGACGATGCCGATCTCGACCGGCTCGAGTCGACCGGCGTGTTGTCGAGCCGGCTCCCGAAGCGCTGAGGGGAGACGGCGGTGGCACTGCGGTTCCCGGTCGCCCCCATGAAGGCCACTCTCAGCACATTGCCGACCGACGACGACGCGTGGGCCTACGAGATCAAGTGGGACGGCTACCGCACGCTCGCGTTCGTCGACGCCGGCAGCGTGCGGTTGCAGTCGAGCAACCTGCTCGACGTGACTGCGAAGTGGCCCGAGCTGGGCGAGCTCCCGGATGGAGTCCACGCCGGACGGGCGATCCTCGACGGTGAGTTGGTGGTGCTCGACGACGAGGGCCGCCCGCGGTTCGAGCTCATCCAACGCCACGAGCGGCAGGCCGCGTTCTACATCTTCGACGTGCTGTCGGTCGAGGGACAGGACACCATCGAGCTGAAGTACGAGGATCGCCGGCGGCTGCTCTCCGACCTCGTCGAACCCGGCGACAACTGGATGGTGCCCGCCCACCGTGTCGGCGACGGCGCCGAGCTCGTCGACGCCACCCTGGCGCAGGGGCTCGAGGGCGTGATGGCCAAGCGGCTCGGCACCACGTATCAACCTGGCAAGCGCACCCCGAACTGGCGCAAGGTCAAGAACCGTACGAAGGTAGAGGTCGTGATCGGCGGCTACACCGAGGGCACCGGAAACCGCGCATCCACGTTCGGCGCGCTGCTCGTCGGCCGCTACGACGGTGACGTCCTCGTGTTCGCCGGCGGCGTCGGGACCGGGTTCACCCAGCGGACGCTCGAGGTCCTCGGCGCCCGGATGAAGGCGCTGCGCACCGATCGCTGCCCGTTCGATCCCCCGCCCCCACGCGAGTACCTGCGCGGTGCGACGTGGGTGGAACCCGACCTGCGGGCCATCGTCGAGATCGCCGAGTTCACCAACGACGGCTTCGTCCGCCATTCCAGTTTCATCGAACTTGCCCAGCCTGACCACCGCGAACTGTCTGCTTCAGATGGCCCGTGAGTTCATCTGAAGCAGACAGAACGGGGATTTGGGGGATGATGGAGGGCGTGCCGGGTTCGCGCGATGAGGCGGTGGCGCTCGATGCTGCCGATCCGCTCGCCGGGTGGCGCGACGAGTTCCTGATCCCCGATCCCGATGTCGCGTACCTCGACGGCAACTCGCTCGGCATGACGCCGCGGCGCACGATCGAGCGTGTCGACGCGCTGATGCGCGACGAGTGGGCGGGTGGGCTGATCGGCTCGTGGGACCACTGGCTCGACCTGCCCCAGCGCGTCGGCGATGAGCTGGCCGCGATCATCGGAGCTCGACATGGTGAGGTCGTCGTCCACGACTCGGTCACGATCAACCTCTACCAACTCGTCCATGCCGCACTCGCGCTGCGTCCGGACCGGCGAGTCATCGCCGTTGCCAGCGGCGAGTTCCCGACCGACCGCTACGTCGTCGACGGCATCGCCCGGTCGCATGGTTACGAGGTGCGCCACGGATTCGAGCGGCTCGACGATGTCGCGGTCGCGGTGCGCTCGCTCGTCGACTATCGCACTGCCGAGGTCGTCGACCTCGCAGCCGAGACCGCCCGTGCCCACGCCGCCGGCGCCTTGATCATCTGGGATCTGTCGCACGCTGCCGGACTGCTCGACGTCGACCTGCGCGGCGCCGGCGCCCAGCTCGCCATCGGCTGCACGTACAAGTACCTCAATGGTGGACCCGGATCACCCGCCTTCTCGTATGTCGCCGCCGAACTGATCGAACTGATCGACCAGCCGATCTGGGGCTGGTTCAGTCAGGTCGACCAGTTCGCGATGGGTCCCGACTATGTCCCCCGATCCGACGTCGGTCGGCTCCTCGTCGGCACGCCGGGCATCATCGGTCTGACCGCTGCCGCGTCGGGCATCGAGCTCTCGGCCGAAGCCGGGATCGCGTCGATCGCCGCCAAGGGACGCGCGCTGACCGCCTACGGGCTCAGCCGCTGTGAGGCGCTCGGACTCGAGTCACCGAGTCCGACCGACCCGGCGCGGCGCGGCGGACACTTCTCGGTACGACACCCGGATGCCGCGTCGATCACCCGCATCCTTGCCGCCGACCATGGCGTGATCGCCGACTTTCGCGAGCCCGACCTGATCCGCCTCGGGTGCTCGCCGCTGACCACCCGCTTCACGGATGTGCACGACGGAACCCATGCCACCGCACGAGTTGTCGCTCCGTAGGCTGACGCCGTGCCACCGAGCTCAGCGCTCCTCGCGTTCGCCGCCAGCGCCTTCGTGCTCATCATCATCCCTGGTCCGAGCGTTCTGTTCGTCGTGAGCCGCGCCGTCGCCCACGGCCGGCGGGCAGCGGTGCTCACCGTGGTCGGGAACGCTGGTGGCGCGTACACCCAAGCCTTGATGGTGGCGATCGGGCTCGGCGCGATCGTCGAGCGGTCGGCCGCCCTGTACCACGCGGTGAAGCTCGTCGGCGCGGCCTATCTCGTGTACCTCGGCATCCGGATGATCCGCGAGCGCCGGGCGACCACGGGAGTCGCAGTCGGTGCGCCGAGCCGGACGCTCGGTCCGACAGAACTGTTGCGTGACGGTTTCGTGGTCGGCGTCGCCAACCCCAAGGTGATCGTGTTCTTCGCGGCCTTCCTGCCGCACTTCGTCGAACGCGGCGGTGCACCGGCCGGCCTTCAGATGGCCGTGCTCGGCGCGGTCTTCGTCGTGATCGCGCTCGTCTGTGACAGCACCTGGGGTCTCCTCGCGGGAACGGCACGGACGTGGTTCACGAGCTCACCGTCGCGTATCGAACGGCTCACGGCCGCGGGTGGCACGGTCATCGTCGGCCTGGGCGCCAGGCTCGCCCTGTCGGGCCGCAGCGACTGAACAGAGGCGGGTCGACCGGAGGCGCGTCATCGCCGGCCTCGAAATCGAAGCTCAGGTTAAGGTCATGGCCATGTGCATGAATTGTCTGACCGGAACGGAGCTCGCAGTGATGCAGGGCACGGCACTCGTCGCTTTCACCAAGATGGGCTTGACGCGAGCACACGAGAAGCTGACCGGTCGCGACCCGATGGTTCGGCGGCTGGCCGCACATCACGCCAACGCGGAGTTCCTCGCCCGCATGGGACTCGATCCGGCTCTCGTGCTCGGCCCGCCTCCGTCCCCGACCGCAGTTGCTCGGCACACATGGCGACTTCACCCGGCACCGGCGCCAACGTCATTGGCCGCCACTGGTGCCTGACGCCGAAGGCGTCGGCTCCGACGAACCGATCGCTCTCGGCTGGTACGTCGTCGCGCTCGTCGTCTACGTGGTGGCCGGCTACTTCTTGAAGTCCTGGCTCCTGAACTGGATCATCGGGCCCCTGTTCCTCTTGATCGCGCTCTACCTCGTGCCCACCTGGCTGCGGTGGCTCACAACGATGGGTCGCCGCCGGTGAGCTGGGCGGCGCACGAGTTCGAGAACTACTTCATCCAGAAGCACGTCGGCCTCAAGGCGTCGTTCCTCGGCATCGCGCTCGGCACGTTCGCGCCCGATCTGTTCACCAAGTACTTCGTCTACGCCGCTGACGATCCCGCCAAGTTTCATCGCGGCTGGCCCGGCGTCGGCTTCTCCCACTCGCTGATGTTCGGCGTCGTGTTCGCCGTAGTGATCCTCGCGATCACGCGCAGCCGCAACTGGGCGCTGGGGGTGCTCATCGGGCAGTGGGCGCACGTGCTGACCGACGCGTCGGACACCGCGGGCGTGATGATCTTCTTCCCGTTCTCCACCGAACCGGTGACGATCAGCATGTGGAAGCACGCCGCCGTCGCCGGCCGCTACGGCGACGCCGCCGCCTACTACAGCAGCCTCGGCGCGGTGTGGGACTTCTTCTGGTTGGTGATGGCCGTGCTGTTCGCGTACCAGACGTTCCGGCATTCGTACTTCCGCGACGTCATCGTTCCTGCCGACCCGCGAGTCTGGGGTTGGTTGCACCGGACGCTGCACCTCCCCGAGCGAGCGTTGCTGCTCATCTACCGCGGGCTTCTCTTCTACGGCCTGGGCCGCCTGATCGCCTGGTTCCTCTATGCACGCTTCGGCGCCAAGACCCCGTTCCAACCGGTGTGGGGCGGCCCGAGCTACCTCCCCGCCGGCAACGACCTGTCAGATGCCGGACCACTGGAAGTCGCGATCCGCACCAGCATCGGCGGGGTGCTCTTCTTTGCGTTCCTGTGGCTGTGCTGGCAAGTCTTCGGACGCCGGCTGTGGAACCGCGGATACGACCCGCCGATGACTGCGCGCGGCACCGGCGCACACGCCGTGTTCCACTGACGACAAGCCGGCACCCGCCACCACCGGCGCGCTCGGCCGAGCCGAGCTCGCGTCAGCCCGGCACGTACCGGCTGACGAGCCTCGGCCGCGACCCGCCGTCGACGGCGACGTCGCCTTCGGCGGCGAGCTTGACGAGGTGGGCCAGCACGCTACGGCCGGCTGGCTTGTGGAGCTCGGGCCGCACGTCGGCGTAGAGATCGGCGACGATCGTCGGGATCGTGTCGAGACCGCGGCGCACTGCGTCGACCACCTGGCGCTCACGCTCGAGCCGATGCTCGACGAGCGCCGCGACGAAGTCCGGACCGTCGCGACGCGGCGGTCCGTGGGTCGGGATGATCATCGCGTCGCGTCGCCCGGCGACCTTGCGCAGCGACTCGATGTAGTCGGCCATGTCGCCATCGGGTGGCGACACCACGGTGGTGCTCCATCCCATCACGTGATCGCCCGTGAACAGCACCGACGGCTCCGCCAGCGCGTAGCACGTGTGGTTCGAGGTGTGCCCCGGTGTGTGGACGGCGGTGATGCCGACGCCCGGTACGACGGCGATCGTCTCGCCGTCGGCGACCGCCACGTCGGGCACGAAGTCGACGTCGATCGTCTCTTCGATCCTCACCCCGTCGTCGATCTCGTCGTCGTCCTCGTCGTCGACTGGACCATGCGGGCCGAATGCGAACGTCGGGGCGCCCGTCTCGGCGCGCAGCCACGCGGCGAGCGGTGAATGGTCGGAGTGGCAATGGGTGATGAGGATCCCCCGCACGCGTTCGCCCGTCAGCGCCGCGGCGAGCGCGTCGCGGTGCGAGTCGAGCACGGGACCGGGATCGACGACGAGGACGTCGCCATGTCCGATGACATAGGTACCCGTCCCGCGATACGTGAACTTCGAGGGATTCTCGGCGATCACGCGGCGGATCCCGTCGGCGATCACGTCGACGCGGCCGTACTCGACGTCGTCGAGTGTCTCGAACGTCGGTGGGCTCACCCGGACGATCCGAAGGCGATCGAACGGACCTCGCCAACCGGGTGCCCGTGGCCGCGGACCACCTGCACCACATGTTGGGCGACGTCGGACATGTCGACGTCGAGGCGAGCGAGGGCATCCACCAACACTGGCGGGGCGGCGCGGTACCCGCCGTCGGCGACCTTGACGGCAACCGCGCGACCGTCGGGCAGGGCTGCCGCGAACACACCCTCAGCGCCGTCCTTGGCCATCAGACCGGGGACGTGCAGCATCAGCTTGGTGACGTCGCGGTCGGTGCCCCCGACCATGTACGGATGCGTCGTCATCGCCTGCCACACCGACTGCTGGCGACGGGCGATCGTCGCGAAGGCCGATGCCAGGCCACGAAGCGACAGCACGTGGGCCGGTGCGCCGCAACCGTCGACTCCGACATGGACGATCTCCCCCGCCAGCTCGTCGACCGTGGCCGTGATCGCGAGCTGCACGGGATGCGTCTGATCGAGGTAGTCGGCCGTCGACCAGCCGTTCGCCACACACGTGGCGAGCATCCCGGCGTGCTTGCCGGAGCAGTTCATCTGGACCGCCATGCGCTCGCCTCCTGCGCGCAGCACGTCGGCGGCCGCGATCGGCTCGATCGGGAGGTCGGGCGTGTTGCCGAGCGATGACTCGTCGAGACCGGCGCAGGCGAGGATCCGGCGAACACCAGCGACGTGTGCCGGCGTGCCGTCGTGACTGGCACTGACGAGCGCGAGCAGCTCGAGCGGCAGTTCGAGCCCCGCTCGCACCATCGCCTCGGCCTGCAACGGCTTGAGTGACGACCGCGGGTAGCAGCGCAGGTTCGGATCGCCGACCGAGAACGCCAGCGAACCATCGGAAGCCAGGGCGACGACCGAGCCGGAGTGAATGCACTCGTCATAGCCGCTACGCCGCACGATCGCGATCGGTACGTGGCCGCCTCCGGGCGATGAGAAGCTCATGTCTGCGCTCGGCGGCGACGGCGTGGAAGACGCGGCGCTTCGATTCTGGTGAGGTCGCTCTCCACGACGTCGTGGCGGTTTCCCCACTCGCTGGCCAACGCCTGCACCATCGCCGCGCCGGGGAGGGCGAGAATCGCGCCGGCCGGTCCGAGCAGCGCGGCGCCACCCAGCGCCGCTGCGAACGCGACCGCCGGGTGGAGCTCCATGGTGCGAGCGGTGATGCGGGGCGCGAAGAAGTAGTTCTCGACCTGCTGGTAGACGATGATGAACCCGAACACGATCGCCGCCTTGAGCGGCGAGTCGAGGAACGTGATCAGCACCGGTAGGACGCCCGCGATGTAGGTGCCGACAACCGGCAGGAACTGGCTGACGAGGCCGACCCAGAGCGCCAGCGGGATCGGCGCTTGGATGTCGCTCGCCTGGAACACGATCCAGTGGAAGAACGCCGAGAGCATCGCCAGCAACGCACGCGAGTACAGATAGCCGCCCGTCTTCGTGATCGCCAGCTCCCACGCGGACAGCACCTGCACCTGCCGCGCCGGACGGAGGCGACTGCAGATCGCACGCCGCATGCGCGGGCCGTCGGCGACGAGGTAGAACGTGAAGAGCAACACCGAGAAGACCTGGAGCAGGATGCCGAGCGCCGCGACGGACAGGCGGACCGCGTCCTCCTGCTGGCCGTCGATGAACCTCTGCACCGCGCCTTCAGGATCGTTGAACTCAGCGATGACGTCCTGGGCGTCGATCGATGTGTCGAACGTGTCGTTGATGAAGTCGACCGTGTCCGTGATGTACGTCTCGGAGTTCGACAGCAGGTCGGCGATCTGGGTGCCGACGAGGGTGCCGATCGCGCCGACGAAGACGAGAACCACCGCCAGCACGCCGAACAGGATCGCCGCCGTTGCCCGACCTCGACGCCAGCCACGACGAGCCAGGCGGTTGACGCCGGGCTCGATCGCGAGGGCGAGGAACAGCGAGATGACGAGCAACAGCGTGAGCCCGCCGAGCCGCTCCCAGAGGTTGCGGACGATGAGCGTGAGCATGAAGCCCAACCAGAACAACACGACGGATGGGAGCACCCATCCGGGGAGGCGGTGGATCCCGAGGTCCTCCATGATCGTCGGCTCGTCCTCGCTGAGCGTGCTGCCATCCGCGCCGATGAGTGGATGGGCGTTGCCGCTCGGAGGATCCTCTGGCACCGCCCGGAGCGTACCCACCGACCGTGCCACGATGGACAGATGCCGAGCGACGCGATCCGCGACTGGTTGGCCGACCAAGTGCGGTCGCGCGTCGTAGGCACCGCCGCACCAGAACGCGCGGCTGAGCTCTTCGATGCACCGGGCGAGCGTTGGTTCGTCCTCGGAACGCCCATCTGTCGTGTTCACGCCGACGCGTCGATGTTCATCGGCGGTCTACGGGCGCTGTTGTTGCAGTCGCTGCACCCACTGGCAATGGCTGGGATCGCCCAGCACAGCGACTATCGGCACGATCCGTGGGGTCGGTTGCAGCGCACGGCGGACTTCATCGCGGCGACCACGTTCGGTCCGGCACCCGAGGCCGAACGGGCGGTCGGGATCGTGCGCCGCGTCCACGGACACGTCCACGGTGTAGCGCCCGATGGCCGGACCTACTCGGCCCTCGATCCGCACCTGCTTCGCTGGGTGCACCTCGCCGAGATCGACAGCTTCCTCGCCGCGCACACGCACTACGGCAATCACCCACTCGAGGGATCCGACCGCGACGAGTACGTCGCCCAGACCGCGGTCGTGGCACGCAAGCTCGGTGTCCCAGCTCCACCGGAGTCGGAGCGCGCACTGCGCGACCAACTCAATTCGTACCGCCCGGAGCTGAAGGGGACCCGCGAGGCCCGCGAAGTGGCGCAGTACCTGCTCGTGCAGCCGCCGATGCCACTCGCCGCGCGTCCGGCCTACCTGCTGCTCGGCGCGGCAGCTGTCGCCCTGCTCCCGCGGTGGGCCCGAGCTCCTCTGCGGCTGCCGTACCTGCCGATCGCCGAGCGGGTGGCGCTGCGGCCGGCAGGCGACGTGGTCACCCGGACGTTGCGCTGGGCGCTGGCGCGCCGCCCGACCGTCGCAGCGCCGGACTGAGGTCGCCGCGTCCGACGAGCTCGACGGTCTCCAGCCCGAGCCATCCCGCCATCGAACGCAGTTCGGCGAGCAGCTCCTCGGCGACCGCCGGCTCGTTGATGCCCGGCTCACCCCAGGCGCTCTGGACGAGCAGCGTGCTCCGCTGCCGATCGGCCTTGAGGTCGACGCGGGCGACGAGCTCGTCGCCGAGCAGGAACGGCAGTACGTAGTAGCCGTACTGCCGCTTCGGCGGCGGCACGTAGATCTCGATGCGATACCGGAACCCGAACAGCCGCTCGGTCCGGGCGCGGTTCCAGACCAGCGAGTCGAACGGGCTGAGCAGCGCCCGCGCCGTGATCCGCCGCGGCACGACCGCCTCGGGATGCACGTACGCCCGCTGCTTCCAACCCTCGACGTCGACCTCGATCAGGCGGCCAGCCTCCACGAGCTCGGCGATCAGCGGCCGGCACGGTGGTTTGCGCTGGCGGTGGTAGTCGGTGAGGTCCTCGAACGTCCCCACGCCGTGGTGCCTGGCGGCGCGCACGAGGAGCTCCTTGCGCGCTTCGATCTCGGGCAGTGGTGGCCGAGACAGCACGTCAGCCGGCAGCGTTCGTTCGGCGAGGTCGTAGACGCGGGCGAAGTCGTTGGCCCGCCGGCGAGCGGTGAGCCTCCCGGAGTGGCACAACGCCTCGAGCGCGATCTTGCCGTCGTCCCAGTCCCACCACGTTCCCTTCGGACCGATCCGCTGTTGGAGCTCGCCCGACACGACTGGGCCGTTGTCGGCCACGAGTCGGTACACCTCCTCGACGTAGTCGGGGCGGGTCTCCGCGAGGTGAACGAGCCTCGGCCACCGGTGCGGCATTCGCATCGACCATCGGTAGAGGTGATAGTCGTCGGACGGTACGAACGAGGCCTCGTGCACCCCGTACTCGAACACCTCCCCGGCGTCGCTGGCGTCGGCCATCAGGGTCCGCGGGTGGGGCCCGAGGCGGGCGAACAGTGGCAACTCCTGGCTGCGGACGAGGACGTTCACGGAGTCGATCTGGATCACTCCGACCCGGTCGAACACGCGACGCAGGTGGCGGCGGTCAATCCGCCCTGTCGGCCGGGCATCGGCGAAGCCCTGGGCGCCGAGCGCGAGACGACGCGCCCTGGCGAGCGAGAGTTGCAGCGGTGCCATGCCGAGTGTCAGTCGGCGACGGTGATCGTGACCGAGTTGATGACGACGTCGGTCTTGGGCCGGTCACCGCCACCCGTGGGCACGCGTTGCATCTCGTCGACGATCTCGAGTCCTTTGACGACCTTGCCGAACAGCGAGTACTGCGGCGGGAGTTGGACACCAGACTTCCCCGAGATGACGAAGAACTGGCTGCCGTTCGTGTCGGGCCCGGCGTTGGCCATCGCCAGCGAACCGATCTCGTACTGGCCGGCCTTCGGGAGCTCGTCGG
>Ga0299913_10004581_pt1 | contig 11631 bp, 9 predicted proteins | sample RVTome_9_FD_201360 | JGI IMG/M metagenome (GOLD analysis project Ga0299913, IMG submission 201360) | Soil microbial communities from uranium-contaminated site in the Upper Colorado River Basin, Wyoming, United States - RVT155D38 (version 2) ... | reverse complement strand
TTCCGGCCGGCAGCTTCCCTGGTGGCTGGCCGGGACGTCGATGGTGGCCACCACGTTCGCGGCCGACACCCCGCTGGCCGTCACCGAGATGGTGGCCCGCAACGGCATCGCGGGGAACTGGCTCTGGTGGAACTTCCTCTTCGGCGGGATGGTCACGGTCTTCTTCTTCGCCCGGCTGTGGCGGCGGGCCGGCATCCTCACCGACGTCGAGCTCGTGGAGCTGCGCTACGCGGGACGGAGCGCGGCGTTCCTGCGCGGCTTCCGCGCGCTCTACCTCGGCATCTTCATGAACTGCGTGATCATCGGCTGGGTCAACCTGGCCATGGCCACCGTGCTGGAGGGCATGTTCGGCATCCCGCGCGAGCGCGTCCTCTTGTACGTGGGCGCCGCGCTGCTCGTGACCGCGGCCTATTCCGCGGCCTCCGGGCTCTGGGGCGTGGCCCTCACGGACGCGTTCCAGTTCGTGCTGGCCATGGCGGGGACGATCGCGCTGGCCGTGGTGGTGCTCGGCCTGCCGGAGATCGGCGGTCTGTCCGGCCTGCGCGCGCAGCTTCCCGAGTGGACGCTGCGCATGACGCCGGCCATCGGCCAGGCCTCGGCGGGCGAGGTGGCCGGCGCGTTCGCGCTCAGCTTCAGCGCGTTCTTCGCCTACGTCGGCGTGCAGTGGTGGGCCTCGTGGTACCCGGGAGCGGAGCCGGGCGGAGGCGGCTACATCGCGCAGCGCATGATGTCCGCGAAGGACGAGAAGCACTCGCTGCTGGCCACGCTGTGGTTCCAGGTCGCGCACTACTGCGTGCGGCCCTGGCCCTGGATCATCGTGGGCCTGGCCTCGCTCGTGCTCTATCCCGAGCTGGCGGCCGACGAGAAGCGGCTCGGGTTCGTCTACGCCATGCGCGACCACCTGCCCGCCGGGCTGCGGGGCATGCTGGTGGCCTCGTTCTTCGCCGCCTACATGTCCACGATCGCGACACAGCTCAACTGGGGCACGTCGTACGTCATGAACGACTTCTACAAGAGGTTCCTGAACCCGCAGGCCGGGCAGAAGGCCCTGGTCGGGCTCTCCCGCGCGATGACGATCCTGCTCATGGTGCTCTCGCTCGTCGTCACCAGCGTCCTGGACACGATCTCCGGCGCCTGGGCCTTCATCATCGAGGCGGGCGCGGGGCTGGGCCTGGTGCTGATCCTGCGCTGGTACTGGTGGCGCATCAACGCCTGGAGCGAGATCGCGGCCATGGTGACGCCGCTCGCCGTCTACGGCTACCTGCGCGCGTTCACGGCCGTGGCCTTCCCCGAGACGCTGTACGTGATCGTGGGGATCACGACCGTGGCCTGGCTGGCGGTCACGTTCCTGACCCCGCCCACCGACGCGGCCACGCTGGAGCGCTTCTTCCGCCGCGTGCACCCCGGCGGGCCCGGATGGGCGCCGGTGGCGCGCGCCGTTCCCGACGTCCGGCCCGACTCCGGGCTCGGAGCCCTGCTGGTGGACACCATCGCCGGCGTCGTCCTCGTCTACTGCGCGCTGTTCGCCGCGGGGAAGCTGCTCTTCGGCAGCTACACGGCGGGGCTCCTGTACGTGGCGGTGGCGGTGGCGGCGGGGGCCGTCATCGTCCGCGACCTGTCCCGCCGCGGGTTCGGGACGCTCGTCGAATAGAGCATCAGTCCCGGCGCAGGAGGTCGGCCAGCACCGGCTCGATCTCCGGGGGCACGTCGAAGAGGCCCAGGTCGCGCGCGGCCCAGCGCACCTCGTCGCGCAGGTGGCCGAGCAGGCCGTCTGCGGACGCGCGCCGGCGCTCCACCTCGGCCGCGAGCGCGCCCTTGCGGCCGTGCACCTCCTCGAGGAAGTCCGCGAGCCGCGCCGCGGTGTCCGCCAGCCCGTGGTGGGCGGTGACGTGCGCGCGCGCCAGGCGGCCGATCGTCTCGCGCAGTGCCTCGTCGCCGAGCAGCCGCGCCAGCAGCGCTTCGAGCTCGGCCTCCTCGCACACGCCCGGCGTCACCGGGACCACGCACCCTTCCGGGAACTCGTCGGCCGAGGGCGTGAGCGCGGTCACGAGCGCCGGGCGGCCGACGCCCATGGCCCGGACGAGCGCCCCCGAGATCTCGCCGTGAGTCGGGAACCGGAGCGCCACCACGACGTCGGCGGCGCAGAGGTGACGGACGAAGTCGTCGAGGCCGAGCCGGCCCGTGACCACGAGGGCGTCGCCGAGAAGGGCGGCGGCGGCCCACTCCGCGAGGGGTAGCCGCTCGTCCGTGCCGCCGGCCACCACGAAGCGCAGGCTCGGGTGCGCGGCGCGCACCCGTCCCGCCGCGCGCAGCGCGACGTCGAGCCGCTTGGCCGCGGTGGCGAGGCCGGGAGCCGTCACCAGGAGCGCGCCCTTCGGCAGCCCGAGCGCCCGGCGCGCTTCCGCGCGGCTGGGGACGGGGTCGAGCGGCAGCGAGACGTGATGGGGCAGATGGAGGACGGGCCGCCCGCGCAGGCGCAGGGCGGCGCGCCCGGCGACGTATCGGGTCAGGCCGACCAGCGCCAGGCACGAGTCGAGCACGCGGTCGTTGAGCGGGTACATGGCCGGCAGGAGATCGCCGCCCAGCGCGCGCGCCACCTGGCGTCCCACGAACGTCCCCGTCTCGCCGTACGCGCGGCGCATCTCGCGGAGGTAGCCGGCGCGGTCGCCGCGCTCCACGGTCTCGCCGAGCACGAGGTGGTGCAGGCCGAAGTCGTGCAGGACGACCACGCCCGGGCGGGCGAGCGCGGCCCGGTAGACGTAGGCATGGGCCGGCGAGTTGCCCAGGTGGTAGAGGTCGAGGTCCGCGTCCACGGCCTCCAGCGCCGCCGGCTCGTCCGCCACGACGCGCAGGTCGAACCGGCGCGCCAGCTCGCCGCATTGCTCGGCCACGTAGTCGGCGATGCCGGAGGGGGAGGGGGGAAGGGGGCTCCAGACGGCGAGCTTCACCGAAGCCGCTGCTCGAGCCGGGCCCGCAGGTCGCGCAGCGCGAACTCCAGCGAGAGCCGGCCGCGCTCGGACTCGGAGAGGACGAGGTCGATCCGCTTCACCAGGTCGTGGACGTGGGCGACCAGCTCCTCCTGCAGGATCAGGTGGCGCTTGTCGATGTCCTCCATGTGGCGGCCGTACCCGCCGAGCACGGCGTCGTAGTGCCGGTGCGTGGCTTCGAGGCGGGCGTCGATGTAGGCGAGCAGCTCGTTGTCGAGCTGGACCTGGCGGGCGTTGAACGAGACCTGCGCGTCCACGGCCGGAGCCACCAGGCGCCGCACGAGCCGGGCCAGCCGGCCCTTGAGCCCGGCGGGCTTCGCCGGCCCCCGGACGTCCCAGAGCGCGTTGACGCCCGCGGGATCGGGTCGCGCGGGGGCCGGGGGGAGGGGGCCCGCGGCGGGCGGAGGAGGCGCCGGCTCCGCGGTCCGCACCTCGGCAGCCTGGCCCAGCACCTCGTCCGCCTTCCGCTCGAGCAGCGCGCGGTCGCGGACCGACTCGCGGATCCGGCGCAGCTCGTCGGCCACCCGCTCGCGGTCGTCGCTCAGGACGCTCCCTCTCTCGCCACGGCCTGAATTGTACCCGCACGATCCACTATGCTTCGCTCCCTCATGCGACCCCGCACGGTCCTGGTGGCGGCCACGCACGTCCCGTTCCAGCGCGGGGGGGCGGAGTGGCACACCGCGGCGCTCCTCCGCGAGCTCCTCGCGCGCGGGTTCGTCTCCGAGGTGGTCCAGGTGCCGTTCCAGTGGACCCCGCGCGAGGAGGCGCTGCGCAGCGCCCTGGCCTGGCGCATGCTGGACCTCTCGCGAGCGGGCCCCGTGGACGTGGACCTCCTGATCGGCACGCGCTTCCCGTCCTACGTGGCGCGCCACCCCCGCAAGGTCGTCTGGCTGTTCCACCAGTTCCGCCAGGCCTACGACCTGCACGAGGCGGGCATCGACGGGTTCGAGGACACGCCCGAAGGCCGGAGCCTGCGCGAGCGCGTCGTCGAGCTCGACACGCGCGCGCTGGGCGAGTGCCGCCGGATCTTTACCACCTCGCACAACAACGCGGCGCGCCTGCGGCGCTTCAACGGCCTGGAGGCCGAGGTCCTGCGCCTGCCCCTCCAGGAGCCCGGCCGCTGGCGGTGCGAGGCGTTCGAGCCGTTCGTGCTCTCGGTGGGCCGGCTCGAGACGCTCAAGCGCGTGGACCTGCTCGTCAGGGCCATGGCCGCGCTCCCCCCGCCCGGGCGGGCGATCGTCGTGGGCGAGGGATCGCAGAAGGAGACGCTGGTGGCGCTCGCCGGCCGCCTCGGGGTCCGCGACCGCGTCGAGTTCCGCGGCTGGACCGACGACGCGGAGGTGAAGAGCCTCTACGCGCGGTGCGGCTGCGTGTTCTACGCCCCCTGGGACGAGGACTACGGCCTGGTCACGCTCGAGGCCTTCCACTCGGGCAAGCCGGTGGTGACGACCACGGACGCGGGCGGACCTCTCGAGTTCGTGCGCGACGGGGAGACGGGCCTGGTGGCCGCGCCGGAGCCGGAGGCGGTGGCGGCGGCGCTGGGCCGCCTGCTCGCGCGGCCGGCCGAGGCGCGCGAGATGGGCGCCGCGGGCCGCGCCTCGGTGCAGGGCATCTCCTGGGACACGGTGATCGCGGCGCTCACGGGGGTCGACGGCTGAGCCGCCAACCCTGCCGCGGCGCGGCGGAGCGTTAACATGGTCGTGTGAGCCGGCTGCTGCCTCCCCTCCGCCGGAACCTCGACCTCGTGCCGTCACCCGCGCCGGACCGGCCGGGTCTCCTCATGCGCGATCCCTTCCGGTTCGCGGAGTCCATGCTCATCATCCCCTCCGCGCTCGTGCCCTGCCTCGCGTTCTTCAACGGCAGCTACGAGCGGCAGCAGGTGGCGGAGGCGCTCGTCCGCCTCAGCGGCGACGTGCGCATGGGCCAGGTGGTCGATCACCTGCTCGACACGCTGAGCGAAGCCGGGTTCCTGGAGGACGAGGTCTTCGCCGGCCTGCGCGAGGAGCGCACGCGCGCGTTCGCCGACGCGACGGCCCGGGCCGCCGCGCACGCGGGCTCCGCGTACCCGGTGCAGGCCGAGGCCCTGCGGCAGGTGATGGCCCGCTACGTCGAGGAGCCCGACCACGACGCGCCGCCCGCGGGCGCCGCGCCGGACCACGGTCCGCTGGTGGGGATCGCCGCGCCCCACGTGAGCCCCGAGGGCGGCTGGCGGTCGTACCAGGCCGCCTACCGCGCGCTCGCCCCGGCCTCCGGCGAACGCACGTTCGCGATCCTGGGTACGTCCCATTACGGCGAGCCGGAGGCGTTCGGCCTCACGCGCAAGCCGTTCCTGACGCCGCTGGGCGAGACGACGGTGGACCACCGGCTCGTGGACGAGCTCGCGGAGAGGGGCGGCGCCGCCGTGCGGGTCGAGGACTACTGCCACTCCATCGAGCACTCGATCGAGTTCCAGGTCGTGTTCCTCCAGCACCTGTTCGGCTCCCCGGTGCGCATCGTGCCCATCCTCTGCGGTCCTTTCGCCCGCAGCACGCGGGAGGGCACGCTGCCGGAGGACGATCCCGGCGTCGAGCGGTTCCTGAGCGCGCTCGGCGAGGTGGCGGCGCGCGAGGGCCGCGCCCTCACCTGGGTGCTCGGGGTGGACATGGCCCACATGGGCCGCCGTTACGGCGACCCGTTCGAGGCGCGGGCCGAGGAGGGGCTGATGCTGGAGGTGGCCGAGCGCGACCGCGCGCGCTTCGAGCGCATCGCCAAGGGCGACGCCCGCGGGTTCTGGGAGCTGGTGCGGGAGAAGGGCGACGAGCTGCGGTGGTGCGGGGCCTCGCCGCTCTACACGTTCCTCAAGGCGGTGGCCCCGGCCAGCGCCCAGGTGGCCCGCTACGAGCAGTGGAACATCGACGAGAAGAGCGTGGTCAGCTTCGCCGCCCTCGCGTTTCACGACCGGCCCGCCGCTCGGGTATGATGCCGCCCATGCGCCTACCATCCTGGCCGTCCGCCGCCTGCCTGGCCTTCGGGGCCATGGCCTGGGGCATCATTCCCGGCTCCCGCCCCTCCTCCGCGGAAGCCGCTGAAAAGACTCAGACCCGCCCCGCCGCCGCCCAGGAGCAGACGGTCGCGGTGGTCGCGGGCACACCCATCAGCGCCGCCGAGCTCGACGAGATGGCCGGCAGCCGTCTGTTCCAGGTCCGCCAGCAGGAATACCAGGTGCGCCGCCAGGTGCTCGACGACGCGATCGGCAAGCGCCTGTTCGACGCCGAGGCCGCCGCGCGCAAGATCAGCGTGGACGAGCTGACGCGCCTCGAGGTGGACGGCAAGGCCGCACCGGTCACCGAGGCGGAGAAGAAGGACTTCTACGAGAAGAACAAGGCGCGCTTCGGACAGGCGCCGGAGGAGCAGGCGCTCGCCCAGATCGAGGCCGGCCTGCGCCAGCAGCGGGTGCGCGAGCGGCGCGCCGCGTACCTGAAGGAGCTGCGGACGAAGGCCAACGTCACGGTCACGCTCGAGCCGCCCCGCGTGACGGTGGGCGAGGCCGGCAACCCGGCCAAGGGACCGGAGGGCGCGCCGGTGACGGTGGTCGAGTTCTCCGACTTCCAGTGCCCGTTCTGCGCGCGCGTCAATCCCACGCTGGCCAAGCTGCAGGAGGCCTACGCGGGCAAGGTCCGCATCGTGTTCCGCGACCTGCCCCTGCTGAACATCCACAAGAACGCCGGCCACGCCGCCGAGGCCGCGCACTGCGCCAACGACCAGGGGAAGTTCTGGGAGATGCACGACCGGCTCTTCGCGAACCAGCAGAAGCTGGCGCCCGCCGAGCTCAAGGAGCACGCGGTGGCCCTCGGCCTCGACGCGACCGCCTTCAACCAGTGCCTGGACTCGGGCAAATACACGGCCGAGTGGCGGCGTGACTCCCAGGAGGCGAGCCGGCTCGGCCTGAGCGGCACGCCCGCCTTCTTCATCAACGGACGCCTGCTCAGCGGCGCCCAGCCCTACGACGCCTTCGCGCAGATCATCGACGAGGAGCTGGCGCTGGCGGAGGCGAAGAAGCCGGGGGCCTCAGGGTCCTAGCCGCCCGCCCGGCCCGGAAGATACAGCGACCGGCCGGTCAGGTCGCGGTGGTCCAGGCCGGCGGCGCGGTCGAGCCGCGCCAGGAGCGGAGGCAGGCCGGCCGGGAAGCGCCACTCGTCGTGACGCCCTCCCCGGCCGGCGAACGCCTGCGCCCAGTCGGCCCACCATCCGAGCGCGCGCCGCGCCAGCGGCTCGACCACCAGCACGCGCGCGCCGGCCTCCGCGGCCGCGAGCAGCCTCTGGCGCAAGGCTTCGCGCGAGACCTCCGGCAGCTCGTTGACCGTGAACGCGGCGACCACCGCGTCCTCACGGCCGACGTGGGGGAGGTCCCGCACGTCGCCTTTCCGCGCCGATCCCGGCAGGCCGAGCTGGGCCAGCGTGAAGCGCGCCTCGTCCACGGCCCAGCCGCTGCGGTCGACGCCGGCCACGACCGCGCGTCCCGACTCGAGCGCGAACGCGGCGCCCGCGGCCCCGGTGCCGCAGCCCAGGTCGACGACGCGCGACGAGGGCGGAGAGCCCGCGCCGAGCGCCCGCACGACCTCGCGGACGAGCAGGAAGTGGAGGGGGCCGTAGTAGAGCGCGAACGCCGCGCGCTTCCCCGCCCCTTCCAGCGCGGCGCCGGAGGCGATCTTCTCCCGCCGCTCGACGTAGAGCGAGGAGAGGGCCTGCAGTGCGCGCCGGACCTCCGGGAACGTGAGGTCCTTCAAGTGGCGCTTCTCCAGCGCCTCGAGCCAGCGAAGGGCGGGGTCCGCGGACACCTCGGACACTAGGCCTTGAGCGAGAACGGCGTGAAGTTCGTGTCGCGGTCGTAGTAGTCCTCGGCCTCCGCGCGCTTGAGGAACCCCACGACCCGGTAGGTGACGGGCGTGATCGCCGCCTCCCAGGCCACCTTGATGAGGTAGTTGGTCGCCATCACGGTGAGGACGAGCTCGCTGGTCCAGACGCCGAGGAAGGCCAGGGGGTAGAAGAGGAGCGAATCCACCCCCTCGCCCACGATGGTGGAGCCGATCGTGCGCAGCCAGAGGAAGCGCCCCTCGGTGCGCACCTTGAGGCGGGCCAGCGTGTACGAGTTGGCGAACTCGCCGCAGAAGTAGGCGACGAGGGAGGCGAGCACGATCCGGGGCGTGTTCCCGAACACCGTGCGGAACGCCTCCTGGTGCGGCCAGGCCGGCGCCGGTGGGAAGGCCAGCACCACCCAGCTCATCACGGAGGCGAACCCCATCGCGCCGAACCCGGCCCACACCACCTTGCGCGCGCGCGCGTACCCGTACACCTCGGTCAGCACGTCCCCGAACACGTAGCTCAGCGGAAAGAAGAGGACGCCCGCTCCGAACGCGAAACCCCCGATCTGCGCCACCTTGGAGGCGCCGATCAGGTTCGCGCAGAGCAGCACGGTCACGAACGCGGCCATGACCAGGTCGTAGTAGCGGTAGGAGCGGCTGCGCGCCGGGGCGGCGGACGGGTACATGCGCGACGGGCTCGGCGCGGACATGCGTCAGAATGTAACAGCGCGCCGCCGCCAGGGATAGGCGCGAACCTTTCCACGGAGACTTTCGTCCAGAACGTCATGGCGGATCGTCCCAACGAGACCGAGTTCCTCGCCGAGGTCCTCTCCGCGGTCGCGGGCCTGCCCCCGGGCTTCGCGGAGCGGCTCTTGAAGCTGGTGGCCGAGAACCCCGCGGATCGCGGGGAAGCCATCCGCAAGCTCATCGACGAGCATGCCCGTGAGTGAGCGCATCCACCGCCTGACCATGCGCTCGTTCCGCGGCGTGCCCGGCGAGCTCGCGGTGGACTTCGGCGGGGGGCAGAGCATCGCCGTCTACGGCGACAACGGCACGGGCAAGAGCACGATCGCCGACGCCCTGGAGTGGTTCTTCACCGGCGGCATCGAGCTGCTCTCCCACGAGGGGCGCCAGCACGCGATCCGCAACCTCGGCGGGGGCGGAGAGACGTCGGTGGAGGTCGTGACCTCGGGCGACCTCGGGGGCAAGGTGGTCTTCCCCGACGAGCGGGGGCCCGACGCGCTGGCCATGGCCGGCCGCGAGACGTTCCTCCTGCGGGGACGGACGCTCGCCGACTTCATCAACAAGACGAAGACCGAGAAGTGGAAGGCGCTCGCCGAGCTGCTCGGCCTCGAGGCGATCGAGCTGCTGCGGCAGGACCTGCAGCGCGCGCGTACGGACATCAAGAAGAGGGCCAAGGCCGCCGAGGAGCGCATCGCCGCCTCGCGGCGCGCGATCTCCTCCGGCGACGCCGCCGTCTCCGACGAAGCCGTGCTGGAGACGCTGCAGCAGATCTGCCGCGCCCTCGGCGTGGACGTGCCGGAGTCGCTCGCGCGGGTGGCGGACCCGGCCTGGGTCTCCGCCATCGCGGGGGAGAGCGCCGCCCTCTCCTCTCCCAAGCTGGAGATGCTCTCGGCCAGCGCCGCGGGCCTGCGCGCGCCGTCGGTGGACGAGGCCGCCATCCGGGCCTGGAACGAGGTCGTGGGCTCGGAGCAGGGGAGGGACCTCTCGCGGCTGACGCTGTTCCGCGAGGCGGACGCCCTGCTGGCCGCGGCGCCCCGGCCGCAGAGCTGCCCGCTGTGCGGTCGCGCGATCGAGGGCGACGAGCTGGCCTCGCGCGTGCGCGACGTGCTGACGGGCCTGCTGGAATCGGCGCGGCAGATGGAGCGCGCCGGCGAAGGGGTCCAGGAGTGCCGCGACGTCCTGGCCGCCGCGCTGGAAGCGCGCCGCGCCCTGCTCGCCCCGGCCCGCGCCCTCCGCATCAAGCTGGGCGACCCTCCCGCGCCGCCCGCGGAGGTCGCGGCCGGCCTCGAGCGGCGCGCCGCGATCGACGTGGACGCGCTCGAGGCCTACGCCACGGCGCTCGCGCGCTGGGACGACGGCGCGCGGGCGGCCATCCGGAAGAGCATGCCGGCGGATGCGAGCACGCGCCAGAGCCAGCTCGCCATGCTCACCGTGATCTGCGAGCACATCCGCGCCTGGCGGGCGGCGGAGTCGGAGCTGGCGCGCGCGCAGAGGGGGCTCGACGTCGCCGAGCGGCTCTACGACGCCTACCAGGAGCGCCAGAAGCGGCAGCTCGAGGAGATGCTGGGCAGCATCAGCCGGCGCGTGGCCGACATCTATGCGGAGCTCCACCCCGGGGAGGACCTCTCGGGCATCACCGTGGAGCCGTGGACGGCCAAGGGGCTGGAGCTGGCGGTGGAGTTCCACGGCTCGAAGCAGCGGCCGCCGCACGGGGTGCTCAGCGAATCGCACCTCAATTCCCTGGCCATCGCGCTGTTCCTGGCCATGGCCCAGACCTTCAACCGCCGGCTGCGGTTCCTGGTGCTCGACGACGTGATCAACAGCTTCGACCTCGAGCACCGTGGAGAGCTGGCCACGCTCCTGGCCGAGAGGTTCGACGACTGGCAGCTCGTGGTGCTCACGCACGACCGGCAGTTCTTCGAGCACCTCGCGCGCCGGGCGCCGTCCTGGCGCAGGCTGGAGCTGACCTCCTGGAGCTACGAGCAGGGCCCGCGCACCACCAGCTACCGCTCGAGCGGGATCCTGGCAGAGGCCCAGGAGCGCCTCGCGCAGGGCGACCTGAACGGCGCGGCGACCAAGGCCCGGCGGGCGCTGGAGGAACTGCTCCAGGAGACGTGCGAGGCGCTCGCGGCCGCGCTTCCGTTCCGGCGCGGGACCAGGAACGACCAACGCGAGATCGGGGAGCTGATGAAGGGCGTGCGCCGCGCCATGAAGGAGCACGCCCGGGGCATGCTCGACGGCCTCGAGCCGCTGCTCAAGCACCTGGAGGCCGACGTGCAGGTCACGCTCAACGTGGAAGCCCACGCCAGCCGCGGGCGGTCGGCGACGGCCGAGGTGGAATCGTCCCTCCGCCGCGTGGAGCAGCTCGACCGCTTCTGGTCGTGCGCCGCGTGCGGCACGCGGGTCTGGTACAAGGGGACCCCGGAGTCCTCCCGCTGCAAGTGCGGGAAGACCGTCTTCCCACGGCCCGCGGCCTGAAGCGGCTAGGCCGCCCGGTGGCCGAGGCCCATCCGCTCGAGCAGCGAGCGGAGCCGCGCGTCCTTCCGGAGCGGGTCGAACTCGGGAGAGGCGGCGACGAGCACGAGCGACCCGTCCCGCTCCTGGAACGCGCGCTCCAGCCAGCCCAGGGCGGCGTCGTGCTCGCCCAGGCCGATGTGCGCGAGGGCGGCCCAGATGGGCGAGGCTTCCGCGCGCTCGGCGCGCGCGGCGACCTGCGCGAGCAGCGTCCGGGCCTCGCCCGCGCGGCCGGCCAGGCCGTGCACGTAGGCGAGGATGGCGAGGTGGTTCGCCGAGCTTCCGCCCAGCCGCATGGACTCCTCGAGGCCCGCCACCGCGTCCGCGTATTCCCCCTGCTGGGCGTGCACGTCGGCCAGCGCGTAGTGCGCGAAGGCGAAGCGGGGGTCCACGTCGAGCACGCTCTCGAACTGCGCGGCCGCGCGGTCGAAGTCGCGCAGGAAGTAGTAGACGTACCCGACCTGGGTCTTGATCTTGAGGTCGAGCGGGTCGAGCGTCTCCGCCACGCGCAGCTCGCGGAGCGCCTCCTGGTGGCTGCCCTCCAG
>Ga0299913_10004580_pt1 | contig 11632 bp, 7 predicted proteins | sample RVTome_9_FD_201360 | JGI IMG/M metagenome (GOLD analysis project Ga0299913, IMG submission 201360) | Soil microbial communities from uranium-contaminated site in the Upper Colorado River Basin, Wyoming, United States - RVT155D38 (version 2) ... | reverse complement strand
GATTGTCCAGCAAGTTGGCGGCGCACCGTTGACATCGCCGCTCCTGGAGCGGATCCGCAGCGGGATCATCGGCGAGGGCGAGGTACTGCACGGCCCGTACGGCCCGAAGCGCATCACGTACGCGGACTACACGGCGTCCGGGCGGTCACTCGACTTCATCGAGGATCTCATCCGCCAGCACGTGATGCCGCTGTACGCGAACACGCATACGGAGAGCTCCGGCACCGGGCTGCAGACGACCCGGCTGCGCGAGGACGCCAGGCGGATCATCCGCGACGCGGTGGGCGGCTCGGAAGAGCACCTGGTGATCTTCACGGGTGCCGGCGCGACGGCCGCGGTCAACAAGCTCGTCGGGATCATGGAGCTGCGGCTGCCGTACGGCCTGGCGCAGCGGTACCGGCTGGACGAGCGGATTCCGGCTGGCGAGCGGCCCGTGGTGTTCGTCGGCCCGTACGAGCACCATTCCAACGAGCTGCCGTGGCGCGAGTCGATCGCCGACGTGGTCGTGATCGGCGAGGACCCGGACGGCCTCATCGACCTCGACCAGCTGCGGCGCGAGCTGGTCAACTACGCCGACCGGCCGCTGCGCATCGGCAGCTTCTCGGCGGCGTCCAACGTCACCGGGCTGCTCTCCGACGCCGACCGGATCGCCGCGGTGCTGCACGAGCACGGCGCGCTGTCGTTCTGGGACTACGCCGCGGCCGGCCCGTACGTCCCGATCCGGATGACCGAGAGCGCGCCCGGCCGGGGCGACCACAAGGACGCGATCTTCCTCTCGCCGCACAAGTTCGTCGGCGGCCCACAGACGCCTGGGGTGCTGGTCGTGCACCGCGACCTGGTGCACAACGCGGTGCCGACCGCACCGGGCGGCGGCACCGTGCTGTTCGTCGACCCGCTGGGCCATCGCTACCTCAGCGACCCGATCGCGCGCGAGGAGGGCGGCACGCCGGCGATCGTGGAGTCCATCCGCGCCGGGCTGGTGTTCGCGCTCAAGCAGGCCATCGGCACCGATCTGATCAAGGCGCGCGAGGAGCAGCTCTGGGGGCACACGCTGGCCAGGTGGACCGCCAACCCCAGCATCGAGATCCTCGGCAACCGCAGGTCGCGGCGGCTGTCCGTGGTGTCGTTCCAGATCAAGATCGGACCGCTGTTCCTGCACCACAACTACGTGGTCGCGCTGCTCAACGACGTGTTCGGCATCCAGGCCCGCGGCGGCTGCTCGTGCGCGGGGCCGTACGGCCACCGGCTGCTGGCGATCGACCAGGAGCGCTCGCACGCCTTCCGCCACGAGATCGGCCTCGGCTGCGACGGCATCAAGCCCGGCTGGACGCGCCTGAACCTCAACTACTTCATCTCCGACACGGTGCGCGACTTCCTCATCGAGGCCGTCGACCTCATCGCGCGGCACGGCCACCGGCTGCTGCCCGACTACCGGTTCGACACGCACACCGGGTTGTGGCAGCACCGCGCCGGACCGCCGCGCCAGCTGCTGCGGCTGCACGAGCTGCGCTACGCCGCCGACGGTGCCCTCACCTACCGCGACGACCGCTCCCCGGCGCTCGGCGAGCAGACGCTGGCCCAGCACCTCGCCGACGCGGCGGCCCTGTTCGCATCGCGCCCCGACGAGATCGACGACGGGCCGCCGGGCCTTGCCCCGGACTTCGAGGCCCTGCGCTGGTTCCACCTGCCGCCGGGCTGCGTCGCCCAGCCGTCCGCCACCCCCTGACCGGCCACTCAGTAGCTGGCGACGTTGGTGCTGCGCGGAAAAGTGTGACCCGGGGGCGGCCCGGCGCTCCTACCCGATGAAGGACGGCATCGGGTAAAGGAACGGGGACGGCCATGAGCGACAGCAGCAGGCGACGGATGGGCATGGCGGTGGCGGCGGCCGTGGTGGTTGCGCTGGCGGTGACGGCCGTGGCGTGGTGGCCACGGCAGCCAGCCCAGACACCGCTGCCGGCACCGGCGTCCCAGCAGCAGCGGACAGCCCCGACCGAGGGCACCGTCAGCGGCGGGCCGATCGTGCTGGAGGACGTGCCGGTGCAGCCGCGGCCCGAGGGCTTCCCGGTCGGCGAGCCCACGGCCGACGAGCCCACGGCGGCCGGCGAGCCGGTGGCCGAGGACGCCCATGGCATCGGCGCGCCCGCGCTGCCGGCCGACCCCTGCGCAAACGCCGGCGGCAGGCTGGTGGTTTCGCCCGACCCGCTGCACCTGACCGCCGGCAAGAACGCCGGCAGCCTGACCGTCAGGAACTGCGGCACCGAGCCGACGGACTGGACCTCGCTCAGCAAGCCATGGGTCAAGCTCGCCGCGCAGCAGGGCACGCTCGCCGCCGGCGCCACCCACGAGCTCGGCTTCACCGTCGACGACTCGGCACTGCCGGCCGGCGACTACACCTTCCGGATCAAGGTGAGCCAGCCGGGGCACAACGTGTACGTCGACGTGTACGGCTCCAAGGTAACCAAGGACGTGGCGCAGCAGCCCGGAACCGCCGGCGACGACGACGACAAGCCGGCCGGCTGCGCCGCGAGCTGCATCACAATGGCCTGGCTGACGCCCAGCCACGGCACCCCCGACCTCGCGCTGGAGGTGCGCACCCACACCGCGGCGAAGCTCTTCGTCAAGGTCGGCACCGAGGCTCCGCAGCTCGACGAGCGCGGCCACCCCTACATCGCGCAGCCCGCCGTGAGCGATTCGACCGACCTGCAGTTCAGGACGCTGTGGAAGACCACGCTGACGCCGCTGGAGCCGGGCACGAAGTACCACATCCTGGTGATCGCGGTGGACAAGCAGGGCCAGCGCACCAGCGAGACCGGCCAGTTCACCACGACGAAGCCGATCACCGGCCTGAGCGCCGGCGAGGATGGCGGCTGCGGCAGCAACTGCGTCGAGAGCGCGCTGCTGGCAGCGAAGCCGGGGTCGCCGAACATGACCCTCACCGTCCGCACGCACGTGCCGGCGAAGCTGGCCGTCTACCTCGACGACCAGGACCCGCAGACCAACGGGGCCGGCGAGCCGTACTTCCCCGGCGCGCCAGACCCGGCCGCGGCCACCGACGAGCCGCGCACCGAGTGGACGACGGAGCTCGAACTCGAGTACGGCACCACCTACCGGATCATCCTCGAAGCCGTCGACGAGCGGTCCAGGAGTCAGTTCAAGCAGGGCAGCTTCAGCACCGGGCCGGCGCCGGCCATGCACCACAGCAACGACGTGCTGGTCACCTTCCACAAGATCCACGTGAGCAACGACGCCGACGGTGGCATCGGGCGCGGCGAGCTGCAGTTCATGTTCGAGGCGAACGGCGAGCAGCGCAACGAGCTCGCGGTGGGCGAGCGGAAGGTCCAGGCCCCCGACTGGATCGACCTTGACAGAGGCGACCGCGGGCAGGGCCGCAGCGTGGCCGTGTACGGCGCGCCGGACCTGCTGCCGATCCGGGTGCAGGCATGGGAGCGGGACCTGCACAACGACGACTTCGGCTTCGAGTTCTGCCAGCGGGGCGACCGGATGTTCGACGAGGTGTCCGGCCGGGTCGAGTTCGACGACTGCGACATCGACATCGAGTGGAACACCGCGGCCGCCACCATCGACCTGCACGCCGACACCGGCGGCGGCGCGCTCCCCGCGTGCTACGGCCTGGAGGGCATCACCGGCGACATCTGCACCGTCCTGGTAGCCGATGGCGACGACCCGCACTTCACGGTCTACGTGACGATCGACTTCATCGAGTAGCAGTGCCGGTGCCGAGGCCGTCGCGGACGACCTGGACGAAGCCCGTCAGGGCGCTGACCAGGTCGTCAACGGCGGCCTCGTCGCGCGGGTCGGAGTCGAGCAACCAGTCGGCGATCAGGTCGAACATGCCGCCGATCGTCCCGATGGCCACCCGGTGCAGGTCGATGCCGCGGTCGTCCGTCACGCCGTAGCGCCGCCACACCGACTCGATGAACGCCGCCGCCCAGCGACGGTTGGCGCGGCGCTGCCGCTCGACCGCAGGCGAGATCGCAGCGGACTCGCCGAAGGTCACCTTGGCCAGCCGCGGGTCGTCGACCAGCGCGTGCGCGAGCACCCCGACCAGCATCGGGACGGCCACCGCCTCGTCGTCGGGCGTGGTCTCCAGCGCGTCGACCATCCTGGTCGAGATCCGCTCGGTGACCTGCTGCAGCAGCGCGATGTAGCAGGCCTCCCTGCTGTCGAAGATCTCGTAGAAGCTCTTGGTGCCGACGTAGGCCGCCTGGCAGAGCTGCTCGATGGACGTGTTCAGGTATCCGTTGTCCGCGAACAACTCCAGGGCGGCATCGAGCAGCTGGGCGCGCCGCTGCGCTCGACGCTGGTCGGCGTCGAGACCCCTGATTCGGCGCCCGGTCGGGGTAGCGGTGGATCCGGCCTCGGCCACGCGCCGACGCTACCGGTTCGCCACGCCGACACGGCGGCCAATTTTCAACAAGTGCTCTTGTTCGTAACCGACCGCCGTGTTCTACTGTTTGGCAGTTGGGATTGCCCAGCTTGGGATTGCACAGCGCCGTCCGCCGGGAGGTCCGATGCGTGCCACCCTCGTCCGAGCGGCGCTGGCCGCCGTCACCGTCGCCGGCCTGCTGGCGATCTCCGGGCCGAGCGCCTCCGCGGCGCCGTCGTCCGGCTTCAACGACTGGAGCTGCCGGCCGTCGGCCGCGCACCCCAGCCCGCTGGTGCTGCTGCACGGGCTGGGCGGCAACGGGCCCGGCAACTACGCCTACCTCGGCCCGTACCTCGCCGGCCTCGGGTACTGCGCGTTCTCGCCGACGTACGGCCAGGCCTCGCCGTCGATCCCGGTCGGCGGCACGGTGTCGATCGCCCAGTCGGCCCAGGAGATCGCGACCTTCGTCGACCGGGTGCGCGCGACCACCGGCGCGGCCAAGGTCAGCATGGTCGGGCACTCGGAGGGCGGGTTCCAGGTGCTGTACGGCCCCAAGGTGCTCGGCTACGCCGCCATGGTCGACCGGATCGTCGCGCTCGCGCCGCCGACGCACGGCACCACGTTCGCCGGGCTGGTCAGCGTCGGCGACTTCCTGGGCCTGCGGCCGCTGGTCGACCTCGTGCTCGAAACGTTCGGCTGCCAGGCGTGCGCGGAGCTCATCGTCGGCGGCTCCGCCGTCGCCACGCTCAACAACGGCCCGATCGCCCAGCCGGGCGTCGGCTACACGATCATCGCCACCCGGTACGACACGGCCGTCACGCCGACCGAGACCTCGTTCGTCCGGGAGCCGGGCGTGCGCAACGCGTACGTGCAGGACACCTGCCCGTTCGACCCGGTCGGCCACGTCGGGCTCGCCTTCGACGGCGGGGTGGCCGGCATGGTCGCGAACGCCCTGGACCCGGCACACCCGATACGGGTCCGCTGCGGCTTCGGCCCCCCAGCCTGAGCCCGCCAGCCCTAGCCCCTCCGTCGCAAGCTGACCCCGGGACGGCGGCGGTCAGGCGAAGCGGACCACGTCGTCGAGCTCGACGTCGGCCGCCAGGTGGTCGGGCGGGATGCCGACGGACACGGCCAGCTCCCGCAGCGGCAGCCGGCCGAACGGCAGGAGCGCGTGGTTGCGGCGGCCGTGGGTGAGCTGGTCCATGACGGAGTCCGCCGGCCCGGCATCGTCGACGTCGGGTTCCTCCGCGCTGTTGAGCATGCCCTTCGCGAGCCGCAGGTGCGTGCCGGCGAGCCGGGCGTTCTCCCGCAGCAGCAGATACATCGCCACCAGCACCGGGTGTCGCGCCGCGGCGGTGGCCAGCTGGGCGTCCGACATGGTGGCCAGGTCGGCAGGGCCACCGAACCCGAGCGATTCGAGCAGCTCGACGGGCAGTGACCGCCGGGTGAGCAGCGCCGCCAGCGCGTCGCACTCCTCGCCGAGCAGCGCGGGGAACATGCGCCGCACGCGCTCGTCGTAGCCGGGGAAGTCGATGCCGAGCAGCAGGTCGCGCTTGAGGAACTCGGGGTCCTGCGGGCCGCTCGGCGGCACGTCGCCGAGCTCCCAGTGCACGCCGAACTGGCGCAGCATCGCGCGGAAGTAGGCGGCCGTCGGCGACGGCGGCTCGTCGCCATCCGGCGCGAACCCGCACAGCAGCCGGCGGATGACCACCACGAGCTCGGTAGCCATCGTGATCCGGTCGATCGCCTCGCGGGAGTGGAAGTCGACCGTGCCGTCGGACAGCGGGCAGAGCAGCCGGTTCACCGCGACCTCGACGGCCTCGCACTTCTTGATCAGCTGCCACAGCAGCCGCTCACCGGGATCGCCGGTGTAGGTCATGGTGTGGCCGTCGCCGAAGGCGCTGTTGCTGGTGATCAGCCGCTGGCTCTGCCAGCGGACCTCGACGGTCGGGACGTTCCAGCGGATGAGCGACGCGTACGCCTCGCGCCTGGGGTGGCGGGTGCCGGACCAGACGGCGAGCCGCACGTAGTAGTCGCGGAACGGGATGCGTTCCGGCCCGACCGCGAGCAGGTCGAGCGGGTACTCGGGCCGCTCGCGGTAGTACGCGTCCGACTCCTGGTAGTTCCTCGTGACGGAGGTGCCGGCGATGCCGAGCTGCACGAGGAGCTGCTTGCTCTGCACCGCCGAGAAGAGCTCGGGCGGCCCGACCAGGGCCAGCTCCGCATTGAATGCGCCGACCAGCGCGGACGGCCGGTCCCGGCCAGCCGCAATTTCGGTGTTCAGCCGCGGCAGTTCGACGAGCGACCACCAGCGGAGCGTGCGCATGAGCAGATCACTGCTGGCTGACGTTGCCGCCGGGACGGTAGCCCCCAAGCCGTTAGCGGCATTCACTTTTGTTCCATCCTTCGGCGAAAGCCGACGCAGCGACCGTGCGGATCGCTGCGAAGCTACCGAAGTCGACAATGGGTACGGAAGGGGCGGCAACGACATTTACCGGACGGTGACCGCACGCCCCCACCCTTCGGCCGAAAGGCACAGCGCGCGTGACCCGCGGTGCCCGACCGGTGACCTACCGCTCCAAACCCATTCTTACCAGGCGATTGCCCGCCGTGGCCGATCGATCACCGCACGCGGTCGGCCGGCCGCTCCGATCATGCCGGAATTAGCGAAGGGCTCGGTTGTTCGCGTCGCGCGAATACGCGCATCAATGGTCCGGTGGCCGCTGTGGTGATTACTGCGACGAGCACCAGGATGGTGAATCCGAGGGTGTTGATCAGTCCGTATTGCAGGCCGATGGTGGCGACCACGAGCTCGGTGATGCCGCGGCAGTTCATCAGGATTCCGATGTGCAGCGCGTCGCGGCCGGGTAGGCCGGCCAGCCGGGCGCCACCGCCGGCGCCGAGGATCTTGGTGGTGATCGCGATCAGCAGTATGGCGGCGAAGACCAGCCAGTGCGTCAGGTGTGCGCCGAGCAGGCCGATGGAGGTTTTCAGGCCGACGCCGCCGAAGAACAGCGGCAGCAGGATGGCCAGCGTGAAGCCCTGGATCTTGCGGCCGATCTGCGCCACGACCGGGGAGCGGCGTGGGGCGGCGACGCCGAACAGGAACGCGCCGATCACCGGGTGCAGCCCGATCAGGTCGGTGATCGCGCTGAACCCGATCGCCCCGACCACGAGCGCGATCAGCAGCAGTTGCTCGGTGCCGGCCCGGCGGCTGACGTAGCGGTCCAGCGCGGCCAACGCCGGGCGCACGCACAGCGCGACGAACAGCACCAGCGCGACCGCCAGCCCGGCCGTGGTGGCCACCGCGCTGGTGCCGGTGCGGCCGGTCGCGGCCAGGATCACCGCCAGCACCGTCCAGGCCACCCCGTCGCCGACCGCCGCCGCGGACAGCGCGGTCACCCCGGTCGGGGTGCCGTCCAGCCGCAGGTCCACCAGAATGCGGGCCAGCACCGGCAGCGCGGTGATCGCCAACGCCAACCCGAGGAACAACGCGAACGACACCGGACTCGCCGACGCGCCGGACCCGCCCAGCAGGCCGACCGACAGCAGCCCGAACCCGATACCGGCCAGCAGCGGCAGCCCCATCGACCCGACCACCACCAGGCCCAGCACGCGCGCGCCGCGCAACTGCCCGCCGCGCAACTGGTCGGTGCGCAGCTCACAGCCCAGCAGGAACATGAAGATCACCAGGCCGAGCTGCGCCGCCCGGTCCAGGTGCACCAGCACATCCGGGCGGAACAACCACCCCGACGCGGCCGGCCACACCAGGCCCAGCGCCGACGGCCCCAACAGCAGCCCACCCAGGATCTCGCCCAACACCGGAGGCTGCCCCCACCGCCGCAACAACTCACCGAACACGTGGCACACCAGCAGCACCAACGCCACCGCCAGCAGGAACCTGGCCACCGGATCCACCTCGCCGCCGCGCGCCTGGCCACGGAACAGACCAGGCCCCCACGCGACGGCGGCACCGGCCAGCCCGAGCAGGCCGGCGGCCGCGCCCAGCCAGGCGCGGCGACCGCCGGTGCCCTCCGCCGGCCGCTGGTCGGTCATCCGGACGCGCCCCCGGCCGGGCAGCCGAAGAACCGCCGCATTCCGTACAGCAGCGGCCGGTCGGGGGTCTGCTCCACGTGCACCACCTCGCCGAACACCACGGCGTGGTCGCCGACGACGGTTGCGTCGGCGACCACGCACTCGGCCATCGCGAACGCGTCGTCGGAGAGCCACGGCTGCCCGGTCCGGACCGACGGCCGCCACGCCACCTGTGAGAACCGGTCCGGCGTCGGCGAGGCGAACACCTCGGCGGCCCGGCGAGCCCGCACGTGCAGCAGGTTGACCGCGAAGCAGCCACCGTGCCTGGCCGCGGCCAGCGTCCCGCTCCTCAGGTCGAGGCACACCAGCAACGTCGGCGGATCGAGCGTCACGCTGGTCAGCGACGTGCAGGTGAGCCCGTGCGGCCGGCCCGCGTGGCCGACCGCGGTCACCACGGCGACCCCGGTCGGGAACGCGCTCATCAGGCCCCGGTAGTCGTCGAGGTCGACGCGACCGCGGGCATCGTCGGCGCCGGGCCGCCACCGGACCGCCGGGTCGACCGCGGGAATGGTCACCACGCCCTCACGAGCCGTTGATGCTGGCGAGGTACTCGTACGCGCTCGGCAGTCCGGCGACCATCTGCTCCCCTTCGCGGCGCAGCCGGTCGAACTCGCGCCTGGCGCCGGTCGGGTCGACGTGCGCCAGCGCGGGCCGCGGCCCGGCGGGTTCGGTGCCCAGGCCAAGGGTCATGGCGACCCACGAGTACGCCTCGAAGCCGTGGTAGTAGGGGTAGATCGACTGCTCGTCCAGCAGGTGCGATTTCGCGATCTCCAGGCGCTCCGCGAGCCCGTTCGGAATCTTGCGTACCTTGGCTTCCTTCCAGTACGGCGTGTCGTCGCGCAGGGCGGCCCGGTAGTGCAGCACCAGGAATTCCTTGACGCCGTCGACCACGTTCGCGACCCGCCGGTTGTACTCGGCGATCAGCGTCGGATCCCACCGCTGGTCGGGGAAGTGCTTGACCAACTGCTCGATTCCGTGCTGGATGAAGAAAATGCCCGTCGACTCCAACGGCTCGACGAATGCGCTGGACAGCCCGATCGCGACGCAGTTGTGCACCCACGAGTTGCGGTTGCGGCCGATGCGCATCCTGATGTGGTTGGCCGGCAGATCCTCCCGCCCGGGAGCGGCGAAGTCCCGCAACGTGCGCTCGGCTTCCTCCGGCGAGCAGAACTCGTCGGAGTACACGTAACCGGTGCCATTGCGCCCGAACAGCGGAATCGTCCAGATCCACCCGGCGTCCATCGCGGTCGCCGTCGTAAACGGCTCGATGTCGGTGGCGTCCTCGCGCGGCACCCGCAAGGCCACCGCGCGATTGTTCGGCAGCACGTCGGTGAACGAGTCGAACGTCTCACCCAGGGTCTGGTTGATCAACATGCCGCGGAACCCGGTGCAGTCCACGTACAGGTCGCCGACCAGGTCACCGTGCTCCTTGGTGGTGATCCGGTCGATCCACCCGCGGTGGTCCTGCCCGATCTCGACCACGTTGTCGATCACGTGGTGCACCCCGCGCGCACGACCCCACTCGGCCAGGAACCCCGCCACCCGGTCGGCGTCGAAGTGGTACGCGTACGGGAACTGGGCGCGCTGCTCGGCCAAGGTGGACCGGCCCAGCGAGTTGTCCAGCCCGCTGGCGAACAGCGAGCCGTCCATCATCCGCGGCGACCGCTTCGCGTCGCACAGCGCCGACGTGAGGAAGCACTCCCGGTCGAACGGCTGGCTCCGGTCACCGATCCGTAGCCACCAGTCGGCGAGCGAAAAGCCGTCCGCGCTGCGCAGCCGCTCGAACGGGTGATAGAAGTAGTGCCCAGGCTCGCGCCAGTTCTCGAACCGGATGCCGAGCTTGTAACTGCCGGCACACTTCGGCAGCCACTCTCGCTCGTCCAAACCCAGATAGTCGAAAAAGTGACGCACAGTGCTGAACGTCGCCTCACCAACACCGATCCGCCCGACCTGCTCCGACTCGACCAGCGTCACATCCAGCCGGTCACCGAAAGCCGCGCTCAGATACGACGCGGTCATCCACCCAGCGGTACCGCCGCCGACTATTACGACGGATTTGATCATGTATGCTCCTCTGCCACTTTCGGCAATCGGTATCGACTTCGGAGTGTGACCGCGCACGTAACTCTCTGCGCACTAATGGCGTGTAGGCCGGGGTGGAATCCCGCGACCACGGCCACCCCCAAAACCCTTATGAGACGTGCTTTCAGCGAACGGGCGTCACGCGGCGGCGCAGCCGCAGACGGCGAAGCACCCTACCTCGTAGGTCGTGCCCGTTCGCAAGACTTCGGACCCACTTTCTCGTCCTTATCGTCGATACAAGCCTAACGTCGGGTCATTCAAGGCTCTTTCCATTTGCAATAACGGCCGCATGGCCTATTGAATTGCTCCGAAAGCAGTAGTAACGCCGGCCCAATGTCGGGCGAATGCCAGCCGGGCCGCGCGGCGGCGGTCGTCGCCTCGCCGCCGGCCGACAGTGGGTTGGCGTACCGTCGCGGCCGTGGCAACCATCGTGACTTTCCACGCCCACCCGGACGACGAGTGCATCGGAACCGGGGGTGTCATGCGCAAGGCCGCCGACGAGGGCCACCGAGTGGTGCTCGTGGTGGCGACCAGGGGCGAGCACGGCGAGGTGCCCGAGGGGTTCCTGCCCGACGGCGAGCAGCTGTGGGAGCGGCGGGTGGCCGAGACCATGACGGCCGCGGAGATCCTCGGTGTCGCGCGCGTGGAGTTCCTCGGCTACGTGGACTCAGGGATGATCGGCACGCCGACCAACGGTGCGTCCGGCTCGTTCTGGACCGCATCCGTCGACGAGGCGGCGAAGAAGCTGGCCGCGATCCTGGAAGAGGAACGCGCCGACGTACTGACCTGCTACGACGACAACGGCGGCTACGGCCACCCCGACCACATCCAGGTGCACAGGGTGGGGATGCGGGCGGCCGAGCTCGCCGGCACGCCGCGGGTCTACCAGAACACCATGAACCGCGACCACATCATGAAGGGCATGGCCGAAATGGCCGCGATGGCCGCCGACTCGGGCATCGAGGTGCCGGACGTCACGGAGAGCGAGCAGTTCGGCAAGCCCGAGTCCGTGATCACCGCGGCCGTCGACGTCACGCCGTTCCTGGAGCACAAGCGAGCCGCGATGCG
>Ga0299913_10004579_pt1 | contig 11632 bp, 2 predicted proteins | sample RVTome_9_FD_201360 | JGI IMG/M metagenome (GOLD analysis project Ga0299913, IMG submission 201360) | Soil microbial communities from uranium-contaminated site in the Upper Colorado River Basin, Wyoming, United States - RVT155D38 (version 2) ... | reverse complement strand
TCTAGGTCTTGGCACGCAGGTTATGGGCCCGGTGGTCGACCAAGAGACCGGTGCGCGTGGCCCTGTGGACATCAAGAGCGTGATGAGGACCTTCGACCAGCCTGCAACGAACGTGGTGTTGAGTGGCGGCGGCGCAACCGGCGTCTTCGACCGCCCCTTCGAGTCCAAGCCGTCGGCGGTATCGATCGGTAAGGGCAGCCTGAGCGCAGACACCAGTCGGATGCCGTACAAGCGATGCAACTCGGCTTCGGGACTGACGGTCAACTCCTCCGTCTCCGTTGCCAAGATCGGGAACCTGTTGATCACCGGCGGCCCGGGCGAGCTCTTCTCCAACTACACCAACACGATCAAAGAGAGGTACCAGGCAGGAACCGTCTTCCCGTTGTCGCTCGTCAACGACGGACTCGGCTACATCATGCAGAGCATCGAGACGGACCATGTCGGACGTCAGGCGGTTGGGTTCGCAAATGGTCCTCTGTCCGAGTACGAGGACGCCTACTCGATCGACGCATGTTTCGGAGACCACGCTCTCGAGCAGACGCTCGCGGCAATCGGCTCCATCTAGGCCTCGATGAGGCGGGTTGCGGTTGTTTCGGCGGTAGCTCTACTCGCGTCCGTTCTGGGCGCGGGCGAGCTGCCGGCTAGCGCCCAAGTGGAGCAAGAGGTATCCGCCCCCTACGAGCACTTCATCGGCGCGCTGCACGAGCACAGTGGCTACTCGGATGGCTACCCCGGCTCGCGCCCTGCTGATTACTTCGCGTCGGCGAAGCGCCACGGGCTCGACTTCCTCATGTCGGGCGAGCACTCCGACAGCGCCGACCTCCCCATGGTCGTGTCCGAGGAGTGCCTGACCCCCGGCATCGCCGAATGCGCGATCGCGGACAGCGAGCAGCCCGAGAACTCTCTCCGCAAGTGGGACGCAACGCTCGAGCAGGCCCGTGCTGCCACCGATGAGAACTTCACCGGGATACGAGGCTTCGAATGGACGTCCGATCGCTTCGGGCACATCAACGTCTACTTCTCCGCCAACGACACGAACGCCAAAGTCGACGGCGGATACGCAGTCATGGACGCGTTCTGGGAGTGGTTCGCAAGAGACCCGCTGCTCGGCGGCGGAGGCGACGGTCTCGCGACCTTCAACCACCCCGGGAACAAGAAGCTCGACGATGCAGATCCGGCGCTGAACTGGAACAACTTCGAATACCGGCCGGAAGCCGACCAGAGGATGGTCGGGATCGAGCTGTACAACGACAACGACGAGTTCGGTGAGTACTTCGCCCAGGCCCTCGATAAGGGCTGGCACGTCGGTGCGATCGGAGCCGAAGACCTCGGGCATCGTCCGCGCGACGGCGACGGTCCGACCGGCGGAGACCCCGACGACGACTGGGGCGGCCCGAGGTGGGCCAAGACAGTCTTCATCGCGACCGACAACACCGAAGAAGGCTTGAGGGACGCGATGCTCGCGCGCCGCTTCTACGCGGTCGACGACAACTCGATCCGACTCGAGGTAAGCGCCGCCGGACAACCGATGGGCAGTCGGATCACCGAGGCTCACGGTTCGACCGTTCCGATCACCGCGGAGGTCAACCAGGCAGCGCACCTCCAGCTCGTCACCAACGGCGGCCAGGTAGTCGCCCAAGCCGACAGCTCGTCGATCTCCTACGACGCACCCGTCACCGACACCGAGACCTACTACTTCCTGCGCGTGCTCGATGCTGCCGGGAGTCCACAGGCTTACTCCAGTCCCGTCTGGATCAGCGCCGAAGACGCAAGCACCGGTGGTCGGTGGCTCGCCGGTGATCTCCACATCCACACGACCTACTCGCACGATTCCTACGGAGGGCCCGAGGACGACAACACCGGTCCCGAAGAGGCCTACACATTGGGGCATACCCCCGGATCGCAGTTCGCGGTAGCCGCCAGCCGAGGCCTCGACTTCCTCGCCATCACCGACCATAACGACGTCCGTTCGCAGCAGCACTTCGATGAGGCGCTCGGGGTGATCCCGATCGCGGGTTACGAGAAGTCGTTGGACGGGCACGCGCAGATGCTCGGTGCGGATCACATCTACGACGCCGGCGACCGGAGCGCGGGTGCTCTGAATGCGATGGCCGACGAACTACGCGACAACGGGGGCGTCTTCCAGATCAACCATCCGATGGAAGGCACCACCGATCACGGCATCACCCCGGACTGGGGGAAAGACTTCGACGTCGTCCCCGACACCGTCGAGGTGTGGAACATCTCGCGCCTGTGGCAGCCTCCGGCCCCCTCGGCTTCCTCGAACGACGATGCCGTGCTGTGGTGGCAGGAGTGGCTCGATCGCGGCTTCAAGGTCGGCGCGACCGGTGGCTCGGACAACCACTACCTCGCGACGACCCCGGTCCAGGGGGCCGGACAACCGACGACGTGGGTCTACGCGACCGAGGATTCACAACAAGGCGTCCTCGAAGGTCTGCGCCAAGGCCGCACGTTCATCTCGCACCAACCCCCGAATCTCGGTGGCCCACAGATCTTCCTCGAAGCCGACGCGAACCGCGACGGGAGCTACGAGTCGATGGTCGGCGACACGGTGCCGGCGGGCGTGCCCCTGCGCGCGCGGGTCGAGAACGCTCCCGGTTCCCAGCTGCGTGTGCTCACCGATGGTGGGGACGAGGCTTTCGCTCCCGTTCCCGTGACGACCCCTTCGTTCACCCACGAGTTCTCGCTCGATTCCGGCACCTGGGTGCGAGCCGAGATCTTCGTACCCGACGCGCAGGATCAGCGCCGCGCCGCGTGCGACGACCAGTTCGGTGGTGAGACCACGTACTGCCGCAACCAACTCGGGATCCTCGCCATGACCTCGGCGCTCTATCTCTCGGACGCGGTCGACCCCTCGCCCTCCCCCACTCCGACCCCGACGGCGACCGTCGATCCGGGCGGCACGACCTACGAAGCCGGCGAGACCTACGTGCGGGTGTCCGAGGATGCCCTCGTAGTTGGCAACGGTCTCGTCGAGCGGTCGTGGGCCCTCGACAACTTCGGGACCACATCGATCACGGACCTGCGGGCGGGCGGCAAGCCGTGGGGCGGCGCCGGCCCGGACTTCTCCCTTGACCTCGGCGCTCTCCAGCTCCCGAGCACCGACTTCCAAGCCACGGCTACCGACGTCAGGCAGATCGATGGCCCGGGCCTGCGCGTTGAAGTGTCATTGACGTCCACTGCCACCGATGCCACCCGTGTCATCGAGATCTACGAGGGCATCGCCGGCTTCAAGACACGCACCATCCTCGAGCCGACCGCGCCGCTCCCCCTGTCCGGATACACGTTGGACGAGGCCGCCGTGGGGTCCACGATCACCCCGACGATCCACGCGTTCCGTGCCGGCGCCGACTGGCGCGATCCCGAAGACGGATGGGATGGCCCGGACGTCCAGGTCGGCGACCCCCACGCCGGAACGTGGCGCGACTCCCGTTCGGCTGCTGCCGGTGAAGCGATCCAAGGCCCGGCACAGTGGCTCGCGGTGGCCGACGGGCCGCGTCAGGCGTTCCTGGTGATGGAACGCAACGACCAACCCTCATCGCGCGCCTCTTACGACGGTTCATCGGCGAGTCTCGTCGTCGACCACTCGCGCGACATCGTGTCGGCGGGCCCGTTCGAAGAGAGCATCCACGCGGAGAACCCGACCCCGGCCAAGGGCCGAACGCGAGTTGCGCTTCCCGGCGAGAGGTTCCCGCTGGAACCAGCTTTCATGGGCTTCGGCGCACACGACGGGGACGCCGAGTGGCAGTTCCACAAGTACCTCGTCGAGCAGCGGATGCCGCCATACGCACCGGACGTGACGTTCAACTCGAATGGGACCGAGGGTTACGGCTTCTCGACCGGAGCCAAGGACGACATGGTCTACGAGATCATCCAGCAGACGGCTCCCAAGGCGAAAGCGCTGGGCGTCGACACCTTCATCCTCGACGACGGATGGCAGGCGAACTCGGGTGACTGGATCCCGGATTGCCCCGGCCACCAGGACTACCGCATGCTCTATCCCCCGCGCTATCCGGATTGTGACTTCGAGGCCGTGCGCGAGGCGATCGCTCCGATGAAGCTCGGCCTGTGGATGAGCCCCATGCATTTCAATCCGCAGGGCTCCGAGACGTTCAAGGCCCACCCGGAATGGGCGTGCTGGCCCCTCAACGCCGCACTCACCGCATACAACGTGGCCGATCCCGATTCCAGCTCGAACGAAGCGGGCCTGGGCACCTGGGGGCCCAACGTGATCCCTCACATCGAAGAAAGGATCCGGCACGCCATCGAGGCCTGGGACGTCACATACTTCAAGTTCGACTTCCTCGTGTGGGTCGACTGCGCGGGACAAGGCGACCTCTACGACTACCGAGAAGCGTTCAGGGACATGGTCGACCGCCTGATCGCCGACCATCCCACGGTCACGTTCCAGATCGACGAGACGAACGACTACCGATTGTTCCCGTTCGAATCCGTGGCCCGTGGACCGTCGTGGTTCCAGAACGGGTCACCGCAGGTGCCCACACTGCTGCACAACCTCTGGAACCTGAGTCCATATGTGCCGGCGTTCTCGCTGGGACAGCATTTCCTCGGAGGCAACGATCCGAACACGATCGACACTCGCATGGCCGCGGCTCTGTTGTCGCACCCGACCTTCTTCAGCGATCTGAACAACGTCTCGGACCAGACGATCGCCGCGGCAAGGCCGTGGATCGATTACTACAAGGCAAATGTCGACAGGTTCCAGAACGTTGTCTATCCCCTGCTGAACGATCCGATCGAGAAGGGCTGGACCGCATTCCAGTCGTGGGATCCCGAGAGAGCCGAGGGAGCGCTGCTGGCCTTCCGCCAGGACGATCCATCGCCGACCACCACCGTGCAGCTGGAGAACGTTCCGGTGGGCAAGACCTTCGATCTGTTCGCGGCCCCCACGAACGAGAAGATCGCCACGGTGACGTCCGAGCAACTGACGAACGGCTTCGACATCACGCTCGATGCTCCGCGCTCGGCTTACGTGGTCACGATCGAACCGGCTGCCGAGGACGAAGGCCCGCTTCCGACGAGCCTCACCTTGACGCTGACTGGGAAGGGTGCGAAGAGCTCACTCGTCGCGACCCTCGTCGATGCCGGGTCCGGTTCGCCGCTGGCCGACAAGACGATCCTGTTCTTCGCCGACGGCGAGCAGATCTGCTCGACCCCGACCGACCTAACGGGTCGCGCGCTGTGTGGGCTTCCCCCGCGCCTGCTGAGCCTGCGGCACGAGTTCACCGCGACCTTCCAGGGAGACCCTGACTACCTGCCGTCCTGGGACACGCTCGCCCAGTGAGGAAGCTGATCGGGGCCTCTCTCTGCGCTCTGATGGTCGCCGGCGTCGCTCCGGCGAGCGCGGTAGCCGCGACCGATCTCGCGTCGTACGTCGATCCGATGATCGGCACCTATCCACCCGGATTCGTCAATCCCGGGCCGGTGATGCCGCACGGCATGGTCGGCCTCGGTCCCGATACCGAAGGGCCACTCAACTACGGCGGCTACCACTATGTGAACAACACGATCACCGGATTCAGCCACATCCACACGAGCGCAGGTGTTTTCAGAGGGGGCCAGATCCCGGTGATGCCGGTTGCAGGCGACGTGATCCTCGACGACCCCGTCTCGCAGATCCCCGGGATCGGCACTGAGGCCTCGCCCATCCCCGGGTACTCGTCGCCGTTCAGCCATGCAGCCGAGACGGCCGAGCCCGGCTACTACCAAGTGCTTCTCGAGCGCTACGCGATCGATGCCGAGCTCACGGCGACCGAACGCGTCGGCGTACACCGCTACGCCTTCCCGCCCGCGCAGGAGGCTTCGATCGTCTTCGACCCCGCGCGCAACCTGGACGGCTACGACAACACCGCGTCGGTATCGATCGACGATGACATCGTGACCGGGCACATCGACTCGAGAGACGACAACGTCAAGGTCTTCTTCGCGGCGAGCTTCGACCAGCCGGTCACATCGGCCCGTACCTTCAAGGACGGTGCGTTCTCCGACGCCTCCACTCAAGAAGGTGCGCGCACCGGCGCGGTCCTTACCTTCGCGCCCGGCACGGTGGTCGAGATGAAGGTCGGCATCTCCTTCACCGACATCCAAGGCGCGTTGGCGAACCTCGAAACCGAGGCTGGGGATAGGACCTTTGACGAGATCCGGGCCGCAGCGCGCGCTGCCTGGAACGCGGCGCTGGGCAAGGTCGAGGTCGAAGGCGGCACCGATGCCGAGAAGACCTCCTTCTACACGGCGATGTATCACGTGCAGTTCTTCCCGAACGTATTCAGCGACGCAGACGGCCGCTACCGCGGGTTCGACGACGCGATCCGCACCGCCGACTTCGACCACTACACCCAGTTCTCGCTGTGGGATAGCTACCGGGGGCAGAACCAGCTCTTGGCGGTGATCTCCCCCGACCGTTACCGGGACATGGTCCGGTCGTTGCTCGATATGTATCGGCAGGGTGGCAAACTGCCGCGCTGGACGTTCGCCAACCGCGATCCCAGCCATATGTCGGGGAACCCCGTGATCCCGTTCATCGGCGAAGGATGGTGCCGGGGCGCGTTGTCGGACATGACCAGCGCCGACAAGGACGAGCTCCTCGAAGCGATGCGCGAGAGGACCTTCAACAACCCCGGTGGCAACTACGACGAGCTCGGCTACGCGCCGGTACCTCCTCTCGGCACGCATCCGGGCGGGATCCCGAAGGTCGACCAACTACACGATGGTGGCGGAGGCAATGCGGGAACGACGCTGGAATATGGGATCGCCGACTTCGCGCTGGCCCTCATGGCCGACAGCCGGGGGGTCGAGGCCGAACGGGACCGCCTACTGGACCGAGCTCTCTACTATCGGAACCTCCTCGATCCCGAGACGCAGTGGATCAGGCCGCGTCACGCAGACGGGACCTGGCTCGAAGAGTTCCTCCCCGAGAACGACTACGGGTTCCAGGAAGGCACCTCGTGGCAGTACTCGTGGCTCGCGATGCAAGACCTCGCCGGCTTGTTCGAGCTGATGGGGGGCAACCAGGCCGTCGAGCAACGGCTCGATGTGTTCTTCAACCTGCCGGCGAGCGGAACCGTGCCGGTCGCGTGGCCCAAGGTGCAGAACCAGGCGACCTTGTTCGGCCTCTTCTACGCGGGCAACCAGTACGCCCCCGGCAACGAGCACGACCTCCAAGCGCCCTTCCTCTACAACTATGCCGGTGCCCCGTGGAAGACACAGGCCGTGGCTCGAGGAGCCGCATCCCTCTACACCCCGACTCCCGACGGTCTCCCCGGCAACGACGATCTCGGCGCGCTCTCCGGGTGGCTGGTGTGGACGATGCTTGGGATCTACCCGATGACCCCCGGAGCGCCGGTGTACACGGTGGCGAGCCCGGTCTTCGAGCACGCGACGATCCATCGCCCCGGCGACGAAGACCTCGTGATCGCGGCCCCCGGCTCCTCGTCGATCAACCGATACGTCCAGACCGCAACGCTCGACGGCGAGGCGCTGGACAAGACGTGGTTCACCGAGGCCGAAGGCAACGAGGTGTCGCTCGAGCTGGGCCCGCTGCCGAACATGGCGTGGGGCTCGGCCCCCGAGGCAGCTCCTCCGTCGTTGAGCAGCCATCCGGAGCTCGACGGATTCGGATGCGAGCCCGACCGAGCTGACCCGGAGACGATCGCTACGTCCCTGACCTACGTCGGCGATACCCAGGGCCGGGGGCCGACCGTCCGCCTCGCCGCCCAACTCGTCGATGCCGAGGGTGCTCCTCTTGGGGGCCGGGCGGTCGATCTCACGCTCGACGAGACCACCTACACGGCCCTTACCAGCTCAGACGGCGTCGCCGAAGCGATCGTCAGGCCCACCGGCCACGGACGGAGCCAGCGTGTGACGGCGACGTTCGCCGGCGAGGGCATCTACCTGGGTTCGTCGGCCGAGGCCGAGATCGCCTGGGGTCAACCGATTTAGCCAAGCTTGCCTTGGTGACCCGCAGGACTTGCACGCGCGGCGGAGAACCAAGCCTCAACCACCCAGCCGCCTCTCTCCCGGGAGTCCACATATGAGACGTCAGTTCGCAGCCGTACTAGCCCTGTCCTTGGCCGCAAGCCTTCTGCCCCTGGTCGCCCCCTCGGCGGCGCAAGCCCAGACCCCTCCGGACGTCCTCGCCGCGCGCGAGACCGAACCCGTCGTCCTGACCGGTGCGAGCTTCGGGGATTGGGCAGTTCCCGCGGACGTGACGGTCAAGGCACCGGGGACATCGGGCAAGTTCTGCGAGGGGGGCCGGATCGGCGGGGAAGACATCCCCGGCGTCGGGCCCACCGTCTTCTCGGAAGAGAACTGCACCCACAACACCTACGAGGACCCCGAGGTCTCGTCTGCAACCGCCACGAACACTGCCGGCGTTGAGGGAACCCCCATCGATCGGCTCCTCGGCTATAGCTGGGATGGCACCTCGTGGAAGCAGATCCCTTTCCAGGTCGACGAGATGGCGGTGCGCTACCTCTCTAACAACAACTCTGGGTTCGCCTTCTACTCCGAGACCGACCAACACACGACCTACGTCTGGGATCGTGAAGGTTTCCGCTGGACCGAATCCGACCCTTCCGACCCCTGTCTGGCCGCCGAACCGACACCGGCTGTAACCGCCGACCCAGTGCCGGGGCTGGACACCGACGATGAGCTGGTGTTCATGGCTCGCGACGCCGGAGCACAGGCGGGCATCGACGTGCCCCTGCCTGCAGGGACCGAGGCATCCTTCGAGGTCGCCGTCTCCGACCCGCTGACGCAAGAGGTTGGCTTCGTGTACGTGATGAAGGCGGCCGAGGACGGCCCCGCGCCCGCATACGACGCGACCAACGGTTACGTCAGCTACGAGCGCGATGCGGACGCAGATGTCTTCCTGTTCTCAGAGAGCTCCTACGAGAACTACGGTGCGGCTCCTGCCGGCCCCTACTACGACCCGGAGACGGGCACCTGCGTCACCGACGCGCCCAAGCAGAGACGCCCCGGGGACCAGGCAACGATCACGACTTCTCGATACAAGTTCCGTTACGACGGCCGCTGGTTGATGACCGGGCTTCAGGTCAACAACGATGATGACGGCAGCGCGATCTCGCCGGCCGCGGACGCCGAGTACGGCCCCGACCTCGTCGACCAGTGGAAAGCGCGTGCGTTCCAGCAGCGCCCCGGAGGAGAGACCCCTTGTTGTGGCTACGAGGAAGAGGTCAATAACTGGGGTGGTTCATCCATCCTGATGGGCGAGCGCTACGGCGCCGTCCGTACCATCCGCGAGACTTGGGGCGCCGACTCCGGAACCAACGTCGTGCGCCGCGAGATCTTCTATCGAGACGAGGCTCGCTTCGGCGCCTTCCTCCGGGTCCACGTGATCCCGCCGGGCGACGGCATCTACGCGCAATGGGACTACAACGCGGGGATCGCGCAGCGCTACTACAACTCGGTCCTCACGGCCCAGGGCCGGGTCGACGGTGTGGCGATCGATGGCAAGAACGACGAGGCCTTCGGTAACACCCACATGAACGTCAGCTCCGAGGGTGTCGCGATCGACGAGCTCACGCCCAACGACGAAGGCACCACCGTAGGCGAACCGGCCGAGAGGTGCCCCAACGACGCCTGCATCAACAACGACGTGGACTTCCCCGACCCAACCTTCTCGGGCGGTAACGCCGGCCTTAACTGGGAGGAGGTCGCGGGACCCTTCGGTTCCGTCGTGACGCGCACGGCCGTCAAACAGCACACCCCAGGCGGCAGCGCTCAGGCCCTCGCGGCGGTCCCCTACTACCGGGACGACGCGTGCTTCGACGATGGCACCGGCAACGACCCCGGCCCCCACATGGATTCGAGGTCTCCCGACGGTGACGAACCATCGGACTCGACCTACACCGACCCCGTCACCGGCGAAGTCAAAGACCGCGAGTGCTGGGATTCCGAGAACCCGGATCACCCCGACGTCCCGAACGGTGACCCGCGCTTCTACCAGGGCTCGATCGGCACGCACGGCGTACACATCCTCGCGATCGCCGACTCCGACAACGCCGCAACCCCATTCCCCCTGACCGAGATCGACAGCGAGCAGCGCGTCGTGGTGCTGCCCGGCGATCCCGGCAACGTCGGCGAGCTCTACGGCCGGCACTCCGAGAAGCCACTCGTCGTGGTCGCTCGCCCGGAGGCCCGCACGGCGGCTTCCGAGCCCGAGCCGAGCCCGACCCCGAGCGACTCCACCAGCCCCTCGCCGAGTCCGTCCCCAAGCGACTCCACCAGCCCCTCGCCGAGTCCCTCTCCTTCGGATGACCCCGGCGAGCCCGGGACCGCGTCGGCCGATCTGCCGGTCTGCGACGCGCTGGACAAGACGATGTGTCTGCTGCCCTTCCCGAACAACTTCTTCACGAAAGCAGCCGACACCGACACCGGGCGTCAGATCGACTTCAGTCCTGCCGCCATGCCGCGCAACGGTCTCGACGAGGTCGAAGGCGGCGTAGGCAAGCCGATCGATCCCACCGAGTGGAATCGCAACGACGGATTCTCACCCGGCTCTACCGTCATGACCAACGTTCCCGGCTTGGATCTGCACAAGACCTGGGGGACGGAGAACCGCGAGCACAATGGCCAGCCCAACGAGCACGGCTACTTCGACCACCGCGATCACATCGCCGACATCGGTCTCTACCAGGAGCCCGACGCCCCGCTCGTGATCCTGAACGCGGAGACCGGGGAGCGTCATCCGTTCTGGTCCGAGCTCGACACGCACCCCGACGCGGTTGCGGGTGGCGAGCAGCTCTTGATCATGCGTCCCGCGGTTAACTTCGAGGAGGGTGTGCGCTACATCGTGGCGCTGCGCGACCTTAAGGATGCCGACGGCAACCCGGTCGCCTCGAACGACGCTTTCGAGGCGCTCAAGGCCGGCTCCGGAGACGGGCCCGCTTCTGTGGTCCTCGGCTCACGTCAGGCCCACTTCGATTCGAACGTCTTCCCGGTACTGGAAGAAGCGGGCATCGACAAGGAGAGTCTGCACCTCGCGTGGGACTTCACTGTGGCCAGTGAGGAGAACCTCGCCGGTCGCATGCTCCACATGCGTGACGAGGCGTTCGGAACGACAGGAACCCCCGAGCTCGACGGTCTCTGGGGTCGTCTCGGCGACACCGACCTGGCCAACGGCCTTGTCGAGGGTGTCGCGCCTGCATTCGTGATCGACGACGACACCGAGTTGCGGACGGACAACTGGACCGACTCACGCGGCGTCGCGCACTCGATGCCGATCAGAAGGGTCAGGGGCCGCGTCACGGTCCCGAACTTCATGGACCGGATCCAGCAGACGACAACCCATGTCACGGCTCCGAGCGAAGACCCCGCAGGCCTCACGTACGTGGATGCCCCGGCGCCCGGGTCGAGGTTGCTCGATATCGACCAGGATGGACTTCCCGACCAGAACCCGGCGGAACCCACCGTCGAAGTGCCGTTCGTTTGTGACGTTCCCCTCAACGGCGCGGCGAACATCCCCGGGCTTTACGGACACGGGCTTCTCGGGAACCGCGACCAGATCAACGACTTCAACAAGTCGCCGCGCCGCAACGGGGACTTCCTCGGCTGTGCGGTCGACTTCTGG
>Ga0299913_10004577_pt1 | contig 11634 bp, 8 predicted proteins | sample RVTome_9_FD_201360 | JGI IMG/M metagenome (GOLD analysis project Ga0299913, IMG submission 201360) | Soil microbial communities from uranium-contaminated site in the Upper Colorado River Basin, Wyoming, United States - RVT155D38 (version 2) ... | reverse complement strand
GCGGCTGGATCTACTGCCGTGACAACCCGGACGACTGCGTCTCGATCGTGCTCGAGAACGGGCCGACCCTCGGCGAGGGCCATCAGGCCTGGCAGATGAACGAGATCAACGACCTCATCTGGCCGAACACGCTCGGGATCGGCGTCATGGACCCGGCAGGGTTCGATCTCACGAACCAGATCGCGACGGACTACGAGATCATCAAGACGCCCGCGACGAGCGACGCCTACCGCACCGACATCGCGGAGGCGGCGGTCGCCGAGCTCGAGGAGGACGGCGAGGACGTCCGCGGCGAGGACTGGGAGAAGCCGGAGGTGGAGGTGACACCCGGCGGCGAGTAACGGCAAAACGGCAGGGGTCAGGTTCGGCCTGACCCCTGCTCAATCTCAGGGGAGGTGCCGTTGTCGGTTCTGATCAAGGGCGGGCGCATCATCACGGCCGCCGACGACTACGTCGGAGACGTCTTCGTCGAGGAGGAGCGCATCACGCTCGTGGGCGAGTCGCTCGACATCGACGCCGACCGTGTCATCGACGCATCCGGGCGCTACGTGCTCCCGGGCTGCGTCGATCCCCACACCCATCTCGACATGCCGTTCGGCGGGACGACGACGATCGACGACGTCACGTCCGGCCAGACCGCGGCCGCCTTCGGCGGCACGACGACGCACGTCGACTTCTGCATCCAGTCTCCGGGACAGTCGTTCGCGGAGGCGCTGGACATCTGGCATGGCAAGCGCGAGGGCAAGCAGATCATCGACCAGGGGTTCCACATCGCCGTGACCGACCTACGCGAGGGCGGCTCGCTCGAGGAGCTCGCACGGCTGCCCGAGCAGGGAGTGACGTCGTACAAGCTCTTCATGGCGTACAAGGGCGCGCTCATGGTCGACGACGAGACGCTCTTCAAGACCATGGAGGTCGCCGCCGAGACGGGCGCGCTCGTCATGGTGCACGCCGAGAACGGCGACGCGATCGACGTGCTGGTCACGCAGGCGCTCGCCGCCGGCAACACGGCGCCGCACTTCCATGCGCTCACGCGGCCTCCGGAGCTCGAGGGCGAGGCGACGAACCGCGCGATCCAGCTCGCGCGCATCGCCGGGGCGCCGCTGTACGTCGTCCACGTCTCGTGCCGCGAGGCGGTCGAACCCATTGCGCGGGCCCGCGAGCAGGGCTGGGACGTATGGGGCGAGACGTGCACGCAGTACTTCTTCATCGACTACACGCACCTCGAGCGGGGAGACTTCGAGGGCGCGAAGTACGTCTACACGCCACCCCCGCGTGACAAGGAACACCAGGAGGTGCTCTGGCACGCCATCCGCTCGGACATCCTCTCGGTCGTCTCCACCGACCACTGCGCGTTCCTCTGGGATGGGCAGAAGACGATGGGGAAGGACGACTTCTCGAAGATCCCGAACGGCGGGCCAGGGCTCGAGAACCGGTTGCACATGATGCACGAGTTCGGCGTTCGCACGGGCCGAATCTCGCTCAACCGGCTCGTCGAGCTCCTGTCGACGAACCCGGCGAAGCTGTTCGGCCTGTACCCGAGGAAGGGCACCATTGCGCCGGGCTCGGACGCCGACCTCGTCGTCTTCGACCCCGAGAAGCGCCATCTCATCACTGCTGACAACCAGCAGTCGAAGTCGGACTACAACCTCTACGAAGGCACCGAGGTGACGGGCTCTCCGGAGGTCGTGCTCCTCCGTGGGACCGTGATCGTCGAGAACGGCGAGCTCGTCGTCGAGCCCGGTATCGGGCAGTTCGTCGAGCGAGCTGCGTTCGGGCAGGAGCTCATGCCCGCTGCGGCGAGGTGATGCGGACGAAGGACTGGCCGAGTAACGAGCGGCTTCTCGAGTTTGCGCGATCGGAAAGCGCGCTCGCGCTTTCCAATTCTGTGCATAAGGTGCGCGGACGCGCCGGTGCTTCCTTCCCCCTAGCACCGGCGCCGTCCGCGCGCCTCGCAGCCGCTTCGTCCTAGAACCCGAACCCGGTCTCGAAGTTGTGACAGGCGAAGTACCCGAACGGGAGCTCGCCCCACGTTGCCGAGCCGTTCTGCGCGCAGGGTTGCTCCGCGTAGAGGTCGGCGCGTAGCAGGCGCTCGATCCCGGCGAAGCTTCCGTCGGGGTTGAAGACCCGCAGCACGAGGCTCGCTGCGGACGTGTCGCCGTTGATCATGTCTTGGACAGAGGGCTTGCCTGGGGGAGCACAGTGGAAGTAGCCGAGGATGAGGTCCCTCGGGGCGCAGTCCCAGCCGTTGGCCTCGGCGTGGGCCATCGTCGAGCCCGAGCCACCGCCGAGTGCGGTCCCCGCGGCGACGATCACGGCCAGCCCGACCGCCGCGACGATCGAAAGTCTCAGAATCATCGTTTCTCCTCTCGTCTTGTCGTTTACACGGTCACCGGCACGGGATCCGGCCGGACGACGACGGTGTCGGCCACCTTCACGATCTCGTCCACCGGCAGCTCCGCGGCCGCCGCGTGCTTCCGAATCGCCTCGGGGCTCGCGCCCTGGTAGATGCAGACGGTCCCCACGGTGCCGTCGGTCTCCGCCAGGACGTAGCTGCGGATCCAGGCGACCTCGTCCGGCATCCGCTCGCCTTCCGCGGTCGAGCGGGCGGCTGCCTCACGCAGGTCGTCCGCCGTCTTCCAGCCGTTCCGGCGGAGGATGACGTACGTGTTCATATGCCTCCTCTCGTGGTCGAAGTGACCCGATCGACGCTAGGGGAGAGCTCCCGCCGGGAAATCGGCGCAAGTGCCTAGATTGGGGGCGGGCGCTACCGGTCTTCGAGGAGCGCCAGACGCGCTGCTTCGGCGACTGCTTCGCCCCGCGTCCGTGCCCCGAGCTTGCGCAGGATTGCGGAGACGTGGTGATCGACAGTTCTCCGGGAAACGAACAGACGGTCGGCAATCTCGGCGTTCCTGAGCCCCTCGGCAACGAGACGCAGCACGTCGACCTCGCGCGCAGTCAGGCTTGCTGGATTCCGGCGTGTGGAGGGCCTGGGCCCGCGCGGGATGGCATGCGCGCCTCGTTCGCGCAGACGTCTGGCCGCCATCGTCGCGAGCGGGTGTGCGCCCAGGCGACGGGATTCGTCGAGCGCACGGCGAAGCACGGTCTCGTCGTTCGCCTCGTACAGTGCCAGGGCGCCCTCGTACGGGCAACCAAGCGTCGTCCAGGCCTCCGAGGCCGCGGCCCAGTCGTCGGCGAGCTGGAGCGAGTATGGCGTCGCGATGCGTTCTTCGAACGGCTCGTCGGCGCCCGCACGCTTGCGCCAGGAGCGGAGCTCGCCGAGCTCGCGCCGAGACCCCGTCCGCACGGCTATTCGGAGGGCGGCGTCGGTGACCTCGAGGACGGCGCCAAAGTCACCCTGGAGCCAGGCGAGCTCGGCTCTCGCTCCGGCGACAGGAGCGATGCGCCGAAGCTCCCCCGTCGGTTCTGCGAGCGCCCATGCCTCCTCGAGCAGCGGCTGGACGTCGGGATCGCCGCGCCTTGCTCGCACGGTCGCGAGCACGACGAGCCCCATCGTGCGGGGCAACGTGGAGACCGCGCGCTCGCGGAGGACGAGCGTTGCCGACTCGGAAGCGTCCGCCCACAGCCCCTGCTCGAGCTGAGCCTGGCCGAGATAGGCGAGGTGGTAGAGCAGCATGAGGTCGTTGCCGTGCTCGCGGCAGTACGCGATCCCGGCCTCGAAGTAAGGATGCGCGACCTCGAATTCGCGGAGGCGGGCTGCGTTCGCTGCGAGTCCGAAGTACGCGTCCGCCACGTTCTCCTCGCTGGTCGCCTCCTCTGCGATTGCGAGCGCTCGTTCGAGCGACTGCGTGCCCTCGCGGAGTCCGGCTGCCAGCTGGGACTGCCCGAGTTGGCCGAGCGCGCCGCTCAGCGCGTTCAGGTCGGCTAGCTCCTCGGCAAGAGCGGCCGCCTTGATTCCCGACTCCAGGGAGGCGTCGACGTCTCCGAGCTGGCGCTCGAGGAAGGAGAGGGTCGTATAGGCCTGCGCCAGCTCCCTGCCGGGTCGAAGCTGCTCGAGCAGGGCGACGGCCTCGCGACCCGTCTGGGTCGCCTCGCGTCCGCGGCCAGGACACCAGAGGATATGCGACAGGGAGCCGAGAGCCTGCCCCTCCTTCCGGCGGTCGCCACGTCGGCGATAGCACTCGACGGCGTCGCGCAACGCCGCGATCGCTTCGTCCGCCTGGTCCGTCAGGTAGCACTCTCGCGAGCGCAGTTCGAGGAGCTCCCCGCGTGCCTGTGGTGCGATACCGTCGGCGAACCGGAGCGCTCGGGCAAACTGCTCGGCCGCCTCGCGATGTGCGCCTACGGCCGACGCTCCTGCCCCGGCGAGTGGTGCGAAGCGAAGAACCGCCTCCGCATCTCCCGCCGCCTCGGCATGATGGGCGAGTCGGGCGAGATCGTGTGCCTCCTGCGGCCGAGCGGCGAGCTCCTCGAGTGCCAGGCGGTGCAGCGTGACGCGCCTAGCCGGCGCCAGCGATCCGTCGACGGCGAGGCGGGCGAGCTCGTGCCGGAACGCGACGGTCCGATCGCGGGCCTCGACGAGCATCCCGGACGCGAGGCACTCGTCGAGCCGTGCGTCGATAGTGCCCGTGAGCGCCTCGAGCAACCGCAGGTCGGTCGCCGTCGTCGCGATCGCGACTGCCTCGAGGACCTCTCGGGCACCGGCCGACAGTCGCGCTGCACGCGCCAGAACGGCGTCGCGCACGTTCTCCGGGACACCCTCTCCGCGAGAGGCGAGCGCCTCGCTGACGAAGAAGGGATTGCCTCCGGTGACGCGGTGCAGCTCGACGGCGTCGACACCCTGCGGCCCGGCCAGCTCCGCGACTGCCGCTGCCGACAGCGGCTCGAGATGCAGCTTCTGAATCGACGGTCCGGAGGTCAGCTCCCCTAGGACGATTCGAAGCGGATGCGCAGGATCGAGGGCCTCACCGCGGTAGGTCACGACGAGCAGCGCCCGAAGGGTGTCCAGGCGGCGGGCAACCAGACGCAGCACGTCCAGCGTCGCCTCGTCGGCCCAGTGCACGTCGTCGACCACGAGGATGGTCGGCGCCCGCTCCTCCAGCTCCCGGACCACCGCCGCCGCGACGTGATACGGGGTGGCGCGGCCGTAGTCGAGCGTGCCGAGCTCAGGCGCGCCGGCTTGCACGATGTCGAGAATCGGCCCCAGCGGTCGCGGAGTGAACAGCGCATCGCAAGCGCCCCAGAGGAGCCGGGACCCGTTCGAATGCTGCTCGCAGAAGTGGCGCACGAGGGCGGTCTTGCCGACGCCGGCCTCGCCTTCGACGAAGACGAGATTCCCACGACCTTCGAGCATGCTTCGGTGTGCGGAGCCGAGCACCGCGAAGCACTCTTCTCGCTCGAGCAAATTGCTCATCGTCTCGACCACACCGGGCACGGCCCACATCCTGCTCCCTCTCACCGGTCCTCTCAAGAAGCCATTGCGGCAGCCGTACCTACACGTCTTGTACTACCTCGAGGCAGGCGAGCCTCGGCGACAGCCTCGACGCGCGTGCGTGCCCCGAGCTCGCGGAGGATTGCCGAGACGTGGTGATCGACGGGCCTCCGTGAGATGAACAGGCGCTCGGCGATCTCGGCGTTGCGCAGCCTACCGTCGTCCGAACGACGGATTTCTTGCCGATTCCGGCCCCGCCCGAGGACGAGCGCGATCCGTCCCTCGCCGGCGAGCATGGCGTCGACCGCGTCGTCCAGCGTACCGGTCGCGGGCGCCGACCGCTCTCCTGACACCGCCGGCCGCCCACGATTCGCCGCGAGCTTCATGCAGCCGTCGGCCAGCGAGGCATGCCCGCCCACGAGAAGCCGCCGCCCAAGGTCCGCTCGAGGCCGAGCGCGAGGAAGACCCGACCTCTCGTCAGCCTGTCGACGATCCCGGCCCCGGGCTCCCCGGCGAGGGCGTCCGCAAGCGTCCGGAGGTCGACCTCGCGGGCGAGCTCGGCGCGCTCGACGATGAATGCGACGAACCGCGCCGTCGGCAGAGACACGGCCACGACGTCCGCGGACGTCTCGAGGAACGTGCGAACCGCGAGCTCGAGTGCGATCCCCCGTGCGGCGACGTCGGCCGCGGGCCGGGCGAGGTGCCGCGCCGGGTAGGGGCACGTCACGCGCACGGGGCAGATCGCGTAGTAGATGCCGTTGCCGGCCGCGACGAAGCGCATCTCGAGAAGGCTCGGCGTCAAGAGCATGAACGACTCGAGGACGCTCGTCGAGGTTGCCTCGGTGACTGCCAGACCCTGTCCCCGAGCCCGCTGGCTCTCCTCGACCTGAGAACGAATCGCCTCGGCATGCTCGAGCGACCGCGTTCCAGGCCCCGGGCCGGTGGCAAACGCATCGATACAGAGCGCGGCGCTCACCACGCCCACGATGAGGATTGCTCGAAGCACGACTCGCCTCCTCCACTGGATGCCTGTCCTCGTCCGAGGACGCGATCCACGGTAGGAGCGCGCGTTTCCGTCGAAATCGGCGCGATCGCCTAGATTGCTGCTCGGGCGCTACCGATCTTCGAGGAGGGCGAGCCGCGCCGCCTCGGCGACCGCTTCGCCGCGCGTCCGCGTGCCGAGCTTGCGCAGGATCGCGGCCACGTGGTGGTCGACCGTCCGGCGAGAGAGGAAGAGCCGCCGCGCGATCTCGGCGTTGCGATGCCCCTCCGCGAGCAGCCCCAGTACCTCGGTCTCGCGTCTGGTGAGGCCCGCCGGGCTCTCACGCGTCGAGCGCCGAGGTCCCCGCGGGACCTGGCGCACGCCGCGATCGCGTAGGCGGCGCGCGACGATCGCGGCAGCGGGTTTGGCGCCCAGGCGGTTGAGCTCTGCGAGGGAGCGTCGCTGCCCCTTGTCGTCGCCCTCCGCGAGCGCGAGGGCGGCCTCGTACGGGCAGCCCGCCTTCGCCCACTCGTCCGCGGCGTGCGCCCACTCGCCGCGAAGTTGCGTCACGAACGGGCCGCGCGCGTAGTCCGGTAGCGAGGTCTCGAGCCCCGCTTGCCTGCGCCAGTACGCGAGCTCGGCCACCGGCCACGACGCGCGACGCTCGAGGGCGACCGCGAACGGCGCATCCGTCATTGCAGCGATGAGATCCGGCTGTCCCTGAAGCCAGGCTGCCTCGGCCTTGGCCGCCGCCACCTGCGACGTCCACCACAGCTGCTCCGTGCGCTCGGCGACGTGGTGCGCCGCATCCAGCGGCGTCCAGGGGTCCGGATCGCCGCGCCGGGCGCGAATCAGCCCCAGCACGATGTTCGCTTGTGCTTCCGAGAGTACGCAGTTCCGCGCGAGCACGTGCGTCACGGTCGCTGTGGCGTCGTCCCAGTGGCCCTCCTCGAGCTCCAGCCAGGCGCGCATCGCGAGGATGACGTCTCCCCAGACGTTGAGATCCCGCTCGTCGCAGAAGGCGAGTCCCGGCTCGACGTACTGCCTCATCCGCGCCAGGGATCGCTCGCGTGACGCAGCCATCCCCGAGAGGACGTATGTCCGGCCAAGCTGGCTCTCGAGGCCCATGTCGCGAGCCAGCCGGAGCGCGTCTTCGAGTTGTGTCCATCCCTCTTGCGACAACCCCTGCGCCACATTTCGCATACCGAGCGTTCCCAGGGCGCTCAGACGCGCCTCGACACTTTCGGCGCGCTCTCCGAGCTCGAGCGCCTGGAGTGCCCAGCTGAGGGTCGCGTCGGAGTCGTCGTCGAAGTTCGCGAGCGATGCGAGCACGTTGTACGCCATGGCCAGCTCGTGGCCGGGCGACAGGCGCTCGAGCACGGAGAGCGCCTCTCTGGCGCTGTGTGCCGCTTCGAGCGCGCGACCCCAGACGAACAGCGCGAGAGCGTGCCAGCGCAGGGTCGCGCCGAGCGCGACGTCGTCTCCGAGCTCTCGGTAACACTCGATCGCCGCCTCGATCGACCCGATGTTTCCTTCCTCCTGCGCCGTCACGTAGCACTCGAACGAGTGCCCCATGAGAAGGGCAGCCCGGCTCCTCGGCTCGATGTCGTCGGCGAAGCGAAGCGCGCGCTCGTACTGCGCTGCCGCCTCTCGGTGCGCCCCCAGCGAAGACGCACGCAGCGCGGCGGAGGGTGCGAGCTCCAGCACGGCTTGGCCGTTTCCCGCACCCTCGGCATGGTGAGCCAGGCGCGCCAGATCAGGAGCACCGTGCGGGGGCTTTCGCAGGGCTGCGAGCACGATGCGGTGCAGCTCCCGAGCGCGGGCAGGAGCGATGGACTCCTCGACGGAGAGCCGGGCCAGCTCGTGCCGAAACAGCACCGCATCCGAGCTCGAGACGAGCATTCCGGATGCGAGGCACTCGTCGAGGTCGTCGAGCGACGCCTCCATCTCGATCAGCCACGTCTCGGTTCTCGGGTGGGCGACGGCCACCAGATCGAGGAGTCTTCGCGCCGAAGCGCTCAGCCGTCCGGCGCGGGCAAGGACGGCGTCTCGAACGGTCGGTGGCACTTCGGGCTTTCCCGCCGCGAGGACCTCCGTGACGAAGAAGGGATTTCCGCCCGTCACCTGGTGGAGCGCCTCCGCATCGATGCCGTACGGTGTTGCGAGCTCCGCAACGCCGGTTGGCGACAAGGGCTCGACCCGGACTCGACGCAGCGTGCGTGTGGTGGAAAGCTCGCCCAACACGATCTGGAGGGGATGGGTACGACCGACCTCGTCGTCGCGGTACGTCCCGAGGATCAGCGCGGGGAGGCGGGCGATGCGGCGACCGAGGAGCATCAGGACGTCGAGGGTCGCCTCATCAGCCCAGTGCAGGTCGTCTAGCACGAGAACGGTTTGCTCTCGCTCGAGCTCGCGGGTCAGCTCTCTCGCGACGTCGTGCGGGAGGGCGCCCGCACTCGCGGTCGCCTCTAGCGAACCGCCGACCGCTTCCGCGACGTCGAGCAGTGGACCGAGGGGCCGAGGCGTGAAGAGGGCATCGCAGCTTCCCCAGAGGACACGAGCCCGCTGCTCGGCACAGAAGTGGCTCACCAGGATCGTTTTCCCCACGCCCGCCTCGCCGCCGATCACGACTAGCTGACCCGAACCCGCGAGTGCCGAGGCGAGCGCATCGTCCAGGATCTCGAGCGCGCGCTCCCGCTCGATGAGCCTTACACCTTCCCTCGCGCTCAGGGCCGAAACGCCGATACGGGAATCTTGGAGCCTCGGAGCCCGCCGTACAAGCGGCGCTAGGATCGGATCCCATGGCGATCGTCGAAGCGAACCCCAATCTCGGCGCCGAGATCGTCGCCGACGCGAAGGAGTTCGTCCTCTACTCGTGGTCGGTGCAGGACGCGATCGACCCCATCGCGGTCGCCGGCGCGGAGGGCCGCCACTTCTGGGACTACGACGGCAAGCGCTACCTCGACTTTGCCTCGCAGCTGGTCAACGTGAACATCGGGCACCAGCACCCGAAGATCGTCGCCGCGATCAAGGAGCAGGCGGACAGACTCGCGACGATCGGGCCGCCGATGGCGAACGAGTCTCGGTCGCGACTCGGCCGCATGCTGGCGGAGATCGCGCCCGGCGACCTCTCGATGTCGTTCTTCACGAACTCGGGCGCGGAGGCGAACGAGAACGCGATCAAGCTCGCGCGGCTGTACACCGGACGCCACAAGATCATCGCCCGCTACCGCTCGTACCACGGCGCGACGCAGGGTGGGATCGCGCTCACGGGCGACCCGCGGCGCTGGCCGACCGAGCCCGGGATGCCCGGCGTCGTCCGCATGTTCGACCCCTACACCTATCGCTGTCCGGCCGGTCACCCCGACCCGTGCCCGGTCTGCACGGGCGCGCCGCATCTCGAGGAGATCCTCCAGTACGAGGGACCGCAGACCGTCGCCGCGGTGTTCATGGAGACCGTCACGGGGACGAACGGCGTGATCCCCCCGCCCGACGGGTACCTGCAGTCGATCCGCGAGGTCTGCGACCGGCACGGGATCCTTCTCGTCTTCGACGAAGTGATGGCCGGCTTCGGCCGCACCGGCCGCTGGTTCGCCTGCGAGAACTGGGACGTCGTCCCGGACATCGTCACGGTCGCGAAGGGGATCAACTCCGGTTACGTGCCGCTCGGGGCCATGATCTTCCGCAAGCCGCTCGCGGATTGGGTGCGCGACAAGTTCTTCCCCGGCGGCCTCACCTACGCGGGCCACCCGCTCGCATGTGCGTCCGCCGTTGCCTCGATCGAGGCCTTCCAGGAGGAGGGGATCATCGAGAATGCGGCCGAGGTCGGCTCGTACCTCGGCGAGCGTCTGCGGGGACTCGCCGAGAGCCACCCCTCGATCGGGGACGTACGTGGGCTCGGCTGCTTCTGGGGGGTCGAGCTCGTCAAGAACCGGGCGACGCGGGAGATGCTGGTGCCGTTCAACGCGACGGGGGAAGCGGCTGCCCCGGTCGCCCGTCTCTCGAAGGCGGCGCTCGAGCGCGGCCTCTACCTCATGACCCACTGGAACGTGATCATGGTCGTTCCGCCGCTCACCATCACGCGCGACGAGGTCGACGAGGGGATCGCGATCCTCGACGAGGTGCTCGCGATCGCGGACGAGCACGTCGTCTGACGGTCGTTGCGGGTTCTCTTCCTCGGCGGGACGTCGTTCACAGGGCCGCACGCCGTCCGGGAGCTCGCAGACAGGGGCCACGACGTCATCGTCTTCCATCGGGGCGAGCACGAGCCCGAGCGTCCGGAGCAGGTACGACACGTCCACGGCGACCTCGGTCGCTGGGACGAGCACGTCGGCGAGCTGCGCGATCTACGACCCGACCTCGTCGTCGACATGCGCGCGTACGTTCCGGAGGAGGCTCAGCGTGTGCTCGCTTTCAAGGGGATCGCCCGACGAGCCGTCGTGATCTCGAGCGCCGACGTCTTCCTGGCGTACGGGAGGCTGCGCCGCTCCGAGCCCGGCCCGCCCGAGCCGCTGCCGCTGACGGAGGACTCGCCGCTCCGCGAGGTGGTCGTCGACGAGGGCTACGACAAGGTCGGGGTCGAGCGTGCGGTGACGGCGGATCCCGAGTTCCCGGTCACCGTCCTCCGGTACCCGGCGGTGCACGGCCCGGGCGACGGGCAGCATCGGCTCTACGGCTACGTCCGGAGGATGGATGACAACCGCGAGACGATCCTGCTCGAGGAGTCGTACGCGCGCTGGCGGTGGGTGCGCGGGTATGCGGAGGACGTCGCGCACGGGCTCGTGCTCGCGGTCGAGTCCGACGCCGCAGCCGGACGCGTCTACAACTTGGGCGATCCCTTGGCGTACGACGAGCTCGAGTGGGTCAGGCGGATCGGCGAGGTGGTCGGCTGGGAAGGACGCATCCTTCCCGCGCCGCGCGAGATCCTCCCCGAGTACCTGCGCGAGGACGGGATCGAGTTTGCCCAGGACTACGTCGTCGACTCGAGCCGCATCCGGGAGGAGCTGGGCTACGCCGAAGTCGTCGAGGAGCGCACCGCGCTCGAGCGCACGATCGCGTGGGAGCGCGCGAACCCGCCTGCGGACTTCGAGCTTGACTACGACGCCGAGGACGCTGCGCTCGCCTCGCTCGGCTGAGGGAGGAAGCCGGCCACTGCCTCGATCGTCTCCTCGAGCGCGTCCCACAGCACCGTGTGACCCCCCGGCAGGACGCGCACGTCGAGCAGACCGCCGAGCGCCGCCCGGTGCGCGTCGAGCAGGTG
>Ga0299913_10004576_pt1 | contig 11634 bp, 10 predicted proteins | sample RVTome_9_FD_201360 | JGI IMG/M metagenome (GOLD analysis project Ga0299913, IMG submission 201360) | Soil microbial communities from uranium-contaminated site in the Upper Colorado River Basin, Wyoming, United States - RVT155D38 (version 2) ... | reverse complement strand
TACGACACCGAGCCGGCCGCCATCGCAGTCACCCAGATGCGGGAGATGAACGAGACCAGGGCACTCGACTACTTCACCGACATCCAGATGGCCTTCTACGGCGAGAGTCGGGACGTCACCGACTTCGAGATCCTCACGACGCTTGCGGGCGCTCACGACGTCGATCTGGGTGCATTCGCGGCGGCACTGCCGTCCGAAGAGGCCAAGAAGCGGGCCTGGGAGGATTTCTCCCGATCTCGGAACTGGGGGATCAGCGGGTTCCCGACACTGGTCGGCGAGTTGGAGGACGGACGGCTGGCGCTCCTCGCCCGGGGGTGGGCCGCGGCCGCGACGATCAGGGAGCGCATCGAGTCGATGGCCATCACTGCCCGTTGAAGAAACCGTTCATCCCCGAGCCAAAGATCCACCAAACGGCCCTGATCGCGCCCGGAGCGCGCCTCTTCGGGGACGTGACCATCGCGGCCGAGGTCTTCGTGCTCTTCGGCGCGGTCATCCGCGCCGAGCTCGATCGGGTCGAGGTCGGTTCCCAATCGAACGTCCAGGACAACGCCATCTTCCACTGTGACGAGGGGATTCCCTGTTTGGTGGGGAACCGGGTCACCGTTGGCCACGGTGCTGTGATCCATGGCGCCGAGGTCGGTGATCGCGCCTTGATCGGTGTCGGGGCCCGCGCATTGAACCGGTCCTCGATCGGCGAGGGCGCTTGGCTGGGCGCCGGATCCGTGCTCACAGAGGGAAAGTCCATTCCCCCATGGACCCTCGCACTGGGCACGCCGGCCAAACCGGTGAGAGAGTTGACCGTTGAGGAGATAGCGCGCGCTGACGACGGCGTGGACCATTATCTCGAGCTACTCGTGGCGTATCGCGAAATTCTGGACTGAAAGTCCCGGCTGTAACTGGGAACGGCCACCCAACGGCCCTACGATCATCGGGTGCCCCAGGAGGCCATAGTCTCACAACAAGATGGGCCCCGCGAGGCCTGTGGGGTGATAGCCGCCTACTCGACCGCGCAGCAGGTGTCCCAGCTCATCTACTTCGGTCTCTTCGCCCTGCAGCACCGTGGCCAGGAGTCGGCGGGAATCGCCACCTCCGACGGTGAGACGGTCACGGTCTTCAAGGATCTCGGGCTGGTCAATCAAGTCTTCGACGAGCCGACTCTCGCCGGTCTCGACGGTCTGCTCGGAATCGGGCACACCCGCTACTCGACCACGGGCTCGAACAACTGGTCCAATGCACAGCCCGCCCACCGACAAGTGGGGAACACCAGTGTCGCTCTAGGGCACAACGGGAACCTGACCAACACCGAGGAGCTGGCGCGCTCCCTCGGCATCCAGGGCGCCACCACGGACTCGGACCTGATGGCCGAGGGGCTGGCCAGAGCCATCGACGACAACCGGTCCGACGCCCGCGGGCTGGAAGTGGCCCTCATGAAGGTAGCCCCGACCTGGGAAGGCGCCTTCTCTCTGGTGATCATGGATCAGGGCCGTATCGTGGGCCTGCGCGACCCACACGGCTTTCGCCCGCTCTGTCTCGGTTCGATCCGGGAGGGTGGTTGGGTCCTGGCATCGGAGTCCTCGGCACTCGACATCGTGGGAGCCAAGTTCGTGCGCGAGGTCTCCCCTGGTGAGATGGTCGTCATCGACGCCGGGGGCCCCAAGTCGTATTACCCGTTCGAGTCCGTGACCCCCGGCCTGTGCGTGTTCGAGTTCGTCTACTTCGCCCGCCCCGATAGCCACATGTACGGCCGTTCGATACAGGGAGCCCGCCACGAGATGGGTCGAGTGCTGGCCGCCGAGCATCCCGCCGAGGCCGACGTCGTCGTCCCCGTCCCCGAGTCGGGGATACCGGCGGCACAGGGGTTCGCGACGGATAGCGGGATCCCCTATGCAGATGGTCTCGTCAAGAACAGATACGTGGGCCGCACCTTCATCGAGCCCACCCAGTTGCTCCGGGACCAGGGGATCAGGCTCAAGCTCAATCCCATCCCCGAGAGCCTGGACGGCAAGCGTGTGATACTGGTCGACGATTCGATCGTCCGCGGCTCGACCACCCGCCAACTGGTGGCGATGGTGCGCGATGCCGGAGCCTCCGAGGTGCATCTTCGGGTGTCGTCACCTCCCTACCGGTGGCCTTGCTTCTATGGCATGGACACCTCCGATCGCTCCACCCTCATCGCGGCCCGCATGGACGTCGAGGAGATAAGGGATCACCTCGGTGCCGACTCGCTCGGCTACTTGTCCCTCGAGGGCCTCCTCGCGGCCACCGGGGTTGCCGACGCCGGGTTCTGCACGGCCTGCCTCTGCGGCGAGTATCCGACGAAGGTCCCGGAGACGATCGACAAGTACCAGTTGGAACGCTCCTGAGGTGACCTCGTATCGCGAGGCGGGCGTCGACCTCGAGGGTGCGGACCGTCATACGGATTCGATCGCCGAGACGGTGACCAACACATGGACGACCGAGGTCTTCGGCTCGTTCGGTGGGTTCGCGGCGGGGGTTCGCATTCCCGACGGGATGCGTGACCCGGTGCTGATGATGTCGACGGACGGCGTGGGCACCAAACTCGAGATCGCCCGCCAAGCCGATCACTGGCAGGGTGTCGGCTTCGACCTGGTGGCGATGTGTGTCGACGATCTCGCCGTGTCCGGGGCCGCTCCACTCGGTTTCGTCGACTACCTGGCAGTGGGCTCGCTCCGAGCAGCGCGTGACCGCGCGATAGTGGAGTCGGTCGCCGCAGCGTGCCTCAGGGCAGGGTGCCCCCTGCTCGGTGGCGAGACCGCCGAGCACCCTGGTGTCATGAACGAGGAGGCAATCGACCTCGCCGGTGCAGTCATGGGTGTGGTCGAGTCGGATGCCATCCTCGGCCCCGACCGCGTAGATGAAGGCGACTTGATCATCGGGCTGTGCTCACCGAACCTGAGGTCCAACGGGTTCTCGCTGGTGAGATCGGTCCTCGGCCCGGAGATCGTCGACTTTGCCGATGTGCTCCTCGAGCCCTCGGTGATCTATTCCCCAATCGTGCTCGACGCGGTCAGGACCGGAGGGGTTCACGCCGCCGCTCACATCACCGGCGGCGGGCTGGCCGCCAACCTGGCTCGCTCCCTTCCCAACGGGCTCGGGGCTGGCATCGATGTCAGCAGTTGGGAGAGGCCCGGCGTCTTCGCCCTCCTCACCGACCGCGGCGTCCCCGAGGACGAGATGCGTAGGACGTTCAATCTGGGCATTGGCTTCTGTCTCGTCGTCAGCGAGACGGCCGTGGACACCGTTCTCGAAATGACCTCATCGCACTCGCCTCGTGTCATCGGAGCCGTCCACGCCGGGCAGGGTGTGGTGCTCAGTTGACTCTCGCCGGCGCGAGCGCGGTCTTCGGGGGGCCCGGCAGATGGACAGCCGAGATCCCCGAGGGCTGGGACATCTTCGGCGTGACCAATGGCGGCTTCCTCATGGGCGTTGCCACCAGAGCCATGGAGGCCGAGGCGAGCGGCCGCGAGCTCATCTCCGCAACCGGCAGCTTTCTCAACCCTGCCAGTCATGGCGCTGTCGACATCGACGTCGAAGTCCTCAAGGGCGGTCGCAGCCTGAGCACGCTGCGTGCCACCCTCTCCCGCGAGGGCAGGGCCCTCTTGTTCGTGACCGGGGTCTTCGCCGATCCCAACCGTCCCCAGCCCGAGCAAGACCTGCTCAAAGGAAGCCCGCCCACGCTGCCGCCGCCCGAGGAGTGCCCGCGCGCCGTGCCCTCGGAGGCCGGCCCGCTCCCGCCTCCTTTCACAGGGAAGGTCGAAGTCCGGATCCACCCAGAGGACGCCGGGCTGTTCACGGACGAGCCCGGTGCCGATGCTGTGATGCGGGGCTGGTTCCGTCTCCGGGGCAATGAGGAGATGGACGCTCGGGCGGTGGTGCTGGCCGCGGACGCGCTGCCCCCGGCCATCTTCAACTCGTCATACCCTGCAGGGTGGACCCCGACCATCGAGCTCACGGTGCAGGTCCGCGATCCGAGGCCGCGCGGCTGGCTGGCCTGTGTGTTCACAACCAGGTTCGTCACCGACGGGATGCTCGAGGAGGATGGTGAGATCTGGGACGAGTCGGGCCGGCTGGTGGCGATCTCCCGCCAACTCGCCCTCGTCCCTCGCTAGCGGCGATACCCAAGTCCCGAGTAGCTGTGGAATCGGGTACCACGGCCAGGTGGACGATTCTCAGGGCTCGACGGACTCGACTTCCTTCAAGAGTTGGGATTTCCGCTCGTCGTCGAGGAACGAGGAAGAGATCGAGTTGGCCGCCAACATCGCCAGCCGCTGCTCACCGAGGCCGAGATCATCGACGAGCGCGATGTAGTTCTCCCCGACGTAACCGCCGAAATAGGCAGGGTCGTCGGAGTTGACACTGACCAGCAGACCCGCCTCCATCATCTGTGGCAAGGGGTGGTCCACAACGCGGTCGACGATGCGCAGCGCCACGTTGGACAATGGGCAGACCGTCAACGGGATCTGGTCACGGCGAAGCCGCTCGACGAGAGCGGGGTCCTCGAGACTGCGCACGCCGTGGTCGATCCGCTCCACGCCGAGCACGTCCAACGCCGCGATCACATAGTCCGGCGGGCCCTCCTCCCCTGCGTGGGCCACCGAGCGCAAACCGAGACCCCTGGCGTGGGCATAGGCGTCGGCGAACAGCTCCGGCGGGTATCCCAGCTCTGACGAGTCGAGACCCACCGCGATGACCCCTCCGAGATGCGGCTCCGCCTCTCGGATAGTCGTCAACGCTTCCTCACCGCCGAGGTGGCGGAGAAAGCACAGGATCATGTCCGCGCTCATCCCGTGCTTCGAGGCGGCATCGGCGATCCCGGATCGGAAGCCTTCCATGAAGACATCGAATCCGATCCCGCGCTTGGTGTGGGTCTGGGGATCGAAGAAGATCTCGGCGTGCCGCACGCCATCTCCGGCCGCCTGGTCTAAATACGCCGTCATGAGGTCGTAGAAGTCCTGTGGTGTCTGCAGCACCGCGGCTCCCTGGTAGTAGATGTCGAGGAACGACTGGAGATTCCTGAACTTGTATGCGGCGGCGACCGACTCGACGTCGGGATATGGGAGCCGGTAGCCATTGCGCTCCGCCAGGTCGAACATCATCTGCGGCTCGAGCGTGCCCTCGATGTGGAGATGCAGCTCAGCCTTGGGCAGTCTTCGGATGAACTCTTCCATCCGGCGACGCTACATCGCCCAAGACCCGTCGGACTCACTTGCCTCAGGCAAGCGTTGAAGGGCGATGTCCTGTGGCCTGACCGGAACGCGGTGGATGTCCTTTCCGGTGGCGTCCCTGATGGCGGCGACCACTGCCGCGGTCGACGAGATGGTGGGGGGCTCACCAACGCCCTTGGCGCCGTATGGCCCCCACGACCCGTCCTGTTCGATCAGAAGAGCCTCGACGTCGGGGGCGTCGAGGATCGTGGGCAGCAGGTAGTCGGTGAAATTGGGATTCTTGATGATGCCCCCCTCCATCACCAACTCCTCCATCACGGCGAGACCGACACCCTGGAGGATCCCACCCTCGATCTGACCGCGCACGGCCTCGGGGTGCAATGCCTTGCCCACGTCCTGTGCGGTGTCGACCCTGACCACCGTCACCAACCCGAGCTCCTGGTCCACGTCGACGACGGCTCTGTGCCCGGCCACGGCGAAGTCGGCGTGGACCACACCCTGGCCGTCCTGGTCGGGCCGCTCGGTGGCCGGGTGGCGGAAAGTGACCGTCTCCTCCCAGCCCTCCCCGCTGAGCACCGCCATGGGCACGATCACCTCACCATCCCCGAGCACGCCCTCGTCTCTCAGGTCGTCGCCACCGTGGTGGTCGATGATGCGCTCACGAAGCCTGGTCGCCGCCTCGAGCGTCGCCCCACCCGACACCTGGGTCTGTCGAGAGGCGGAAGTGGATCCGGCGGAGCCGATCGAGGACGTGTCGACATGTCTCACCACGGCCGTGCTGATCCCGAGCCCGGAACGGGCGAGCTGGGCCAGGACCGTGACCAGACCCTGTCCGACCTCGATCGCCGCGGTCTCGACCACCGCTCCCTCCTCGGTGAGGCGGACCCGCGCTTGGGCGAAGTCGTCGAAGCCTTCCGAAAAGCCGAGGTTCTTGAGACCGAGGGCGTATCCGACCCCTCGCTCGACATGACGCGGCTCGGTCGTGAGCCCGCTGCCACCGGGAAGTGGCGACTCCGTGGTTGTCATCGGCATCGCCGCCAGCGAATCGATGACGTCCACAACGGGAAGGGGGGTCTCGATCAACTGCCCGGTGGTGGACAGGACGTCACCGCTCGCCAGGGCATTTCGTCGCCGGATCTCGAGCGGATCCAGACCGAGTCTGGCCGCCAGCCTGTCCATCTGCGCCTCATAGGCGACACAGACCTGGACGGCCCCGAAGCCACGCATGGCCCCGCAGGGTGGGTTGTTGGTGCGAGCGCCCGCACCGTCGATGGCCACCGTGTCACAGCGATAGGGGCCGACGGCGAAGTAGCAGGCGTTGGCCAGCACCGCCGCCGTGGTCGAGGCATAGGCGCCGCCGTCGATGAGGATGCGCGCCTCGACTTTCACCAGACGCCCTTCGTGGTCGGCCTCGTGGCGATACCACATGAGGGCGGGATGGCGGTGGACGTGACCGGTGAAGGACTCGGAGCGGTTGTAGACCATCTTCACCGGCTCACCGGTATGGAGGGCGAGCATGCAGAGATGGATGTGGAGGTTTACGTCCTCGCGGGCGCCGAAGGCGCCACCGATGCCGGCGGGGTGGGCACGCACCTGGTCTGGCCTCAGGCCCAGGCTGGCCACCAGCTGCTCGTGGTCGACATGGACGAACTGGCTCGTGGCGTAGAGGTCGACCCCGCCGTGCCCATCAGGGACAGCCAGTCCGGCTTCGGGCCCGAGTGGCGCCTGGTCCTGCATCCCAACCTCGTAGAAGCCCTCGACCACCACCGATCCCGCCGCTTCCTGATCGCCGCGGCGGATGTTCATCCTCCGGAAGACGGCGTCGACTCGCTCGGCCTCCTCCGGGTCCACGAAGGGCTCCAACTCCTCGTATCCCACCTTCACCGCCGCCGCAGCTCGACGCGCCGTGTCCTCGTCCTCGGCGGCCACGATCGCCACCGGCTCGCCCCAATAGCGGACCACCTCACTCGCCAGCACCGGCTGGTCGGGGTGCTCGAGGCCGAATAGCCCACGGCCCGGAACGTCGTCGGCGGTGAGGACGGCATGAACGCCTCCGATAGCGAGAGCCGGAGCGATGTCGATCGAGGAGATGCGGGCATGGGGATGAGGGCTGCGAGTGGTCGCGCCCCACAGCATCCCTTCCGAAAAGAGGTCCGAGGCGTAGGCGAATTCGCCCCTCAGCTTGGCGAAGCCGTCGGGCCGGAGCGGCGATTCGCCGACGCCGCCGGCCACTCGGGTCGGGCTCTTGGTGGTCCGGGTGGTCACTGGCGGCCCGCCAGCCGGTCGAGCGCCCGAACGATGGCCCCATACCCGGTGCAACGACAGATGTTGCCGGCAAGGGCCTCCTTGATCTCGTTCGTGGTGGGGGTGGGGTTCTCGTCGAACAGCTTCGTGGCTGCCACGACGATCCCCGGCGTGCAGAACCCGCACTGGACCGCACCAGCCTGGTGCATCGCCTGCTGCACGCCGTTGAGCACCCCGACTCCGGCGAGCCCTTCGACGGTGGTGACCTCGGAGCCGGCGACGTCGCCGGCGAGCACCAGACAGGCGCACACCAGCTCACCATCGAGGATGACGGAGCAGGAGCCGCATTCTCCCTGCTCACATGCGCTCTTCGATCCGGGTGCGCCCAATTTGTCGTGGAGCAGGTCGAGGAGGCTGACGGGGGCTTGGATCCGGGCATCGACCGTCTCGCCATTGAGAGTGAAGCTCACGATCACCGCAGACACCTCTCGAGAAGCCGTCTGCTGAGGACCCCGGCGGCGTGACGTCTGTACTGCTCGCTGGAGCGGTGGTCGGTGATGGGGCTGACCTCCTCGCTCACCAGACGAGAGAACTCCACGAGGTCGGACTCAGTTGGCCGCTCGATGGATGAGACCATCTCCTCGGCCCTTCTCGCCCGCATCGGGGTCGGGGCGACGGAGCCCAACGCCACCGTCGTCGTCCCGTCGTCGTCCCGGGTGACCACGGCACAGACAGTCGCTATCACCATGGCGTTGCGCACTCCGATCTTGCCAAACTCCTGTCTCTCCGGAAGATGGGCCGGGAGATGGACTGCGGTGATCAACTCGTCGGCAGCCAGTGTGGTCTTCTTGACTCCGGCAAAGAACTCATGCCACGGCACCACCCGGTTGGCCGACGCAGAGGCGACTTCGATCGAGGCATCGACCGCGACCAGGAAAGGGTGACCGTCGCCCGCGGGGCTGGCCGTGGCCAGATTCCCCCCGATCGTCCCCGCATTCCTGATCTGGGGGGATCCCACGGTGCGGGCGGCCTGGGAGAGAGCGCGGGGACCCTCTCGCTCGATTCGCCTCCAAGTGACACCGGCCCCGATCCGAGCACCGTCCCAGTCCTGCAGTTGACTCACCCGGCGGAGACCGACGACCTGCTCGGGGCGACGATGACCAAAATTCACCTCGACCATCAGGTCGGTGCCGCCGGCCAGGGGCGTGGCCCCTCGGCCCGCGGCGGCGAGGGCGTCATCGAGTGTTCTCGGGTGATGGACCTCCACGCCGCGAAACTACCCGACCAGATCGCGAGCCAACATGTTGTGACGTTCGACCAGGCTCTCTTCGTCTACGCCAACCACCCGACCGTATTGCACCAGCGGGCGCCCACCAACCCACGAGTGGTCGATCCTGCCGGGGGCGCAGAGCACAGCCGCCGCCACCGGGTCGTGGAGGGCACCGGCGAACTCGACCCGATTCAGGTCGATCGCGATGAAGTCGGCGGCGCGGCCCGGAGCCAGCACCCCGATGTCGTCCCTGCCCAGGACGTCTGCCCCCCCGACCGTGGCCAGTTCGAGTGCCTGGCGAGCCGACATCTGGGGTCCCTCGCCGATGCCGGGTGCAACCGCCAGCCGGTTGAGGAGCAAGGCCTGGCGCGCCTCGGCGAGCATGTTGGAGGAGTCGTTGGAGGCGGAACCGTCGACACCGAGGCCCACAGGTATCCCTGCAGCGAGATAGGGCCCGATTGGTGCCAGCCCCGACGCCAGACGCATGTTCGAGGTGGGGCAATGAGCGATACCGGTGCCGGCCGCTCCCATGCGAATCACTTCGTCGTCACCGCAATGCACCGAGTGGGCGTACCAGACATCGGAACCGGTCCAGTCGAGGGTCTCCATGTGCGCCACTGGGCGGTGCCCGAAGTTCTCCAGGCAGAACTCCACCTCGTCCTCGGTCTCGGCGAGATGGGTGTGGAGCCGAACACCCTCGTCACGGGCGAGAGCCGCCGAGTCTCTCATCAGCTCGGCAGTGACCGTGAATGGTGAGCAGGGGGCGACCACGACACGGCGCACCGCACCCCTCCCGTCGTCGTTATGTGCCGAGATCACGCGCCGCGTGTCGTCGAGGATCGCATCGTGATCCTCCACCACCGAGTCGGGTGGGAGACCGCCGTCCGACTCACCGAGGCTCATCGAGCCGCGTGAGACATGGAATCGCAGGTTGAGGCCATCAGCTCCCTCGAACTGGTCGTCGGCGCGCGACCCGTTGGGCCAGAGATACTGGTGGTCGAAGATCGTCGTGGCACCTGATCGGGCCAGCTCGACGAGCCCGAGCCGGGTCGAAATGCGGACGTGATCGGGCGTCAACCGCGCCCACACGGGATAGAGGGTCCTCAGCCACTCGAAGAGCCCGACGTCCTGTGCTCCGGGAAAGGCGCGGGTGAGGGTCTGATACAGATGGTGGTGGGTGTTGACGAGCCCCGGAAGAACCAGATGACCGGTCAGGTCGACGATCTCGTCGGCGACCGCGGGGATGTCATCGGTGAGATCGACGTTCTCGATCCAACCGTCACGGGCATAGAGACCACCGTGCTGGATCTCGCGGCCATCCATCGTCACGAGGACGTGGGCGTTGCGGATCAACAGCGTGGACATGGGCATCAAGCTAACCGTGTCCATAGAGTTCGGCCGATGACACTCAGCACAGGTTCGTTGACCGCATGGGAGGGCCGTCTCGCCGGAGCCTCGGCCCGTTTGGCCGCCGAGCTCCCCGGCGAGGGTCCGGAGCGCCAGCCCGTGCACACGGTCTACGGCGGTGCCCAACTGTTCTCGCCCACGACCATGAAACGGCTCGGCGAGCTGGCCATCGACTTCGCCGGGCGATGGGCGCCGGAGCCCGGTGACTTCGAGTCGATCCTCGGCTTGGACACAGGGCTGGCAGATCGGGTGCACGGTGCGGTCATGTCGAAGTTGGAGCGGGAGCCCGTCGAAGACTTCCGCATCGACTTCGAGGACGGCTACGGCCATCGACCGGACGATGAGGAGGACGGCCACGCCGTATCCGCGGCGCGCGACGTGGCGATCGCACTGGCCGAGGAGGCCCTCTCCCCGTTCGTCGGGATCAGGGTGAAGTCGATGTCGGCCGAGCTCCACCGGCGGGCATTGCGAACAATGGACCTGTTCATCACGACGTTGGTCGAGGAAGCGGGCCGAGTGCCTGACGGCTTCGTGGTGACTCTCCCCAAGATCCAGGACCTCGCCCAGGTCGAGGTGACCGTCGAGGCATTGACCGAGCTGGAGTCCGCGCTCGGGACCTCCCGGATACCCCTCGAGCTGATGGTGGAGACCCCGCAAACGGTCATCGATTCCGACGGGTCGACCGGTGCCCGCAAGTGGGTCGACGCCGCCGACGGCCGCGTGCGTGGCGCCCATTTCGGCACCTACGACTACACCGCCTCGCTGAACGTCACCGCTGCCCATCAGTCGATGGACCACCCCGCCTGTGATTTCGCCCGCCACACTCTGCAGGTGAGCCTGGCCGGGACCGGCGTGTGGTTGTCGGACGGGGCCACCAACGTCATGCCAGTCGGGGACGATCCCGATGTGGTGCGGGGGGCGATGCGGCTCCACTTCGACCACATCCGCCATTCGCTATCTCATGCCTACTACCAGGGGTGGGACCTTCACCCGGCGCAAGTGGTGACCCGCTACGCCGCGGTGTACTCGTTCTTCCTGGAGGGTCTCGACGCCGCCGGCGCCCGACTGTCCAACTTCGTGGAGTCGGCGGCCAAGGCCACGCTGGTCGGCGATGTCTTCGACGACGCCGCCACCGGCCAGGGCCTCTTGAACTACTTCCTGCGCGCCATCAACTGCGGGGCCATCACCGAGCACGAAGCAACCACCAGAACCGGGCTCACCGTCGACGAGTTGAGCACCCGCTCCTTTCTGCGCATCCTCGAGGGCAGACGGGGAACCTGAGGCCGTTCTGAGAAAGGGTGACGGTCAGCGCGTGACGGTCAGGTAGATGTCGCCGTAGGGCTCGGAGACGGGGTGGAAGACGGTTGCCTCCCAATCGAGGCCGAAGCGAGTCAGGTCGAAGGGGAGATGGTGCTGGTTGGGGAGACGGAAGCTGATCGCGTCGATCTCGGGCACGGCCGCCAACACCGCCTCGCCCATCAGGTAGCCCTGATGTTGCACGGACCCCGACCAGTCCTCGAAGAAGTG
>Ga0299913_10004575_pt1 | contig 11635 bp, 11 predicted proteins | sample RVTome_9_FD_201360 | JGI IMG/M metagenome (GOLD analysis project Ga0299913, IMG submission 201360) | Soil microbial communities from uranium-contaminated site in the Upper Colorado River Basin, Wyoming, United States - RVT155D38 (version 2) ... | reverse complement strand
GGCGATCACCGCCTGTCGGGCCCGGGAGACTTGCGCCGTCTCGAAGCGGCCGTGGCGGCGCTCGCCGCTAACGCGCACGGGAGCTGAGCGCCGCCAGACCTTCGCGATAGGTTGGATAGCGCAAGCGCACGCCGAGCTCGGATTTGATCAGCCGATTGCCGATGCGGCGGCTGCCCTCATAGAAGCTGCGCGCCATGGGCGTCATGTCGGCCTCCTCGAAATCGACCTCTGGCGGCGGCGGAACGCCCATCATCTCCGCCGCATAGGCGACCACGTCGCCCGGCGCCGCCGGCTCGTCGTCGGCGACGTTGTAGATGGCACCGGCGCGGGGGCGGGCAATGGAGGCTTCCAGCACGCTCGCGATGTCCGCCACGTGGATGCGGCTGAACACCTGGCCGTTCTTGTTGATGCGCCGCGCCGTTCCCGCCTTGAGCTTGTCGAACACGCTCCGCCCAGGACCATAGATGCCGGCAAGCCGGAACACCTGCGTCGGCACGCCTGTCTCTTCCCCGAAATCGAGCCAGGCGCGCTCGGCCTTCACGCGCGCCTCGGTGCGCGCGCTGTTCGGTTTCGGCGTCGTGCTCTCGTCGACCCATCGTCCTTGCTGGTCGCCATAGACCCCGACCGTCGAGAGATAGCCTATCCACTTAAGGCTATCGAGCTTGGCGATCTCGTCGCGATAATGCGCGAGCACGGGATCGCCCTCGGTCCCCGGCGGAATCGAATGCAGTAGATGCGTGGTGCCTTGAAGGAGGTCCGCAAGATCGGGATTCGTCTCGCCACCCGTGAAGCGCGCGGCGTCATAGCCCTTGGCCCTGAGCTGCGCGATCTTGGGCGCGTCGCGCGCCGTGCCGGCGATCTCCCAGCCTTGCTGCGCCAAGCGCTCGGCGAGCGCCTGCGCCGAGAAGCCGAGGCCGAACGCGAAGAGACGATTCACGCCGCGACCTCGAGCCATTCGCCGCGCACGGCCGCATCCGTCTCACCGGCGGCGTAAGACGTCCGCAAGGCCCTGAGGCGCGCCGGCGCCAAGCGCGAAAGCGCCCACACCGCCATGGCCCGCACCAGGGGCGAGGCATCGTCGAGCAGGGCCTCCACCTGCGGCACGAGACCCGCATCGCCGGAGTTGCCCGCGGCGATGAGCACGTTGCGCACGAACCTGTCGCGGCCCGTGCGCTTGATCGGCGTGCCGCGAAATCGCGCGCGGAACGCCGCATCGTCGAGCGCGAGCAGTTCGGCGAGGGGCGGGTTGTCGCTCTCGCGGCGCAGAGCGAGCTTCGTCTCGCGGGAGACGCGCGCGAACTTGTTCCACGGACACACCGCGAGACAATCGTCGCAGCCGAAGATGCGATTGCCCATGGCCTCGCGGTAGCGCGGCGCGATGTGCCCTTTGTGCTCGATGGTGAGGTAGGAGATGCAGGCGCGCGCATCGATCTGGTATGGCGCGGTGAAGGCGTGCGTCGGGCACACATCGAGGCAGCGCCGGCACGCGCCGCAGTGATCCTCTTCCGGCGCGTCGGGTTCGATCGCCGCGGTCGTGAAGATCGAGCCGATGAACAGCCACGAGCCGAAATCGCGCGATACCAGATTGGTGTGCTTGCCCTGCCAGCCGAGACCCGCTCGTGCCGCAAGCGGCTTCTCCATGACGGGCGCGGTGTCCACGAAGATCTTCACCTCGCCGCCGGCCAGCGCCTGGACGCGCCCGGCGAGCGGCTTGAGCTTCGCCTTCAGCACGTCGTGATAGTCGGCGCTTTGCGCGTAGACGGAGATCGCGCCGCGCGAGCGCTCCTTGAGGACTGCAAGGGGATCGACCTCCCGGCCGTAGTTCAGCCCGAGCAGGATCACGGTCTTCGCGTCGGCCCACAGGGCGCGCGGCGCCTTGCGCCGATCCGCCGTGGAGGCGAGCCAGCCCATGTCGCCGTGCCGTTCCTCGGCGAGGAAGCGGTCGAGCGCGTCCGCCGTATCTTCGGCAGCATCGGCCGAGGTGAAGCGCACGGCGTCGAAGCCCAATGCTGCGGCCTCTTCGATAATCTTCGATTTCAGGTCTTGCGTCATGCCCGCCTCGGCCGGGGCGCTCACACTAGAAGTCGAGGTCGGCATAGGTCCCCGAAGGGGTGAAACCCGCGACACGGTCTTGCAACAGCGGCCTGAAGGAAGGCCTGGATTTCACCAGCGCATACCAATTCTTGGCCGGCTCGAACTCTTCCCATGGCACCTCGCCGAGATAGTCGAGGGCGGACAGATGCGCCGCCGCGGCAAGATCGGCGAAGCTCATGGCGTCGCCGGCGAGCCAGCTCCGCGTCTCGGTGAGATGACCGACATAGGTCAGATGATAGCGCAGATTGTCGTGCCCGGCGCGCATGGCCTCCATGTTGGGCGAGGCGCTCTGCGGCCCAAAGCGCCGGAACACTTTCTCGTCCACCAGATAGTCGGTCACCTCGTCGCGGAATTTGCGGTGGAACCAGTCGACCAGCCGGCGGACCTCGGCGCGGGCCACCGCGTCGCCCGGAAACGGCTGAAAGCCGCGGATCGCGCGGTCCTCCATGGTATCGCTCAAATACTCGGAGATGGCGTAGGTCCCGGTGATGGGCCCCTGATCGTCGGTGATCAGCACCGGCAGGGTGCCTGCGGGATTGATCGCCAGGAACTCCTGGCGCCATTCCCAGGGCTTTTCCTCGGTCAGCTCCACCTCAACCCCGCACTCGGCCAAGGCGAGACGAATTGACCGGGAGGAAGCGCAGAGTGGGTGGTGTAGGAGGGTCGCCATCGACGGCTTGGGCGGCTATTCGTCTTGGAAATGAATCGCGCGGAGCGCCAGGGCCCCGTATAGAACCTGGACGCGCGCTGAACAAGCCGGGCGACGAGGGATCATGACGATAGAGCAGATCATCGTGATTGCCGTGGTGCAGGGGATCACCGAATTTCTGCCCATCTCCTCCTCCGGCCACCTGATCCTCGTCCCCAATATCATGCATTGGCCCGACCAGGGTCAGTTCGTCGACGTGATGGTGCATGTCGGCACCCTGTTCGCCATTCTCATCTATTTCTGGCGCGACGTCTGGCGCATCACCATCGGCGGGCTCGAGTTGTTCAAGGGCAAGGTCACCGACGAGGGACGCCTTGCCATCTACATCCTGCTGGCGACGATCCCCGCGGTTGCCTTCGGTCTCTTCCTGAAGAAATTCGGTTTCCCCGATCTCGAACGCAACGTGGCCGTCGTCGCCTGGAACACGATCCTCTACGGACTGCTCATGCTCGTCGCCGACATGATAGGGCCGCAGCAACGGACCATCGGCAACATGACGCTCGGCAGCGCGCTCATCATCGGCGTGGCGCAGGCGCTGGCGCTCATTCCCGGCACGAGCCGCTCCGGCGTGACCATGACCGCGGCGCGCTTCCTCGGCTTTACGCGGCCTGACTCGGCACGCTTCTCGTTCCTGCTTGGCATTCCGGCGATCGCCGGCGCCGGCGTGCTCACCGTCGGCGACGCCTTGGCGAGCGGCGACACCATCACCATGGACGCGGTCTATTGCGCGATCCTGACGTTCTTCGCTGGCCTCGGCGCCATCGCCTTCCTCATGGCGCTGGTGCGCCGCATCAGCTTCCTGCCGTTCGTGCTCTACCGCATGGTGCTCGGCGGCTTCCTGCTGGTTCTGCTCTATATGTGAGCCGAAGCGCTCACGGCTTATAGTCTGAGAATTGTCCGCGCGGCCGGAACTGCTCGAGATAGTCGGGCACGATGCTGGCAACGGCGACCGGATCGATGCCGAGGGCTTCGAGCGTGCGCCCCGCCTTGATGGCTTCCTCGCTCACCACATTGTCCTTCTGTAGGAGCCGCACCTGGTCGACCGTGAGCGGCGGCTTCGGCAGCAGCTGCAAGAAGAACGCCTGAAGCTTTGCCATCCAGAACGGCAGCGGCATCAAAAGCCTCTGCCGCATGCTGTAGTCGAGCACGCGCTGCATGACGTCGCGCATGGTGAGAATCTCGGGTCCGCCGAGCTCGTAAGGCGCGTCATGGCCGGCGCGGCCCTTGAGCGCCGCGACGATCGCGTGCGCCACGTCGCCGACGAAGACCGGCTGGAACTTGGTGCGTCCGCCGCCGATCAGCGGCAGCACCGGCGACATCCGCGCGAGCGCCGCGAACCGGTTGAAGAAGTCGTCCTCCGGCCCGAACACGATCGACGGCCTGAAGATGACGGCCTCGGGAAAGATCTCCTTGACCGCCGCTTCGCCCGCCGCCTTGGTGCGCGCATAGGCGGACGGCGCGTCCGCGTCGGCGCCGATGGCCGAGAGATGCACGAAGGTGCGGGCACCGGCCGCCTTCGCCGCCTCCGCCACGTTGCGTGCCCCCTCGTCCTGCACCGACTTGAAGGTCTGCTTGCCCGTGGGAAACAGGATGCCGACGAGGTTGATCACCGCATCGGCGTCCTCGGCCGCGGTCACGAGGGAATCGGGAAAGCGCACGTTGGCCTGGACGGGCACGATCTGCCCGACGTCGCCGAGCGGCTGGAGATGGCCTGCAAGATGCGGGCGCCGCACGGCGACCCGCATGCGAGCGCCGGTCCGCGCGATGGCGCGCACCACGTGCCGCCCGAGGAAGCCCGAGCCCCCATAGATGGTCACGAGCGCTCTGTTGTTGAGTTGGACCGCCACTTAGATGCCTCTTAACCCCCGTCTGCTAGCGTCCCTCGCACAATTACACGAGGAAAGCCGGGCCTTGAAGGCGCTTCTCCGGCAATTGACAACGGGTAGCACCGATCGTACCTCAACATCCTCAAGCCCAGGTGGCGGAACTGGTAGACGCGCTAGCTTCAGGTGCTAGTGCCCGAAAGGGCGTGGAAGTTCGAGTCTTCTCCTGGGCACCATCTCCGCTTCGCCCCCTCGCCGCGCGGGGGCTCCGATGACGGCAGACAAATCATTGAGCCAGCCACCGACCGTCGAGCTCTTCAAAGGGGATCTGCCCCCGGGCCGCTTCACCGCCAAGTCGATCGCCGTCGATACCGAGACGCTGGGGCTCAACCCGCATCGCGACCGGCTCTGTCTCGTGCAGCTGTCCGAGGGTGACGGTAGTGCCGCCCTGGTGCAGATCTCCGGCAGCTATGACGCGCCGGAGCTGAAACGGCTGCTCACCGACGCGAGCGTGCTCAAGATCTTCCATTTCGGGCGGTTCGACCTCGCCGTGCTCAAGCACTTCCTCGGCGTCATGGCCGGGCCCGTCTATTGCACCAAGATCGCCTCGAAGCTCGCCAGGACCTACACCGACAAGCATGGCCTCAAGGATCTCTGCAAGGAGCTGCTCGGCATCGAGCTGTCCAAGCAGCAGCAGTCCTCCGATTGGGGCGCCGCCGAGCTCAGCCAGGAGCAGCTCAACTATGCGGCGAGCGACGTGCTATACCTGCACGCGCTGAAGGAGCGGCTCGATGCCATGTTGCGGCGAGAGGGCCGGGAGGGTCTGGCGCGGGCCTGCTTCCAGTTCCTGCCCACCAGGGCCGAGCTCGATCTCGAAGGCTGGGCCGAAATCGATCCTTTTGCCCACTAGGCCGGCCTCCTAAGCCCGCGGAATCCGGGGCCTGGCGGTCGCAATGTGATCAAAGTCCTGCGGCTAGTCTATGCTGGAGCGGGTGGGGCCAGGGCCCCGGAAACATTGGGTTGGGATGACCTTCGAAGCAAATCTCATTCCTGCAGACCGGCGCTATCGCCTGCGCACGGCCGAGGAGCGCGCGCGCGCCTTTCTCAGCGCCGAGCGGCACAGCCGCCACGTCCAACTCCTCCGCAAGGCCCTGCCGATCACGGCCGTTGTGGTGCTTGCCGCGTATTTCATCTCGACCCGGCTCAACGTCACCGTCGGTGACGTGACCGCGAGCGTCGACGGCATGGAACTCGCCGACGGCAATCTGCGCATGCTCAACCCCACGGTGAAGGGTGCCGACAAGAAGAGCGGCAAATACGTGGTCAATGCCGAATATGCCGACCAGGACGTCAAGAACCCGAAGATCGTCAAGCTCCATGCCATCAAGGCCGACCTGGCCAACCCGTCCGGAGGCTGGTCGCGCATGAAGGCGGTACGCGGCGTCTTCGACAGCCAGACGGAGCGGCTCGTGATGCAGGACCGCATCACGGTCGAGAACAGCTCCGGCCTCACCGGCGAGCTGAAGCATGCGTCGCTCGACATGAAGACGCAGACGCTGCGCTCGCATCGTCCGGTGTTTTTCGAGATGCCCAACGGCACGGTCCGGGCGAACGCCCTGACCCTGCACTCGTCGGACAAGATCCTCGTCTTCCGCGGCAAGGTGGCGGTCCACCTGAAGAAGCCGCCGAAGCAGGGAGGTGACGAGCCCCAACCCGGTACGCCGCCACAGCAGCCTCAAGTCCAACAGCCGCAGGATGCCGGCGCGCAAGCGGTGAGCCCGCAATGAGCCTGATGCGCGCCGTTGCCGTCCTCCGCGGCCTTGCCATCCCCGCCGCCATTCTGCTGGCGCTGACCTGGGCAGGCTCGCTTCCCGCGCAAACGCTCAACAACACTTTCGGCGGCTTGTCGGAGAACTCCAACGAGCCGATCGATATCGAGTCGGACACGCTGACGGTTTACGACGCGGAGAAATACGCAACCTTCAGAGGTGACGTGAAGGCGGTGCAGGGCACCACCACGCTGCGCGCCGCCGAACTCATCGTCCACTACGTCGGCGGTGGCGACAAGCTCGCCGGTCAAGATGGCGGCGCCATCCCCGTCGCCAGTCAGGCTGCGGACCAAAAGGCGGAAGGCGGTCAGCAGACGCAGATCAGCAAGATCGAAGCGCGCGGCAGCGTCGTCATCACCAGCGAAGACGATCAGACCACGACCAGCGACTGGGCGCTCTACGACGTCCCGGCCCAGCTGGTAACCGTGGGCGGCAATGTGGTGTTAACCCAAGACCAGAATGTGCTAAAGGGAGACCGGCTAGTCATTAACCTGCAAACAGGCGAGAGCCGGTTCGAGAATACAGGAAACGCTGCTGCCGGGGGCCGAATCCGTGCGCTGTTCATGCCGAAGGGAGGCCCCGCCGCAGTTGAGCCGAAGACGCCGTCCACGACGGACGGCGAGGGGGCTGTCCCAGATGCCCCGGGCTCGGCGCAAGGGGAGCAGACGCCCAAAACACGTGGGCCGAACGTCGATAGTGCCGAGCCGTTACCGCTCATTCCCGAGTACCGGTAAGACCCCTGAAGGGCTTTATCCGTTGTTAACCGGCCGGCGCTTCAACTGAAGGAGCGAAAGGTCAGTGGGCAAGTTGCTGTCGTTTCCAAGCCATCAGGCAGTCGCTGCCCAAGGCGCCGTCGCGCAAGCTGAAACGCTTGCCGAGGCGCCCGCCGCGCAAGCCGAAAAGGGCAACGGCTGGCTGACCGTTCGCGGCGTGGTTAAGAGCTTCAAGAAACGCACGGTCGTCCGGGGCGTCAGCCTTGACCTCAAGCGCGGCGAGACCGTCGGCCTTCTCGGACCGAACGGCGCGGGCAAGACCACGGTGTTCTACATGATCACCGGGCTCATTCCGGCCGACGAGGGTTCGATCAATATCGACGGCCGCGACGTGACCAAGCTGCCGATGTATCGCCGGGCGCGGTTGGGCATCGGCTATCTGCCGCAAGAGGCCTCGATTTTCCGGGGTCTCACAGTCGAGGAGAACATCCTTGCCGTTCTCGAGATGGTCGAGCCCGACAAGCGCGAACGCCAGATTCAGCTCGACGCGCTGCTCGAGGAATTTCGCATCACGCGCCTCAGGAAATCGCCGTCCATGCGCCTCTCCGGCGGTGAGCGGCGCCGCGTCGAAATTGCGCGCGCCCTTGCCACGCGCCCGTCCTTCATGCTCCTCGACGAGCCCTTTGCCGGCATCGATCCCATCGCCGTCAACGACATCCGCGCCCTTGTGCGCCACCTCACCGAGCGCGGCATCGGGGTACTCATCACTGACCATAATGTGCGCGAGACGTTGGAGCTCGTCAGCCGCGCCTATATCATTCATGACGGCATGGTGCTGACCCACGGCACGGCGGAAGAGATTATCAACAACGAGGACGTGCGGCGCGTTTATCTTGGTGATCAGTTCAAGATCTGAACACTGATCGCGAGTGAGTTCGTAGATGGCGATCAACACAAAGCTCGAACTCCGCCAGACCCACAGTCTGGTCATGACGCCGCAATTGCAGCAGGCGATCAAGCTGCTGCAGCTTTCCAACATGGAGCTTGCAACCTTCGTCGACGGTGAGCTGGAGCGCAATCCGCTGCTCGAGCGCGCCGAGGCCGAGGAGGCGAATGGCGCGGCCGACGAGCCCCCCGCCTCGATCGCCAAGGACGAGGACGCAGAATCCGGCGCCGACAGCGGTGAGGCGAGCGACAGCGACGACTGGGTCGACTTGGAGGCGGGTAACGGCGCGAGCCAGACGGACGACCTCGATGCCGAGCCGCAGGACATGTTTCCCGACTCCGAGAGCTTTGTTCCTGGCGCTGTGCAGGATTCGGGCTGGAGCGGGATGATCCAGAGCAGCCGTTCCGATACCGACGAGGGAACCAACCTCGAAGCCTATGTGGCCGAGGAGAAGACGCTGCGCGATCATCTGGCCGACCAGCTCTGCCTCGCCTTCAGCGATCCGGCAAGGCGTCTGATCGGCCAGCATCTCATCGACATGACGGACGAGGCCGGCTATCTGCGCGGGGAACTCGACGCGCTGGCCGATCTTCTCGGCGCGCCCATGGAGCTTGTCGAGGAGACGCTGTCGGTGATGCAGGGTTTCGAGCCTTGCGGCGTGTTAGCACGCGACCTGCGCGAATGTCTGACCCTGCAGTTGAAGGAGAAGGATCGCTGCGATCCGGCGATGGCCGCCCTCATCGACAATCTCCATCTTCTCGCCACGCATGACTTTGTCGCCTTGAAGCGGGTCGCGCGCGTCTCCGACGAGGATCTCTGGGACATGATCGCCGAGGTGAAGCGGCTCAACCCGAAACCCGGGCTGAAATACGGTTCGGCGCCGACGCAGCCCGTCGTTCCCGACGTCCTCGTGCGCTCGCTCCCTGACGGCAGCTATCATGTCGAGCTGAACAGCGACACGCTCCCGCGCGTGCTCGTCAACCAGTCCTACTATGCGACGGTCTCAAAGTCGCCCCTGCGCAAGGAGGACAAGAGCTACCTGGTCGACTGCCTTCAGACGGCGAACTGGCTGGTGAAGAGCCTGGATCAGCGCGCGCGCACCATTCTCAAGGTGGCGCAGGAAATCGTCCGTCAGCAGGACGGGTTCTTCACCTACGGCGTGCGGCATCTGCGGCCGCTGAATCTGAAGACGGTCGCCGATGCCATCTCCATGCACGAATCGACGGTCAGCCGCGTCACCGCCAACAAATACATGGCGACCAATCGCGGCCTGTTCGAGCTGAAATATTTCTTCACCTCGGCCATCGCGGCGACCTCGGACGGCGATTCGCACTCCTCCGAGGCGGTGCGCCACCGCATCCGCGAGATGATCGACGCGGAGCCCGCCGCTGATATCCTGTCCGACGACAAGATCGTCGAGCGGCTCAAAGGGGACGGAATCGACATCGCGCGGCGTACCGTGGCGAAATACCGCGAGGCGCTCGGGATTCCCTCTTCCGTCCAGCGCCGCCGGCTGAAGCGAATCGCAATCGGCGCGAGTGCCTGAATCGCCACCCTAACGCCCTGTTCGCGAATACGAATCGTGTAAAGAGGGCAGGCCGAATTCATTGCGTTTGACACCCTCCAAACTGGGGTCTAGCTTCCGGCCCCGCTGATGAAGGCCGACCAAGGATGGCGGGGCGTGCTTCGGGCGCCTCGGCAAGCCAGCCTCAAAAATGCGGAGAGCGTCCGGGGAGCGCCGGTCACCAGGGTTTTTCGACGACCTCCCGCGGGCAAGGACGAAACCAACGATCGTAGAGACTCTGGACGTCGAAAAGGCGTTGCGCGGTTGCGTCCAGGAACGCGTTGTACAAACCGTTGAGAAGTTCATGAGGCACGCGCCCCTAGGCATGTGCACTTTGAAGAGAAACACGGGGAGTTTTCGACCAGCTGAAGGGTGCATCTGAAACCGGGGCATGAGGCTAAGGCCCTCGGCTCTTGGAACGATCTGGTCGTAGGCGCGAGTTGGACCAATCGGTGGCGTAGCCCCAATGCGCTTCCCTCGAAGTCACGGGTAGAAGAATGCATCTAGGCGATCTGATTTCACCCGAAGCGGTGCTTCCATCCTTAAAGGTCAACAGCAAGAAGCAGCTCCTGCAGGAGCTCTCCGCGCGTGGGGCCAAGCTTGCCGGCCTCGACGAGCGCGACGTGTTCGACGTGCTGTGGCAGCGCGAGCGCCTCGGCTCCACCGGGCTCGGCCAGGGTGTCGCCATTCCCCACGGCAAGCTTCCGGCCTTGAGGCGAATCGTCGGAGTTTTTGCCCGTCTCGCCGAGCCGGTCAATTTCGACGCCGTCGACGGCGTGCCTGTCGACGTCGTGTTCCTGCTCTTGGCGCCGGAGGGCGCGGGCGCCGATCATCTGAAGGCGCTGGCGCGCATCTCGCGGCTCCTGCGCGAAAGCTCATCCGTCGAGAAGCTTCGCGCGTCCAAGGACGCCGCCGCCCTCTACGCCTTGCTCACCCAGGAAGAGACGTCCTCTCACGCCGCCTAGCGCGGGTCGAGGTTCGCGATCATTTCGTTGACGGCTTGCGCCATGCCCATGGCCGCGCCGAAGTCGAATTTGTTGATGGCGACGAACACGGCGATGCCGCGCGCCGGCGCGAAGGCGATGTAGGAGAAACTTCCCTGCAAGCCGCCGGCCTTTTGCAGGATCAGCGGGCGGTCGCCTTCCGGCATCATCACCACCCAGGCAAGGCTCATGGCGTCCATTTCGCCGGACTCGTCCATGCCCGACACTGGCTTTAACCCGTCGCGTACGAGATAGGCCGCGTGATCGAGCATCCGCGTCTCGGCGCCGTCCGCGCCGAGACGGTCGAGATGCCACTGCATCCAGCGCAGGAGATCCTTCGCCGTCGAATAGAGACCGCCTGAGCCGACGATCACGTCTCCGGTCGGAACGTCGGGGAGCGCCTTGCCGTCGAACCCGTGCCCCTGCATCAGTCGGCCTTTCTGTTCATCGGTGAGGACGAACGTCGTGTCCTTCATGCCGAGCGGCCCGGTGATGCGCTCCTTGAGAAGATCGGGGTAGGGCTTCTTCGCCGCCTCGGCGAGCGCGATGGCGAGCACGTCGAAGGCGAAGTTCGAATAGAGCACGCCGGTCCCAGGCGCGTAGAGGAGCTTCTCGGTCTTCAGCCAGTTGGAGAAGCCCTCACGCGTGATCGGCGCGAAAGGATTATCGGGCGGTCCCGGCTCGTGCGGCAGCTCGCGCGGCAATCCGGCCGACTGGGTCGCGATGTCGATCAGCCTGATCTTCGCGACATTCGGATCGGCGCCGGAGCCGAGATCGGGGGCGGTGTCGCCGACCCTTTGCGTCAACGAGACGGTGCCGTCGGCGGCAAGTTGCGCGAGCATCTGTCCGGTGAACGCCTTGGTGATGGAGCCGATGCGCAAGACGGTGTCGCTGTCGGGCGCCTCGCCGCCGTCCGACATCTCGCCAACGCCATGGATCGCCATCTCGCCGCCCTTGATTGCGCCGATGATGAG
>Ga0299913_10004574_pt1 | contig 11636 bp, 10 predicted proteins | sample RVTome_9_FD_201360 | JGI IMG/M metagenome (GOLD analysis project Ga0299913, IMG submission 201360) | Soil microbial communities from uranium-contaminated site in the Upper Colorado River Basin, Wyoming, United States - RVT155D38 (version 2) ... | reverse complement strand
GAGCTACACGCTTGGCGCATCGGGTGCCGTGTTCGGGATCCTCGGCGCCGGCCTCGTGCTCGAGCGGCGCCAGATCTATGTGTTCGGAGGCGGCGCCCTCATGGTCATCCTGCTCAATCTCGCGTTCACCTTCCTCGGACCGGGAAACATCTCGATCGGCGGCCACCTGGGCGGCCTGATCGGCGGGATGCTGGCCGTCCTCGCGCTTTCGGCCGCCGGCCGGCATCCGGTGTACGGCCGGGTCGACCCGCTGACCGTGCTCAGCCTGGCCGGGCTCGCCGCGGCGAGCGTGCTCGTCGCGTACCTGCGCGTCCGCGGCTATGCCTGAGCGCGGGAACTTTCGCGGCTCATGGGCACCGACGCGCCGATCGGAACGTCGGCGCAGGTTCTCGACGTCGCGCCCGGTGCGCTCTCGGTCTCCTGCGCCGACCCCGATTCCCAGGACGAGCCGCCGAGCGCGACGCTCGAACTGATCGACGACGATGGCGTCTGGGTCTCGCCGCAGCTCGGCCCCGGCTGCCGGTCCGGCTCGGATGCGGTGCTCGACTACGCGGTGGGCGCCGAGGGCGAGCAGGGCGATCCGGTGGAGGTCGCCCGCCGGTTCTTCGCCGCTCGGGGAGCGCGGCCTCCGTGCAGACGACGTCGTGGAGCGCGCCGGCTATCCCGAGCGCGAAAGAGGCCGTCGTCCGCGTCGTCCGTGAGGGCCAGGTCGTGGCGACGATTCTGCTCATCGGCGACGGCAACGGCGGCTGGCTGCGCAGCCAGACGAGCGGGTGCACAGACCCGCCCGCGTTCGAGTAGCCGGACGCCCACCTCCGCCCGCCCCCGCTAAGGTCACGGCCCGTGATCGAGGTCCGCACGCTCACCGACGGCGGCCAGCCTGCCCACGAGGTCGCCGAGCAGCTTTCAGCCTTCCTCGGTGCGGCCCGCCGAAGCCTCGATCTCGCGCTCTACGACTTCGACCTCCTCCAGCCGACCGCCAACGTCGTGGGAGGAGCAGTCGTCGAGGCGGAGCGGAGGGGCGTCAGCGTCCGGCTCGCCTTCAATGCCGACTACGAGAAGCCCCCGCCGCTCTTCCCTCCTCCCCAGGGCGAGCCGACTCTCATCGACAGCCTCGAGGTTCCGACGAAGCCGATCCCGGGCGTCCCCGACCTCATGCACCACAAGTACGTGATTCGCGACGGAGACACGGTCTGGACCGGCTCGACGAACTGGACGGACGACTCCTGGACGCGCTGCGAGAACGTCATCGTCCTCGTCGAGTCCGAGCCCGTGGCGGCCGCCTACACGCAGGACTTCGAGCAGCTCTGGACGACCGGCTCGGTCGAGCAGAGCGGCTTCGTCGACCCGAACCCGCTGAACGTCGACGGACGGCGCGTGCGCGCGTGGTTCTCGCCGGGCCACGGCGAGGCCCTCGCGACCCGCATCGCCCACCGGATCGCAAAGTCGCGGCGCCGGATCCGCGTCTGCTCGCCCGTCCTCACCTCGGGGCCCGTCCTCGGCGCGCTCGCCGAGTGCGTCTCCGACGGCAAGGTGGACGTCGCGGGCATCGTCGACGGAACGCAGATGGAGGGCGTCTACCACCAGTGGCGGCTGAGCGGAAACTCGGAATGGAAGCTCCCGCTCATCGGCCGCGTATTCGGGCATGCCCCCTTCTCGGGGAAGGACTCGACGCCGTACGGGCGCGGCGACGACGTCCACGATTTCATGCACGCGAAGCTGACCGTCGCGGACGATCTCATCTTCACGGGGAGCTACAACCTCTCCCACTCGGGCGAGCGGAACGCGGAGAACGTGCTCGAGATCCGTGACGGCGAGCTCGCCGAGCGGCTGGCCGGCTGGATCGACGAGGTCCGGGGCCGCTACGGGCCCGCGCCGCTCCCCGAGCTCGAGGCGACCTAGCCGCCGACCTGGACGGCCGTCACGCCCCGCTCGGCGAGCGTCGCCTGGGCCGCGGCGAGGCGCGCGAGCGGCACGCGGAACGGCGAGCACGAGACGTAGTCGAGACCGAGCTCGTGACAGAAGGCGACCGAGCGCCCGTCGCCGCCGTGCTCGCCGCAGATCCCCAGCTTGATCTCAGGCTCGACGCCGCGCGCCCGCTCGACGGCGATACGCATGAGGTCGCCGACGCCGCTTTGGTCGAGCGTCTCGAAGGGATTCGCGTCGAGGATGCGGTCCTCGAGGTAGCGGGTGAGAAACTTCCCCTCGGCGTCGTCGCGCGAGAAGCCGAGCGTCGTCTGGGTGAGGTCGTTCGTCCCGAAGCTGAAGAAGTCCGCCTCGGCCGCGATCTCGTCCGCGCGCACGCACGCGCGGGGCAGCTCGATCATCGTGCCGACGAGATACTCGAGCTCGCGGTCGGCCTGCTCGAGCTCGGCCGAGGCCGTGTCGAGTGTCAGGCGGCGCAGGCGCTTGAGCTCCTCGGCGAAGCCGACCAGCGGGTGCATGATCTCGACGAGCGGCGCCTCCCCGGTGCGCCCGGCGACGGCGAGCGCCGCCCGCAGGATGGCCCGCACCTGCATCTCGTAGATCTCCGGGTAGAGGAGCCCGAGACGGCACCCGCGCATGCCGAGCATCGGGTTCGTCTCGCGGAGCGCGCGGATGCGGCGGGCCATCTCCTCCGACTCCGCCTCTTCGAGGGACGGCAGGAACTCGTGCAGCGGCGGATCGAGGAGCCGGATCGTGACCGGCAGCCCGGCCATCGCCTCGAAGATTCCCTCGAAGTCCTCCTGCTGGAAGGGCAGCAGCGGTTCGAGCGCCGCGCGCCGCTCCTCCTTCGACGAGGCGAGGATCATCGTGCGGACGAGCGGCAGCCGGTCGTCGGCCATGAACATGTGCTCCGTGCGACACAGGCCGATGCCCTCGGCGCCGAACTCGCGCGCCTTGACCGCGTCCTCCGGCGTGTCGGCGTTCGCGCGGACGCGGAGCGCGCGGAGGCCGTCCGCCCAGCCGAGGAGCGTCTCGAAGTTCTCGTCGATCTGCGGCGGGACGAGCGCGACCTCGCCGACGATCACCTCGCCGCGGCCGCCGTCGATCGTGATCACCTCGCCCTCGGCCAGCTCGCGCTCGCCGAGACGGATCCGCCGCGCGCCCAGGTCGATCGAGAGCGCGTCGCAGCCGGCGACGCAGGGCTTGCCCATCCCGCGCGCGACGACGGCCGCGTGTGACGTCATGCCTCCGTGAGCGGTGAGGACTCCGCGGGCCTCGATGACGCCGTGGATGTCGTCTGGCGTGGTCTCGGCGCGGACGAGGATGACCGCCTCGCCCGCCTTTCCTTGCTCCTCCGCTCGGTCGGCGTCGAGCACGATCCTGCCCGTCGCCGCGCCCGGCGAGGCGTTCAGGCCCTTGCCGGCGACCGCGTACTCGGCGCCCGGGTCGATCATCGGGTGCAGCAGCTGGTCGAGCTGGCCGGGGTCGATCCGCACGACGGCCTCTTCGCGGGAGAGCAGCCCCTCGGCGACCATCTCGACCGCGATGCGGAGCGCGGCGGCGGCCGTGCGCTTCCCGGTGCGGGTCTGGAGGATGTAGAGCGTCCCCTCCTCGACCGTGAACTCGATGTCCTGCATCTCGCGGTAGTGCTCCTCGAGGCGCGCCATGGTCTCCACCAGACGCTCGAACGTCGCGCCGAAGCGCGCCTGCATCTCCGCGATCGGCTGGGGCGTGCGAATCCCCGCGACGACGTCCTCGCCCTGGGCGTTCACGAGGAACTCGCCCCAGATCCCCTGCGCTCCCGTCGACGGATCGCGGGTGAAGGCAACGCCGGTGCCGGAGTCGTCGCCCCTGTTGCCGAACACCATCTGGACGACGTTGACGGCCGTCCCCAGGTCGTCCGGGATTGCGTTCGCCCGCCGGTAGACCTGGGCGCGCTGCGTGTTCCAGGAGTCGAACACCGCCCGCACCGCCCGCTCGAGCTGCTCGCGCGCGTTCCCCGGGAAGTCGCGGCTCGTGGCCTCGCGATAGATCTCCCGGTAGCGGCCGACGAGCTCACGCAGGTCGTCGGCGTCGAGGTCGACGTCCTCCGAGACCCCGCGTCTCTCCTTGAGCATCCCGAGCTCCTCCTCGAAGCGGCGGCCCTCCACGCCGTCCACGACGTCGCCGTACATCTGGACGAGGCGACGGTAGGCGTCGTATGCGAAGCGCTCGTTCCCGGTCGCGCGCGAGAGGCCCTCGACGGCCTCGTCGTTCAGGCCGAGGTTGAGGATCGTGTCCATCATTCCGGGCATCGAGACCGCAGCCCCGGAGCGGACGGACACGAGCAGCGGGTCGGACGGGTCGCCGAAGCGCTTGCCGGTCGTCTCCTCGAGTCGCCGGACGGCCTCGTCGATCTCCTCGCCGAGCCCCTCGGGCAGCTCGCCGCCCGAGCGCATGTACTCGCGGCAGGCCGCGGTCGTCACGGTGAAGCCGCATGGGACCGGAAGCCCGAGCGCGGTCATCTCGGCGAGGCCCGCGCCCTTGCCGCCGAGCAGGTCGCGGCCGAGCTCGGCGCTCTCGGAGAAGTCGTAGACATACTGCGTGGCCATGCGCTGGGCTGGGATTCTCCCATCGGGCCCGATTCGATGCCACGACGAGCACGCCTGGCCGGATCCCCCGCCAGGGGAATAGCGCCGTGAGCGGCTCTCGACCATCCTGCAACCACGGGCTAGGCAGACGCGGGGCGCCGCAGCCTACGTCTCGGCCCGAGAAGAGGCGGCTCGCACCACGGCCGCCTCTTGCTTTTGCGGCTTCGGGGACGCACACGTCTCTGCCGGTCGTTGGGGCGTCCCGACCAGGGATCGGCCCGACAGGCGGCGTGGATCCCTTCCACGCTTTCGTGCGGATCTCTCGACGCTTCGCGCAGCACACGCGCGCCTTTCGGCGTTAGGCTCGACGCCATCGGGTTGGGGAGGTGGGGTTTTCCCATCTAGACGCGGGCGCGCGTCTAACCAGATCCGCGGTCGCCGGACGTCGCGGCCGCGTTCGCCACGTCGTTCTGCGCCGCGGCGTGGTTTCGCCGCTCCGCGAACCACGAGACGAGGCGGATGCCGATCCAGACCGGCGTGAAGAGCACGTAGAAGACGAAGAGGCCGCCCACGAGGGCGACGAACCAGAGCAGCCACCAGTACCAGGGGATCGGCGCCTTGGCTCTCATCCGGCCGATCCCACGCGAAGGCGCCGCTCCTCGACGATGCGAACGATGCGGCGGGCGGTCTCCTCGATGGCGAGGTTCGACACCTCGATCACGGGGCAGCCGAGCCGCTTGTGAATCGACGCCGCGTACTCGAGCTCGTCGTAGATGTCCGCCAGCTCGGCGTAGCTCCCTCCGCCCCCCATGCCGCGCACCCGCTCCCCGCGGATCTCTGCGAGCGCATCGGCGTCGATCGTGAGCCCGACGACCTTGGCGGGATCGAGCTTCCAGAGCTCTGTCGGCGGCTCGATGCCCTTCACGATGGGGACGTTGGCGGTCTTGTACCCCAGGTAAGCGAGGTACATGGAGAGCGGCGTCTTCGAGCTGCGCGAGACGCCGACCAGGACGACGTCGGCCTCCCGCAGCCGGTGCGCGCCGGCACCGTCGTCGTAGCGGACGGCGAACTCGATCGCCGCGATCCGGCGGAAGTAGCTCGAGTCGAGCACCGTCGGCGCGCCCGGCTGCCGCTTCGCGGGCGACCCGGACACGCGCGCCACCGCCTCCATCGGGTGGCCGAGCAGGTCGCAGTAGTGCAGGCGGTACCTCTTGCAGAGCGCGCGCATCACCTCGCGGAGCTCCGGCCCGACGAGCGTGAACATCACGACGGCGCGGCGGCCGCGGGCACGCGCAGCCGCGAGGTGAACGTCCTCAACAGCCGTGATCCGAGGGTGCCGAACGACCTCGAACTCCTGCTCGGGAAACTGCGCGGCGACAGCCTCCGAGAGCCTCGCGGCGGTCTCGCCGCTCGAGTCGGAGACGACGTGGAGCTCGACCGGATCGGGCACGCTGACCCCGCTACCTCGGGATCTGGGAGAGGTCGCCGAGCGCCCCGACCGCGTCGCGGACGTCGAGGAGGAGCCGCAGGCGGTTCGCCCGAACCGAGGCGTCGTCGGCCATGACGAGCACCTCGTCGAAGAAGCGGTCGACGGGCGGGCCGAGCTCGGCGGCGGCGACGATCCCGGCCGCGAAGCTTCGCTCGGCTACCGCGGCCTCGATCCGGGGAGACGCGTGCGCCAGCGCGTCGATGAGGGCGAGCTCCGCGTCGTCCGTGGCGAGCGAGGGGTCGAGCGCGGCGCCCGCGCCGTCGGCCTTGCCGGCCAGCCGGTTCGAGCGGTCGAAGGCGACGTAGGCGCGCTCGAAGGCTTCGGAGGAGGCCTCCGCGGCAAGGGTCTCGGCCAGCCGTGCGACAGCTCCGAGCTCGGTTACCGCACCCGCGCGCGCCGCGCGCACGAACTCGACCGGCACGTCGAGCAGCCCCTCGAGCCGCTCGAGGACGAAGTCCACCACGTCGGACGGGTCGTCCTTGACGTCCGCCTGCTGCTCGACGAGCAGCGCCAGGTCGCGCGCGACGAGCGGTCCGACGTCGATTCCGAGTCCACCCTCGACCGCGAGCCGGCAGAGCCCGATCGCCGCCCGCCGCAACCCGTGCGGGTCGCGCGACCCGGTGGGACGCTGGCCGAGCGCGAACGCCACGGTCAGGTTGTCTACCCGCTCGACGGCGGCCAGCACGCGCCCGGGCTCGGTCTGGGGAAGGGGCCCGTCCGCCGCTGCGGGCAGATACTGCTCCTCGATCGCGGCGCAGACGGCCTCCGGATAACCGGCCAGGCGCGCGTACTCGGCGCCGATCACGCCCTCGAGGTCGGGAAACTCGCGCACGAGCTCGGCGGCCTGATCGGCCTTCGCGAGCCGCGCGGCCTCGCCCGACGCCTCGCCCCCGCCGACCTCCTCGGCGAGCACTCGGAGGCGGGCAGCCTTGTCGGCGAAGGTTCCGGCTCCGGCTGCGAACGTGATCGCGCCGAGGTCGCCGAGGAGCGCCTCGATCCCTCTGGACACGTCCCGCTCGAACGTGAAGTGCGCGTCCTCGAGCCGCCCCTCGAGCACGCGCTCGTTCCCCGCGATCACCGTGGCGGGCTCGCCGCCGTTGGCCACGAACGCGAAGCGAGCGCCGTCCAGGGGGAAGTAGCGCTGGTGGGACTGCATCGCCGTCCGGACGACGCGTGCTGGCAGCTCGAGGAAGCGCTCGTCGAAGCGGCCCTCTAGGACGACCGGGCTCTCGACGAGGTAGACGACCTCCTCGATGACGCCGGCCGGGTCGCTCCAGCCGCCGATCGCGTCCAGACCCTCGACGATCAGGCGCCGGCGGGCGTCCTGCTCCGGCTCGACGCCCGCGTCGCGGAGCGCGTCCGCGTAGGCGTCCGCATGGGGCACGTCGACCTCCCCGTGCGTGAAGCGGTGCCCTTGCGAACGGCCGGCCGAACGGACGCCGGCAACCTCGAGCTCGATCGTCTCCCCGTCGAGCTTCGTGCAGAGCCAGCGGACCGGCCGGGAGAAGCGCAGGCCCCCCGCCTCCCAGACCATCGACTTGGAAAAGGCGAGCGCAGCGACCAGCTCGCGCAGCCGCTCCGGAAGCGCCTCCGCGAGCGGGCGCCCCGGTCGAACGACGCCCAGGAACCCGTCGCGCACCTCGAGTTTCTTCACGGAGACGCCGTGCTTGCGCGCGAATCCCTCCGCCGCCTTGTCGCGCAAGTGCTCGGGCGGCCCCTTGACCCACTCGTCGGGCTCGCGCTCGGGCAGGCCGGTCGCGTAGAGCGCGATCCGCCGCGGACCGACGAGCGCGGCTCCCCGGCCGCCGAGCGCAGCCAGCCAGCGCTCGCTCAGCTCGCGCTCTGCCTCCCGGCACGCCGAGGCCGGCAGCTCCTCGCAGCCGATCTCAAACAGCAGGCTCGGCAAGGGACTCCAGGTAGAGCTGCGCGACGCGGCGCGCGAGGTTGCGGACGCGGCCGATGTACGAGGCGCGCTCGGTCACCGAGATGGCGCCGCGCGCGTCGAGCAGGTTGAAGGCGTGCGAGCACTTGAGCACCTGGTCGTAGGCGGGGAGCGGCAGCCCGCGCTCGACGAGGCTCCGGCACTCCTTCTCGTGCTCGCCGAAGCGGCGAGTCAGGACATCGACCGGCGCCTCCTCGAAGTTGTAGGTCGACCACTGGCGCTCGCTCTCGCGGTAGACGTCTCCCCAGGTGACGCCGGGCGCCCACTCGAGCTCGAAGGCGGTTCGCTTGTCCTGCAGAAACATGGCCAGGCGCTCGAGGCCGTAGGTGATCTCCGCGGGGATCAGGTCGAGCTCGAGCCCGCCGAGCTGCTGGAAGTAGGTGAACTGGGTGACCTCCATGCCGTCCACCCAGACCTCCCAGCCGAGCCCCCAGGCGCCGAGCGTCGGCCCTTCCCAGTCGTCCTCCACGAGGCGGACGTCGTGCTTGGCGAGATCGATGCCGACCGCCTCGAGCGAGGCGAAGTAGCGGTCGAGCACGTCCTCGGGAGCAGGCTTGAGGACCACCTGGTACTGGAAGTAGTGCTGGAAGCGGAACGGGTTCTCGCCGTAGCGCCCATCGGTCGGGCGAATGGACGGCTCGACATACGCCGTCTTCCACGGCTGCGGCCCGAGACTGCGGAGGAAGGTCGCCGGGTTGAACGTTCCCGCCCCGACCTCGGTGTGGTACGGCTGCATGAGGACGCAGCCGTCGTCGGCCCAGTACCGCTCGAGGCGGGCGATCATGTCCTGGTAGTTCGCGACCGCCATCGGAGCGGACATGCTACGGGAGCCGCTGTGTCTCCTTCTTCCGCTAGGCCGAGAGCGTCCGAAGGCGAAAGCCGCCGTGTTCCTCGTACGAGCGCTCGATGACGCGCAGGCACTGGCGCAGCGCGTCCTCGCCCAGGCCCGCCGCACGCGCGCCGGCGAGCGGCCGCTCGAGGAGCGCCGCGATGCCCACGAAGCCCGCCTCCGAGAGCGGGAGCGCGTCCGTCGCGCATTCCCGGCAGACCGCTCCGCCCGCCCGGGCGGAGAAGCCCACGAGCGGCCTCGCCTCCCCGCACGCGGCGCAGCTCGTCAGGTGTGGGAGGTATCCGGAGAGCCAGAGCAGCTTGAGCTGGAAGGAGAGGACGAGCGGCTCGAGCGCGGGCTGAGCGGGAAGCGCGGCCTCGATCTCGTCGAGGAGGTCGAGGAAGCGGGTGAGCGCGTGGAACGCAGGCGGCTGGGCCTCCTCCTCGACGAAGAGCCGGAGGACGGCCTCGAGCCCGATGTGCCCCACGGCCAGCCTGTACGAATCCGTGCGCGAGCGGTCGTGCGAGCCGACCAGCTGCGCGCCGCGCACGGTGTGGAGGTCGCCCCGGCCCTCGTGGAGGAGGAGCTCGACGTGGCTCAGAGGCTCGAGACGAGCCCCGAACCGCGACCGTGTCTTCCGGACGCCCTTCGCGATCGCCCCCACCCGCCCCTTCCCGAGCGTGTAGAGGTGCAGGACGCAGTCCGCCTCCGAAAACCGGATCGACCGGAGCACGACGGCTTCGGTCGTGAGCGTGCGCGACGACATCGCGGCCAGTGTAGAGCGGCGCTCGGGGGAATGGCCGCCGCTTGCAGGACGTTTTCTCCTGGACGAGGCCAGGAAGGCTCTCTCTAGTGGTCAGGATCCAGATGTACACGACGGCCTGGTGCGGCTTCTGCATCCGGGCGAAGGCTCTGCTCGAGGAGCACGGCCTGCCGTACGACGAGATCCGGGTCGACGAGGATCCGTCGTTCCGGGCCAGGCTCCTCGACCTGACCGGCCGCTGGACCGTGCCTCAGATCCTCATCGACGGCAAGCCGATCGGAGGCTACTCGGAGCTTCGGGAGCTCGAACAGCGCGGCTTCCTGGACGGCCTGGCGGCCTAAGAGCTCCTTTCGAAATGCAGCCTGGTCCGCCGGGCCGCCCTGGACGGCGACGCATCATCCCGAAATGAGCTCTAAGCACCCGGTTCTAGGAGGCGTCCGGTGCCAGGCGTTCCGCCAGGTACCGGAGGGAGAGCGGGTAGCGATACTCGATCCCCATGTGGCCGGCCTCGAAGAGCTCGAAGTGGACGTCGGTCACCCCGATCTCCGCGAGTGCTCGCCTGAAGGCTTCCGCGCCGAGGTCGAGGTACCACTCGTCCTTCGTCCCCGAGTCGACGTAGATCGCGCGGAGCGAGCGTAGCGCCTCGGCGTGGGTTGGGACCATCCGCACGGGATCCCAGGCGAGCCAGCGCTCCCACACGTCCGGGACCAGCTCGCCCGTGTCGACGTCGAAGGGGAGCCTCACGGTTCCGTCCTCGTCCGCCGAATAGCACGCCGCCATGCACCAGGCGTTCAGGAGCACGGAATCGCTCTCCTTCGAAAACGCCGGACGGCCGCGGAAGTCCTCCCAGAAGCGGTCGAACGAGCGGTCGTAGTCGTCCCGAAGCGCGCGCACAACCTGGCGGAACTCGGGCAGGTAACAGGTCTCGAAGAGCGCGTCGCCCGCGTGCGTGGCGAGCCCGCCGAACAGGTCTGGACGGAGCATCGGGGTCACCATCGCCCCGTAGCCGCCGCTCGACTTGCCGGCGATGCCGCGGTGCTCCGGAGCCGCAAGCGTCCGAAACTCGGCGTCCACCCACGGAACGACCTCGTCGCAGAGGTACGTGTGGTAGCTCCCGGTCCCGGGCGAGTCGAGGAACTGGCTGCCGCCGATCGACGTCCAGCAGTCGGCCCAGACGACGACGCACGGAGGCGCCTCTCCGCGCGCGAAGAGGTCGTCGGCGAGCTCGGGGAAGTTGCGGCGAAACGGGGCGCGGTTCCGCCACATGTCGAGCTGGCCGGTGAGTCCCTGGATCATGTAGACGGACGGATAGCGGCGCTCGGGATCCTCGTCGTAGCCGGGCGGTAGGTAGACCCAGAGCGGCCTGCGATGCGGGTCGCCCAGCGGATTGCCCGCGAGGGCCGAACTCTCGAAGACAGTCTCCTCGAAGCGCCCGCGCAACTCGTGCGACCACGGCTCCATGCGGCCGATGCTAGTCACGACCGGGCGAGCCCGCGTCGCTCGGCGCCGGCTGGCAGCTCGGGCAGTACCAGGTTCCCCGCCCGGCGGCGCGCGTCTTCGCGATGGGCGTGCCGCACCGCTCGCACGGCTCTCCGGCACGGCCGTACACCCGAAACTCGTGCTGCATCGCTCCCGACGCCCCGTCGGCGCCCCGGTAGTCGCGAAGCGTCGCTCCCTGGCGCCGGACGCCGAGGCGGAGCGCTTTGCGGATGCCCACCCGCAGCGCGGCGATCTCGGCCTCGTCGAGCTCGCCGGCGGGCCTGAGGGGATGGATGCGCGCGTACCACAGGGCCTCGTCGGCGTAGATGTTCCCGATCCCGGCGGCCGCACGCTGGTCGAGCAGGGCGGATTTGACCGGGGCACGGCGCCCTGCGAGCGCCCGGCTCAGCCGCTTCGCGGTGAAGCTCCGCTCGAGCGGCTCGCCTCCGAGGCGCCGTGAGGCGAAGTACTCGTCCAGCTCGCCCGCCTCGAGGAGCTCCCAGGTGCCGAACCGGCGAAGGTCCCGATAGATGATGTCCGATCGGTTGTCTAAGCTGACGACTGCCCGCACATATGGATCGTCCTCGACGCCCTCAGGCGCCGGGTGGAGGACGTTGCCGGTCATCCGTAGGTGAACG
>Ga0299913_10004573_pt1 | contig 11636 bp, 9 predicted proteins | sample RVTome_9_FD_201360 | JGI IMG/M metagenome (GOLD analysis project Ga0299913, IMG submission 201360) | Soil microbial communities from uranium-contaminated site in the Upper Colorado River Basin, Wyoming, United States - RVT155D38 (version 2) ... | reverse complement strand
AGCGGCGGCCATGGCAGTCCTTCAGTTCACGCCGAAGATATCGCTCGCCGGCGCGACAGTCATAGTCGCGATTCTCGCGCTGCAACGCCTCGCAAGCACCAGGGCGACCTGAAGATCATCGAGCCCGGCTATCTCACGGAGGTCGGCCACCATTTGCCGCCGCCAAATGCGTTATCGACAGGTGCGGACATTTCCCGGTCCGCGGCGAGGATCTCGGAGGCGACGGTCGAGAATGGGGGGCGCTCGAGCAGCCTTTCGTACCAGCGGCCCAGTGCGGGATGTTCATCGAGGGTGGGTCCGCCGAGACGCAGCGCATACAGCACCGTCATGAACACCGAAATGTCCGCAGCGGTGAACGCCCCGCAAAGGTACTTCCTGCCGGCGAGCTTTCCGTTCAGCTCCGCAAACTGCCGGTCGAGGTCACTCTCCGCCTCTCTTGCCTTGCTCTCCCTCGCCGCCCAGTGCGCCGCGTCGCGCTCTCCGGGACTGTTGCGGTGCATCAGCAGGCGCAGCGGGACGAGCATGATTTCGTCGGCGAACAGATCGAGGAGCCGGCAGCGGGCGCGTTCAACGGGATCGCGGGGGTAGAGCGCTGTTTGCGGGTATGCGTCCTCGAGGTACTCGAAGATCACCGTGGAATCGAACAGAGTCAGGTTCCCGTCGGCAAGGACGGGAACCTGTCCTTTCGGATTTGCCGCAAGCACGTCCGGGTGCTTAGGGTAGTACCCCTCGGTCTGGCTGAAGGAAACCATCACGCGCTCGAATGCAAGGCCCTTTTCGTGCAGGGCGATCTCGACTTTTCGCGCGAAAAGACTCAAAGGTCCCGAGTAGAGCTTCATGTTTGTCGATTCCAAAGGGCTGTTGGCGGTGAGGATACAGTACCGCTCGACAGAACTAACCCGCCCGCGCCAGCCTCCGGATTGCCAGCCCACCGAACAGCACCGTCACGCCGACGAGTACGCCTGCGGCCATCGACGGCGGGAAAAAGCTGAACTCGGTAATGCCGGCAAGGCCGAGGGCAAGCTGATTCAGGTGAAACGCGGGCCAGATGACGACCCAGCGCTCGAGGAAGTCCGGCAGAGGAATGAACAGTCCGGAGAGCCACATCATCGGCAGGAACACGAGATTGCCGTAAGCGGGGGCCGCAGACCCCGACGCAATCGAGCCTATGAAAAAACCGATGGCGAAAAACGGAATGGTGCCGATCACCATGACACCCCAGATGGTCAGTACCTGTGGGAGCGATATCGTGATCTTGCCGGCGATCAGTGCCACCGCGGTTACCAGCGATAAAGCCATGGCGCCAACGATAACCGACGTGAGCATCTTGGCGATCAGGTTCGCACCGGCCGGCATTGGCAGTGCCCGCTTGAGCTTGAGAAGCCCGCCTTCGCGCTCGAGCGCCAGACCGACGCATCCGACGAAAATGGCCGGCATCATTGCAGCCAGTACCGAGAATCCGGAGAAAAGATAGTTCGCGATTCCGGGTCCCCAATCGTCACTGGCAATCACGACACCGAACAACAGATACACTGCCACAGGAATGACGAGAAACGGAATGGCGAATGCGGGTGTGCGAAGCGAACTCAACGTCTCGTATCCGGCTTCCGCGAGATACGCGCGAAGCAGCCTGCGAAGCGGCATCGGCGCCGCTCGCTTCCCGAATGCATCGGGCTCGGAAATAATCGCGGTCATTTATGCAGCCTCCCGGGTAAGTTCCGTAAATGCTTCTGCGAGGGTTGCCTGCTTGACTTCGAGGCGGCTCAAATTCCGATCGGCGGCCAGCAGCCGGCGCACGACAGCCTCGGCGTCAAATGCCGTTACATGCACCCGTTCATCGCGAACGGCTTCGACCACGCCCGGCCAGCTCCTGATTTCGTCGATGTCCACCGTGCATGCGCAGGTGATCCTCTTGCGCGTGACGATCGATCGCATTTCGTCGACGCTGCCACAAATGACCAGTTTTCCGTTCGCCAGTACGGCCACACGGTCGGCAAGCGCCTCTGCTTCTTCCAGGTAGTGCGTGGTCAGCACGATCGAGCAGCCCTGATCGAGCAGACGGCGAGTTGTGCGCCACATCGCCTCGCGTGCCTGTACGTCAAGCCCGACCGTCGGTTCGTCGAGGAAAAGGAGCCTGGGGCGGCCGCAGACGGCCGTGGCGAACTGCACTTGCCGCTTCTGTCCACCGGAGAGCCTGCCGTAGCGCTTGTCCGCCAGGGGAGCGGTTCCCGTTAACGCAAGCACCTCGTCAACGGAGAGAGGATTCGCGTAGTAGCTTGCCGTCTGCGCGATCAGCTCGCGCGTGCGAAGCTCGGAGGCAAGGTTCACGTCCTGCATCATCACGCCGACGTCCAACCGGCTCTGCACTTCGGTTGGCGAAGCCCCCATAACGAGCGCGGTTCCCTCGTCAGGCTCGAGCAAACCCAGCCAGAGGCCGATCGCCGTCGACTTGCCGGCGCCGTTCGGGCCGAGCACGGCGAGCAGCTCACCCGGTCGGACTGCCAGAGTCAGTGCGTCGAGTGCGACGGTCGTGCCGTAACGTTTGCTTACGTTCCTCAGCTCGGCGATTCCGGCGCTGTCGCAGTGGAGTGGTTTTATACTGGCTTGGCTCACATCCGGCCGGCGCGGATACCTGCGGCCGTTCAGGACACCACCGATGAACGTCGGCCGAACGAAGTAGTGATAACTCACCAGCAGGACGCCGAGTGAGGTGGCGACGATCAACGGAAACTTGATTGTCCAGTGCCAGGGCAGATCCATCACAAGAACCTGAAGCAGGAACACGATCGGCATGTGCGCGAGATAGAGCCAGTATGAGGAGTCGGCCACGTAACGCATCACGGGATTTGCCTTTCCGCAGAACCGCATGGCAAGCCCGATCAAGCCGAATACCCAGTACCAGATGGAAGCGGTGTAGCAGGCGGCATAGACGAGGCGGCTCCATGCTGGGCCCCCGATCGCCGTCGGGGTCGACATATCCGGAGTCGGCCCGACCATGAGGAGGCACACGACAGTGAGCGCGAGGGCAAGGGCAAGGTTGACGGGCCAGCGTTCGCGCAGTGCGTCCAGCAGTTCCGATTGCCGGTGCAGGAGCCAGCCGAGCCCGAACGCGGTACCGAAACCAGCCATTGCCGGAATCTTTGGCGCAAGGCCGATGTCGGGCGTGGGGAGCCCGAACCACAGGAGCCATCCGTCATTGAGATAGAGTACCGCGCAGAGTGGAGCTGCGAGCACGATCGGCGCTGCGTAGCTCGACACTCCCGTACGAACGATCGCATCCAGGCGCTTGCGAACCGCGCCGTTGCGATCGACCAGCGCGGTAAAGGCGGCCCGGACCGTCAACACGAGAACGTAGAAAATGCACAAGTAGTAGAGGAACCACAGGTGAGTCAACGGCAAGCCATCAGGCATAGGCACTGCGTCCGCGCTTTCGGACGCCACGCCGTCGAATGTGCGGCTCATTCCCCAGATCACGATGGCAATTGTCGCCGGCGCCAGTACGACCCAGCCGGCCGCCATCGGTACAAGAATGCGTTTCGCCCGGTCCTTCAGGAACGCGCGCGCGCCGCGGCGGTGAAACAGCATGTGCGCGAAAAAGCCGGCAATCAGAAAAAACAGGCTCATGCGAAAGATATGGATTACATAGAACGTGACGGCCAGCGTGACGCTTTGCGAGCTGTCCTGTGCCGGAATGAATATGAAAAACGACATCGTCGCGTGCAGTACGATCCCCAGCAGCAGCGCAAAGGCGCGTGTCGCGTCGAGAGCGTGGAAACGTTCCTGTGCCATATCAATACTCCTCAGACGAAGTCTTTCTTGCGGGACTGCACATAGAAGGCCAGGCCGAGCGACAGGACAATCACCGCGGCCTGTATACCGAGGGCCGTCAGGATCGCCGTGCTCCACACGGCAACCGGACCATCGACGTGTTCCCCGATGCCCGGGAGGCCCCGAACCGTGTTCATGAAAACGGGCACGGAAAAGTTGGTGACCAGGATTCCGGCAATGGCCCAGGCCTCCGATCCCGTGGTCAGAAGCAGCGCAATGAGAATGCAAAAGTTGGCGAGGAACAGGAACATCATCGCGATGGTGAACGGTATGTTTCCATCCGGTGGCGGATCGAACGCGAAGTTCACTGCAATGACGGTTACCAGCAGAAGGGTCCATGGAACCAGAAACGCAATCAGGGCGGCGAGGATTTTCGCCGTCGTGTATTGCATCGGCGAGACGGGCAGGCTGAGGACGAACAGCAGGGATTTCTCCTTACGCTCGACCAGAAAGCCGTACATCGCAATGAATACGCCCAACGCCACGATGGTGGTGAGGAACAGGATCAACCCGGTGATCTCGTGGATGCCGGTTACGAAGAGCGCGGCTATGCCGGTCACCGCGGCGCCCACAATCATCCAGCGATACAGGTAGAGGTCTTTGGCAATCAGGCGCCGGACTATCGACTGGCTCATTCGCCTCGCTCCTTGCGGTTGTGCACGACGTTGGCGACGAATACTTCCTCCAGGGTCATGCGATGGACGTCGCGAATGCTTGCGCCGGACTGTTCGTAGTAGGCATGCAGATCGCTCGAGTACGCGTTCGTCGTAACGACAGCAGTGCGTCCGTTCCGTGAGATGCTCGTTACGCCGGGCGCGGCGCGCAATTCGACATCCTGCGGGACGTCGAGGCTCAGCCTTCGCCAGCGGTCGATGAACACTTCCTTATCGTTCGAATCGACGACGCGGCCGCGATCGATGAACGTGATCTGGTCGGAGATCTGTTCCACGTCGACCGTGTTGTGCGACGAGAAAAGGATCGAGCGCCGATCGTCCTTGAGGACTTCCATGAACTCGGCGAGCGCTTCGTGGCGCGCGACCGGGTCGAGGCCGGACGTCGGCTCGTCGAGTACCAGCAGGCGGGGGCGCCGCGCGAGTACCAGCAGCAGGGAGGCCTTGACGTGCTCGCCGTGCGACAGGCTCTTGACCTGTTGCTCCGGGCGCAGATGGAAGCGCCGGAGCAGAGCTTTTGCATAAGCCGCATCCCAGCACGGATAGATCGACTTCAGAAAATTCATGTGCCAGGCGAGCGTTGCGCCGCCGAACAGGCGCATGTCGTCGGAGACGAAGCCGACGTCCTGTTTCGCGAGTACCTGATCTTTCGGCATGGCGTGGCCGAGAACGCGGACGTCGCCGGCGTCCTGCCGGACCAGCGCCATCAGAATGCGGATGGTGGTGGACTTGCCGGCGCCGTTCGGGCCTACGAGGCCCATGATCTGGCCTTGTTCGAGACGCAGCGACAGGTCATCCAGCTTGAAGTACCTGTACTGCTTACTGACGCCACTGAGTTCGATTGCGGGGATGGTCATGACTGTTTCTTCGTTGTCTTGCGTTGGGTTTCGCGGAGCCGCGCTTCGAGCTCGGCCGAATCGAGGCCGAGCAGGTCCCCGATTTCGACTGCCGCCACGAGATGCTGGTCGAGTTCCTGCTCCTTGAGGCTGGCGCCGAGGTCGACATCGTCGGCGACGAACGACCCTTTGCCCTGCCGCGTCACGATCACACCGGCGCGCTCCAGCTCGAGATAGGCGCGCTTCACGGTGATGACGCTGACCCGCAGGTCGACGGCAAGCGCCCGAATGGACGGGATTTCCTGGCCGGGCGGCCAGTCTCCGATCGCCACGCGATGCCGGATCTGCTCGATGATCTGGAGGTACATGGGGCGGCGGTCCGCTTGCGATATTGTAAGCATACTGTGCATAAGAGTATACACAGTATGCACAACGGCAAGGGCGGGTGCAAGTACCGCCGGATGCGCAAAGCCGGACAGTCAGTTCCGGGCAGGCCCCTCGCCCAGGACTTCCCTGATCTTCCGTCCCAGGACGTCGCGACGGTACGGCTTGGAAAGGAGGTGCACGCCGGGATCGAGCTTGCCCTGATGCACGATGGAGTTCTGCGTGTAGCCCGAAGTGAACAACACGCGTATATCGGGACGCAGGGCGCGAGCCTCGTCGGCCAACTGGCGACCGGTCATGCCGCCCGGAAGCACGACGTCCGTAAAGAGGAGATCGATCGGCTGGTCGCCCCCAAGCAACTCGATGGCCTGTGCCGCATCGGCGGCTTCGATGACGACGTAACCCATGCTCCGAAGGTTTCTGACCGCCAGTTTGAGAACCGCTTCTTCGTCCTCGACCGCCAGGATGGTTTCGTTGCCGCGGTGTTCCTGCGGCGGCACGGAGGGTTTCGCGGCCGCAGGCTGGACCTTCGCCGCGCGCGGCAGGTATAGCCTGACCGTCGTCCCGTGGCCTGTTTCGCTGTAGATCTTCAGGTGGCCTCCAGACTGCCTCGCAAAGCCATAGATCATGCTCAGCCCGAGCCCGGTGCCCTTGCCCATCTCCTTGGTCGTAAAGAACGGGTCGAACGCGCGCTCGACGACCTCCGGCGGCATGCCGCTTCCCGTATCGGTGACGGCCAGCATCACGTAGTCACCCTGCTCGACTCCGGCATTGCGTTCGGCGTATTCCGCGTCAAGCTTCACATTGGCGGCTTCTATGGTCAGCTTTCCGCCCTCGGGCATCGCGTCCCGAGAGTTGATCGCCAGATTGAGCAGCGCGCTCTCCACCTGAACCTTGTCGGCGAGTTCCGGCCACAAGTCGTCGGCCAGACGAAACTCGATTTCGATATCCTCTCCCAGAGTGCGGCGCAATAGGTCGCTCATCCCTCGGATCACTTCCCTGAGGTCGGTGCGCACGGGTTGCAGAGGCTGCTGCCGAGAGAACGCCAGCAGGCGATGGGTGAGTGACGCGCCCCTTTCTGCAGCCTCGAGGGCCTGTTGTGCGCACGACGCAAGGAAGGGGTCGGTCGATCGATGACCGCTCGCCAGCTCGAGATTGCCGATGATGACGGTGAGCAGGTTGTTGAAGTCGTGCGCGATGCCGCCGGTGAGTTGGCCGACGGCCTCCATCTTCTGCGCCTGATGAAGCTGTGCCTCTGCCCGCTTTTTCTCCGTGAGATCCCGCAGGAAGGCGCTGAAGATGTGCCCTTTGTTCGTTTCCAGCGCGAGTATGGTGATTTCAACGGGAAGCTCCCTGCCGTCCCGATGCAGTGCATTGACTTCGTGGCGGCGGTTGAGAAGCGGCCCTTCACCCGTTGCGAGGAATCTGCTCAACCCCTGAAGGTGCGCCTCCCTCTGGGAAGGCGGGATCAGAAACTCATGGAGAGGACGTCCCAGCACCTCGTTTCGCCTCCAGTCGAAGGTCTTTTCCGCCATCAGGTTCCACTCCGTCACACGCCCGGCGTGGTCCATCCGGATGTAGGCGTCGAGCGCGGCGTCCAGCACGCCACGCGATGCCGCCTCGCTTTCTTTCAGCGCTTCCTCGGCGCGTTTGCTGCGGGTGACGTCCCGCGCGACGACCAGGGCGCAGGCTCTTTGGCGGAACTCCAGGGTATAGCTGACAATCTCGACGTCGATCGTCCGGCCGTCCTTCGTAATGTGACGCCACCGTCCTGCCTCTTTCAGCCCGGGCGGCCGACCGCTTATGTACGATTTCAGCTTCGGAACGTCTTCCGGCGGACGCAGATCCGTGATCTGCATCCGGAGGAACTCTTCCCGCGGATAGCCGTAATGCTCGACTGACGCCTCGTTTACCTCCAGTATTTCCAGCGTCGCATGATCGAACACCCACATTGGATTGGGATTCTTGCTGAACAGATAACGAAAGCCCGTCTCAGCCTCGCGAAGCTGGTCCTCGATCTCCTCGCGCCCCCGAATATCGGCCTTCAGCTGCGCAGCAGCGGCTTCGGACTGTCCGCGGTTTCTGGCCAGAGACCACGTGATCGCCCAGAGCAGGATGCTGACGACAAAGCCGCCTCCGACGACGATCAGCGGCTCGCCAGCGGTCCGGACGAAATACCAGGCCGCCCATGTAGCGCCCAACGCAACAGCGAAGACCAGCCAGGCCGGGAGCGTGCCACGAAAATCGAACCGTGCCGTCTCCGATCGAGGCGCGGCGTTGTCACTCTCTGTCGCCATCAGCGGCACTCCGCGCGACGCACGCCCAAGCTGTAGTGCTCCGCGTCCCGCGAAACGATCCGGGACTCGCTACGAGCTGGCGCACAAAAGGCCGCCTTGATGTCGAAGGAAGCTCTTCCGAGGCCCTGCGACGACTGCCTCGCCCGATGATCTCAGGATATGACAGACGTGTGCAACAAGTGTCGGGATCTTCACGTTGTGCGTCGCGCCACGTTCAGCAACGCTTCAATCGCTTCACGAGTGGGCGACGGAAGACAGCGGCTTTCGGGAAGCTGCAAAAAGGAATACGCTCGCACCGGTCCGGAATGCCGCGGAATACTGAGACCCGTATACGGATTTCCCCGGCGCAGGAAGCTTTGGTAGCTCCGCAGTTTCATGGCATACGTTATGGTAATCAGCCGCTCGATGACGCCCGTCAAACGTGCTCCGCGCAAGGAGATCTTCGGATGGGCGATGTTCGATTTCGCCAATCAGGCGTACACGCTGCTGATCATCACCGTCGTGTTCGGCGATCTTTTTACGCGCGTGATCGTCGGCGACGGGGGCGACGACTTCCGTCTGGGCAACTTGCTTTGGAGCATAGCGCTTGCCGTCAGCTATCTGCTGGTCGTGATTACCGGCCCGCTCCTCGGCGCAATCATGGACTACACCGCCTCCAAGAAGCGGTTCCTTTTCGCCAGTTACGTGATGACCGTGATAGCGACGAGCATGCTCTACCTGGTTGCGCCGGGTTACGTCCTGCTCGGCATGTTGCTGCTTATCGTCTCGAACTACGCCTACTCCATTGGCGAGGCGTTCATCGCGAGCTTTCTGCCGAGCCTCGGTCCGCCGGAGGATCAGGGGAAGATCTCGGGTTTCGGCTGGGCGCTGGGATACGTCGGAGGATTGCTGGCGGCCGGTTTCACGCTCGTGTTTCTGGGCGAAGTGAGTGCGGAGAACTACGAGCGCATTCGCTGGGTCGGGCCCTTCGCGGCCGTGTTCTTTTTACTTGCCGCCATTCCCACATTCCTGTGGGTGCGGGAGCCCGGGGTTCCGCAACTGCTTGCGGCGGGTCAGAGCTATCTGGGAGTGGGCATCGAGAGATTGCGGGAGACCGTTCGCGACCTCTCGGCATTCCGGGATCTGTCCCTGTTGATGGTATCGGTGTTTTTTACGATGGCCGGTATCTACATCATCATCACCTTTTCCTTCATATACGGTGCCCAGGTCATCGGCTGGGAGAACCACGTCCGCAACATCATGTTCATCGTCGTGCAGATCAGCGCCGCAGTAGGGGCTCTGGCGTTCGGTGTCATTCAGGACAGGATCGGAGCGAAGCCTGCATACATCTGTTCCTTGCTGTTGTGGATCGTGGCCATTGCGTTCATCTTCGCCACGCCACAGCTTACCGTGTGGGCGAACAGCACCTTCGATATGTCGATGCAAGCGCAGTACGTTTTCCTGGTGGTCGGTTCGCTGGCAGGAGCGAGCCTGGGCTCCAGTCAGTCCGCCGGGCGTGCGCTCGTGGGGATTTTTTCACCGCAATCCAAGGCTGCCGAGTTTTTCGGTTTCTGGGGCATGTCTTCGAAAATGGCGGCGGTCGTCGGCATTCTCGGGCTCGGCGTATTGCAGGGGTTGTTCGGCCTGCACCTGTCGATCCTGTTCTGTCTGCTGCTGTTCGTGCTCGCCGTACTGGCCTGTCTGCCGCTCGATCAGGCGCGTGGGCGACGAACCGCGGAGGACTGGGAGGCCCACGAAGCGGCGCATGATGCGGTAAATCAGTAACTGCCGCGGATCGGCGCGCGGATCGGGAGGCGCGGATCGGGACACCCACTTTCGCCCCTGCCAACCTTCAACCGGCTACAATCCGCGCATGGCGAAATTCATGGGTGTCCTCATTCTGCTGCTCGCGGCCGCGGGCGGTGCGTGGTATGTGGCCGGTCGCGCCGATCCTCCCGGGATCAGCATCGGCGAGCCGGCACGGCTGGTCGGCCAGTCCGGGAATCTCGACGTGTCGGTGGTTGCGCCCGGCGGCGAGTTGACCCGGCTCGATGTAGTCCTGCAGCAGGGCGCAACGCGCATTCCGGTGTTCACGCTGCCGGGCGCCGAGCCTGCGAGACTGGTGCGGCAGGAAAAGGATCGCCTGCAGTTGACGCGGCCGATCGGCAAGCTCGACGTTCCGGAACTGGAGGCCGGGCCGCTGACGGTTCATGTTACCGCCGCGCGTCCGGTGCTGTTCGGGCTGCGGGAGATCAAGTCGACCGCGACGCACGAAGTCGAGGTACGTCTCATGCCGCCCCAGGTCGGAGTCGTCTCTCAGTTTCACTACATCAATCACGGCGGCTCGGAAATGGTCGTCTACCGTGTCCGGCCTGCGGATGTCGCCTCCGGCGTGCGCGTCGGCGACTTCGAGTACTCCGGATACCCCGCAACGGGCGCAGGCCTTCAGACCGCGGACCCGGAACTGAGAGTGGCGTTCTTTGCACTGCATTGGAACCAGGATGTCAAAACACCGATAAGCCTGTTTGCTCGCGATGAAGTCGGCAACGAGTCTCGCGCAAGTTTCGACTACCGCGTCTTTCCCAAGAACTTCCGCGACAGCCGCATCGAATTGAATGACCGGTTTCTGCAGAAAGTCGTACCCGAGATTCTTTACAATACGCCGGAACTGAAGGTCGAGAACCCCTCCGATCTCATTGGCTCGTACCTGCGCATCAACAACGATCTGCGACGGGAGAACAACGCGCGGATTGCTGCGATGGCGCACGGCAGCGCGCCGGAGATCCTCTGGAAAGGCGCGTTCGAGCAGCTCACCAATACCGCCGTCGAGGCGGGCTTCGCCGATCAGCGCAGCTACATCTATGATGGCGAGATCGTCGATCGTCAGGTGCACTTGGGCTTCGACCTGGCCTCGACCACCAACGCCGCGGTGCGCGCGGCGAACCGCGGCACGGTTGTGCACGCCGGCTGGCTCGGTATCTACGGCAACTGCGTCATACTGGATCACGGTATGGGCCTGCAGTCGTTGTATGCGCACCTCTCATCGATCGATGTCGGGGTCGGCGATACCGTCGAAAAGGATGCGCAGCTTGGGCTGAGTGGCCAGACCGGCCTCGCGGGTGGCGATCATCTGCACTTCACCATGCTGCTCGGCGGCCACGCGGTCACACCGATCGATTGGTGGAGCCCGCAGTGGATCCAGGACAGGGTTACACGCAAACTGCGTCAGGCTGGCGGCACCGAGTAATCCGCGGACCCGTCGGCCGTTACCACCGTGCCCGAGCTCCCCGATATCAAGATTTATGTGCATGCGCTGCGGCAGCGGATCGAAGGCCGGACGCTCAAAGGCATACGTATTGCGAATCCATTCGTTGTGCGCAGCGTCGCGCCTACGCCGGCCGACACCGCCGGTCTCAAGGTCATTGGCGTAAAGCATCAGGCCAAACGCATCGTCATTTCGCTGGAGCGGGAGTTTCACATCCTCATCCATCTGATGATCGCCGGACGGCTGCACTGGAAGGATCCGGGTGCGCCGCTCAAGGGTCGTAATCAACTTGCCGCACTGGATTTCGACAGCGGTACTCTGGTGCTCACGGAAGCGGGCACGAAGCGCCGTGTCGCGATACACCTCGTCAGGGGCG
>Ga0299913_10004572_pt1 | contig 11637 bp, 10 predicted proteins | sample RVTome_9_FD_201360 | JGI IMG/M metagenome (GOLD analysis project Ga0299913, IMG submission 201360) | Soil microbial communities from uranium-contaminated site in the Upper Colorado River Basin, Wyoming, United States - RVT155D38 (version 2) ... | reverse complement strand
TCCACACGCCACCGGTCGCAGTCCTCGTTCATGAGACCGATCAGGCCGAGGAGATCCGGCGGATCCGTGACGGCTGTGTGGGAGCGGCGGCCAACGTCGGCCTCTTCGTCATCTCCGCCCGCTCCGATCTCGCCGTTCGACGGCAGGCGGTGCGGGCGGGAGCCGATGGTTTCCTGGTCGAGCCTCTCGACACGCGCACCCTGGTCGATCGCCTCGACGGCATCATGCTGCCCCGGCAGGGACCCTATCGGGTCCTCGTCGTCGACTGTGATTACTCCCGTGGGCTCGGCGACCTGCTCACCCTGCAGCAGGCCGGCTTCGCGGCGGCCATGGCTGCCGGTCACGACGAGCTCTGGCCCGCGCTCGTCGAGCAGGCTCCCGAAGTCCTCCTCCTGCACCACGATCCTCCCCGTCTCGACAGCCTCGAGATCGCCGCCCTGGTTCGCCAGCAGGAGCCCTGGGCCGACCTTCCCATCCTCGTGCACCCCGAGATCGCGCTCGACTTCGAGGACCGCGTGGTCGCCGCACGCTTCGCCGTCGACGACCTCCCGGAGGAGGGCGCCGCGCCCGAGCGGCTGGCCGCGCTGGCCGCGGCCCACGCGCGGCGCGAACGGCGGCGGCGCCGTTTTCTCACCACCGACCCCCTGACCGGAGTCCTGGCCCACTCGGCCTTCATGCCGGCCCTCGTCCAGCAGGTCCAGCGCGCCCGAGCCGCGGCGGAGCCCCTCGCCTACGTGGTCGTCGACATCGACTCCCTGAGCTCGATCAACGAGACCTTCGGCCACCTGTCCGGGAACTCGGCGCTGCGCAGTCTCGGCCGGCTGCTGCGCCGCCGGCTCCGCGGCGCCGATTCCGTCGCGCGCATCGGCGGCGGCGAGTTCGGCGTGCTCATGCCCCAGACCACGGCCACCGAGGCGCGGCGGGTCATGGACCAGGTGCGAGCGATGTACGCCGGGCTTGCCCAGCATGCCCCGGTCGGGGAGTTCGCGGCCACCTGCAGCGCCGGCGTCAGCGAGCTGCTGGCGATCCCGGAATCGGCGCAGAGCCTGCACCAGCGGGCCCGGCAAGCCCTCTACCGGGCCCGCCGGCGCGGCCGCAACCGGGTCGAGATCGCCTGATCGGAGCCGGACCGCTCAACGCCGGCGCAGCGACGCCTCGGCGCGGTCGAGGGCGGCGCGCAGGGTCTCGGGCGAGGCGGAGCCGCGGTAGTAGAGCAGGAGGCTCGGCGGGCTGTCGAGAACCCGCAGGAGCCGACAGGGGTCGCGGTCGTGACTCTGGAAGCGCCGCACTCTCTCGAGGGTGCCCGGCGGGAGCGAGGACACGAACCGGCGGACCTCCGTTTCGGCCTGGCGGCCGAAGGCCTGCTCGTCCGCCGCAAGGACGGTGACACAGCGCAGCGACTCGGCGTCCAACAGCGCCGCGTCGCCGCCCGCGACGGCGTCGGTGAGCGCGCGCAGGACCTCCCGATCACCGTCCTCCCTTGCCGACCGCGGGCCGTCGGCGGGGATCCCCGAAAGCAGCTCGTCCTCGAGGGCGGCGGCCTCGAGGAGCAGACCCTCCAGCCCCTGCCAGATGCTGCGGGTGAGCGGCGGCCCGAGGGTGACCAGCTCGAGCCGGGGCGACGGCCAGCGCAGGAGCTCGAAGAACGCCTCCTTGCCGCGCTGATCGCCGGCGACAGCGTCCACCAGCTTGCCCGCCTCGAGGTCGAGACGCCCGTCGCCCGCGGGTCCCCGGACGTGCACACCGCACGAGCGGCCCTCGGCTGCCAGGAGCTGCAGGAAGCCGGTCAGGGAGAGCCCGGACAGGCGGCCGCTGGTCTCCACCTCGAGGCCTCCCGAGACTGCCTCGACCAGAGCCTGCGGCCGCACGGGACGCGGGAGATAGCGGAAGGCGCGGTCGCGGACGAGCGCCTTGCTCAGCCTCCCCCAGGCCGGATCCTCGACCACCACGACGGCGAGGCCCGGGTTCTCCCGCAGGGCGAACTCGATGAGCTCGAAGCCGTCCATCTCGGACATCACCAGGCGAGTGACCAGGACGTCGATCGGCTGGCCCGCGAGGATGCGGGAGGCCTGCTCGGCACCGAGGGCGCTCACCAGCTCCAGTCGCGGACGGTAGACACCCAGGCAGTCCACGAGGCTCTGCAAGGCGAACGCGTCGTCGTCGACCAGCAGGATCGTCTTCACGGCGGCCCCTGGATTCTACGCTCGCCGGGCCACCCCACCGCTATACTCCCGCTCGCCCCCCATGACCGCACCCGGAGCGTCCTTCCGCGACCCCGTGCACGGCCTCGTGCGTGCCGACCGCCTCGAGACGGCCCTGATCGACAGCCGGCCCCTGCAGCGGCTCCGTCGCATCCGGCAGCTGGGGACCACCTACCTGGTCTTTCCCGCCGCCGAGCAGAGCCGCTTCAGCCACGCCCTGGGAGCGATGCACCTGGCGGGCCGCGTCTACGATGCCCTGGCGTTGCGCTCCGACGGGCTGCTCGATCCTGACCCCCGCAGCCGGGAGCGCCGGCTGGTGCGTGCCGCCGCTCTCTTCCACGACGTCGGCCATCCGCCCTTCAGCCACGTCGCCGAGGAGCTGTTCGAGGACGGTATCGGCCACGAGGAGATGTCGCGGCGTCTGCTCGGGGTCGAGGAAGTCGGACGGGCGTTCTCGGACCTCGGCGAGGGAGTGACGATCGGCGACGTCGAAGCGCTGCTGGCGGGGCGTTCGGACTCGCTGGGCCGGCTGCTCTCGCAGATCGTCGCCGGCGAGCTCGACGTCGACAAGATGGACTACCTTCTGCGCGACAGCCTCTTCTGCGGCGTGCGCTACGGCAGCTACGACCTCGAGCGCCTCCTCGACACCATGCTGCCCATCCAGGACCCCGAGACTGGCGCCTGGGGCCTCGGCGTCGAGGAGGGCGGAGTGCACGCCCTCGAGGCCCTGGTCATGGCCCGGTACTACATGTTCACGCAGGTCTACTTCAACGTCGTCGGCAAGGCCTTCGAGCTGCACCTGACGCGCTGGCTGGCGGACGAGGGAGTGCGCTGGCCGGGCGACCCCGAGAGCTTCCTCGCCCACGACGACATCACGGTCGCCACCCGCATGCGCGCCTCCGAGAACCCGCATGCCCGTGCCGTCATGGAGCGGCGGCACTGGGAGCTCGCCCACGAGACCGGCGAGCACCTCAGCGCCGCGGAGAAGGTCCGCTTCGAGGCAGTCCTGCCCGCGCTCGCAGAGCGCTTCGGCCACGAACGCCTGATGGTCTCCTACTCCGCCAAGGACCCGCACCGCATGGGCTCGGCCCGCGTCTTCGTCGAGCGCTTCGACGGCACCCCGGTGCCGATGGAGCGCGCCAGTCACTTCATCGCCCACTTGGCACGCATCGAGCGCTACCGCGTCTACGCCCCGCGGGCGCTCGCGGCCGAGGTGGCCGTGGCCGTTCGCCGGCAGCTCGCCGAGAGCTGAGACCCGGCCGGGAGATCGATTCACGAGCTCTCTCAGGCCGCGAGGGCCGAGGCCAGCCGATGCAGGGCCTCCTCCCACCGCTTCCGGTAGCGCTCCCAGATGGTGAGGCCGTCGGAGAGCGGCAGGTGCTCGAAGCCCTGCTGGAGGACCGAGATCTCGCAGCCGGTCGCGCGGCGAGAGAGGTCGAGAACGAGGCGCGTGGCGACGGGCCACCGATCGACCGGGCGGCGGAAGGCGAGCACCCAGCGCTCCGGCGGGTGCCACTCGACCGTCGTCGCCTCTTCTTCCCAGGGGCCGGACGCCTCGGCCAGCCGTAGACCGCCCTCCGTTCCGGGGGCCACCTCGGCGCGTGGCGCCGCCCAGCGCGCCAGCAGCTGCGGCTCGGTGAGCCAGCGCCAGGCCTCCATCGGCCCGACCGGCAGCTCCTGGCGGCGCCGCAGCTGGACGCCCGGGATGTCGCCCTGACGAATGGCCTCAGGCATCGCGGCGCTCCCCGAACGTGCGCACCTCGACCTCGACCCTCGAGCCCCTCAGCTCGAAGGGCTTGCGGGTCGTCCGCTCGCCGCGTGCGAGCATGGTCTCGGCGTGAAGCGAGACCCGCTGATTGAGCCGCGGCGCTCCCAGATCACCGAGGGCTTGGCCGCCAGCCCAGACGAGCAGCCGCCGACCCGCCCACGGCCCGTCCACGACGCGGGCCAGGGCGACGCGCTCGCCCGCCGCTCGGGCCCGTTCCAGCTCCTGGTCGATCGCCTGGTCGGCCACGCCGTCAACCCAGGAGGTCGGCCAGGGCCTCCGCTGCCGTCGGATGCCGGAAGACGTAGCCGGCCTCGACCAGGCGAGGGGGAAGGACGCGCTGACTGCCCAGCAGCAGGCCGGCCATCTCCCCGTAGAGGAGCTTCAGGGCCGGCCCCGGAACCGGCACGAGGCTGGGCCGGCGCAGCGCGCCGCCGAGCGCCCGGCTGAAGTCGCGATTGCGCAGCGGCTCGGGAGCGGTGAGGTTGAAGGGGCCCGAGGCCGAAGGCTCCTCGAGCAGGAAGCGGATCGCGCCGATCTCGTCCGCCTCGTGGATCCAGGGCACCCACTGCGAGCCGCCACCCACCGGGCCACCGGCGAAGAGCTTGAAGGGCAGGGCCATCTTGGGCAGGGCGCCGCCGTCGGTCGACAGGACGAGGCTCGTGCGCAGCAGCACCCGGCGGACCCCCAGATCCTCGACCCCCGCACCGGCCTCCTCCCAGGCGACGCAGACGTCGGCGAGGAACCCCTCCCCCGGTCCGCTCTCCTCGGTCAGCTCCTCGTCACCGCGAGCGCCGTAGAAGCCGATGGCCGAGCCTTGGAGGAGGACTCCCGGCCGGCTCGCACAGGCGGCCATCGCCTCCGCCACCGCCGAGGTCGAGCGCACCCGGCTGTCGCGAATCCGCCGCTTGCGCTCCTCCGTCCAACGCCCGTCGGCGATTCCCTCGCCGGTCAGGTGGACGACCGCGTCGACGCCGTCGATCAGCGCCGCGAGCCGGCTCGCCGAGGTCGTGTCCCACTCCGCCACCTCGACCCCCGCGGGCAGCTCCCCGACCGACGCCGGGCTGCGGCTCGTCACTCCGACCTCGTGCCCCGCCCCCACCAGCTCCGCCGCCAGAGCCCGTCCGATCAGCCCGCTCCCGCCCGTGATCACGACGCGCATACGCCAACTTTCTAACAGAAACCCACAGCCGGTGCCCGAGGGACCGAGGGGGCAGGTGCCCAGGTGGCTGAGTACCCGCTCCCTGGGGACCTGCCCCCTCGGTCCCGTGCACACCGGCGTCAGACCGCCTCCAGCTCCTCCTCCAGTTGCTGTCGCCGATGCAGATCGGCGTAGAGCCCGTCCCGCTCGAGCAGGGTCTCGTGGCTGCCCCGCTCGGTGATCCGCCCGCCCTCGAGCACGACGATCTGGTCGGCCGTGCGCACCGTCGAGATGCGGTGCGAGACCAGGAAGACCGTGCGCCCCTCGAAGACCGCGCGCAGGTTGCCGAGGATCGCCTCCTCGGTGTGGGTGTCCACCGCCGAGAGGCAGTCGTCGAGCAGCAGCACCCGCGGCTCGCGCAGGACCGCACGGGCGAGGGCGACCCGCTGCTTCTGCCCGCCCGAGAGGGTGATCCCCCGCTCCCCCACCAGTGTGTCGAGACCGCTGGGAAAATCGGCGAGGTCGCCGTCGAGGCCGGCCACCTCCACCGCCCGCCGGATCTCCTCCGCGGAGGCGTCGGGGCGCCCCAGACAGACGTTCTCGCGGACGGTGCTCGAGAAGAGGAAGGTCTCCTGCGGCACGACGGCAAGTGCCCCGCGCAGCTCGGCGAGCGGCAGCCGGCGCACGTCGTGACCGTCCAGAAACACCGTCCCCGCGGGCGGGTTTGCCAACCGCGCCATCACCGACAGCAGCGTGCTCTTGCCGCTCCCCGTCCGCCCGACGACGGCCAGCGTCGATCCCGCCGGCACCTCGAGGTCGATGTCCCGCAGAACGGGGGCCGCCGTCCCGGGATAGCCGAAGGTCAGCCCACGCATCGACACCGAGCCCACCAGCTCCGCGCCCTCCACCAGGGGCGGCTCGTCCCGGACCTCGGGCCGGGTCTCCAGCACCTCCAGCAGGCGGCCCATCGAGGCGCTGCCTCGCTGCGCGAGGTTGATCACCCACCCGATGGCGATCATCGGCCAGACCAGCTCCATCAAGAAGAAGTTGAAGGTCACGAACTGGCCGATCGTGATGGTCTCGCTCCAGACCAGTCGTCCGCCGTACCAGAGCACCCCGACGAAGCCGACGCCGACCAGGGCCTGCAGGAGGGGGTGGAAGGCGGCGTTCCAGCGGATCAGCCGCCGGTTGCGCTCCACGTACTCGTCGTTGACCGCGGCGAACGAGCGCTCCTCTGTCTCCTCGCGCGCGTACGCACGCACGACGCGGACGCCGGCGAGGTTCTCCTGCACGCGGGTCGACAGCGTCGAGAACTGCTCCTGCACCCGCTCGAAGAGCACGTGAATGCGCTGACCGAAGAACTTCGTCGCCACCGCCACCAGGGGCATCGTGGCGAGCGCCACGAGGGTCAGTCGCGCGTGGATCCCGAGCATGAAGGCGAGCGAGCCGCTGGCGGTGAAGAGAGTGCTGGCCGTGTACATGATCGCCGGTCCGCAGAGCATGCGGACGGCTTGCAGATCGTTGGTACCCCGCGCCATCAGGTCACCGGTGTAGCTCGTCTGGTAGAAGGCCTGCGGCAGCGTCTGGAGATGCTGGAAGTAGTCGTCCCGCAGGTCGCGCTCGATGTCGCGCGACAGGGTCACCAGGAGGGTGCGTTGACCGAAGCTGAAGACCCCCATCAGCGCAGTCACCAGGAGGAGGGCCCCGGCGTAGGCCAGCAGGGTCTCGGAGGTGACGCTGCGGCGGAAGGCGTCGACCGCACCGCCGACCAGGATCGGCGCCGCCAGGCCGATCACCGCCGAGAGCAGGTTGCACGCCAGACCGGCGACGAGCCGACCACGATAGCGGCGGAAGTAGGGCGCCAGGGCCCGCAGGGTCCTCACGCGCGGATGGCCTCTCCTCCCACCTCGCCGGTCGCCGGCCCCGCGGCCACCAGCACACCGCCTCTTCCCGCGGGGTGGAGGGGCAGCTCCGCCGCTCCGTCGCGCCGGGCCACCAGGCGGACGATCGCCCGGCCCTCGCGCACGTACTTGGCCTCGTAGTTGGTCCGCGGCCCCTCCGGCCATCCTCCCGCCAGGCGCTCGACGACGATTCCCGGCTGCGCGCGCAGGATCGCCTCGGCCTCTTCGCCGTACTCCACGAAGTCGGTGGCGAAGCAGAGCGTGCCGTCGGGCGCCAACAGCCGCAGCACCAGGTCGACGGACTCGGGATCGACCAGCCGGCGCTTGTGGTGGCGGCTCTTCGGCCAGGGGTCCGGGAAGTAGATGTGGACCACCGCGGCAAGGCCGGGCTCGACCGCCACCGCCAGCAGGTAGAGGGCCTCGCCGCGGATCAGCAGCAGGTTGCCCAGGTCCCGCCGCGCCGCCCGGTCGCGCACCATCCGGTAGTAGCGCGAGACCATCTCGATGCCCAGGAAACGGCGTGCGCGGAGGGCCTCGGCGCGGCGCAACAGCTCGCGGCCCTTGCCGAATCCGATCTCGACCTCCCACGGGCCTTCGCCCGGCACCAGCGTCGCCAGCGGGAGGGGCGCCGGGAGGTCGGAGACTCGCCGCTCCTCGCCGCGGGCCCAGAGGATCATCGGCAGCATCTCGGCGCCCTGCCCGTCGTCTCCCTCACAGCAGATCGTCCCGCCCACGCTCGCGCAGCGCCTCGACGATCCGCCGCACCTCCTGCGAGCGCGAGCGGGGGGCGACCAGGACCGCATCGCCGGTGCGCACCACCACGAGGTCCTGCAGGCCGAGCGCGGCGATCTGTCCCTGCTCGGCCCAGAACAGACAGCCGGCCGAGTCGAGGGCGAGCACGTCGCCTCGGCTCGCGTTGCCCGCGTCGTCGGAGGGCAGCGCCGCGGCCAGGGCGTCCCAGGACCCGAGGTCGCTCCAACCGCAGTCGAGCGGCACCGTGGCGAGATCCTCGAGCTTCTCCATCACGGCATGGTCGATGGACTGCGAAGGCAGGGCCGAGTACAGGACGTCCCCCTCCTCGGGATCCTCGGCGATCCGGCGCAGGCCGTCACCGATCGCGGGCGCCAGCCGTTCGAGCTCCGCCAGCAGCCGCGAGCCGCGAAAGACGAAGATCCCGGCGTTCCAGAGATGGTCCCCGCCGGCGACCAGGCGCTCCGCCGTCTCGAAGTCGGGCTTCTCGATGAAGCGGACGACCCGGCGCAGGCCGCTCGACGCCTCGAGGACCTCGCCGAAGGCCAGATAGCCGTAGCCGGTCTCGGGGTGGGCCGGCCGCACACCGAGGGTGACGATCCGCCCGCCCTCGCGCGCCGCTCGCTCGGCCACGCCGAGGGCCTCGAGGAAGCGCGCGCCGTCGCCGATCCGGTGATCCGCCGGAAGCACCGCCACGACGTCGTCGCGCAGCTCCGGCGGCATCATGGTCAGGCACCAGCCGATGGCCGGAGCCGTGTTGCGGCTCGCCGGCTCGGCCAGGATCCTCTCCCTCGGCACCTCGGGGAGGTCCCGGGCCACGATGTCGGCGAGCTCCCGGGTCGTCGAGATCCAGACTCCGCCCCATTCGACGGCCGGACGCACGCGCTCCACGGTCTGCCGCAACAGGCTGCCCCCGTCCCCCAAGGCGAGTAGCTGCTTGGGGCGTTGGCGACGGCTCAAGGGCCAGAAGCGGGTCCCGCTTCCGCCCGCCAGGATGAGAGCTTGCAACGAGGAGTCCCTTCGAGTCCGACCGACGGGGCGCAGCGTATCAGGGGGCGGCGGCGCCCGGGCCAGGGATCGGGAGGGCCGCACGGGCCCTCGTCAGCGCAGCCGTCAGCCGCCGCGCGCCCGGCCACGCCGGGGCGGGGGACCGGACGCCCGGGCGAGGGAGCTCGAGACCGCGGCCAGCGACGCCTCGGCGCTGACCGGTCCCCAGAGACCGCGCAGGTCCGCCAGCGCCCGGTCCTCCAGGCCGCGGTAGAAGGAGGCGTGGTCGCACGGACCGGAGCGCAGCATGCCCAGGCCGCCGGCGATGGCCTCCGCGGCGTAGTCCCGCTCGCCGGCCAGGAACACGTGGAGCACCCGATGCCCCTCGCCGTCACGCATGGCCGGCGCCTGCTCGCCGAGGCACACCGCCTGGCCGGGCCGCAGCTCGAGCTCGATGGCCGAGAGCGCGGCGCGCCCGAAGAAGCCGAGCTGCGGGAGCTCGTGGCCGACCTCCGGCGCGTCGAGGCAAGCCACGTGGACGAGCTCGGCGCCCTCCTCGTGCGTCACCTCGAGAGTCTCCGAGCCGCGCAGGGCCACCAGACGAGCCGGAGCGCAGCCCGCCGCCGAGGGCGCTCCCGTTCCGGCCTCCGGCGTCAGCGGCGGGCGCGCCGGCGGCCGCGCCCGTCCGCTCGCCTGCCAGGAGATCACCGCGCTCGCCGGCAGGTCGACGGCCTCCGCCGGCACCGACAGCAGCATTCCGCCGGGCGCGTGGAAGAGGACGTCGCCGTCCTTCTCCCACCAGCCGCCGTCGGTCTCCTGAACGCCGCCCTGCAGGTAGACGAGCCAGTCGGCGGTCGCCGGAGCGACCCCCAGGGTTGCGGCGGCGCAAAGGATCAAGGCTGGCCGGCGGATCGTCCTCGGAGACATCGGGCTCCACTCCTTCGATCGGGCCGAGCGAGGGCGGGGCCAGTCTAGGAGGCAGACGGCAGGGCGTCAAATCGCGAGTCGGCCCGTCCCGGCGGCCCGCCCTACTCCGCGGCGGCGCGCAGGTCGTGGACGTAGAGGCGATCCTGCTCGCGCAGGTAGAGCAGGCCGTCGGAGATCACCGGGTGGGTCCAGCTCGGGCGCTCGACGTCGGGGATCATGAACGTGCCGTGCTCGCGGTAGGCCTCCGGGGTCGCCTCCACCAGGATCATCCGGCCGTCCTGGTAGCGGAAGTAGAGACGGCCGTCGGCGTAGGCCACGGCGGCCGAGCCCTGCCCTTCGTTGCGCTCCGGTCCCCAGGCCACCGCGCCGTCCTCGAGCCGCACGGCGATCGGGAACCCGCGGTTGTGGCCGGTGCCGGTGTAGACGTGGCCGTCGTGGAGGATCATCCCGCCGTGGTGGTTCTGCACCACGTCGGCGGTCAGGAAGTAGACCTCGTCGGCGTCGACGAAGGGGCCGGACGCGGGGTCCTCCCCCTCCTCGGGCTCCTCGGCCTCGCCGGGCACCAGGCGGATCAGCGCCGAGCCCGTTCCGTACCCGCTCGAGACGAACAGCCGGTCCCCGTCGACCAGCGGTGTCGGGATGTTGGCGATGTCGTTGGCGACCCGGTTGTAGCCCCAGAGGAAGCGTCCGCCGGCGGCCTCGACGCCGATGATCCCGCGGCCGATGAACTGCACGTACTGCTTGACCCCGGCGCCGTGGGAGACGACCGCCGACGCGTAGGCGGCGCCATAGGCGCCCTGGGAGCCGAGGCGCGGGATCGCGGTGCGCCAGAGCTCCTCTCCGGTCTCCTTGTCCAGGGCCACCAGCGCCCCGTCGGTCATCCCCGGCGTGACGATGACCTTGTCGCCGTCGACCAGCGGCGACTCGGCGTAGTTCCAGTCGGTGTTGCCCATCGCCTGCATCAGCTCGCTGCCGAAATCGTCCGGCAGGCTGCGCCTCCAGACCACCTGGCCCGAGGCCGTCTCGAGGGCGACGACCTCGCCGTTGGCCCCGACCACGTAGAGACGATCACCATCCACGGTCGGGGCCGACAGCGGGCCGAAGTATTCCTCCTCGGCCGGATCGCCGATCCGCGTCGCCCAGAGCCGCTCCCCTCTCGGCGCCAGGGCGAGGACGAGCTGGCCGTCGCCGGGATCTCCCATCGTGTAGACACGGCCCCCGACGACCGCCACGCTCGAGTAGCCGACGCCCAGACCCTCGGCCTGCCAGGCCAGGGGCGGCCCCCCCTCGGGCCACGTCTGGAGCAGACCCCTCTCCGCCGACCGCCCGTCCCGGTTCGGGCCTCGCCACTGCGGCCAGTCGTCGCCCGAAACGGAGCTCCCACCGGCCAGGGCCAGGATCGCCACCCATCCGAGTCGTCGCATCGGCCCTCCCGTTCGCCGGTCGATCCCTCCTCTACGAAGGAGGCCGGCCAGGGTTCTCCCGGCGCCGTCGCAGGAGGCGCCTCACCAGCAGGTCGTGAGGTCCTGGAGATAGGGCGTCGGCCGGCACTCGGCGGGTGCGGCGCAGTCGAGGTCCGTCTCGCAGGTGCACACCCCGGCTGCGGCGTCGCAGACCGGACCCGCAGGGTTCGCGGCGCACTCGGTCGACGAGGCGCAACCGCACCGGCCGCTCGCTCCGCAGGTCGGTCCGAGCGCCGTCGGGTTGTTCAGGCAGTCGCCATCCTCGGTGCACTCGATGCAGCCGTCGTTCTCGCAGAGGGCGAAGAAGCGCAGCTGGGTCGGGCACTGCGCGTCCGTCTCGCAGCCGCCGACGAGCTGGTCCCAGGAGATGCAGTCACCGGTCTCGAATCCGGCGCCGAAGATGGTGTTGCCCTCCCCGTCGGTCGCCCGAGCCGCGGCCGCGCCGCCCGAGAAGCCGAGGCCGAGCGCCAGGGCACCGACCAGGAGCCGCCGACTCGCTCTC
>Ga0299913_10004571_pt1 | contig 11637 bp, 11 predicted proteins | sample RVTome_9_FD_201360 | JGI IMG/M metagenome (GOLD analysis project Ga0299913, IMG submission 201360) | Soil microbial communities from uranium-contaminated site in the Upper Colorado River Basin, Wyoming, United States - RVT155D38 (version 2) ... | reverse complement strand
TGGCGTTGTCCGGTCGCAGGCGCTCGAGGTCGGCGAAGACCTCCGGGGCGGGCAGGACGTAGAGGCCGGCGTTGACCCGGGTGTTGGCGAGCTGGTCGGGCGAGGCGTCCGCGGCCTCGACGATGCGTGCCAGCCGCTCGCCCCGCGCAGTCGCCTCCACCCGTCCGAGCGACCCGGGATCGGCGAGATCGGCCACCGCCATCGAGCCCCAGGCGCCGTCGGCGCGCTCGACGAGGGCGGCGAGCGTGACGGGCCGCACCAGCGGGACGTCGCCGGAGAGCACCACGAGCCGCGCCGCGCCCTCGATCAGATCGCGGACCTGGGCCAGGGCGTGCCCGGTGCCCCTCTGCTCCGACTGCACCACCCACTCGACCGGCTCGAGGGCGAAGGCGGCTCGAACCTCGTCGGCGCCGTGACCTACGACGACCACCACCCGCCGGCAGCCGGCCTCTCGCGCCGCGGCGACGACCCAATCGAGCATCGGCCGCCCGGCCACCTCGTGCAGCACCTTCGGCCGCGCCGAGCGCATCCTGGTGCCTTTGCCCGCGGCCAGCACGACTGCGACGACCGGGCCAGGATCGGTGCTCACGGCAGGGCCCTCCGGTCGGATTCCCCGGGTGATCGGGGCACGCGAGGCACGACCGAAGCCGTCGCCCCCCTCACGTCGCCCTCCCGGAGGCGAGGCCGAGGACGGCCTCGGCCAGTCGGGCCGGATCGTGGCGGATCAGCTCGCCGGGAGCCAGCAGATCTCGCCGCTCGACGCGCACCCACCCCATCCTCTCCTCGTCCGCCTCACTCCAGACCGGCTCGGAGCGGAGCTCCTCGTAGGCCACCAGGCGCTCGGCGGGAAGGGGCCGGTCGTGGACGAGCACCACATCCACCAGACCCGGCTCGGCGTGACGCTCGATCGCCCGCAGGTGGTCGTTCGCGCCGAGGCCGTCGCTCTCTCCGGGCTGGGTCATGAGGTTGAGAGGCAGCACCACCAGCGCGCCGGTCTCGCAGACGGCGCGGCGAATGCCCGGGATCAGCAGGTTCGCGAGGATCGAGGTGTAGAGGGACCCCGGTCCGAGCAGCACCACGTCCGCGGCCAGGATGGCGTCGACGGCCGGTCGGAACGCCGCCGGCTCGCTCGGCTCGAGACCGAGGGAGGCGATCGGCTCGGCCGAGCGCCCGACCGCCGACTCGCCGTCGTAGCGCCGTCCCGAAAGACCCCGCGCCTCGAGGCGCACGTCGGCCAGCGTGGCGGGCAGGATCCGGCCCTTCACCGACAGGATGGTCTCGGCCGTGAGCACGGCCTTGTAGAAGTCTCCCGTGATCCCGGTCAGGGCGGTCAACAGGAGGTTGCCGAAGGAGTGCCCGGAGAGCCCCTCGCCGTTGGCGAACCTGTACTGGAAGAGGCGGGCCAGCAGGTCCTCGTCGTCGGCCAGGGCGACCAGGCAGTTGCGGATGTCCCCCGGCGGCAGGACGCCGAAGTCCCGGCGCAGCCGGCCCGAGGAGCCCCCGTCGTCGGTGACCGTCACCACCGCCTGCAGGCTGCCGATCTCGCGGCCGACGTGCGCCTTGAGCCCGCGCAGGGCGACCGCGAGGCCGCTGCCGCCGCCGATCGCGACGACCTCCAGGCTAGCGCCCACCACCCCTCCCACGGAGCTCCGGGCGCCGGCGGACGAGGTCAGAACAGCTCGGCGTGCTCGGGGAGCGCACGCATCCGTTCGAAGTCGGAGTCGAGCTGGGCATGGACGCGGGTCGCGGGGTCGAGCTCGAAGGCGAGCTCCAGGAACCGGGCCGCCTCATCGTACTCCTCCTGCTCGGCGAACAAGGCGGCAGCCAGGTAGGCGAAGCGGGGGTCCTTGCTGCGCCGGCCGCCCGCCGCGCAGATGGCGTGGGCCTCGTCCGGGTTGCCCCGGTTGCGCTCGACCACCGCCATCAGGTACGGGTCGGTCTCCTCCACCTTCCGCTTCCTGGCCATCTGGTCCCGGCAGACCTCGAGGTAGCGGCGAGCGGTGGCCACGAGCTCGGTCTGCTGTGCCGTCCCGGCCACCGACTCGAAGATCGTCGCCGCCTGCCTCCACTTGCCCTCGTGCAGCGCCTTGAGCCCCTTCTGCAGCTCGTCGACCGAGGGACTCTGCTCAAGGGCGGTGGGGACCACGCTGTCCAGGGCGGTGAGCCCGAGCTCGGCGAGCTTGGCCTGAACGGCCGAGGCATCGGTGCCGAAGCGCTCCGCCAGCTCGGAGACCCGCTTCTTCTTCGCGTAGCGCCTCAGGTAGGTGACGTCGGTCTTCTTCCAGCGTTTGGGCATCGCTCGACGCTCCCTACTTCTTGCGCAGCTCCATGAGGATCTGCTTGGCCACCGCCTTCAGCGTCTCGAACACCCCGCGCCCGTCGGTCGCCACGGCCTCGAAGGTGGGCTCTCGCTTGTAGTTGAGCATCCGGTACATCTCGACCGGGGAGACCGAGGTGGGGAGATCTCGCTTGTTGAACTGCAGGGCATAGGGCAGCGAGTCGAGGGAGAAGCCGTACTCGCGGAGGTTTCGCTCCAGGTTGCGGATCGACTCGACGTTGGCCTCCATCCGCTCCCTCTGGCTGTCGGCGACGAAGATCACGCCGTCGACGCCCTTCAGGATCAGCTTGCGGCTGGCGTCGTAGAAGACCTGCCCGGGGACGGTGTAGAGGTGGAAGCGGGTGGTGAATCCCCGGATGGTCCCCAGATCGAGGGGCAGGAAGTCGAAGAAGAGCGTGCGGTCGGCCTCGGTGGCCAGGGAGATCATCTTCCCCTTCCGCTCAGGCGCCGTCTTCGTGTAGATGTGCTGCAGGTTGGTCGTCTTGCCCCCGAGACCGGGGCCGTAATAGACGATCTTGCAGTTGATCTCCTTGGCGGCGTAGTTGATGAACGTCATGGGCGTTCCGGCCCGACGACCGCTTGGAGCCCGCCCTCACGTCGCCGGGGGCGGCGGTCGCCTCAGTCGCTGAACAGGCTGTCGATGTCCTCGTCGGTGATCTCCCAGAAGGGGCTCGGCTCCGCCTCTCGATCCACGGCCACCTCCCGGCGCCGGTTCATGTCCTGGAAGATCTCGGCCAGCTCCTCGCTGGCGCGGCGAACGCGCAGACGGACGAGGCCGAGCGACGAGCGCTCGTTGAAGATGACCAGGAGAATGGCCCGATCGGCCACCAGCGAGATGTGGATGTGGTCCCGCTCTCCCTCGTGGAAGAGGACGGAGAACTCCCTCTCGCCGATGAGCTTGGCCAGCCCGTCGGTCGCCGCCACGTTGCCCGCCGTCAGCGAGGCCAGGGAGGTCGAGTCGAAGTGCTCCACCTCGCCGGCGGCGGCGATTTGCTGCCCCGCCTTGTCGATCAGGAAGACGGCCTCGGCGTTGGCCGCGTAGCGCAGTCGGCGCAACGCCTCCGTGAGTCGCTCGAACTCCTCTTCCCGGACTTCCATCGTGGCGCTCGGCATACAGCGTCTTCGCCCGCTTTGCGGAGAGCGGTCGAGGTTACCACAACCGCGGCCACTTCTCACTGATCGGCCCCGCAAGGGGCCGGCGTCAACGGCCGCCGGCGAAGCCGGTCACCACGTAGGTCCCGGACCGGGCGTCCTTCTTCAGCTTGATGATGTTCTGACGCTCGGCGTCCTCGAGCAGCTCCGAGAAGCTGCCGTAGCCATGGTAGCCCTCGTTGAAGCTCGGACGCTTGCGCTGCATCGTCTGCTTGATCATCGAGCCCCACAGCACGTCCTTGTTCTCGCGCATCAGGGCCTTGATCGAGTCCACCATCAGGTTGAAGGCCTCGCTCTTCTTCTTCGACATGCCGTCCTTCTTGGCGATGCCGTCGATCTTCGGCGCCTTCTGCTGCTCCCGCCAGATGTCCTCGTAGAAAAGGAACTCGTCGCAGTTGTCGATCAGCAGATTCGAGGAGGAGTTCTTCACCCCCACGCCGATCACCTGCTTGTTGCTCTCGCGCAGCTTGGAGACCAGCGGTGAGAAGTCGCTGTCGCCGGAGAGGATCGCGAAGGTATCGACGTGCTCCTTGTTGTAGCAGAGCTCGAGCGCGTCGACGGCCATCTTGATGTCGGCGCTGTTCTTGCCCGAGTAGTACTTCTGGGGGATGTCGATCATCTCGATCGCCGCCTCGTGGAAGGGTCGCTTGAACTCGCTGTAGCGCTCCCAGTCGGCATAGGCCTTCTTGACGATGATCTTCCCCTTCTCGATCAACCGCTCCATGATCAGGTTGATGTCGAGCTTCTTGATCTCGGAATCCCTGACTCCGAGAGCGATGTTCTCCAGATCGCAGAACAGCGCGATCCGGCGTTCGTCATTACCATTCACTCTGTAGGTCCTTTCGATGACCGGGACGACCCGCAGGTCGACGGTGCCGGTCTCGCTCGATTCCTCGTCCGGCGCAGGCTCGGCGCTCGCGACTGGCTTCTTCTTTCGCGACCGCGGCCGGGGCGGCTCGTCCTGGCTCGTCTCGCGGACCGCCGTCGAGGCCCGTCGGCGACGCCGCCGTGCCGGCTTGGCGGCCGGGGCGGTTTCGCCGTCCGGAGGCTCGGCGGAAGGGTCCGCGGAGTGGGAGGGCTCGGCTGGTGTTTCGTTCTTGACGACTTCGATGACTTCTGCTGCTGGTACGACCTGGACGGCATCTTCGCTCGCCGTCTCACGGATCGGTGGCTTCAACCACCACGGACTCGCCATAGTCTCGGCTGGACCTCTCGAACACCGGTCAGGACACGCTGGCTTGGAGCGTGCACGCGTCGCGGTTCGGTCTGCCGGACGCTGCGGCGGGCGGGAATGCCCTCGCGGGAGCGTAGTGTATCATCCCCGGCGGCATTCGAGCCCAGTGCCCGCCGGCGAGCCCGACTCCGGGAGCGGCCTGGCGGCAACGCCCCAAGAGCCCGCCTCGAGAGGAGGTCCCCGTGGGTGAGCAGAAGCCCGAGGTCCACACCCCCTACATCGCCGCCTCGGCGAGCCTGCGCGAGATCACGGTCAAGGCCGTCCTGCTCGGGGCGATCCTCTCCGCCCTGCTGGCGGCGGCCAACGCCTACCTCGGCCTCTTCGCCGGGCTGACCGTCTCCGCCTCGATCCCGGCGGCCGTGATCTCGATGGCGGTGCTCAAGGCCTTCAAGGACTCGAACATCCTCGAGAACAACATCGTGCAGACGGCGGCCTCGGCGGGCGAGAGTCTGGCGGCAGGCGTGATCTTCACCATCCCGGCCCTCCTCCTGCTCGGCACGTGGACCTCCTTCCACTACTGGGAAGTCACCATGATCGCCGCCTTCGGCGGTCTCCTCGGGGTGCTCTTCACGATCCCCCTGCGCCGGGCCCTGATCGTCGAGCGGCCACTCCGCTTCCCGGAGGGCATCGCCACCGCGGAGGTGCTCAAGGTGGGCGAGGAGGGCGGCGCGGGGGTGAAGTTCCTCGGCATCGCGGGTCTCGTCGGCGGCCTCTTCAAGCTCGGCAGCACGGGCATGCGCCTGTGGTCGGAATCGGCCATCGGGGCGACCCGGATCGGAGGCTCGATCGCCTATGTCGGCACCAACCTCTCCCCGGCCCTGATCGGCGTCGGCTACATCGTGGGCCTCAACATCGCCGTGCTCATCTTCATCGGCGGGGCTCTCAACTGGTGGGTCGCGATCCCCGTCCTCGCCAGCCTCGGGATGGGGCCCGACGGCGATGCGGCGGCGGCGGCGGGGACCCTGTGGAGCACCCAGACCCGCTATCTCGGCGTCGGGGCGATGGCGGTCGGCGGCCTGTGGGCCCTGATCCAGCTGCGCAAGAGTCTGGCGGCCGGGATCCGATCCGGCCTGGCGGCCTATCGCAGCGTCAAGGACAAGGACGCCGGGCCCGTGGATCGCACCGACCGCGACGCCCCGATGCAATGGGTGCTCGTCCTGATGGTCGTGGCGGTGGTGCCCCTCTTCCTGATCTTCCGGTACTTCACCGACAGCGCGGGCATTGCCGCGGTGATGGCGGGTGCCATGCTGGTCGCCGGCTTCCTGTTCTCGGCGGTCGCGGGCTACATGGCGGGGCTCGTCGGCTCCTCCAACAACCCGATCTCCGGCGTCACCATCGCGACCCTGTTGGTGGCCTCGCTCCTGCTCGCCTGGCTGATGGGGTCGGACAGCGCCGCGGGACCCGCGGCGGCCATCTTCATCGGCGCAGTGGTGGCCTGCGCGGCGGCCATCGCCGGCGACAACATGCAGGACTTGAAGGCCGGCTACCTGCTGGGCGCGACTCCCTACAAGCAGCAGATCATGCAGGGCGTCGGCGTTCTCGCCTCCGCGGTGGTCATCGCACCGGTCCTGTCGCTGATCCTCCACGCCTACGGCATCGGGACGATCGGGCCGAACCCGCTCGCCGCGCCGCAAGCCAGCCTGATGGCCGCGGTGACGCGCGGCGTCTTCACCCGCGACCTTCCCTGGACCATGGTGGGCATCGGAGCCGGGGTCGCCGTCTCCGTGATCCTGCTCGATCTCTGGCTGGAGAAGCGGGGCAGCGAGTTCCGCACCCCGGTGCTGGCGGTGGCGGTCGGGATCTACCTCCCCTTCGAGCTCGAGGTCCCGATCCTCATCGGCGGGCTGATCGCTTGGGCAGCCGGTCGGGTCTACCGTCGCTCCGCCACGGCTCCCTGGGGCGCCGCGGCGAAGCTCGAGGGCGAGCGGCACGGCCTGCTCTTCGCGGCGGGGCTGATCACCGGCGAGGCGCTGCTGGGAATCCTCCTGGCCATTCCGATCGTCATCTGGGGCACGGCCGAGAACCCCAATCCGCTCGCCTTCTGGGGCGACATCGGAACGACCTGGCCCGGGCTGGTCCTCCTGGCGGCGGTCCTCTATGGCCTCTATCACGTCGCGGTGGGCCCGGCGCGGCGCCGCGGCTCCTGATCGCGGCCGGGTCCCGGCCCCCGGGGCTGGCGTAGGATCGCCGGGAATGCGTCGCATCGCCCTGCTGGTCTCCGGCGCCTCGGGGATGGCCCTGCCGGTGCGGCTGCTGGCCGCACTCGCCTCGGTCGACGAGGTCTCGCGCATCCACCTGGTGGCCTCGAAGGGGGCGAGCCAGGTCCTGGCGCACGAGCTGGGACGCGAGCGCACGGGCGCCGGCGACGTGGCCGAGGCCGCCGGACTCTCGGAGCAGGAGCGCAGCAAGCTCCGCCTCCACCGCGATAACGAGCTCGACGCAGCCATCGCTTCCGGCTCCTACCGGCTCGACGGCACCGTCGTCCTGCCCTGCAGCGCGGGGACCCTGGGGGCGCTCGCCACCGGCGAGGCGCGGACCCTCATCCACCGCGCCGGGGCGGTGGCGCTCAAGGAGCGCTGGCCGCTCGTCCTCGGCTTCCGGGAGACGCCGCTGACCCTCGTCCACCTCGAGAACCTCCGCCGCCTCGCCTACGCCGGCGCCGTCCTGCTGCCGCCCATCCCCGCCTTCTACGTCGAGGGCAACGAGCCCGGAGAGGGCGCCTTCGACCGCTTCCTCGCCCACTACGCCCTGCGCATTCTCGACCACCTGGGCCTCGCCGCCGACGAGGAGCCCGGGTTGCGCTGGGGCGAACGGCCGGCCGCCGATTGACCGCCGTGCCCGCGCCCGCGTCGAGTCCCTCCGGGCCGCGCGTCCTCCTCCCGGCTCTGCTCCTCGCCGCGCTGGTCCTGGTCGTCTTTCGACCCGCCGTCGAGCACGACTTCGTCAACTTCGACGACCCGCTCTACGTCACCGACAACGAGCTGATCCGGGAAGGCCTCACCGCCGAAGGCTGGACCCGGGCGTGGACCCGGCTCCACGCCTCCAACTGGGCGCCGCTGACGCTGCTCTCCCACATGCTGGACGTCGAGCTGTTCGGCCTCGAGCCGGCCGGACACCACCTGACCAACGTCCTGCTCCACGCCCTGGCGACGCTGGCTCTCTTCCTGGCGCTCTGGCGCTCGACCAACGCCCTCTGGGCGTCCGCCGCGGTGGCCGCCCTCTTCGCGGTCCATCCGCTCCACGTCGAGTCCGTGGCCTGGGTGGCCGAGCGCAAGGACGTCCTCTCCGGGCTCTTCTTCTTCCTGGCCCTGCTCGCCTGGGTGGGCTGGGTCCACCGGCCCTCGGCGGCGCGTTACGCCGGGGTCGGCGCCCTCTTCTTCCTCGCCCTCACCGCCAAGGCCACGGTGGTCACGTTCCCCGTTCTCCTCCTGCTCCTCGACTCCTGGCCATTGCGGCGTCGGGAGGGCGACCGGCCGACGCCGTGGTCCAGGCTGGTGCTCGAGAAGGCTCCCCTCCTGGCACTCTCGATCGCGGTCGGCTTGGTGACCCTGCTCGCCCAGGCCGAGGCGATGCCGTCGCTCGAACGTCTCGGCGTCGCCCACCGCCTGGGGACGGCGCTCCTCGGCGCGGCGACCTACCTCGTGCAGACCGTCGTGCCCCGTGGCCTGGCCGTCTTCTACCCGCTGCCCGAAGCCCTCTCCCTGACACGCGTCGCCGGCTCCGGGGTGCTCCTGGTGGGCCTCACGGCGGTGACGTGGCGGGCCCGCCGCGCGGCGCCGTACCTGCTCGTGGGGTGGGGCTGGTACCTGGTGGCGCTGGCGCCGATGTCCGGTCTCCTCCAGGCCGGGGATCAGGCGCGGGCCGACCGCTACACCTACCTGCCTCTGGTGGGAATCTTCCTCGCCGGGGTCTGGGGCACGGTCGCGCTGGCCCGCCGCACGCTGCCCGAACGCCGGCGCACCGTCGTGGTCGCGCTCGTGCTCGCCGCGACGGTCGGCGTCTTCTCGCTCCTCGCCGGCCGCCAGCTCGGCTGGTGGCGTGACAGCGTGACCCTGTGGACGCGGGCCCTGGCGGTCACCGCGGGGAGCTCCCGCGCGCACCTGAACCTGGCGGAGGCGCTCCGGCCGCTCGACCAACGGGAGGCGGCGCTCGCCCACTACCGGGCGGCGCTCGAGCTCGATCCCGACCAGGCCGACGTCTGGGCCGGGCTCGGCAACGCGCTCTGGAGCTGGGACCGTCCCGCGGAGGCGGTGCCGGCCCTGCGCCGGGCCCTGACCCTGGATCCCACCGACGTCGGCGCCCTCCACACACTGGCGCGAGCCCTGGCAGAGCTGGGCGCGGTCGACGAGCCCATCGCGTTGCTCGAGGAGGCCGTGCGACGGGACCCGGGGCTGGCCCGCGGGCACTACGGGCTCGGCGAGCTCCACCAGCGGGCCGGACGGCCCGACCGCGCCGTCGACCACTACCGGCGGGCGCTGGAGCTGGACCCGTCGCTCGACGCCGTCTACGGTCTGCTCGGCGCCCTGCTGGCGCGAGGGGGCGAGCCCGGCCGCGCCCTGCCGTACCTCGAGGAGGCCGTCCACCGCCGTCCGGACTCGGCGGCCGCCCACTTCAACCTCGGGCAGGCGCTGCGACAGCTCGGTCGCACCGCCGAGGCCCTGCCGCACCTGCGCCGTGCGGTCGAGCTCGACCCGGAGCTCGGTCACGCCGTCGACCTGCCCCCGGAGTGACCGCTGCGGCAGGCCGCATGCCCGCGGACCCCCGCCCGAGCGGGGACGAGCCCGCCCCTACCGAGGGACGGAGGTCCCGTGCAGCCACCGGCCTCACGCCCACGCGCCGCACACGCACGCACGGGGTCCGCAGTGCCGGACCGCCCCACGTCGCAGAACCGCCGGACTGTGAAGGTCCGGTCACGCCGGCCGCTGCACGCAGACCTCCCTGTAGGGGAGGGTCTTGCGCCCTCCCGGGCGGGAGTTCGCGCTTACGGTCGGGCCTCGGCCTGCAGGCGGGCCGCCAGGTGGATGGTGGCCCCGGACCGGGCGGCGGCGGTGAGGAGGCTCAGGGCCAGCGCCGGCGGCATCCCCGCCCAGTAGGCCACTCGCTCGAGACCGGCCCGCGCACCGCCGCCGGCCTTCCCTCCCCGCAGCAGCCGCCGGTACAGGGCGTCGCGCCGCGCGCCGGGGAGGCGGTTCAGCGCGCTCTGCACCCAGCCGAAGGGGTCCTGGCGCAGGGAGAAGTGGCGGACGGCCTCCACCCGGAAGCCGTGGCGCTCGAGCAGCACCCGCAGGGCGGGCAGCGGGAAGTGCCAGAGGTGCCGCGGCGGATCGAGGTGGAACCAGGCAGGCCCCGCCCAGCGGGCTTGCCGGCTGCCGAAGTGCGGGACGGCGATGTCCAGAAGGCCGTCCGCGGCAAGGAGCCGTCGCGCCTCCTCCAGGGTGCCCGCGGGGTCCTGCAGGTGCTCGAGCACGTGCCAGAGCACGATCCGCCGGAAGGAGGCCCCCTCGTAGCCCGCCTCCGCGAGCTGCCACGCGAGGCGCAGTCGGACTCGCGGGTCAAGGCCCTCGGCAGCGGCCTCGCTCACTTCGACTCCGTGCGCCTCGATGCCCCGATCGGCCAGCACGCCGAGGAGGACCCCCCGGCCGCAGCCGACGTCGAGCACCCGATCCCCCGGTCGCAGCCGCCGCGCGATCCGCCGCGCCTGCAGCCGCGCCCCCAGTCGCACCAGCCACTCCTCGCCGCCGGCGAACTTGCGCCCGCCCTCGCCGTAGTAGCCCGCCGAGTAGAAGGACCGCACGGCCTCCTCGTCCGGCATCGGGTGGAGCCGCCCGGTCCCGCAGGCAACGCAGACGACCAAGGCGTACGGCAGCTCCCCGAGGCGGTAGAGAGGCCGCGCCTCCGTGGCGTCGCAGACCGGGCAGGCCGGCACATCGACCGGCGTTCGCTCGCCAGCCGGCACCGACACCACCGAGAGCCCTTCCTCGCGGGCCGGTGCCTGGGGGGCTCCCGGAGCGCCGTCGCGGAGCCCCGACGTCACCGGTAGACGTCCCGCCGGTGGCCGACTTTCAGCACCATCACGATCAGGCGGCTGTCCCGGACCTCGTAGAGGATCCGGTACCTGCCCACCCGGATCCGGAAGATGTCGTCCGGACCCGTCAGCTTGCGGGCGCCCGGCGGGCGCGGCTCCTCGGCCAGGCGCCAGATGGCGTCCAGGAGGCGTCTCTTGACGGAGCGGTCGAGCTTGCGCAGCTGGCGTTCTGCCGCGCCGGTGATCTCCACGTCATAGCTCGCCATCGCGCTCCAGCTCGCGCACGAGGTCGGCCAGTGGGCGGGTCGGCTCGTAGCGGAGCCGCTGGATGTCCTCCAGGTCCTCGAGCTCCTCGAGGCGATCGATCAGCGCCTCCTGGACGAAATGGCCGATGAGCACGCCATGCGAACGGCAGTACTCCTCCACGACCTTCTTGACGGCCGCGTCGATTCGGGTGTTGAGCTGTACCGTCGCCACTTCCGTCTCCAGGCTAGCAGATGATAGCAGGCCCTCAGAGAGCCTCCACGTCGACCCGGGCGTCGTTGAAGCAGGCGGCGTCACCGACGACCTGGGCCGTGTCGGGGCACAGGGCGGTGGCGGTCCTGCCGTTGAGCGACGAGCGGCGCCAGGCGCCCTTGGGCATCGCCGCCACGCCGGGACGGACCTGGTCCGAGACGGCGAGGTGGCAGTGGACCTCGCCGAGCTCGTTCCAGACGCGGACCGGCCGGCCGGCGGTCAGGCCGCGCGCCGCCGCCTCGTCGGGATGCAGGGTCACGGTCAGACGGTCGAGGTTGTACTCCCCCATCGTGCTGGTGATGAGGTCGGGGCTCGCCGGGCTGATCAGGGCGAGCGACCCGGCCCCGGCGGGCGGCCGCCAAGCGTACGGGC
>Ga0299913_10004570_pt1 | contig 11637 bp, 10 predicted proteins | sample RVTome_9_FD_201360 | JGI IMG/M metagenome (GOLD analysis project Ga0299913, IMG submission 201360) | Soil microbial communities from uranium-contaminated site in the Upper Colorado River Basin, Wyoming, United States - RVT155D38 (version 2) ... | reverse complement strand
AACCAGCGCGGCTCCTCGAGGTAGCGCTGAAGATCCTCGCTGACCGTCGCCACGAAGGACATGAAGGGCCCGTCCTGCACCAGCTCCTCGAAGCGGTCGCGCGTGATGAGTCCGAGCATGCGGACGGGATCGTGCTCGGCCCTCTCCCAGGCGTCGGGGTCGATCCAGCGGAACAGCTCGACCGCGCGCGGGTCCCACGACCACCTTAGGTTCGTCGCGATCGTGTGCAGCACGCCAAGCTCGTCGGGAAGCGAGGCCCGGACGGCGAAGCTCCGCAGCGCCTTCATGACCTAAGACAATCACATAGGCGACACACCTAAGAGGAGGGGTTTGCGTGTCTTACGGAGGGGTCGGATTCGCCGGGCTGGGGCTGATGGGACGTCCGATGGCGGAATGCCTGAGAGACGCCGGTTTCGAGCTGGTGGTGTGGAACCGCACGAGTGGCAAGGCCGAGGGACTCGACCTCCCCGTCGCCGAGTCACCGGCCGGCCTGGGACGGCGAACGCGGACCGTAGTGACGATGGTGGCCGACGACGACGCGGTGCGAAGCGTCGTCCTCGGCGACGACGGATTGATCGACGGGATGGATCAGGGCCTCGTGATCGACATGAGCACGACCTCGATCGAGTGCAAGAAGGAAATGGCCGCGGCCCTGAAGGTGAAAGGCATCGGATTCGTGGAGGCGCCGGTCTTCGGCTCGACCGTTCCGGCGCGCGCGGGCCAGTTGGTCACCGCTGCCGGTGGGAGCGAAGGGGACTACGAGCGCGCCCGCCCGGTGCTGGAGGCTCTCAGCAAGGTCGTCTTCCATCTCGGCCCCGTCGGTCACGCCGCCGCCATGAAGCTTGCCGGGAACATGATGGGCGCAGGCGCAACCGCTCTCCTAGCCAACGCCCTCGCCCTCGGCAACGCCTACGGCCTCGATCAGAACCGGATGCTCGACGTGATCGACGCCACCGGCTTCGCGGCCCCCATGTACCAGCGACGCGGCGCGCAGATGCTGAACGCGGACTTCGAACCCGGGTGGCCGGTGAGGCTCGTGTTGAAGGACGTGAAGCTGGCGCGGGAGGCCGCCATGCTCGCCGGGCTCCCGCTGCGCACGGCGCAGGGGGTGATCTCCGACTACCAGGCCGCGGTGGCCGCCGGGGCGGGCGAGAAAGATGCGTCGGCGGTGATCGAAGGGGTGGGTCCCTAGGGGGCACCCTCACCGACGTCGCCGTTCGAGGAGCCGCGGCCCACGACCTCGGGGGCCCGCGGCGGGAGTCGCAACGTGAACGTCGCGCCCTTTCCGGGCTCGCTCGCGACCTCGATCGTTCCGCCCAGAAGGCGCGCGTGCTCGGCCGCGATCGAGAGGCCGAGGCCACTCCCCCCTCGTCTCGACTCGTCGACCTTGTAGAACCGCTCGAAGACGTGCTTGACGCGGTCGGGGGTCATCCCCGGGCCGTCGTCGCTCACCTCGATCAACGCAGTGCCGTCGACCGAGAGCGTGGACACGCGGGGGTTGCGCTCGCCGTGGTTGATCGCGTTGCTCAAGAGGTTCGAGACGATGCGCTCCACACGTCGCTTGTCGGTCTCGACCACGACCGGGCTGGACGTCCATCGGATGCGGTCCTTCCAACCGCGCGTCGCAATCACGTTCTCAACGAGCCGGTCGAGTGCGACCCTGTCGATCTCGATGCTCTCGCGTCCGGCATGGAGACGAGAGATCTCCAAGAGCTCGTCCACCAGGACGCGCAGCCGCCGAGACTGATCGATCGTGCGCTCCGCCGCCCAGCGTGTCTCGGGATCCATCTGATCCAACCGCTCGGCCATCATCGACGCGGAGCTCACGAGCGCGGTCAGAGGGGTGCGCAGTTCGTGGGCCACATCCGAGGTGAACCGTCGCTCTCGCTCCCTCGCGTCGGTGAGTTGGGTGATCTTCTTCTGCAGCGCGTCCGCCATCGTGTTGAAGGAATAGGCCCACGCACCGAACTCGTCCTCGCTCTCGACCTGCAGCCTGGTATCCAGCAGGCCCTCCGCAAGGGAATGCGCGGCCTCGCTCGCGCGCGCCACGGGACGCAGGGTTCGCCGCGCCAGGATGTTGCCGATCAGGGCCGATCCCGCCACGACCACGATCCAGAGTCTCGTCAATATTCCTGCAAGATCGCGCAAGCCGCTCGTCAGTCCCTCGCGAGCGTAGAAGAAGTACATGGTCACCCCTGAGGTCGTCTGGGGGGCCGCGACCACGAGGTGATCACCCTCGGTGGAGTCGGCGTGGGACATCTCGTCGGCGGTCGCTCCGTTGCCGGAGGATCGAAGAGCCTCCGGGATGTCTCCCTCGTCGATCCCGGGCGAGGTCAGCGTCCCTTGAGGAGTGAGCGCCAACGTCCTGGCCCCCGACCGGCGTTCGAAGAGCCTCAGCAACGACTCGAGATCGTCGCGGGAGAGAGCTTCGCCTCGACGTTCGGCGATCAGGTAGTCCGCCTCCGCGTCACGGAGCGACCGATCGAGGAACGCGTCGGAGCGCGAGTCCAGCACCATGTAGTACGCGCCGACGGCCACCGTCGCCGCCGAGAGCCCCGAGACGACCACGAAGGCGACGGTCAGGCGCCATCGGAAACGGCCGGCTCGGATCTCCGGAGCCATCTCAGCTGCGCTCGAAGCGGTACCCGACCCCTCTGACGGTCCGGATGATCTGGGGAGAGCCGGGGTCGTTCTCGATCTTCTCTCGCAAACGCTTCACGGCCATGTCGACGACGCGCGAATCGCCGAGGTAGTCATATTCCCAGACGAGCTCGAGCAGGAGCTCGCGGGTCATCACCTGTCCTTCGTGACGCGCCAGGACCAAGAGGAGCTTGAACTCGGTCGACGTGAGGGCCACGGGTTCGCCGCCCTTCGTCACCTGGTGCGCCGCCGCGTCGATCTCGAGGTCGTGAAGACGCAACACGGAAGCGCCGCCGGCCTCGTCGGTCACTCGACGCAGGATGGCCCTGACGCGAGCGATCACCTCGGGCATCTCGAACGGCTTCGTCACGTAGTCGTCGGCTCCGGCTTCGAGGCCAACGACCACGTCAACGGTCTCCGTCTTCGCCGTCAACATGATTATCGGGACCTGGCTGTCGGTCCTGATCTGGCGGCAGACCTCGAACCCGTCGAGCGAGGGCAGCATGATGTCGAGCACCACGAGATCGAAGTCTCCCTGGCGGAAGCGGATCAGCGCCTGGCGTCCGTCCCGCTCCGGAGTGACCCGGAACCCCGCCTGGGTCAGGCCCCTGGCCGTTATCTCGCTGATCGCCGGATCGTCCTCCACGAGGAGGATCTGCTCGTCCATGACCGGCAGGCTACTCACGTTGCGCCCTACCCGGTCGCTTCCTCAGCCTCCAACCAGTCGAGCGACTCGGCCTTGGCGACCAGTTCGACGAGGTCGATGACTCCCACGACACGATCCCCCTGCAACACGAAGACCATCCGGGCGTGAGCGGCCGCCATCCGATGCTGCACCTCCAAGGGATCGGCCCGGGTGTCCACGTACACGGGGGTCCCTCGCTGGATCGTGCCGCCGAGGTCCGGGCCGCAAAGGTCCACGCCGTGCACCCGCAGCAACCGACCGAGGTCGCTGAAGGTTGCGGTTTCGGTCCAGTAGGCAGAGATCAGTTCGCCGACGGTCATCACGGCATCAGCTTGATCGGCGTCCGAAACGATGTCACCTCTGCGCCGTAACAGAACCGTCACGAGTACGGGGGTGTTCCATCACGAGCGACCCAGCCGGTTCTTCTCCACGATGCCGTAGATGATCAGCAGGAAGGCAAGCAGTCGCGAGAGGTAGACGTACGAGGTCGCCTCATGGCCCTCGGCAAGCAGGGCCAGGATCGCGCGGTTCACCGCGAAGGTCCCGAAGGCGAGCGAGAACAGCAGGAAGAGGCGGTCCGCGGTCTGGCGGTAGAAGCCGGCGAATGAGATGGCAGCAAGCAGGCATCCCATCCCCGTCGCCCCGTTGAAGAAGTCGATCACGGCCGCGACTCCTTGATCAGGCCGTATGTCAACAGGAATACGGCGATGAAACCGGACAGCGCTCGTGCCAGTCGTAGGTCCACATCCGTCACCACGACCTTGTCGAAGAAGAGCAGGGCGTTGTTGATGAAGAAGCCGGCGAAGCACAGGCCGCTCCACAGCAACAGCTGAGCCTTGGTGCGGCCGAAACCTCTGAACAGGAGGACCGCGCAGATCAGGCTGGTCAAGGCGCACAGAACGTAGACCGTGTTGACGATCACTTGTCCTCCTCACCGCGAACTCGGAACGCGTCGGCGAACGAGCGCACACTTGGCGAAGGTCCGGAGAAGATCAGCTGGATCACCGCCACCTTGCTCATCCGATAGATCCCTTCGAGCTCCTCGATGAGGGTGTCATCGGCCGCGGATGCTCTGTAATGGAAGGAATCTCCCGTAGCGGCGGCCAGCCCTCGCTCCTTCAGGTCCTGAAGACGCAACTCGACGGCGGAGGCCGTTGCCCGCAGCTCGCGAGCGATGCCATCGACGGTCCACCGCCGGTCGGGGTCGTCCCGCAGCAGTAGCAGGACCTCGAGCTGCTCCACCGAGTGGATGTTCCTCAGGACGAATCTGGAGATGTGCGAGGGGATGTCCGCGATCGCTAGCTCCGTTCCTCATCCTGAGTCGACCGGTGCCGGCAGGGCGTGCGATAACGCCGCCGCAGAAACGACGGGCCGAGCCGACCATGTACCGGGGGACGCGTCAACGAACCGGCAGGCTTTGTCACCCATCTGTTACGGAAGGGGCACCGGTCCTCCCTCGCCCCGCGGCCCCCGTCCCCGCCCAAGGGGACGTTAGGTTGGCGGACCAGGAGGGCAAGGTCGTAGCGGGACCGCGGGGCCTCGCTACCGCGGCCCGACGGCATCTGGGCCCACGGCTCCGTACGCGGGACCGGTAATCGGGAGGTTTCCTTGACCAAGGGCAGGGCGAGAGCCACGGGGGCATCGAAGGGGGCCGGGCCGCCCGCGGCCTTCCTGCGCCGTGGCCACCTCGTGATCGAGAACGTCGCCCCGGCCGTCGAGTGCGGCCGCTACCGTGCCAAGGCGGTCGTCGGTGACCTCGTCGAGGTGACGGCCGACATCTTCCGGGACGGCCCCGCTCTGCTGCAGGCGGCCGTTCGTTACAAGGGCCCCAAGGACGCGAAGTGGCGCGAAGCCCCCATGCTCCATCTCGAGAACGATCTCTGGGGCGGCTCCTTCAGACCCGGGCACGTCGGCCGCTTCCAGTACACGATCGAGGCCTGGACCGATCGTTTCGGGACCTGGCGGCGCGACCTCCGCAAGCGGGTCGACGCGGGCCAGGAGGTCCAGCTCGAGCTCGAAGAGGGCGCTCTGATGATCGAGGCGCGGCTCGAGAGCGCCACCGCCAAGGACCGCAGGCACATGACCAAGGCGATCGACGCGCTTCGGGCGGGCAACGCGGAGGCCGCGTTCGATGAGGACCTGGCCCGGATCATGATCCGGGTCGCCGATCGCAGTGACGCAACGCGCTTCGAACCGATGCTCGAGATGACCGTGGATCGGGAGCGCGCCCGGTTCGGCGCCTGGTACGAGCTGTTCCCGCGCTCGACGGGGGCCGGGGGCCGGCACGGGACGTTCAAGACCGCCGCGAAGGCCCTGGAGCGGGTTGCCGACATGGGCTTCGACGTCGTCTACCTGCCCCCGATCCATCCCATCGGCGAGCAGTTCCGCAAGGGACGAAACAACACGCTCGATCCCGCGAGCGAGGATCCCGGCTCGCCGTGGGCGATCGGGAGCAAGGAGGGGGGCCACAAGGACGTCCACCCCGAGCTCGGGACCTTGAAGGACTTCGACGACTTCGTGGCCGCCGCCGGCAAGCTCGGGCTCGAGGTGTGTCTCGACTTCGCCATCCAGTGCTCGCCCGACCATCCCTGGGTCACCGAGCATCCGGAGTGGTTCAACCATCGCCCGGACGGCACCATCAAGTACGCGGAGAACCCGCCCAAGAGGTATCAGGACATCTACCCGATCAACTTCGATACCGAGGACCGTGAGGGCCTGTGGATGGAGTTGCGCTCGGTGCTCGACCACTGGATCGACCACGGCGTGAAGATCTTCCGCGTCGACAACCCGCACACGAAGGCGTTCCCGTTCTGGGAGTGGTGCATCAACTCGATCCAGGAGCAGCATCCCGACACGATCTTCCTGGCCGAGGCGTTCACAAGGCCCAAGGTGATGCACGGCCTCGCAAAGCTCGGTTTCACCCAGAGCTACACGTACTTCACGTGGCGCAACACGAAGTGGGAGCTCGAGGACTACATGCGCGAGCTGACCGCGCCGGCCGAAGCTGCCTACTTCCGCCCGAACTTCTTCGCCAACACCCCGGACATCCTCCACGAGTACCTGCAGACGGGGGGGCCGCCAGCCTTCAAGGTCCGCTTCTTGCTCGCCGCTCTTCTGTCCCCGAGCTACGGCCTCTACTCGGGCTACGAGCTCTACGAGAACGTGCCGGTGAAGTGGGGCTCCGAGGAGTACCTCGACTCGGAGAAGTATCAGTTGAAGGCGCGCGACTGGAGCTCGCGCGACAGCCTCGAGCGCTACATCAAGAGGATCAACGATGTCCGGCGCAAGCATCCGGCCCTCGCCGAGCTCACGAACCTCACGATCCACGGCACGGACAAGGACAGCGTGATGGCCTTCAGCAAGGTCTCGCCGGGCCAGGATGCCGTCCTCGTCGTCGTCAACCTCAACCCCTTCCACTGGGAGGAGGCGACCGTCAACCTCGACCTCGACGCCATGGGCATCGAGCCCTGGTCGAGCTACGAGGTGCACGACGTGGTCACCGACACCACGTTCGTCTGGCATGGGCCGAGCAACTACGTCCGCCTCGACCCCTATGAGGAACCGGCCCACGTCTTTATCGTTAGAGGATGACGCCGCTCGAGGACGATCCTCTCTGGTACAAGACGGGGGTCTTCTACGAGTTGTACGTCCGCTCGTTCTACGACTCGAACGCCGACGGGTTCGGCGACTTCAAGGGGATGACCGAGAAGCTCGACTACCTCGAGTGGTTGGGCATCGACTGCATCTGGCTGCTGCCCTTCTATCAGTCGCCGCTGCGCGACGGCGGGTACGACGTCAGCGACTTCTTCTCGATCCTCCCGGAGTACGGGAACCTCAACGACTTCATGGAGTTCCTCGACGTTGCGCACCAGAAGGGAATGCGCGTGGTCGCCGACTTCCTCGTCAACCACACCTCGGATCAGCACCCGTGGTTCCTGGAGGCGCGCCAGCCCGGTAGCGAGAAGCGCGACTGGTACGTCTGGTCGGACACGATCCACCGCTACGAAGACGCGCGCATCATCTTCATAGACACCGAGGCGTCCAACTGGACCTGGGACGACACCGCCGGGGCTTACTACTGGCACCGCTTCTTCAGCCACCAGCCCGACCTGAACTTCGACAACGAAGAGGTGCAGGAAAACCTGCTCGCGGCTCTGCGCTTCTGGCTGGACCTCGGCCTCGACGGGTTCCGTCTCGACGCGGTCCCCTACCTATACGAGCGCGAGGGGACGAACTGCGAGAACCTTCCCGAGACCCACTCGTTCCTGAAGCGGATCCGCTCGGAGATCGACAAGGCCTACCCCAACAAAGTCCTGCTGGCCGAGGCGAACCAGTGGCCGGAGGACGTCGTGCCGTACTTCGGCGACGGGGACGAGTGCCATATGGCGTTCCACTTCCCTCTGATGCCGCGCATGTTCATGGCCGCCCGACGACAGGTCCGGTATCCGATAGTAGAGATCCTCGAGCGCATGCCGGAGATCCCCGACAACTGCCAGTGGGGCATCTTCCTGCGCAACCACGACGAGTTGACCCTCGAGATGGTCACCGACGAGGAACGCGACTACATGTACCGGGAGTACGCCAAGGACCCGCGCATGAAGCTGAACCTCGGCATCAGGCGTCGCCTCTCTCCCCTGCTCGAGAACAACCGCGATCAGATCGAGCTGTTCCACGCGATGTTGCTGTCGCTCCCGGGTACGCCGATCGTCTACTACGGCGACGAGATGCGGATGGGCGACAACATCTACCTCGGTGACCGCGATGGCGTTCGCACGCCGATGCAATGGAACGCGGACCGCAACGCCGGGTTCTCGCGGGCCGACTTCGCCCAGCTCTACCTCCCCGTGCTGATGGACCCCGTGTACGGCTACCAGGCGATCAACGTCGAGGCCCAGCTGCGCAACCAGCACTCGTTCCTGCAGTGGTTCCGCCGCCTCCTGGCCGTTCGCAAGCAACATCCAGTATTTGGGACGGGGACCTTCGAGATCCTCCACCCCGAGAACGCGGCGATATTCGCCTACGTTCGCGAGCAAGACGACGACGTGATCCTGTGCGTCAACAACCTGTCCCCGAGGGCCCAGGCGGCGGAGTTAGACCTACACTCCTTCGAGGGTATGTACCCGATAGAGATGTTGGGCCGGGAGCGCTTCCCCCGCATCGGCGAGCTCCCTTATCTGCTGACATTCGGCCCGCACGCGTTCTATTGGTTCCAACTCGTCAGGGAGGAGGCGGCGTGAACATCGACATAGAAGCGATCCGCGCCCGCCTGCCGGAGCAACGGTGGTTCGGTGGCAAGACACGACCCATAGAGGCCGTCGAGATCTTCGATCGGGGTGTGATCGAGGACGGCCCGCCGACGCTCGTCCTCACCCTGCTGAGGGTGCGCTTCGCCGACGGTGGCGACGACCTCTTCCACCTCCCGCTCCTCGTCGAGGAGGACGGCTCCTCGCGGGACGCCTTCGAAGACGCGTCGGTCCTGAGGGTGTTCGGCGAACTGATGGCCCAGGGCTCGACGATCAAAGGCGACCACGGCATCTTCGAGTTCAACGGGCCGGGCCTCAATCCCTCGGCCCCTCCCGGCCACGGATCCGCGCGCGTCATGTCGGCCGAGCAGTCCAACACCTCGTTCGTGCTGGACGAGCAGACGATCGTGAAGATGTACCGGCGCCTCGCGGTGGGCACCAACCCAGACCTCGAGCTGGCGCGCGTCCTGACGACCGCGAGCTTCGACCACATCCCGACCCACGTCGGCGAGATCACCTACGAGTTCGAAGAGGACGACGAGCCGCTCTCGATGGATCTCGGCCTGGCGCAAGCGTTCCTCCCCGACGGGAAGGAAGGATGGACCCACGCGATCGAGCGCTTGCACGAGCTGTACGACGCGGCCGACCCCGCCGACGTGCGGGAGGACTTCGCGTTCCTGACCGAGGAGAGGGGCGGGGACTTCCTGGCCGAGATCGAGGAGCTTGGGGATGCTACGGGCGCGTTGCACGTCGCGCTCTCGCGCGAGGAGAACGAGCCGGCATCGACGCCCGAGGCGATCGACGAATGGGACCTGAAGGAGTGGGCGAAGTCGGCGAGAGGATCACTCGACCGGCTGCTCGACGAGGGCGTCGGCGAGCTGAGGCCTTACGCCATGGCGATCCGATCGCGGATCGCTCGCATCGAGGAGGTCGAAGATAGAGGCTTCAAGACGCGCATCCATGGCGACTACCACCTCGGTCAGGTGCTCCTCACCTCGCGGGGATGGATGATCCTCGACTTCGAGGGCGAGCCTGCACGCACGCTCGAGGAGCGCCGCGCCAAGCACACGCCGCTGCGCGACGTAGCGGGGATGCTCCGATCCTTCTCGTACGCGGCCGTGGCGGCTCTCTTCCAGCGTGCGGACCCCGACACGCCGGCATGGACGAGCCTTTCTCCGTGGGCGACCACCTGGGAGCGGCTCGCGCGCGAACGCTTCCTGGCCGGTTACCTGACGAAGTCGCATGAAGGCGATTTCCTTCCGAGCGACCGTGAGGACATCAACCTGATGTTGGACGTTCTCGAGATCGACAAAGCCCTGTACGAGCTCGGGTACGAGCGCGGGCACCGGCCGGAGTGGGTTCGCATCCCGCTGCGCGGCATCGCCCAGATCGCAGAGCGAGGTGACGGCGAGTGAAGGACGTGATCCCACGGCTCGTGCGAGGTGAGCTGCGCGACCCCCACAGCTTCCTTGGACGACATCCCGGCAAGGACGGAACCACGGTGCGCGCCTGGCGGCCCGAAGCCGAGTCGGTGAACGTGATCGTCGACGGCAGCGCGGTCGGGAAGCTCGAGAGGATCGACGGGGCCGGGGTGTTCGAGGGCATCGTCGAGGACGAACTGCCCGACTACGAGCTCGAGGTCACCTACCCAGGGGGCCAGACCTTCTGCCAGCGCGATGCCTATGCCTTCCTCCCGACGGTGGGCGACATCGACCTGCACCTCGCCGGCGAGGGCACCCATCAGCGGTTGTGGGAGGCGCTCGGCGCCCACCCCCGGACGATCGACGGGGTCGGCGGCGTTTCCTTCGCCGTCTGGGCCCCCAACGCTCGCAGCGTGCGGATCGTCGGTGAGTTCAACTCCTGGGACGGGCGCCTCCTTCAGATGCGCTCGCTCGGTTCGTCGGGGATCTGGGAGCTCTTCGTCCCGGACGTCGAGCCCGGCGCCCTCTACAAGTACGAGATCCTCACCGCCCAAGGCGATCTGAAGCTGAAGACCGACCCGATCGCGTTCGCGACCGAGGCTCCCCCGTCGACCGCCTGCATCGTGCACGAGTCCAGCTACGAGTGGGGCGACTCCGACTGGGTCCTCGCGCGGGAACAGGGCGACCCCTACTCCTCACCAATGTCGGTCTACGAGTTGCACCTGGGCTCGTGGCGCCGTCACGCGGACGGCTCGGTGATGAGCTACCGAGATATCGCCCCGATGCTCGCCGAGTACTGCCGCGACAAGGGATTCACGCACGTCGAGCTCATGCCCGTCTCGGAACATCCCTTCACCGGATCGTGGGGTTATCAGGTTTCGAACTACTTCGCGCCGACGGCTCGCTACGGCTCGCCCGACGATCTGCGCTTCATGATCGATACGTTGCACGACGCCGGCATCGGCGTGATCGTGGACTGGGTCCCAGCGCATTTCCCGAAGGACGACTGGGCCCTCGCGCGTTTCGACGGCACCGCTCTCTACGAGCACGTCGATCCGAAGAAGGGCGAGCACCCCGAGTGGGGCACGCTCGTCTTCAACTACGGGCGCAACGAGGTCCGCAACTTCCTGATCGCCAACGCCCTCTTCTGGATCGAGGAGTTCCACATCGATGGGCTCCGCGTCGATGCGGTCGCGTCGATGCTCTATCTCGATTACTCGCGCAAGGAAGGCGAATGGGTCCCCAACGAGTTCGGGGGCCGCGAGAACCTCGAGGCCGTCGAGTTCCTCAAGCAGCTCAATACGGTCGTGCACGGCGAGCACCCCGGGGTCGTGATGATCGCCGAGGAATCGACGGCGTGGCCGGGGGTGTCGCGCCCCATCTACACCGGGGGCCTGGGCTTCGGCTTCAAATGGAACATGGGTTGGATGCACGACACCTTGAGCTATTTCACCAAGGAGCCCGTCTACCGGCGCTACCACCACAACAACCTGACGTTCTCCCTGATGTACGCGTGGAGCGAGAACTTCGTGCTGCCCCTGTCGCACGACGAGGTAGTGCACGGCAAGGGCTCGCTGATCAACAAGATGCCGGGCGATCAGTGGCAGCGCTTCGCGAACCTCCGGACCCTGTACGCCTACATGTGGGC
>Ga0299913_10004569_pt1 | contig 11637 bp, 6 predicted proteins | sample RVTome_9_FD_201360 | JGI IMG/M metagenome (GOLD analysis project Ga0299913, IMG submission 201360) | Soil microbial communities from uranium-contaminated site in the Upper Colorado River Basin, Wyoming, United States - RVT155D38 (version 2) ... | reverse complement strand
CCATCGCCATCGCGTTCCAGCGGATCAGGCTCTTGATCCGCCGCTCGATCGCCCGGTCGCCCGGGTAGGGCGGCTCCTCGGCCTTGGGGATGGTGTTGACGTACGGGGTCGAGGCGTCGAAGGGCAGGCGCACGCCGCGCTGGTGACCGCGGTCGAGCAGCCGGCGCAGCAGGAAGCGGGCGCGGTCGCGGCCGGCGACGGTGATCACGTCGTCCAGCGCCTCGATCCACTCGCTCGTCTCCTGGACGTCGGGGTCCTGCTCGCGGACTCTGCGGATCGCCGTGTCGACGGCGGCGGGGGCTTCCAGCTCGACGGTCATCGGTGTCGGTCCTTCCTGGGGGATCGGGTGGTCGGTTCCGGACGAGCCGGGCGTCGTGTCCGCGCCGGCTGCCTGCCCATTGTAAGCGGCGGCCCGGCCGGGGCGGCGGCGGTCAGGGGGCCGCGCCGCCGGCGACGGCCGGCTCGGCCGGGCTCTCCTCGCCCGGCGGGAGGACCGGCTCGACCGGCTCGCCGAGGAGCTCGCTCCCCAGCTCGGCCGCCTCGCGGCGGAAGCGGTCCTCGAGCTCGGCCGCCTCGCCGGCCGGCAGGAACGCGTGGCGGACGGCGGCGAGGGCCAGGCCCGCGAGCTCGCCGGGGCCGTAGCCGAAGGCCTCGGCCAGCGCCAGGTACTCGCCGGTCAGGGTAGAGCTGAAGAGCGGCGGGTCGTCGGAGTTGACCGACACCCGGACCCCGGCCCGGTAGAGGCGGTCGAACGAGTGCGCCTCGATCGAGCCGAAGACGCCGAGCCGGAGGTTGGAGATCGGGCAGACCTCGAGCGGCACGCCGTGCTCGGCGAGCTCCGCGACGAGCGCCGGATCCTCGACCGCCCGCACCCCGTGGCCGATCCGCTCGGCCCGCACCGCCTCCAGCGCCGAGCGGATCGACTCCGGGCCGGCGTGCTCGCCGGCGTGGGCGACCCGGTGGAGACCCCGCCGCTCGGCCTCGGCGAAGTGCTCGCGGAACGGCTCGTTCGCGTAGCCGGCCTCGATCCCCGAGAGGCCGAGGGCGACGACCCCCCGCTCGCGATTCGCGAGCGCCCATTCGAGCGTCGCGTCGGCGCCGGCGGGCACGTTGCGGACGATGTCCGGGACGAGCCGCATGCGCACGCCGTAGCGGCGCTCCCCCTCCTCGATCGCCTCCCACAGCGCCGCCGCGACCGCCTCGCCGTCGGCGCCCGCGGCGACGTGGGTGGCGATGGTGAAGTGGACCTCGCTGTAGACGACGTTCTGGCGCGCCTGCTCGGCGAGGAAGTCGAGCGCCAGGGTGCGGAAGTCCTCGGGATCGCGCAGGCAGCTCGACACCGCGAGGTAGATCTCGACGAAGTGCTCGAAGTCGCGGAACCGGAACCAGTCGCGGAGCCCGGCGACGTCGCGCGCCGGCAGCTCGACCCGGTGGCGGCGGGCGAGCTCCAGCAGCGTCGACGGGCGGATCGACCCCTCGAGGTGGACGTGGAGCTCCGCCTTCGGCATGCGGAGCGCGAAGGCCTCGAGGCTCAACCCTCGCTCTCCCCGCCCGCCTTCGCCCCACCCCTCTCCGCCGCGACCCGCAGCCCCGACCGCGAGCCCATCCGCGCCTCGAGCCGGGCCAGGACGGAGGGCGGCAGGAAGGCGTCGACCGCGCCGCCGAGCGAGAAGACCTCCTTGACCAGCCGGCTCGACAGGTAGCCGTAGTCCTCCCGCGGCACCATGAACATGGTCTCCACCCGCGGGTTGAGCCGGCGGTTCATCAGCGCCATCTGGAACTCGCTCTCGAAGTCGGAGACCGCGCGCAGGCCGCGGACCACGGTGCGCGCCCCGAGCTGGTCCATGAAGTCGACCAGCAGCCCCGAGAAGCTCTCGACCCGGCAGCGGCGCTTGCCGGCGAGGAGCTCGCGGATCATCTCGACGCGCTCCTCGGCCGGGAAGAGCGGGCTCTTCTGCTCGTTGTAGAGCACCGCGACGACGACCTCCTCGAAGATCGGCACGCAGCGCTCGATGATGTCGAGGTGGCCGTTGTGGATCGGGTCGAAGGAGCCCGGGTAGACGGCGATCGATCGGCTCATGGCGTTCGGGCGGGGCGGCAGGTCGTGCTCGGCCGGCCGGCGGTCCGGCGGGCCCGGCGCGGCGGCTCGCGCGCTCAGGACCCGTTCCGCGAGCCGGCCAGGTCGAAGGTGGCCCCATTGTACGCGGCGTCGGTCGCCTGGAGCAGCACCAGGCGCGCGCCGGCGGGCGCCTCGACGGTGAACGACTCGCCGCGGCCGTCGAGCAGACCGTCGTCGGGGCGGAGGTCGCGCCACTCCCCGGCGTCCACCGACACCCGCACCTCGCGGAGCGGCGACAGCGCGTCCTCCACCCGCACCCGCAGCCGATCGGCGTCGACACGCTCGACCCGGCCGAGCCGCGGCGGGCTGTGGTCGACGACCACCGGCTCGCTGAGCCGCTCGGCGGTCAGCGCCTCGCCCGGCGGGTTGTCGGGCCGGTCGGTGGCCTCGAGCCGGAAGCGGTAGATCCCGTCGGGGAGGACGCGCGAGTCGAAGCTGTAGTGGGTGTCCTCGAGCTCGTCGGCCATCTCCATCCAGCCGTCCGTCGCCGCGGCGGCGGAGGCGCCGTCCGCGGCGCCGTCCTCCGCCCCGTCGCCGGCCTGCCGGAACGACAGCCGGTAGACGAGCTCGTCGTCGTTGTCGTCCTCGGCCTGCCAGCGGAGCGAGCGGAAGCCGGGCTTCCACAGCGACTTGAGCCGGCCGTCGCCGTCGCGCGCCGAGGGCTCGAGGGTGGTGAAGATGCGGTCCCGGGTCGGGCTCGCCGGCTCGAAGACCTGGCCGCCCGGGTTGAAGTTCGCCGGCACCAGGATCTCGCCCGGCTCGAGGACGTCGAGCCGCTCGATCTGCGGCCGCAGGTTCTCCTGCCGATAGGTCAGCTCCACGCCGTAGAGAAGCGGTGAGTCGCCGCCGCCTCCTCCGCCGCCGGACTCGAAGCGGGCCCGCCACTGGGCGTAGCGGCCGCGCGGCAGCTCGCCGAGGCCGACCTCGCCCCCCTCGCTGCCGCCGCGCGCCGCCTCCGACCAGGCCGACCACTCCGACCACGTGCGGTCGGGCTCGGCGCTGATCCCGGTGCGGAAGGAGAACGCGAGCCCGCCGCCGCGCGGCACCTCGCCGCGCCAGCGGAAGGTACCGAAGCGGGCGAGCTGGTCGGCGTCGAGCGCGGCGCTCGTGTAGGTGCCCTCGCGCTCGGTGCCGCCGGCGACCCGGAAGAGCGCCGCCGCGTTCGTCGTCGCGAAGGCCGGGCCGGGCTCGTCGGGCACGAGCGCGACGACCTGCCGCTCGTCGACGTCCTTCTCGAGCACGAGCTGGCTGCCGTTCCAGGCGAAGAGCTTCCCCTCGAGCCCGGTGCCCACCCACAGCCGGCCGCGGTGCCAGAGGAGGTCGAAGACCGTCTCGTCGTCGAGCTCGACGAGGCTCGAGACGACGCCGGCCGGGGTGATCGCCAGGATCTCGCTCCGCGGTCCGCTCCCCGAACGCCGGCCCGCGCGCGGCGGGCTCGGCCCGATCGGACCGCTCGGCGTCACGGTGACGACCACGCTGCCGTCCGAGCCCTCCTCGCCGTCCTCCTCCTCGTCGTCCTCGTCGCCGGAGCTCGAGGCCGACTGCGGCGGGCCGGAGAGGTCGACCAGGCTCGACTCCGAGGAGACCGCGGCGGCGTAGCGCGTGCCGTCCGGCGCCAGGGCGAAGGCGACGATCTCCGGCGCGTCGTGGTCGTAGAGGGTGCGCACCCGCCACGGGCCGGACCGCGAGGGCGTCAGCACCTGGATCAGCCCCTCGCCCGCCGTGCCCACCATCACCTCGCCCTCCGGCAGGACGGTCAGCGCCCGCAGGTGGGTGTCGTCGCTGTCGTAGACGACCTCGCCCTCGCCCTTGCCCGCCACCCGGTGGAGGCGCCCCTGGGTGCCCGTGGCGACGAGGAGGTCGCCGGCCGCGGAGCGCTCGATCGCCCAGGCGTAGGTCTCGGCGGGCTCGTACCAGACCTCGGCCTCGTCCGCCCCCGGGGCGAGCCGGTAAAGCCTGCCGTCCGGCGAGCTGGCGGCCCAGACCGTGCCGTCGGGGTCGGCGTGGACGGCGAAGACCTCCGGCTCGGAGGCGGCGAAGAGCACCTCGACCGCGCCGCCGCGGCGGACGAGCAGCACCCGGCCGGCGTTGCCGGTGCCGACGACCCAGCCCTCGGGGTGGACCGCCGCCGCGAGCAGGAACGGCTCGGCGATCGCGGTCAGCCGGTCGGCCCGGTCGGCGAGCCGCAGCCGCCCGAGCGGATCGACGCCGATCCCCTCGAGGTTGCCGGCGAGAAACGCCCGCTGGCTCTGGGTGCGGAAGATATTGACCGCGGTGGCCGAGGCCGGGGGCGCGGCGACGAGCAGGGCCGCGGCGGCGAGCGCCAGAACGGCCGCGACAGCCGGCCGGGCCGCGGCGAACGGTCGGGCGACGGTGCGGCGGAACGAGGTCGATCTACGGTCGGTCACGGGTATCCCCATCGGTCGTTGTGTCGCTCCCCGGCCGGCCCCCTCCTCGGCAACGGCCGAGACGGCGTCGGCCGGGGCGCCCGTCGCCGGCGCTGCGGGCCGGGCTCAGGCGGGCGGCGCCGGCGTCGCGGCGGGCGCCCGCGGCGCCTCGCCCGCCCCGCCCTCCCCGCCTCCCCCGCCCTCGGCGGTCTCACCGGCGGCCTCGCCGCCGGCCTCCTCGGCCCCGTCCCCGCCCTCGGCGGAGTCGCTGGTCAGCGGCTCGCGGCGCTCGACCCGGAGGTCGACCCGCACCAGGCCCGCCACCGGCACGCCCATCGGCTCGACGTCCTGCTGCACCACCGCGAGCCGCAGCGGCACCGCGCTCCCCGACGAGGCCGCCGACCAGATGCTGCGCACCGAGCCGGGCAGGTTCGGCATCACCTCGCCGGCCACGGTCAGCCCCGACCCGGGCGCGACGCCCATGACCAGGAGCTCCGAGCGCGAGTGGAACGAGCGCATCAGCTCGAGCGCCTGGCGGATGTTGACCGGCGCCGCCCGCTCGACGGCGAGCCGCGCCGCGTCGACGCTCGGTCCGTCGCCGACGAACAGGTGGTAGGCACCGCTCGGCGCGTCCTCGGGCACCGCGACCTCGACCGTCCGCCGGAAGGTCTCGCCCCGCCAGGCGGTGAAGTCGAGGTTCAGGCGCACCGGGTCGCCGGGGCGCACGACGGTGCGCTCGGCATTCACCCCGACGAGGCTCGCCACCCGCGGCCGCGGGCTCTGCACGAGGTCGATCTCGATCGCCTCGATGTCGAGCTCGGCGAGCTCGTTCTGGAGCAGGTAGCCGGCGTAGGAGAGCAGGTAGATCGCCGAGCTGAGCCCGGCGCCGTCGCCGTCGAAGCTCTGGCGCACCTCGAGGTCGGGGTGGCCGGCGAGCCGGAAGCGGGCGGCGAGGTCGAGCCCCTGCGAGCCGCCGGCCCGGGTCGCCGCGTCGAGCCCGGCGAGGGTCGACACCGCGAGCAGCAGCGGGGTCATCTGCGGCACCTTGGCCAGCCGCATCCGGAACTCGCGCGGCGCCGCCTCGGCGGCGCCGGCCACCCGCAAGGTCAGCGGGATCGTCGGCGCGGTCTCGCCGAGGCGGCCGAGGATGCCGGCCTGCCGGTCCTCGACGAAGGCGCCGACCACCGGGCCGAGGTTCGAGATCTTGAACGAGCTGTAGGCGTTCGAGAGCACGGTGACGACCTCGGCCGAGGCCATCGGCAGCGACACCGGCCCGAGGCCGAGGAACGGGTGGCCGAAGGCGAGGACGCGGTCGCCGAGGATGTCGGTCACCGTGCCGGTCGCGGCGAGGCGGAGGTCACCGTCGACCAGCACCGCGGCGACCGCGCCGCCGCGGACGAGCGGCGGGGCGGCCGGATCCGGTGGGGCGGCCTCCCCGGCCGGCGCCACCGCGCCGAGGCCGCGGCGCAGCAGCGCCTCGCTCTCGGCGCCGAAGCCGACCGTCGTCCACTGGATGCCGGGCACCGCGCCGGCGGGCGCGGCGCCGGCGGCCAGGCGCAAGCGGGCGAGCTCGCGCTCGAGGAGGTCGGCGGGGAGGTCGGCGGTGGCGAGCTTCTCGAGCGGCACCGGAGGCGACGGCGGGGCGGACCGGCCGGCGGCGGGGACGACGGCGTCGGGCCCGCGGTCCGCCGCGGCGAGCCCCCGCATGTCCTCGATCGGGGTGATGCCGGCGATCGCCTCGAGCGCGAACGGCCAGCCGAACGACACCGCGCCGGCGAGCCGGCCGTCGATCCACACCGGGCTGCCGCTCATCCCGCCGGCGACCCCGGTCGTCTCGAGCCCCCGGCCGGAGAGCTTCGCGAGGATGTAGCTCGTGCCGGGGGCCGCGTTGCGCATCACGCCGACGACCTCGGCCTCGAAGCGCTCGGGCTCGCGGCCGGAGAACACGGTGTAGCCGTAGCCCTTCAGGCCCGGCTCGATCTCGTCGACGGGGATGACCTCGAGGGTGCCGGGGGCGGCGAGGTCGATCGCGGCGGGCGCGTCGGCCGGTGGGACGGGGCTCTCGGCCCGGGCTACGGGGGCGGCCGGCAGAAAGGGGACGGCCGCGGCGAGCGCCACGCTCGCCCGAGCCAGGCCCGCCAGAAGTCTACGGCTCGGTTGCATCGCGGTCTCCACTCCTCCTCTCGCTACGGCCCGGCCTGCGGCCCGGGCCGTGCCTCGGACTACGGCGCGGGAGGCGCTCCGGTTGCGCCCCGCGCCCCTCAGGCTTCTTCACCCGGCTTCAACCGGCCCGGCGGGGCGATCCTTCCCCTGGCGGCCGCGCCGCCCGCCGACGGCCCCAGGCAGGCGGCCAGCCGCTCCGCGCCGACCCGGCCCGGCCGCAGCACCTCCCAGCCGCCGTCGCCGGCGAAGGCGACGAGCGTCGAGGGCGGCCCGCCGCCGAGCCTACCGCCGTCTACGACGACGGCGTCGAGCCCGTCCAGCCGGTCGAGCAGCGCCGCGACCGCCTCCGGATCGAGGAGCGGCGGCTCCCCGCTCGGGTTGGCGCTCGTCGCGGTCAGCGGCCCGGCGGCGGCGAGGAGCCGGCGGAGGAGCGGGTGGCCGGGCACCCGCACCGCGACGGTCCGCTCGCCGGCCGCGGCCGGCAGCTCCGCCGCGCCCGGCCGGAGCGGCAGCACCCCGGAGACCGCCCCCGGCCAGCAGCGGGCGAGCCGGGCCGCCCGCGGGTCCGCCGGGTCGACGCCGAGGAGCGCGAGCTGCTCGGCCGCGGCCACGACGACCGGCAGCGGCTTGCCGGCCTCCCGACCCTTCACCCGATAGACCGCCTCGACCGCCGTCCGGTTCCACGGGTCGACCGCCAGCCCGTAGCTCGACTCGGTCGGCACGGCGAGGACGGCGCCGCGCCCGGCGGCCGCGACCAGGGCGTCCAGCGGGTCGGCCGGGCGCCAGACGGCGGTCATCCCGCCGCCCGTGCGCCCTCGCCCGCCGCGCGGGCCGCCGCCGCGGTGGCGATCAGGTCGCGGGCGTGGGAGAGCGACAGGTCGGTCGTCTCGGCGCCGGCGAGCATGCGGGCGACCTCCTCGGCGCGGGCCGCCTCGTCGAGCCGCTCGACGCGGGTGAAGGTGCGCTCGCCGCGCACCTCCTTGGCGACCTTCAGGTGATGGTCGCCGTAGCTCGCCACCTGCGGCAGGTGGGTGACGACCAGGATCTGGCTGTCGGCGGCCAACCGCTGGAGCTTGCGGCCGAGGGCCGCTGCCTGCGCGCCGCCGATCCCGACGTCGACCTCGTCGAAGACCAGGGTCGGCCGCCGCGGCCCGCCGGACCCGCCGCCGCCCTCGCCCTCCTCGTCCGCGCCCCCGGCGGCGAGCTGGAGCGCCAGGTAGATCCGCGACAGCTCGCCGCCCGAGGCGATGAGCGACAGCGGGCGCGGCTCCTCGCCGGGGTTCGGGGCGAAGGTCAGGACCACCTGGTCGATCCCGTGCGGGCCGTAGTCGACCGGGACCGCGACGTCGTCGCCGCCGCCCGAGCCGGCGGGCACGCGGAGCGGGCTCTCCCTCCGTTCCCGCCGCTCGAGCGCGAAGGCGAGCTTCGCCTTGCCGAGGCCGAGGTCGGCGAGCTCGGCCTCGATCGCCGCGGCCAGCCGCTCCCCCCAGCGCGCGCGCGCCGAGGAGAGCTCGAGCGCCGCCTCGCGGTAGGCGGCGAGCGCCGCGGCGAACCGCGCCTCGAGCTCGTCGCGCCCCTCGGCGTCGCTCTCGAGCTCGGCGAGCTCGGCGTCGACCTCGCCGGCGCGGGCGACGAGCTCGGCGGCGGTCGTCACCCCGTACTTGCGGAACAGGCGCTCGAGCTGGGCGAGCCGGCTCTCGACCCGGTCGAGCCGGCCCGGCTCGGCGTCGAGACCGTCGAGACGGCGGCCGAGGTCGCGCGCCAGCTCCTCCACCCGCACCCGCACCTCCCCGAGCTCCGCGGCGCCGGCCGCGGCGGCCGGCTCCCACTCTCCGGCCTCCTCGAGCATCTCGGCCGCGCGCGCCAGCCGCTCGGCCGCCGCGCCGTCGTCGTCGTAGAGCAGGCCGTAGGCGCCGCCGAGCGCGCGGGTGATCGCCTCGAGGTTGCGCAGCACGTCGCGCTCGGCGGCGAGCTCGGCTTCCTCGCCGGCGGCGAGGCCGGCGCCGGCGAGCTCGCGGGCCTGGAAGCGCAGGAGGTCGAGCCGCTCGAGCCGGGCGCGCTCGTCGCCCGCCGCACGGGTCAGCCGGGCGCCGAGCGCGTCGGCCTCCGCGAAGGCGGTCTCGACCCGGGCGGTCAGCTCGCGCGCCCCGGCGCCGCCGCTGCGGTCGAGCCACACCCGCTGGAGCTCCGGGTCGACCAGCCCGAGCTCCTCGCGCTGGCCGTGGATGCGCAGCAGGTGGGGCGCGAGGTCGGCGAGCAGCCGCAGGGTGGTCGGCTGGTCGTTGACGAAGACCCGGTTGCGGCCGGCACGGCTGATCTCGCGGCGGACGAGGACCTCGCCCTCCTCGCCGTCCCCCCCGCCCTCCGCGTCGACCCCGGCCTCGGCGAGGACGGCCCGCCAGCCCTCGGCCCGGGGCGCGAAGACGCCGATGACGGTCAGGGTGTCGGCCCCGGTGCGGATCAGCTCGGAGACCGCACGCGAGCCGGCGAGGAGCGCCAGCGAGTCGACGACGATCGACTTGCCGGCCCCGGTCTCGCCGGTCAGCACGTTGAGCCCTGGGCCGAGCTCCACCCCCGCCTCGGCGATGACCGCCAGGTTGCGCACGTGGAGCCGGGTGAGCATCGGCGCGATGATACCCGTGCGCCGAGAGCGGCTCGAGGGCGATTGATAGAATCCTCGCCGATCGACGACCGCCTCCCCGGGGCGGACCCGCTGACCCCCGCCGCCGCGCCCCCGCGCGGCCGCGTCCCTGCCTCCGGAGACCGAACGCATGCAGCCCGACCCGGCCTCGCCGTCCCGTCGCCTCGACCCGCGCCGCTCCGCGCGCCCGTCGCTCGTCCGCTCTCTCGCGCTCGCCCTCCTCCTCACCGGCCTCGCCGCCGGGCCGTCCGCGGCGCCCGCCCTCGCCCAGGCCGGAGCCGACGCCGACGTCGGCGCCACCGCCGAGGCGATCCCGGTGCCCGAGGCGATCCGCGCCCAGGGCGTGCCGCCGATCCCGGAGAGCGCGGTCGCCGACCTCCTCCCCTACGAGAACCTGCGCAGCGCGTCGCTCCAGGACTGGCACCCGACCGAGCGCCGGGTGCTGATCCGCACCCGCTTCGGCGAGGCGAGCCAGCTCCACGAGGTCGCCCAGCCGCTCGGCGCCCGCAGCCAGCTCACCTTCTACGACGAGCGGGTCACCGGCGGCGCCTACCGCCCGAGCGAGCCGTCGGAGATCGGCTTCGGCCTCGACGAGGGCGGTGCCGAGAACTACCAGATCTTCCTGCTCGACCGCGACACCGGCGACGTCGTCCGGCAGAGCGACGGCGTCCACCGCTACCAGGGCGTCACCTTCTCGAACGCCGGCGACCGGGTGGCGTACGTCTCGAACGCCCGCAACGAGGTCGACTTCGACCTCTACGTCGCGCGGCCGGGCGACCCCGCCTCCGAGCGGCGGGTCGTCGAGCTGTCCGGCGCCTGGTTCCCGACCGACTGGAGCGACGACGACCGGAGGATCATGCTGCTCCACTACATCTCGGCCTCGTCGAGCTTCCTCCACCTCGTCGACGCGGCGAGCGGCGAGATGCGCGCCGTCACCCCGACCGACCCGCCCGAGCCCGTCTTCTACGGCGGCGCCGACTTCGCGCCGGACGGCAGGTCGATCTACACGGTGACCGACCGGGGCGGCGAGTTCCAGCGCCTGGTGCGGATCGACCTCGAGACCGGCGAGCACACGGTCCTCACCGGCGACGTCGACTGGGACGTCGAGAGCTTCGACCTCTCGGACGACGGCAAGATGATCGCCTTCTTCGTCAACGAGGACGGCTTCGCCCGCGCCCACGTCCGCGACACCGCGACCGGCGCCGCGCTCCCCGCCCCCGAGCTGCCGCTCGGCACCGCCTACGGCCTCGACTTCCGCCCCGGCAGCCACGAGGTCGGCTTCACCCTGAGCTGGGCGCGCTCGTCGTCCGACGTCTACTCGTGGGACGTCGACAGAAAGCAGCTCACCCGCTGGACAGAGAGCGAGATGGGCGGGCTGCCCGCGTCGGTCTTCGTCGAGCCCGAGCTCGTCCGCTTCCCCACGTTCGACGAGGTCACGCCGGGCGTGCGCCGGACGATCCCGGCCTTCGTCTACGAGCCCGACCCGGCCCGCCACCCGCCGCCCTGGCCGGTCTACGTCGACATCCACGGCGGCCCCGAAGGCCAGGAGCGGCCGAGCTTCCAGGGGACGAACAACTACCTGCCGGCCGAGCTCGGCGTGGCGCTCGTCTACCCGAACGTCCGCGGCTCGTCGGGCTACGGCAAGAGCTACCTCGCCCTCGACAACGCGCGGCTGCGCGAGGACTCGGTCAAGGACGTCGGCGCGCTCCTCGACTGGATCGCCGCCCAGCCCGACCTCGACGAGAATCGGGTGATGGTGGGCGGCGGCTCGTACGGCGGCTACATGAGCCTCGCTTCGATGACCTTCTACGACGACCGGCTGTGCTGCGGCTTCGACTACGTCGGCATCTCGAGCTTCGTCACCTTCCTCGAGAACACGCAGGGCTATCGCCAGGACCTGCGCCGGGTCGAGTACGGCGACGAGACCGACCCCGAGATGCGCAAGTTCCTCCAGGAGATCTCGCCGCTCGGCCGGATGGAGCGGGTGACCAAGCCGATGCTCGTCGTCCAGGGCGCCAACGACCCGCGGGTGCCGCTGTCCGAGGCCGAGCAGGTCGTCGCCGCCCTGCGCGCCAACGACACCCCGGTCTGGTACGTGGTCGCCGAGGACGAGGGCCACGGCTTCGCCAAGAAGTCCAACGCCGACTACCTCCGGGCGGTCTGGATCGAGTTCGTCAAGGCCCACCTGCTGGCCCCGGTCGTCGAGGACGTCGACGTCCAGGTCGAGCAGCCCGTGGTGGAAGTCCACGGGGTCGCGTTGCGGTCCCCGCGGGGTCGGATGCAAGGCGTCGGCGCGCAGGCGATGCGTGGTCATCGTCGAGCGCCGA
>Ga0299913_10004568_pt1 | contig 11639 bp, 8 predicted proteins | sample RVTome_9_FD_201360 | JGI IMG/M metagenome (GOLD analysis project Ga0299913, IMG submission 201360) | Soil microbial communities from uranium-contaminated site in the Upper Colorado River Basin, Wyoming, United States - RVT155D38 (version 2) ... | reverse complement strand
TCCTCGCCGAGCGCACCGACCGGTGAGTGAGCCGGCGCGGCGAGACAGGCCGCCAGGACAGTCTTGTCACGGATGCGGTCTACACCAGAGGCGCCGCTGATCCGCGAGGACAACCGCCACGCCACGTCCTTCCTGCGCCAGCCGCACGATGGCCGCCTCCGCCGTCTCGGCAGACGCCTCGCCGACGTTCTCGTAGTCCGCGCCGTACCGCTTCCCCAGCTCCAGTTCGAGCCGTGCGAGCAGCTCACCATCGTCGCTGACGGCCATCAACACCGGCGTCATGGCTTGCCTCACCGCCGCATCACTGGATTGTGCAGAGGGAATTGCGCGGCCTTTCACGATGCACGTGGCCTCGTCGACGCGCTGCCTACTGCGACCGCACCCTAGCCGCGCTGCCAGGCACGGACGGCCGTGTCGGACAGCTCAACCCGCAACAGCCCGACGTTTCTGCCGCCGCGTTGACCGCTACCCGCGGTCCGAGGTTCATCGCTCGAGCGAGCGACTGGCACGCACCCGTCGGCGGCGAAGTCGACCGCCGCGTCCGCGGCCAAGTCGTCGCGCGGACACTCTCCTCATAGCCGAGTTCGCACCGTGCCGACGATGATCGGCTGACAGTATGCGGGCAGCGCTGTCGATCCCCGTCGTGGTGCCCCTCGCGGCGCGATTGGCGCTACGGGCGCCGGCCCGACCTCGCGGCTTCGCGCTCATGTGAGCGGGCCGGACGATTAGTCGCCGCTCGATCACCCAGCGTGTTTCGCCAGTGGGCGTGCAAGGACTTTGCAAGCTCGCTCGTAAGACGGTCGAGAAGCCAGCGGACTGTCCCAGCGATCTGCAAGTTTCGCCCGCCCACGACAGGGCCGGAATTCGGCCGTGCCAGCGGACTTGCAAGGACTCTGCAAGTTTGCCGGCCGCCGTGATCGGCGGCTCGTTCGACGTGCAAGCGGATGTGCAAGCGGAATGCCAGCGCCATGGTCACGGTGCCGCCACCGCTGTCCGGCACGACGACGAGGACGCACCCGTGACGACACGCCCACCCGGTTCATCGGCCCTGCGACCAGTCCGCCCGTGGTCGCCGACGGTCCCGGCGCATCCGGGCGGCCAGCATGACGGCCGATGCAACGCCGACGCCGGTGCGGGCGCGGGATGTGGTGGCGTTCGGTCGGGAAGTCGGCCGTGTGCTGTCCGACGGGCGCATCGTCGGCCGCGCCGAACCCTTCGCGAAGGTCTTCGCGTCCAGCCGAGAGGTGAAGCGGGCGGTCGGCGCGACCGCGTGGGTGATACTGGAAGACATCGCCCTGGACGCGACCATCGACGAGCAGGGGCGGCTGGTCGCCGACACCAGCGTCCGGCAGATCGCCGCCCACCTTGGGTTCAACAAGTCCACCGTCGCCCGCCACCTCGCCCGGCTGCGTGACTACGGGTTCGTGTTGCGCGAAGAGGCCCGCGATGACGCGTCGGGCCGCTGGGATGCGTCCCGGTATGTGCTGGATCCGTCGGCGTGTGTCGAGCGGTTCACCCACTTCCCACCCGCCGACCAACCATCGTCGCCGCCGTCTCCCGCGCTCGAAGACCCGGTTGACAGCACCGACGCCACCGTGTCCGCATTCACCGGACACGGTTCCACCGGACACGGAGAAACTGATCGACTCCTTGTGCATAGACATGCTGTTGAAAGAGAACAGCATGCAAAGCATCCCGGCGACGACGAGACCGCGGCTGCGCTGATTCGGCGGCTGCGCGCCGCGGGCGTCGCTGGGAATGTCGCCGAGGACCTGGTCGCGAGGTTCCCGGCGCAGCAGGTCGCGGATGCGTTGGAGGTGCTGCCGGCCCGCCGCTGCTCGAACGCGGCCGGCTGGCTCGTGCGTGCGATCAGCGACGGCTGGCAGCTGCACGATGAGGCCGAACGTCTCCGCGCCACCCGCACCTTGGCACGGCGGCGCCACGACGATGCTCAGGCGATTGAGGCGCGACAGGAGCAGCGCGACCGCAGGCTCGCTGGCTGGGCCGCGGCGGTCTCCGAGGCGCTGACCGACCCGCAGCTGACCGCCGCCGTCGACTGCGTCACCAGGCCAGTGGACGGGCTCGACCGCCGCTCGGTGCCGGTAGCGGCCAGCCAGCTCCTCGCCTGGGCCATCACGACCGCCACCAGCGCACCAGACAAGCCGCTCCACGACGCGCTCACCGACGCGTTGCACGACCACAGCACCCGTCGCACCGACGACGCTTCGACGCTGCCAGCCGAGATCCCACGGCCACCAGTGAACCCCGACCCAGCAGCCGATCCTGACGCGCTTCGACGACGCGTCAAGCATGCGATCGGCCAGCTCAAGACAGCGAACCGCACCCGTAAGCCGAAGCTCGAAGGAGACAGCGATGCACCGTAGGCACCCGTACGGACCTCACCCCACAGCCGCCCTGACCCCACCCTGCAAGTCACTGGATCATCAAGCACACAGAGTTGCACTCGCTGAGTGCGCCGGGCCGCCGGCGGTGGTGGCGGGGTGTTGAACATCGGCAAGCTCGCCGGTGTCGACAGCGTCGACTACTACCTGTCTCAGGTCGCTTCTGGCGTCGAGGACTACTACCTCGGCAACGGGGAAGCGCCCGGCCTGTGGACCGGCTCCGCCGTCGGTGGGCTCGGTCTTCACGGCCAGGTAGCGGCCGGAGCGTTGCGGCTGGGGCTCAGTCGTCACGACGCAGCGGGGATGCCGCTTGAGGGGTTGCGGTCGACACGAATGATCTCTGGCTTCGACCTCGCGTTCCGCGCACCCAAGAGCGTGTCGCTGCTGTGGGCCCTCGGCGGCGGCGACGTCGCGTCCGACGTGCGTGACGCGCACGATGCTGCCGTCGCTGCGGCGCTGGCGCATCTCGAGGAGTATGCGGGCTGGTCACGTCGGGGCGCCCGCCCGCGGCCTCGCGGCGCGCGAGACCGGTCGGTGGTCGTTCACGACGCCTCATAGTTGACGTTGGCCCATCAGTTATATGCGACCCACACCGGTCAAGCGTTGGCTCCTGACCAGCGCGAGCGGCAGCTCGGGCAGGTCAAGAGCCCGTCGACACCGTCGCGATCGTCGCCCGCACCGCCTACCGTTCCGCCGCCGGCCCTGAGGCCGGCGCCAGGCTCGCGGGGGACAGACCGGTCAAGCCGTGGGCGGCCGCGTATCGAGCGACGTCCCGGTACACCTCGTAGACCGCCACTTCGTCGGCGGAGGCGTCTGCTGTGCTGCCGTGCCGTGTCAGGCTGGCGGGTGACAGCCCAGTGAGTCCGTGCGATCGAGCGTACGTTGACACGTCCTCGGGCGCGGCGAGCACTGTCGTTGCGGGACCCGCGGCTCGAGCTGTCGCCGACGTGTCGTCGTCCCGTTGCTGGACGACGGCGGTCAAGGCGACGATCGTTGCGGTGACCACAACAGCGGCAATGACCCGTCGCCACGGCCGAAGGCTGGGAATCGTCGTGTGCGTTGCGTGCGTCATGGGTCTCTCCTGGTCTAGAGCTCGGGTTACTGTCCGGAGCTCCTTGGTGACGCCGACAACGTCGCGGAGCGGACTTGCTGGCGGCTGTTCGCTGACTTACGACGACTTTCGCGCCGCTGACCGGGCGGTTGAGGCCGGAATCTGTCGCCGACGCATTGGTTGACCTGCCGCCGTAAGTTCGGCGAAAGTGCGCGGTGGTGTGGTGTGTGCCGGCTGACGCGACGGCACAGGAGGCTCGCAGCGTGGAGTTCCGGACGCTCGGACCGCTCGAGGTGGTCCACCGAGGCGAGACTCTCGATCTCGCGTCGCCGAAGCAGCGGTCGTTGCTCGCGTTGCTGCTCATTCGCGCCAACGAGGTCGTGCCGACCGAACGCATCCTTGAGGACCTGTGGGGTCCAGACGTTGCTGACAAGGAAAACGCCCTGTGGGTCCATGTCTCCCGGCTGCGGTCCGCGCTCGAACCGGATCGGGCCGGTCGGGGTTCCAGCGCGGTGCTGTTGCGAAAGGGCGGCGGCTACATGCTGTCGGTCGACCCGTCGTCGTACGACGTGATCCGGTTCGAGCAGCTTGCCGGCGAGGGCCGGGTGCTACTCAAGTCTGACCCGGCCCGCGCCGCCGAACTGCTGACTCGGGCCTTGGAGTTGTGGCGGGGGCCGGCGTTCGACGAGTTCCGCTACGAGAGCTTCGCCCAGACCGAGATCACCCGTCTCGACGAGGCACGGCTGGCGGTGCTGGAGGACCGCATCGATGCCGACCTGGCGCAAGGACGGACAGGTGAGCTGGTCTCCGAGCTCGAGGTGCTTCGACAGGAGCACCCGCTGCGCGAACGGGCCGTCGGCCAGCTGATGTTGGCGCTGTACCGGTCGGGACGTGCGGCTGAGGCGCTGCGCGCCTTCGACCGGTTCCGGCGGTCCATCGGCGAAGAACTGGGCATCGATCCGTCACCTGAGCTGCGCAGGTTGGAGGAGCAGATCCTGCTTCACGATGAGCGCCTGCAACGCAGGCCGACCGGCGACGAGCCCCCGGCAGTGCAGCCGGAGCCGGTCAACCCCTTTAAAGGTCTGCGACCGTTCTCCGAAGACGACCCCGAGGACTTCTTCGGTCGGGATGCCCTCGTGGCGGAGATGCTGCGCCGGCTCACCAGCGGTCATCGGCTGGTCGCGGTGGTGGGCGCCAGTGGGTCGGGGAAGTCGAGCGTCGTGCGCGCAGGGCTGATCCCCGCCGTGCGCAAAGGGGGCCTTCCCGGCGCGGAGACGTGGTTGACGGCCCGGATGGTCCCTGGCTCCCACCCGTTCGCCGAGCTCGAAGCCGCACTGCTGCGGGCGATCTTCGACCCACCGACCAGCCTCACGGACCAGCTCCGCGACGACGAGGCCGGATTGCTGCGGGCCGTGCTACGGGTGCTGCCCGACGAATCGGCCCGTCTGGTGCTGGTGATCGACCAGTTCGAGGAGCTGTACACACTGGTAGACGAGGACGTTCGCCGCCGCTTCTTGACCAACCTGGTCGTCGCCCTGGACGAGCCGCACGGCCGGCTGGCGGTCGTGCTGACGCTTCGCGCGGACTTCTACGGCCACACTCTGCAACACCCACGGCTGGGTGCCCGCCTGGGCGGCAGCGTCAGCAACGTGACGCCCCTGACCGCGGAGGAGCTCGAGGCCGCCGCCATCCAGCCTGCGACCCGGGCGGGCATTTCGTTCGAGCCGGCACTGCTCGGGCACCTGCTCTTTGATGTCGGCAGCCAACCTGGCGCGCTCCCGTTGTTCCAGTACACATTGACCGAGCTGTTCGACCGCCGGTCGGGCGGTGTGATGCTGGCCTCCACGTACCGCTCGATGGATGGGGTCCAGGGGGCGCTCAGCCGCCGTGCCGCCGACCTGTACGGGCAGCTCACGTCCGACCAGCAGGCGGCTGCTCATCAGCTGTTCCTCCGCCTCGTCACCGTCACAGAGCACGACGAACACACCCGCCGCCGGGTCCAGGCGGCCGAGATCCTGTCCCTGGACGTCGATGCGGTGATCATGCAGGAAGTCATCGCCCTGTTCGGCCGTCACCGGCTGTTGTCGTTCGACGCCGACCGGCTCACTGGTGCGCCCACCGTCGAGGTCGCCCACGAAGCGCTGCTGACCGCTTGGCCCGACCTAGGTACCTGGATCGACCACAGCCGCGACGACATTCGCCGCCACGCATCATTCACGGTCGCGCTCCGCGAGTGGGAGCTGGCCGGCAACAACCCGGACTACTTGCTCACCGGGAGCAGACTGGCTGAGTACGAGCAGTGGGCCGAGGCTACGGCGATCCGTCTCACGACTGCCGAGCAGGCGTTCCTAGACGCCGGCATCGGCCGCCGAGACGCCGACGCCGACACCGAGGCGCTGCGGCGGCAGCAGGAAACCGATCTCGGGCGGCAGTCGTGGCGGCGCCTGTGGGGCCTCGTCGCCTCCGTCGTCGCGCTCGGGGCGGTTGCAGCCGTCCTGGCGTTCGCGACTCTCGCCGACCACAGCCGCGCGACGGTGGCATTCGTCGGGTTTCGTGACGACAATGCGTACGACGCCAACGTCGCCGCCGGACTGGATCGCGCCGCACGGGAGCTCGACATCCAGTTGCAGGAGGTCCACCCCGTCGTGGACTTCGAGCGCGAGTTTCGGGAGCTTGCTTCCAGCGGACCTGACCTGATCATTACCAGCGGCGGAACGGTCTCCCTCGCGCCGGATGTCGTCGCAGACTTTCCCGATGTCATGTTCGGTGTCATCGACGGGTCGGTCGAGGCGCCGAACAGCGCGGGGGTGACGTTCGCCAGCGAGCAGGGTGCGTTCCTGGTCGGTGCAGCGGCCGCGCTGAAGTCCGAGACCGGCGTCGTCGGCTATCTCGGCGGTATGCGCATCGATCCGCTCGAGCGGTTCCGCGCAGGCTTCGAAGCCGGCGCCCGCCACATCGACCCTGACATCGAGATCGTGGCGACCTATATCGAGGAGCCCTTCGCCGGTGCGGCGGGATTCTTCCTCAACCCCTTCACCCGGCCGGATCTCGGCCGGTTGCGCGCCGAAATGCTGTACCAGCGAGCTGATGTCGTGTTCCACGCCGCGGGCCAGTCGGGGTTCGGGGTGTTCGACGCGGTCGTCGAGCAGTCCGAGGAGCAGGGCCGGCACCTGTGGGCCATCGGTGTCGACAACGATCAATGGCTGCAGGCCACATCCCGCCAGCGCGATCATCTGCTGACCTCAATGATCAAACGTGCGGACCTCGCTGCGTACATGCTGACCAGGCAGCTCGTGGATGGTGAGTTCGAGGCCGGTGTCCGGGAGCTGGATCTGACCGACGACGCCATGGACTTCTCCACCCGAGGTGACGGGCTGACTAAGGCCATGATCGACCGGCTCGAACCGCTCAAGGCCGACATCGTCCAGGGGCGCATCACCGTGCCGACGGCACCGACTGGTGAGCTGTTGGTGCTCGACCGCCTTCCCGACGGCTTCGACGAGGCGTTCGCCGACCTCTCCCCCGAGCAGATTCTGGACTACTTCGACGGGTGGCTCGTGCCGACTCACCCGGCCGCCGGGGACGCGTGCGGCCGGGGGACCATGAACCGGTGCGGCCAGCTGATGCTCGACCACCTCGACGAGTGGCGCGTCACCACCGAGACGCCTTCGGGCAGCCCGCCGGGTTGACTGGCAGCGGCACCGGCTGAACCGTGGCAGCAAGCGGCAGCGGCAAGCGAACTCAGCGCTAACCGCGCCGTGGTCGCGCGAATGCGATGGCACGAACCGACCATCGCCTACGTCGCTCGGCGCACCGCCGAATGGCTGTCCACGCGAGATCATCCGCTGCCTCAAGCGCTACCTCGCCTGCGAGGTCCACGGGCTGCCGCCCGCCCCGACGACAACGGCAACGACGCATCTGGCCGCAACAACATCAACTTGCGATCTATAAGACTCAACGCCGTCGCCGAAAGCTTCTTCGCGACCTTGAAGGTCGAGCTGGTCGACCGCCGTCAGTTCCGCAGCCACCCGAGCGCGCACCGCGATTCTTGCCTGGACCGCCGGGTACCGAGGTCGTCGAGATCGCGGTAGGGGGCGCTGCCGGGTTCTCACACGTTGAGACGGCGGATGTATCGGCTCACCGACGTCGTTCACCGCGGGCAATTCGGTTTCTCCCGCCAGTCCCGGTGGGGCCTGGGTGCGACGACGCTGCCGTGGAGGTTGATCAGCCCCAGGTGATCCGGTGACAGGTGGACGACCATCTGCCAGCCGTAGTGGCGGTGCTGCTTGTGGCGTTGGCCACGAACAGCACCAGGCGGTTGATCGCATGGCTCCTGATCTGCACGAAGGCGCGGGCGGAGTTGCCGTAGCGGAAGTAGCCCGCCCAGCCCGCGCAGGAATCGGTTGATGTCCCACACGATGTCTTCGAGTGGCACGGCCAGCCGCGATCGCGCCGTGATGGCGCCAATCGCAACTTGTCGCGAGCGCGGCGGCCGCTGGACTCGAACGCCTGCTGATCACTTGCTCGGCCCGCGATGGCGCGGATGGCCTCGACGTATACGCCAAGCACGTCGGGGCGGCGCAGACCGCTCCTGCCGGCTCCGCCCGGTAGGTACTGCCAGCCGATGGAGATCGGCTCGACGATGTGCGTAGGTGCAGCCGCAGGGACACGTCGACGCTGCGCGAGCGTCGGGCGAGTGCCCACAAGGGTGACCCGCGAGCAATTCAGCTATGAGGTTAGCTCATTGCAAATACTGGAAATCGGTCGGAGATTTCGTGTTCAAGTAGCGGCCGCCCGTACAGAACTGAAGACCATTCCTCTCCACGACGAACGGAACAACCTTCATCGACCTGTAGACCTTGATGCCCGGGGCAAACCGATCCCCGTTGGCAACAGCGTGTCAGCAGCCGCACGCCCGCCAAAGTCGTGGCAGCAATGAGCACGCAAACGCCCCGGTCAGGCTGCCAATCCCGCCCAGGGCGCCGACGATGAGTCGATCGCTCGTAATGAGCAGGTCCGGGGTTCGATTCCCCGTCCCGGCTCCACCCGTCCCGGCTCCACCCGTCCCGGCTCCACACACCCGTCCCGGCTCCACACACCCGTCCCGGCTCCACACCCGTCCCGGCTCCACCCTCTCACCAGGCAATATGGCCGAAATGTGGCGCTGACCAGGCAAAAACGCAAGACCGGGTCGAGTCTCGCTGGTTGCCGCCAGTGGCCGCTGTCTGCCCCTCGTTTCCACCGCTCCTTCGATCAGTGTGCGAACGGATCCGGGGGCTCGTCGGCGGCGAGGGCCTGTTCCCAGCGGGCCAGCCCGACCTGGGTGTCGCCGTGCATCACACCCAGGTAGGTGTCGAGCAGCACCGACAGGGTCTTGTGGCCGCTCCACGCCTGCGCGGTCTTGAGCGGCACGCCGGCGTTGAGCCACCCGGTGATCGCCGCGTGCCGCAGATCGTGCAGCCGCACGCTTTGGAGCGGCGACGACGACGGGAACGTCACGTGGCGCGCGGCGTTCCACACGTCGCGTTGGAAGTTGGACAGGTCGACCCGACCGCCTTGGGTGTTGGTGAACACCACGCCGCCCGGGTCCGGTTGCGCCCACCGGTCCAGATGGCGACGCAACACGCTCACGAGCTCGCCGGGGACGGGGATGACGCGAGACGAGTGGACGCTGCGGCCTTTGAGCGGCCGCCGCCGGTCCTCTCCCTTGAGGAAGTACTTGTCGGGCACGGCCGAGTGCGTGCCCCGGGCCGTGATCGTGGCAGGGGTCGCGGTGAGGTGCAGGTCACGCCGGCGCAGCGCCACGCCTTCGCCGGGCCGCAGCCCGCACAGGCCTTGGGTGAGCACGAACGCCACATATCGGGGATCAACGGTGGCGCAGGCGGCGGCGAGGGCCCGCAGCTGGGTAGGGGTCATGACCAAGTCGGGGTTGATCCCGTCGTCGGCGGTGGGTTCGGGGTCGACGGCTTCCCAGGGGTCCCACTCGAGCAGCCGCCGCTTGCGGGCGTGGGTGAACACCGCCCGCACGACGGCGCGGGCGCGGCGGACGCTGCTGGCCGCCAGGGTGCGCGGCTGACCGGTCAAGTCGTGCGTGCGGACGTACTCGATGAAGGCGTGCAGGTGGTTGTCGGTAACGTGTGCGAGCGGCAGCGACCACCGGGCGAACCACGCCTCCCACGGGCCATCGGTGTCATCGGTGTTGGTGTCGTCGGGCATGAGTGCGTGTGAGCGCAGCCAGCGGTCGGCGGCGACCACCTCGTCGGCGGACAGGGTGGGCGCGTCGTCGGTGGCGAGTAGGAGGCAGGCGCGGGCGATGTCGCGTTGTGCGTTGCGGCGGCTGGCGGGCTCCCACCCGCGCCACTTGCGCGCGACGTACTCGACGGCGACGTCGAAGAACGACACCGCGCGCTCACCACCCGGCTCCTTGTCCTCGGGTGGGTCGGTGAACTGGCGGCTGTGAGGGTCGAACAGGCGGCCATCGGCGAACGCCTCGTGGAGGCGGCGGGCGAAGCTGTCGGCCCACCCGCGCTGCTCGAAGGTGTAGCTGAACTGATGCCCGTCGACGCGGTAGCGGACATCGAACCGGGCGACCCTGCGGCGCACCCGCTCGCCGGTGCGGCGGTCGGTGACCCACACCTGCTGAGTGCGCTTGTACACGCCGGAGACGCGGAACTGGGTGGGCCGCCACGGGCGGTCGGGGCGGTCAGCGGACGGTGTCATGGTGTGCCATCCAGTCGTCGAGCGCGCGAGGAAGCCGTCCGCGATCTGTGCCGCGCGCGGGCTGACATGGTTACCGACCGCCACCGTGCCCGCCGCCGGTTGCTCAGCTTCCTGCTACGCCACGGGCACGTGTACCGGCAGGGCGCGGCGTGGACCGCCACGCATGAGCGGTGGCTGGCCAGTCTGCGGTTCGCCGACCCGGCGTTGACATCGACGTTTCATCACTACCGTGCCGTGATCACCAGCCGTGATGCCGAGCTGCGCGCGCTCGAGGACGACCTGGCGCTGGTGGCATGCGAGGAACCGTTCGCTGAGCCGGTGCGGCGGCTGGCCGCCTACCGCGGCGTCGCCGAGCTTGGCGCGTTGACCTTGGCGACCGAGGTGTGTGACTGGCGGCGGTTCGCGCACGCGCCGGCGTTCATGGGGTTCACCGGGCTGGTGCCGTCGGAGTACTCGTCGGGCGCGCACAGCCGCCGCGGCAAGATCACCAGGACCGGGCCGGTGCACCTGCGCACCCAGCTGGTCGAGTCGGCGTGGGCCTACCAGCACCGGCCGATCGTCAGTCAGCGGCTGCGCGCCCGCCACGACCGCGTTGGCGAGGCCACGGTCGCGCGGTCGTGGAAGGCGCAGCTGCGGCTGTGCCGACGGTTCAAGCGGCTCGCGGCCCGCAAGTCCAACATCGGGCTGGTGGCCGCCGCCGTCGCCCGCGAGCTCGCCGGGTTCTTGTGGGCCGAGATGACCGCCGATCCCGTCGCCGTCTGACACCGCCATGCTTGGGCGTGACCGCGGTGATCGGCACGGTCGGCGCCCGTTCGATCAGCGGAGGCGCAACGAGGAACCGCCGATGCAGGACCGACCCCCGGGACCTTCATGTCAGAACCACTGACCGACGCATCAAGTGCGGGGCACCTTCCTGCGGACAGCCGACATGCGGTTTCGACCCGCGGACATCAGAGTGGCGGTCCGCCGATCCACGACCCCTCGCTGCGCCTCCGCGTCACCTGCGCACGCGCACCCCCAGACGTCGATAGCGGACCGGATCGGGACGGCATCAAGGCCGTTCGTCCTCGGCGTGCGCCTGCGGGCGCTGCGTCTTGACCCCACCCGCCCGGACCGCTCACCAGCGGGTTACGCGACGAACCTCGTTCGTCGCCGAACACCAAAGGCAGCCGGCGGGTTGACAGGCCGTTCCACATCAGAAAGTGCAACGCATCGGACACGGCTTCCGCAACCTGCGCAACTACCGGCTACGGTTGCTGCTGCACTGCGGCGGCGTCACATGGCAAGATCAACCCGACGCGAAACTACGGAAGCGCGCTCCCCGCAAAGCGGCGTAGAGCCGGTCAAGGGCCGCGCGGGCGCCGCGGTCACCGGCTGGCTCGACGGCCGCGACGAGCCGTGGCTGGCGGCCCGTGGAGCGTGTCGCGCTCGACCCGTACCGCGGCTACTACAACGCGCTCGTGGGC
>Ga0299913_10004567_pt1 | contig 11639 bp, 11 predicted proteins | sample RVTome_9_FD_201360 | JGI IMG/M metagenome (GOLD analysis project Ga0299913, IMG submission 201360) | Soil microbial communities from uranium-contaminated site in the Upper Colorado River Basin, Wyoming, United States - RVT155D38 (version 2) ... | reverse complement strand
AACCGATCGAGCACGTCGAGCTTCGTCAGGGCGACGCTCGAGTAGCCGGCCAGCCGCACGCTGAAGCGCACGGCCACCGCGTCGTACCAGCCGCAGCGACGCGGCCGACCGGTGGAGGTCCCGTACTCGGCGCCCTGCTCGCGCAGCGCCTCGCCGTCGGCATCGTCCAGCTCGGTCGGCAGCGGCCCGGTGCCGACCGCGGTGGTGTAGGCCTTCACGACCCCGAGCACCCGGTCGATCGACACGGCCGGGAGCCCGGCGCCGAGGCTGGCGCCGCCGGGGATGGGCGACGAGCTGGTGACGTAGGGATAGATGCCCCAGTCGATGTCGCGCATCGTGCCGAGCTGCCCCTCGAGCAGGATCCGCTCACCACGGTCGAGCGCCTCGTCGACGAGCGCCTGCCCGTCGACGACGTGCGACCGCAACCGCTCCCCCGCGGCCAGGTAGGCGTGGAGGATCCGGTCGGCGTCGGTGGCCTCGTCGATCGCATCGGACATCTCGCCGTCGCCGTAGCCCTCCGCCAGGCGCCGGATGCGCGGCAGCGTCGCGGCCAGGCGCTCGCGGAACAGCTCGGGCTCCATGAGGTCGACGACGCGGATGCCGCGGCGCGCGACCTTGTCGACGTAGGCCGGGCCGATGCCTCGCGAGGTCGTTCCCAGCTTTGCCGCCCCCCGCTCCCGCTCTTCGAGCTGGTCGAGCAGGACGTGGTACGGCATGACCAGGTGGGCGCGGTCGCTGATGAACAGGTTCGAGCAGTTGAAGCCGGCGGCCCCGAGGCCGTCGAGCTCGACGACGAGCGCCGGCGGGTGGATGACGACGCCGTTGCCGAGCAGGTTGCGGGTTCGGTCGTGGAAGATCCCCGAGGGAATCAGGTGCAGCTTGAAGTGGCCGTGCGCGTTGACGACGGTGTGGCCGGCGTTGTTGCCCCCGCCGTAGCGGATGACGAGGTCGGCGTCATCGGCCAGGTAGTCGACCACCCGGCCCTTTCCTTCGTCGCCCCACTGGGCCCCGACGACGGCGATGACGGACATGACGCGGCGACACGGACCTCGATCTGCGGGGACCCCATCGTAGCGCCGTCGTCGCCCCGACGCGATGGACGTCAGCCGCCTGACCCCTTGAGCCAGAGCCACTCGCGCAGGGTCAGCCCGGAGACGCGAACTTCCGCCGCGATCGGCCGGCCGATGTAGCGGTAGTGCCATGGCTCATAGTCGTAGCAGACGCTCGCAAAGCTGCTGCGCGGGTAGCTCATGACGAATCCGTAGCGCCACGCATTGGCGGCCATCCACGCGCCGGCCGGCAGCGCCGCCCAGTCGGCGTACTCCCATGGTGGCCGGCCGCCGAGGCTGGTGAAGTCGAACGTCGTCCCGAGCTGATGCTCGGAGTGGCCGGCTCGCGCGCTGGTCCGCAGCGCGTGATCGTAGCCACCGACGGCGACCCAGTGGTCGAACGTCGCCTTCTGGGTGGCGTGACTGCGGAACCCGCTCACGACCTGGATCGAACGCCCGGCGGCGCGAGCCGCCGACGTCATGGCCTTGAGGTCGGCGACGACGTGGCTGCGGGTCGCGTAACCGGCGTTCAGCCCTGCCTTCGACGTGTCGACGAGATCGCCGGGATGGTAGTCGGCGGGCAGCATGAGCCTGGTGTCGACGAGCGTGCGCTGCCAGTCGGCGTAGCGTCGGAACGGGGTGAGCAGGTCCTGGTAGGCACACGCCGGAAGGGGTGCAAGGTCGCCGAGCGCAACTCGCAGGTCGAAGGTGACGCGCTCGTTCATCGCCCCCGTCCCGCCCAGCAGGGCCAGACGATCGGGTCGCAACCGAACGGCCTCCCTGCGGACCGGCGACGGCACCGTGTGTCCAGCCACGAGCATGAGCGCGCCGCCGACCTTCGCCGCAGCCGGCACGGCGACGAGGGCGTCCGGGAACGTCTGTCCGCTCGCCACGTACAGCGCGGGGAGGCCGGCGGGGAAGGAGGCGGCGCTGATGGCCACCGCCGTCGCGTAGCGATCCGCACCCGCCAGCCGCGTGACGGTGCCGGAGGTGGCGAGCGTTCGCAGCCGCTTGACGACGGTGTCGCCGACCGCCTGCGAGCCACCGAGCACGATGATGCGAGCCGGCGCGAGCCGGCGCAGCTCGGCCTCGGTCGCCTCCGGCAGCGTGCCCGGCTGCGTGAGCAGGACGGGGCTCCCGGACCGAGCCGCGGCCGCGCCGCCGACCAGCGCGTCCGGGAAGGTGATCCCCGTGGCGACGTATGCCGTCGCACCACCGGGCTTGAACGTCGACCGGCTCACGGCCGCGGCGGTCGCGTAGCGGTCGGCTTCACCGATGCGGCTCACGCCGCCGCCGGTCTGATACGCGGCGAGCGCCCGCTTGACCGCATCGGAGATGACGCCGGTCCCACCGAGGACGACGATCCTGCCGGGCCGGAGCCGGGCCAGCTCCTTCCCGGTCGGCGCGGGGATCCCGGCGCGCGTGACCAGGAGGATCGGTGCCCCCGCGCGTGCCGCCGCCGGACCGCCGGCGAGGGCGTCCGGGAAGTTCGCCCCGGTTGCGACGTACACGACGGACACGCCCGGCGCGAAGTGGCTGGCGGACACGAGGGCGGCCGTGGCATACCGATCGGCTCCGCCATGTCGCTCGACGACCATGCCGCTCGCGGCGGTCGGAGACGGCGGAGCCGCGGCGAAGGCCGCAGCGACGAGAACGAGGGTCAGAAGCGCCTGGACGAGACGGGCTGGAAGCGGCATCCGGATGAGCGACTCCTGCGAAGCGGTCTCGTCAACTGTGGCGAGCCGCTCGCGTTGTGGAATCGAACGAATGTCCTGATCGGCCTCGGGAAAACGGCCTGCGCGATCAGCCGCAGGCGCGCCAGGTGCTCAGCTGCGGGCGCGGACCTTGTCGAAGCAGTTGGAGCAGTAAACGGGCCGGTCGTTGCGCGGCAGGAACGGCACGAGCGCCTGTCCGCCGCACTCGGCACAGACGGCGGCGTGCATCTCGCGCTGCCCGCCGTTGCCACCTCCGGAGCTGATGCCGAGGGCACGATTCTGCTTTGCGATCGCGCGGCAGCTCTGGCAACGCTGCGGCTCGTTGACGAGCCCCTTGCTGGCGTAGAACTCCTGCTCTCCCGAGGAGAAGACGAAGTCCAGGCCGCAGTCGCGACAGCGGATGGTCTTGTCGGCGTACACCCTTCCCAGTGCCTCCTGTTTCGCACGCCCGGCCCGACTTGGACGGTTCGCGGTCTGGGTGAGCGCCGTGATCGCGTGCGTTGTCGGGCGCGGGATCGAGCGTTCTCGGGTCAGACGCTGTGGACCGGTCGTTACAGCGCCCGAGTGTACACCGCACCTTCAAGCCTGTTGAGGGTACGGCCAATGGCTCGGTCGCTCAGTAGGCGGCGATCTCCTCGCGCGCGGCGACGGTGTAGAAGCGCGTGTTCGACTTCCGGAACTGGAGCGGCACCTCGCCGATCGGGCCGTTGCGGTGCTTGGCGACCTTGGCCTTCAGCAGCTCGACGTCGGCATCGGGGTTCTGCTCCCCCTCGCGATAGAGGAAGACGACGACGTCGGCATCCTGCTCGATGCTGCCCGACTCTCTCAGGTCCGACAGCCGTGGCTCGGCGGTGCCGCGCTGCTCGACGCCGCGGGAGAGCTGGGAGAGCGCCACGACCGGCACCCTGAGCTCGCGGGCCAGCTGCTTGAGCCCGCGGCTGATCTCGCTCACCTCCTGGACGCGGTTGGCATCCTTGTTCGGCGTGGAGGCCTGCATCAGCTGGAGGTAGTCCACGATCACCAGGTCGAGCCCGTGCTGCTCGGCCTCGAGCCGGCGGGCCTTCGTGCGGAGCTCCATGACCGAGAGCGCCGGAGAGTCGTCGATCCACATCGTGGCACTGGCCATGTCGTTCATGACCGTGGCGATCTTGCTCCAGTCGGTCTCGTCCACGAACCCGGTCTGGAGGGGACGCGGGTTGATGCCGGACTCGGCGCTCAGGAGGCGGATGGCAAGCTGCTCCTTGCTCATCTCGAGGCTGAAGACCGCGACCTTCTTCTTCTCGCGCACCGCGGCATGCTGCGCCACGTTCAGCGCCATCGAGGTCTTCCCGACCGATGGGCGGGCCGCGAGGATGATCAGGTCGGAGGGCTGGAAGCCACCGAGGAGCGCGTCGAGCTGCGACAGCCCGGTCGGCACGCCGATGATCTGGCCGCGGTGCTCGTGGAGGTACTCGAGCCGGTCGTACGCCTGGCCGAGGAGGATGGAGAGCGCCTCGAAGCCACCGTCGGTCCGGCGCTGGCTGATCTCGAACAGGATCGACTCGGCGCGGTCGATCGCCACCTCGGCGTCGTTCGCCTCCTCGTAGCCGACCGCTGCGATCTTCCCCGCGGCGCCGATGAGATTGCGCAGCACCGCCTTGCGCTCGACGATCCGCCCGTAGTGCTCGGCATGGACCGCGGTCGGCACGGCGTTCATCAGCGACGCCAGGTAGGCGGGTCCGCCGATGGCGTCGAGCCGGTCGCGCCGCTTCAGCTCGTCGCCGAGCGTGACGAGGTCGATCGGTTCGCGCTGGCCGTGGAGGGCGAGCATCGCCTCGTAGACGTCGGCGTGCTGCGAGCGGTAGAAGTCGGCCGGCTTCAGGAAGTCACCGACACGCAGGATCGCGTCATCATCGATGAGGATCGAGCCGAGCACGCTCTGCTCGGCCTCGACCGCCTGTGGGGCGAGCTTGTCGATGCTCATCGGCGGGATGCTCGGTCGTTCATGGGCGGCCGGCGACGGGCACGACGGGACGGACCTCCTCCTCCAGGGCGAGCCCCCCAACCGGGGCGAGTGAAGCGCCCGGCCGGTCCGAGTCGGTGAGGACCGTCGAGCACCGGGCGTAGCGTCATCGTGGACCAACCTCCCGTCGCGCTCAATCGGCTTATCAACAAACCCTGTCCACAGCCGATGGCGGCGCCCGTGGAAAACCGGCCCCGCCACCGTAGCGGCCCTCGATTCGTCGCGGCTTACCAGCCGATTACCGCCCCGGTTCGTGACAGCTCAGACGTCGGAATTGGCGAAGGGTGTGCCGGCCGGGGCCGGGTCGCGGCGTCCATCGGCCGCGTTCCAGGCATCCCACTGCTCGACCACGAGGCGTTCGGCGTCGAAGCGCAGAACCGATGTCCCCGCCAGCGTCACCTCGGCGCCGTCCTCCTGCAGCGACGCCCACCAGCTGATCGCGGCACGGTCACCGTCCACGATCGGCTCCGAAGTCCGGACGCGGGGTGCCTCCTCCTCGCCGAAGACGCGCTCGACGTAGGCGCGCACCCCCTCCGGGCCGCGGTAGGGCTCCCGGAACGGCTCGGTCGAGAAGGTGGCGTCGGACGCGTAGAGCGCGACGATCGGATCAAGATCAAGCGCCTCCCAGGCAGTTCGCCAGGTCTCGGCCCAGCGCCGGGCGGCATCGCGAGCATCCATGGCTCAATTGTGCGCCGATACATCGGGCCCCACCGACGCCAATCCGCCGCCGCGGTGACGTTTCCACCGATGTATCGGGCGTCGCGGCACCACACCGACGAGTTTCAGCCGTGTGGGCGCCCGTGGGCCTGATCTATCGGGCGATGCGCGCGGGAACCACTCGTGCGGCGCCGAGGGGACCCGATCCATCGGCGCGCCAGCCAGGTCACTGACAGTCGGACGTCAGCTCTCCGCGGGGACCACGTGGACGGTGACCGTCGACTCGACGCCGGGCATCAGGCGCACCTCGACCTTGTAGTCGCCGAGGGCCTTGATCGGCTCGCGCAGGTGGAGGGCGTGCCGGTCGAGCTCGATGCCGCTGCGGTTGATGTGATCGGCGATCTGGTGGCTCGTCACGGCACCGAACAGCCGGCCGCGCTCGCCGGCCTTGACCGGGATCTCGAGCTTCATCTCGCGCAGCCGCTCGGCGGTCGCCTCCGCGTCGGCACGGATCGCGCGATCGCGCTCCTCGCGCTGATCGCGATGACGCTCCCAGTTGGCGACCGCCCCCTTGTCGGCCAGCACGGCGGCGCCGGTCGGCAGCAGGAAGTTGCGACCGTATCCGTCCTTGACGTCCTTGAGGTCGCCCTCGTGGCCGAGGCCCTTCACGTCACGCTTCAGGATGACCTTCATTCGAGCTCCTTCGTCTGGGATTCGTGCGCTCGCCGGCCTCGCCACGACGCCAGGACGCGCTTCAGTTCGTCCGGGTTACGGAGGCGCCCGTATCGGTCCAGCAGCTCCGGCAGGTCATCGGCGATCCGATCGAACCGGTCCCCCATCAGCACGCGGAGACGGGCCAGGTCCCGGTCGAGGTCGGCCGTTCCGTTCTTGGCCCGGATCGAGTGCTCGGCGCGGACCTCCGGAGGTGCATTGTGGATGAACAGGTCGAGCGTCAGCAGCAGGACCGTCAGGTCGTCGGCCTGGCCGATGATCGGCAGCGCATCCGGGATGAGGTCGACCGGCAGCACCACGTACGCCAGCGCCGCGCCCATGATCGCCTTCAGGCCGATCGGGGTGCGGGGATCGCGCATGATCCCCCAGACCATGCGGGCATAGGTCGGGAGTCGGACGACGAGGCGAGCCAGGCGCAGGTAGCGCCAGCGGGTGGACAGGTTCACACGGTCTCCAGCCATGGGAAATCGGGGTGCGCATGATAGCAGAGCGGACGCGAGATGATTTGACATTAGAACATGCGTTCTGCTACCGTGGCTGACCACACGCACGCCCAGCGGAGGGAACCTTGACCAGACACGACGTGGAGCGGCGGCAGCGGATCCTCGACTGCATCGTCCGCACCGTCGACGAGCGCGGATACCCGCCCTCGGTTCGCGAGATCGCCGACGCCGTCGGCCTCGCCTCGACCAGCGCGGTGCATCACCACCTGCTCGCACTCGAGAAGGACGGCCTGCTGGAACGCGGCGGCAAGCACTCGCGCGCCCTGCGGGTGACCGTCCCCCACGACCCGGTCCCGCAGGCCGCCGACAGCTCGAAGGTCACCCCCTTCCGCATGCCGGTCGAGCGCGAGACGCTGGCGCTGCCGGTGATGGGCGAGATCGCCGCCGGGCAGCCGATCGAGGCCTACGAGGACGCGGCGGAAACGCTGGATGTCCCCCGGTCGCTCGAGGCGCGAGAGGATTCCTACGTCCTGCGCGTTCGCGGCAAGAGCATGATCGACGCGCTCATCGACGATGGTGACTTCGTCATCGTCCAGCCGCAGGCCACGGCGCGGGACGGCGACATCGTCGTCGCGCTGCTCGAGGACAACGGCGTCACGCTCAAGCGCTTCTTCCGTGAGAAGGACCGCATCCGCCTTCAGCCGGCGAACGCCGAGATGGAGCCGATCTACGCCACCGAGGTCCAGGTCCAGGGCAAGGTCGTCGGCGTCATCCGCCGGCTCTCCTAGCTCGGGCCGATGCCGGGCGCCGCGCCGCTGACGGCGCGCGACCTGAACCGCGCCACCCTCGCCCGACAGGGGTTGCTCGAGCCCATCGACCTGCCGAGCGCCGCCGCGGTGGAGCGCGTCGGATCGCTCCAGGCCCAGCATCCCGAATGGCCGCCGGTCGCGCTGGCCGCGCGCGCCGCCGACCGGCGAGCCGCCGACCTGGCCGGTGCCCTGGCCCGCCGCGAGGTCGTCCGCAGCTCGCTCATGCGCATCACGATCCACGTCGTCGCGGCCGCGGACCTGTGGCCGATGTTCGTCGTCTGTCAGCCGCTGCGCCTCGGACAGTGGGCGATCCTGACGAAGGTCGACCCGCTCGAATCCGACCTCGGCGGCCGGCTCCACGCCGCGCACGCCGCCGCGATCGCCGCCCTCCGCGAGCGCCCGATGCCCTCGCTCGAGATCGATCGGCTGCTGGCCGGCGAGGCGGGCATCGACGGAGAGCCGGTCACGCGGCCGGCCTGGCGCGAGCCGCAGACGCGGGTCCCCATCCGCGTCGCGTGGAGGCACTTCGCCGCCTTCGTCCCCCTCGTCCACGTCCCGCACGACGGCGAGGGCTACGGCCGGTCGCGCTATGCGCTCGCCGAGGACTGGCTCGGCACGACCGCTCCCGACCTCGGCATCGAGGAGGGGCGGCGGCACGTCGCACGCCGCTACCTCGCCGCCTTCGGGCCGGCCTCGATCGACGATCTGGTCGCGTACGTCGGGCGCGGCCGCGGCGGCCTCGGAGCCTGGAGAGCGGCACTGGTCCAGCTCGGCGACGAGGTGGTCGAGCTGCGCGGCGACGACGGCCGGGCGCTGTTCGACCTCGCCGACGCGCCACGGCCAGCGGCGGACGTCTCGGCGCCACCGCGCCTGCTCGCCCGGTGGGACAGCCTGCTGCTGTCCCACGCGCCGAGGCATCGCGGACGGATGATCGCCCCGGAGCACCGGGACCGCGTCTTCAGCAAGAACGCCGACGTGCTTCCAACCCTCCTGGTCGGCGGCATGGTCGCCGGGACCTGGGAGCTGGAGCGCGGCAGGGGGGCCGCCTCGATCCGCCTGCGTCCGTTCGCCGACCTGGCGGCTGCCGATCGCGAGGCGCTCCTCGCCGAGGCCGAGCGGGTCCTGGCGCTCGTGGCCCCCGATGCCGCGACGCGGCGCGTGGACCTCGAGCCCTAGCGCGAGCAGCGGACGGTGCGCACGATCATCCATGCCGACCTCGACGCCTTCTATGCCAGCGTCGAGGTGCTCGACGATCCGTCGCTGCGCGGCAAGCCGGTGATCGTCGGCGGGCGGCCCGACGAGCGGGGCGTGGTGAGCGCCGCCTCCTACGAGGCACGTCGCTTCGGCGTCCACTCCGCGATGCCGCTCCGCACGGCCGGCCGCCGCTGCCCGCAGGGCGTCTTCCTGCCCGGCCGCCCCGCGCGCTACCGCGAGCTCTCCGAGCGAGTGATGGCGGTCTTCGCCGACTACACCCCGCTGGTGGAGCCGATCAGCCTGGACGAGGCCTTTCTCGACGTCACGGCCAGCGAGGCCGTTCACGGGGATGGGCCGACGATCGCGCGCCGGATCAAGGACCGCGTCCTCGGCGAGGTCGGGCTCGTCGTGTCGGTCGGCGTGGCGACGAACAAGCTGTGCGCCAAGGTCGCGTCCGATCTGCGCAAGCCGGACGCCCTGGTCGTCGTGCCTCCCGGCGACGAGGCGGCATTTCTCGCGCCGCTGCCCATCCGCCGCCTGTGGGGCGTCGGGCCGCGCGCCCAGGAGGCGCTCGCCGAGTACGGCGTGACGACGATCGGCCAACTGGCCGCGCTGCCGCCAGCGACGCTGCACCGGCGCTTCGGCCAGCACGGCGATGCCCTGGCTGCGCGAGCGCGCGGGATCGACGCGGCGCGGGTCGAGCCGCTCCAGGCGCCGAAGAGCGTGGGCCACGAGCACACGTTCGACGTCGACACGGCCGACCAGGGCCGCCTCGAGGCGACGCTGCTCGACCTCGCCGAGTCGGTCGGCAGCCGCCTGCGACGCCACGAGCTGGCCGCCGGGGCCGTGCAGCTCAAGCTGCGCTACGAGGGCTTCGAGACGCTCACTCGCCAGGCCCCGCTGCCGCTGCAGACGCGCGAGTCGGCCCCCCTGTACGAGACCGCGGTCGCCCTGCTGCGCCGGGCGCTCGTCGCCGGACGCGGGGTGCGGTTGATCGGCCTGACCGCGATCTCGCTGACCGATGTCCAGCAGCTGACGCTGTTCGACGCCCCCGAGCGCAGCGAGCGGCTGGTGCGCTCGATCGACGTCGTCCGCGAGCGTTACGGCGAGCGCGCGATCACCCGCGCTCGCCTGCTGACCGAGCGCCCGAACCGCCGATTCGACTTCGGGGAGCGGCCGCCTGCGCCGCCCGGCATCGTGGAAGAAGACCCTTGACGGATGGAACAGGTGTTCGGTATGATGCCGTCCTAATCGAACGCCTGTTCGAGTGTCCCCGGCGGGCGGATAGCGCGAGGAGCGTGCAAATGGCACTCGTCCACATCTTCCCGGTCGAGGCGCAGGTGCGCTGGGACCGCAACGCCGATCGACCCGCCAGCGTGCGCTGGGACGGCCGCAGCCTGCGGGTCGTCGATCTCGACGCCGTGCGCGACGAGCGATCCGCCTATCCGGCCGGTCGGGGTCCGCGCGTGACCTACCTGCTGCGCACCGCCGAAGGCGGCCGTGCCTCGGTCGTCTTCGATGGTCGCCGCGGACGCTGGTTCGTCGAGGCGATCGAGTCCGCGGCCTGAGCAGCGACCCGGCGCGCGCCTACAATCGGCCCGGCACCGTCCGGGTCGATCGTCGTTCTCGGAGGCTGCCCCGAACCGAGATGGCGATGACCGATCAGCGGCTGGCCGACCTCAGCGTCGAAGCGTTCCTGGCGCGCCTGAGCTCCAGCGACCCGGTCCCCGGCGGCGGCAGCACCGCGGCCCTCGCCGGGGCGATGGGAGCGGCCCTGCTGCACATGGTCGTCGAGCTGACCGTCGGCCGGCCCGCGGCCGCCGACGACGAGGCGACCCTCGCCGAGATCGGTGGGGCCGCCGCCGGCTGGCAGTCGGAGCTGCTTCGCCTGGCCGAGCTGGACGCGGCCGCCTACGCCGGCGTCATCCGCGCCCGGCGCCTGCCCCGCGCCACCGAGCTCGAGGCGCAGACACGCTCGGTGCAGGTCGCCGCGGCCGTCCGCGAAGCGACGCGCGTGCCCCTGGAGATCACCCGGCGGGCCGGCGAGGTCCTGGCCGTCGCCGAGCGCCTCGCCTCCCTCGGCAACCGCAACGCGATCAGTGACGTGGGCGTCGCCGCACTGCTGTCCGCCGCCGCGATGCGGGGCGGGGCGCTGAACGTCGCCATCAACCTGGGGTCGCTGCCCGACGACGACCCGCTGATCGCCGAGGCCTCGGCCGACCTCGACCGGCTGCTCGACGGCCTCGACGAGCGCGAACGGGAGATCCGGGAGCTCGTCGAGGAGCGGCTCGCTTGACGGCCCGCCTGCTCGACGGCCGGGAGGTCGCCTCCCACCTGCGACGCGAGCTCCAGCAGCGGCTCGAGCCGCTCGGTGTGGCCGACGAGGAGACGGCGCCCTGCCTGGCGATCGTGCGTGACGGCTCGAGCGAGGCGGCCGCCGTGTACGCCGCCAGCCTGGAGCGCGCCGCGCGCAGCATCGGGATGCCCAGCCGGCCCATCGTCGGGGAGGCCGAGTCGTACGACCGGGTGATCGACCGGCTCAACACCGACGGCCGGGTGGCGGGCATCGTCATCGCCCAGCCCTTCGCCGACGTCACGGCCGGTCGGCAGCTCGTCGAGCGAATCGACCCGGCGAAGGACGTGGACGGTGCCACGCCGACGAATGCGGGACGGCTGGCCCGAGGCGAGCCGGCCTTCGTTCCCGCCACGGCGCTGGCGGTGATCGCGATGATCGAGGCGTTCGGCATCGAGGTCGCCGGCCGGCGGGTCGTCGTCGTCGGACGCTCGGCGGTCGTCGGACGGCCGGTCGCCTCGGCGCTGCTGGCCCGGGACGCGACGGTCGTGATCTGCCACCGGGCCACCCGGCACCTGGCCCGGGAGACGCGACGCGCCGAGGTGCTGGTGGTGGCGGCCGGGTCGCCCCGGCTCATCGGTTCGGAGATGGTCAACCGCTCGGCGGTCGTCATCGACTGCGGCATCAACACCGTCGACGGCCGGCTGGTCGGCGACGTCGACTTCGAGGCCGTGGCGCCGGTCGT
>Ga0299913_10004566_pt1 | contig 11640 bp, 9 predicted proteins | sample RVTome_9_FD_201360 | JGI IMG/M metagenome (GOLD analysis project Ga0299913, IMG submission 201360) | Soil microbial communities from uranium-contaminated site in the Upper Colorado River Basin, Wyoming, United States - RVT155D38 (version 2) ... | reverse complement strand
GACGTAGACCGGGATCTCGTCCAGCGGCGTGCCGCGCTCGAGCTCGACCGGACCGGTAACCGCGGCCCCCGTCCAGGCATCGACCCAGGCGCCGTCGGGTAGGTAGACCGGCCACGCCGTCCGATTCGGCTCCACGACGGGGGCGACCAGGAGGTCGTCGCCCAGCAGGTACTCATAGGGGTACGCCCAGATCGATTCGTCGGTCGACCAGTCGAACAGCAGTGACCGCATCAGCGGGCGGGCATTCGCCACGCACGCCTCGGCCTGCGCCTCGAGATACGGGCGCAGGCGCTCCCGCAACCGGGCGAACCGGCGGAACACGGCCAGGACGCCCGGATCGCCGTGGCGCTCGGCGATGTTCCACGGCGTCCGATCGCGGGACGGCAGCCGGTGATGGTTGAACTCCGAGTGGTACTGCATGATCGGGCAGAAGCAGGCCATCGCCGCCGAGCGCAGGTAGAGCTCGGCATCGGGCACCTCGCCGGAGAAGCCGCCAAGGTCCCAGCCCCAGAAGACCACGCCGGACGCCCCGGCGGTCAGGCCGGCCGTGACCGAGGCGCGAAACGCGGCCCACGTCGAGCTCTCGTCACCGGCCCAGTGGCACGGAACGTTTGCCGCGCCGGTGAACCCCGCCCGGCTGAAGGTCAGTGGCTCCTTGCCCGCCGACCGCATGAGCTCGTGGTAGGCGGCGGCGTAGCGCACCGGGTACTCGTTGTTGCCCTCGTCCCCGCGGCGGCCGTCGGCGTACCGGAGCTCGTCACCCCAGGCATGCTCGCCGCCATCGGTCTTGAACCCGTCGATGCCGAGGTCCTCGACGAGATAGCGGCGCTTCTCGATCCACCAGCGGGTCCCATCCGGGTTCGTCCAGTCGGGCATCAGGGCCCGCGGAAACCACCAGCCGCGGTTGCGGTACGGACGGCCGTTGCCCTCGCGGACGCCGTAGCCGCGCTCGGCCATCGTCCGTCGGTCGGCGGCTGCCTGGGGGTCCGCACCGGTGTCGGTCCTGAGCAGCGGGACCTGCCACAGGACGAACCGAAGGTCACGCTCGTGGAGCCACTCGACGAGCCCGGCCGGATCGGGCCAGGCACCGTCCGGCGGGAACCGGAAGTCGGCCAGGCGATGCGGCGCGCCGTCCGGATGCACGTCGTATTCGGCATCGCGGAAGGCCGCGAACGTCGTCTCGTCGCTCCACGCCTCGACGACCACGACGCCCGCCGGGATGTCCTCCGCGATCGTGCGTTCGACCTCCTCGACGACCCGGGCCTGGGTGTTCCACTCGTTGCTGCTCATCCACGGCCGGAAGACCCAGTCGGGCGGCCGGACCGGGCGGCCGACCTCGGCGAGGAACGCCGCGAGGACGGCGGACGGATCGCCGTCGTACAGCGCGATTTCGACACCCGGGTCCGGGTCACCCGGGCTCACTGCGACCTCGATCACGAGGAGCCCGGGATCGGATGCCCCGACGTCGTACCAGGTCCGCCGGCTCGTCCGGACGTGAAAGCCCCAACCGGGCCGACCGCCGGCGGACGGCGTGACGATCGCGAATGGGATCGGCAGGTAGGTCCGCTGTTCCTGCGACTTGTACTGCTCGAACACGACGGCGTCGAGCCGCTGGCCGCGCTGATCCAGCCGGTCGAACCGCTCGCCGAAGCCGACGACGTGGGTACCGGGGTCGAGCCGCAGGGCGAGCCGCGTCCGCAGGACCGAATCGCCTGCGACGAGCCATTCGACGCTGCCGGCGACGAGCCGGTCCTCCCAGCCCGGGCCGACGCCGACGAGTCGCCCGCCCGACGGGAACCAGCCGGCAACGGTGACCGCGTGCCAGCGCGTTGCCGTGCCGTCAGACGCGCTGAACCGGTAGCGCAGGCGCGTGCCGGCCGGTACGGGGTCAACGCGGGCGCGCCACGCGATTCGACCGCCGTGCGCCTCGGAGCCGGCCGCGGCGGCAGCGGCAAGGTGGCCTTCGTCCGCGGCGCTCCCCGGCTCGCGCGCCTCCCCGGCGGGTTCGAACCGCTCGGCCGGGACGCGGGAAGCGTGCCCGTCGACCACGATGTCGAGGGTCACGGCTTCGACCGCGGGCGGGGTCGTCGCCCGCAGCTCGCATGGCTCTCCGGCCACTGGCTGGGGCGGAACCCGCTGGTCCGGTTCCGTTCGGTAGGCATGACCTCGCCCGAGCGGTCGGTGGCGGATCACCGCCCCGTCCCGACGAGTGGCGCCAGGATGCCCAGGCGCTCGGCCAGGCTCACGAACATCGCATGCGACCAGAGGAGCGGCGTGGCAATCGGTCCCCAGCGCTCCTCCCACTCGGCGGCGGCTCCGGGTGCCAGCAGATGGTCGCTGACCTGCTCAGGCAGCAGGCCGTCCGCGGTGGCGTGATCCGCGATCCAGGCAAGCTCCGAGCGCGCGTCATCGAAGCGACCGGTGGCGACGTGGTGCATCCCCAGGAAGCCTGCGAGCAGCAGCCATTCGCCGCCACCGTAGTACGTGTCGTCGAGATAGCGGTGGACGCCGCCGCCGTGAACCAGTTCCCGCTCGATCCTGGCGACCGTGGCAAGCATCGTGGGGCCGTCGGGGTCGAGGAGCGCGAACGGCGCACCGACGGCGAGCAAACTGGCGTCGACCGCGTCTCCGCCCAGCCATTTTGGCAGGTACCCGAGGCGATCGGCCTCCGCGTCGATGGTCTCGAGGATCGCCGCCACGGTCGCCTCGAAACGCGACGCGAGCGCCGTGCCGACATCCGGCAGGCGGGCGACCGCCCGTAGTCCGACGGCCACGGCCGCCAGGGTCGACACGTGCCGGTGATCGCGGTGCTCCTCCCACCAGTCATAGCTGGGCTCGCGCCAGAACGCGTCGATGTACCGCGCGGACACGAGGGCGCCCGCGACGAATGGCTCGATGTTCCGGCCGTGCCGCAGGCGGTGCTCGCCGAGCGCCCACAGCCACGCACCGTAGCCGTCGAGCTGGAAGTTCCACCACTCCGCGTCGGATTCCTCGCCGGCCAGCGTGTATCGCGTGTGGAGGTGGTCGACGGCGGCGATCGGCTCGCCCCGGGCCACGCGATCGATGAGGCCGTCGACACGGTCGGCACGTGCCTCGAGGACGCGCGCGCACCAGCCGAAGAAGGCCTCGGCTGATTCGACCTCGCCGGCCCGGCTCATCGCGTCGGCGATGAACGCGCCGTCGCGGAACCAGCTGTATTGATAGACGGGGAACGTCGGCGAGGCGACATACGCACCGCTCCGGGACTGTCCCTCGCGGATGACGGCCAGGCTGCGGATCGCCAGCGTCTGCAGTCGGGCAGGGTCGGCTTCGGACATGGGTCGGGGCTCCAGCTTGGGGCGGGAGCGGGCAGGACGGAGGAGGAGTCGACCGTCCCGCCCGCGGGTCACGCGAGGATCACTGGAGCAGGGCGTCGACCTGCGTTGCGGCCTCGTCGAGGGCGTCCGGAATGGACATCTGCCCGAGCCGGGCCTTCTCGAGCGCCTGCGTCACGATGTCCTGCATCTGTGACTGCTGCTCGATGACGGGCGGCGTGACGATGTCCGCGAGGGCGTCGAAGACGGCCTCCCGGTTGTCGGGCGGTGTCTGCGACAGGTACGGCTCGAAGAGGCTCTGGTCGGCGACCGCCGCGAGCTCCCAGCTCGCGTCGAGCCGGACCTTGACCGCTTCCTCGGACGAGGTCAGGAACCGGAGCCAGGCCCACGCCTCCGCCGGATGTTCCGTGGTGGCCGATGCGACCACCGCGTTGGCGAAGAAGTGGTGGGCCTTGGTGACGTTGCCCGGCTCGACGGACACGTCCCAGGCGAACGGTGCGTCCGCGAGGCTCGGGAACAGCCAGATCCCGGTGTGCCACATGGCGAGCTTGCCGGACTTGAACAATGCGGAGTCCTGGTCGGGCCCGAAGGCGTCGCTCGGCATCGTCTTGTCGAGCTTGCCGATCAGCCACTCGGCCGCTTCCACACCCTTCGCGTCGTTGAATGTGGACTGGGTCTGGTCGGCGTTGAAGAAGGTGCCCCCGTTCTGGGCGAGGACCTTGTAGAACTCGAAGAACTGGATCGGCTGGTAGTGACCCCACACGCCGTTGGCGGTGTCGGTCAGCTTCTCGGCCGCCTCCCGCTCGTCCTCCCACGTCCACGAGGGATCGGGGTAGGCCACGCGGGCGGCGTCGAACAGGTCCTTGTTGTAGAACAGGATCACATCGGAGAACTGTTCGGGCACCCCGAACTGCTTGCCGTCGGCCTGGAAGACCTCGTAGGCCTTCGGGTAGTAGACCGACGGATCGAAGTCCGGGTCGGCCGCCGCCAGCGGCGAGAGGTCGAGCAACGCACCCGAACTCGCGTACGCCACGGAGTTCTCGTAGTTGAGCTCGAAGGTGTCCGGGGGGCTCCCGCCGGCGACCTGCGTCTGGAGCTTGGTGAAGTAGTCGGCGTATGCTGCCGTCTGGACCTCGATCGAGATGTTCGGATTCTTCTGCTCGAAGGCTTGGACAATCGCGTCGAGGTCCTCTAGATGATCGGGCGCGGCGGAGAAGGTGAAGTACGTCAGGGTCACCGGCTCCGCCGGCGCCGACGGGGCGACCGGACTCGCGGTGGGGGTCGTATCGCCCGGGGTGTCACCCGGAGTCGCGCTCGCGGGCGTTGCACCGCCGCCGGTGCACGCTCCCGCGAGCATCGCGGTCGCAGCCACGGCTGCCAGTGCTCGGGTCAGGGATCTCATGCTGCTGCTCTCTCCTGTGCTTCGATGGGGGTCGCCCATCCCTGGTCGGTTCAGCGCGTCGTTCGTCCGTTCTCCTCCTTCTCCTCCGGGTGGGTCACCCCTTGAGGCCGGTCAGGGTGACGCCACGAATGACGTACTTCTGACCGACGGCATAGACGATGAGGATTGGGAGGACCGCCACCGTCGAACCGGCCATCAGCAGGTTCCACGACGTGGCGTAGCGGCCCTGCAGGTTGGACAGCCCCACGGGCAGGGTCATCAGGTCCGGTGAGTTCACGATGATCAGTGGCCACAGGAAGCTGTTCCAGCTCGCCATGAAGGCGAAGATCGCGAACGTGGCCAGGGCCGGGCGCGCCAGCGGAAGGACGATCCGCCGGAAGACGGTGAAGTGGCCCGCCCCGTCCATGAAGGCGGCCTCCTCGAGCTCGCGCGGCAGGCTCAGGAACGCCTGGCGGAGCAGGAACGTCCCGAAGGCCGACGCGATCGAGGGGAGGATCAGGCCGGGATACGAGTCGATGAGGCCGAGGTACCGCATCTCGACGAAGAGCGGCATGATCGTGACCTGGAGCGGCACCATCAACGTGGCGATGTAGAGCAGGAAGAGCAGGTCGCGGCCGCGGAAGGTCAGCCGGGCGAAGGCGTACGCGGCCATCGCGCTGGTGGCGACCTGCAGGACGGTCGAGATCGTAGCCACCCCGACGCTGTTGAGCAGGAAGCGCCAGAGCGGGAAGGCCGCCGCGATCTCTGCGTAGTTCCCCGTCTCGATCGGCGACGGGATCAGCTGCGGCGGCGGGACGAGCAGGGCGCCGGCGGTCTGGAATGAGGTGCTGAGCATCCACAGGAACGGGAAGACCATCGCGATGCCGCCGACCGCGAGGACGGCGTAGAGCGCGCCGCGGGCGACGTACCGACCGGTCCGAAGCCGCGCGATGCCGGCCATCACCGGCCTGGCCCCGGTCAGCTCAGTCATAGGTCACCCAGCGCCGCTGGAGCCGGAACTGGACGATGGTGATGACGAGCAGGACCACGAAGAAGACCCAGCTCATCGCCGCCGCGTAGCCCATCTGTCCATAGCTGAAGGCGTTCGTCACGATCTGCTCGACGACCACGCTCGTGGCGCCAGCCGGGCCGCCCTTCGTCATGACCCAGACCTGGTCGAAGACCTGCAGGTTGTTGATCAGGCTGATCACGAGGACGAAGAACAGCGACGGCGTCAGCAGCGGGATCGTGATGTTGCGGAACCGCGACCAGCGGCCGGCTCCGTCGACCGAGGCCGCCTCGTAGTACTCCTCCGGGATCGACTGGAGGCCGGCCAGCAGGATGACCATGACGAAGCCGAGGTCTTTCCATGCCGACGCGACGATCACCGACGGCATCGCCCAGGCCGGGTCGGTGTACCAGCCGGGGCCGTCGATGCCGACGAGTCCGAGGGCGAAGTTCACGATGCCCGCCCGCGGGTCCAGCAGCCAGCGCCACATGAGGGCCACGACGACCCAGCTGGTCACGACCGGCAGGAAGTACGCCGTTCGAAAGATCGCCAGCCCGCGCAGTCGCTGGTTGAGCGCGAGGGCGATGAGCATCCCGCCGACGAGGACGAGCGGAAGGTAGCCCGCGACGTATCCCAGCGTGTGGATCACCGCGGCCCGGAAGTTGGCATCGCCGGCGAGCCGCTCGAAGTTGTCGAGCCCGACGAACACGGGCGGCCGCAGGAGGTTCCAGCTGAGAAGGCTCAGCCCGGCCGAGGCGATCATCGGGCCGACCGTGAACAACAGGAGCGGGACGAGGCTGGGCGCGACGAACAGGGCGATCGCCCCGCGATGGCGCCAGCCGCGCTGCCCGACGATCACGCGATGGCCTCGGCCGATGCCACCAGGCGCCGGCGCACGCCGTCCTCGACCGATCGCTCGTATAGCGGGACCGCGAAGCTCGCGCCGAGGACGAGCGCCGCGGCGCCGCGCGCCCAGCGGCGGTCGTCCCATGGGTCGACCTCGACGTCGACGTCGGCGAGGGGCGGGAAGACCTGCGCTCGCAGCGAACGCTCGAACGCCCCGCCGAGATGGGGCCACGCTCGCGTGCCCTCTCCGCTGATGATCACCAGCTCCGGGCTGAACACGCTGACCAGGCCGGCGACCGCACGACCCAGGACGGTGCCGGCGCGGGCGTAGATCTCGAGGGCTGCCGGGTCGGCCTCGTCGGCCAGCGCGGCCAGCGCCGCGGCCCCGTCGGCGATCGCGATGCCGGGCGCCAGCAGGCCCGCGGCGACGCCTTGCTCGACGAGCGCCGGATCGGCGACGAGCGCTTCCAGGCAGCCGTGCTTGCCGCATTCGCACTTCGGCCCGTCGTCGACCATGGTCATGTGCCCGAACTCGCCTGCCCCGCCGCGATGGCCTCGCTGGATCACGCCGCTGGCCACGATGCCCAGGCCGACGCCGCGGCCGATCGTCACGGTCAGGACGTGGTCGCGCGAACGCCCGCGCCCATAGAGCCGCTCGCTGACGGCGAGCGTATTGACGTCGTTGTCGATGAGGATCGGGATGTCGAGGCGGTCCTGGAGCTCGGCCGCCAGGCGGAGCATCGGCCAGCCGAGAATCGGTGCCTCGACGACACCGCGCTGGCTGTCGACGATGCCCGGCAGGCCCAAGCCGATCCCGAGGAGGCGACGACCAGGCCGAACCCAGCCGGCCGACAGCTCGGAGATGGCGGCGGCGAGGCGATCGACGACCCCGGGCAGGGCCGCGTCGAACGGACGCTCCCGGTAGTCGAGCGGTGTGCCGCCCAGGTCGACATGGACCGCGGTGAGCCGATCCGGGGCGATCTTGATGCCGATCGCGTCCGCAGCCTCTGCGACGAGGCCCAGGAGAATGGCCGGGCGACCCCCGCTCGACGGCGCCTGGGCGACCTCGCGGACGAGACCCTCCCCTACCAGCTCGCGCGTGATCGCGGTGACCGTGGCGGGACTCAGGACCAGCTCGCGGGCGATGTCGACGCGGGCAATCGGACCGTGCTGGCCGATGAGGGCGAGGACGGCCGTCCGGTTCAGATCCCGCATCAGCGCGGACGACCCGTTGCGCAGTCTCGTCACGCTGTCGACTCCGTCCATCTGTCCGCCGGACTTTCTTTGGTGACTACATTTAGTTCCTGCAGGAAGTCTTGCACGGCCCTCCGGGTTTCGTCAAGACGAGGATCTTTGACCCGGCCGTTGGGCCCGCGGCTCGGCTCGTTCGGACCCGCACGCTGCGGTCCGCGCACGGGAGATGCCACGTGCGCGGCTTGACTCCACCCCCGGAGTGTCAGCGATCAACCCGGGTAGTCATCGACGGGCCGCGACGGGCCACCAGCGGGTCACGAGCGCCGAATCAGCCAGATTCCCCGTCAGGAATCAGCGCCCGAAGTACCTGACAGCGAATTCGGCCAGACCTGGTGTCACTGACTACGGGGATTGATCGCTGACGAAAACGTCCCGCGCAAGGCGGCTTGAGTAACGTGCCTCCGGGACGCGCCCGCATCCCATGCTTGTCCGACCGATGAGTTCGGCCCGCCCGGTGGGTCTGTCCGGCATGATGACCCCACGCAAAGGAGAAACCATGAACTTCAACAGCATCCTCATCGGGACAGAGGATCCACAGCGGCTCGTCGAGTACTACACGCGGATCTTCGGCGAACCCGCGATGGACGACGGCGGGTACACCGGCTGGCTGATCGGGTCGGGGTTCGTGACGGTCGGGGCGCATAGCGAAGTCGCGGGCAAGAACCAGCAGCCGGGCCGGCTGATCTGGAACGTCGAAACCGCCGACGTCAGGGGCGAGTTCGACCGGATGAAAGCCGCCGGCGCGATCGTCGTGCGCGAGCCGTACTCGTTCGAGGGCTACCCGGATTCGTTCATCGCGACGCTCGCCGACCCGGACGGCAACTATTTCCAGCTGGTCACCCCGATGGGACCCGACGAGCCCGCCCAGACATAGGCGACCGCGCTCAACGCACCGCGACGCTCCGCCGATAGCCTGACGGCGACATCGCGAAGGCGCTGCGGAAGCTGTCGCTGAAATGGCTGTGGCTGGCGAACCCCAGCTCCAGGGCGACCCCGGCAAGGTGCCGGCGCGGATCGGCCAGGCGGTCGAGCGCCGCGCGCAGACGCAGCTGGTTGCGGTATGCATGGAGGCTGTAGCCGGTCCGCGCCCTGAACACCCGCGCGAGATGGAAAGGCGAGGCGTGGACTTCGCTTGCGATCTCGCCGAGGCCGAGCGGTTCGGCAAACCGGCGGCTCAGCAGTGTCTTCGTGTCTTCGACCAGCTCGCGGTGCTGTGCCTCGGTGTCCGGGTTGCGCCGATGCCGCGCCGCGCGGTGCGCGTGCGCCGAGTCAGTCACGATCTCGCGGAGCACCTGGAGCAGCTTCTCCTCGGCGAACAGCCGGTCCGGGTCGGTGGTTCGCGCGAGGTGCTCGACGAGCAGACGGTGCCGGAGGTGGGTCCTCGCGTCGAGCGGTCCGTCGACGAACGGGAAGCGGAACTGGGACGCCTCCGCGAGGGCTGGATCGCCGGCCGCGGCGACCTCGCGCATGACATCCGCCTGCGCCCGGATGAACACGCACTGGTCACCGCGGTCGCTGAGCAGCCCACGGCGGTACACCTCGCGGTCGTTGTAGAAGATCGCGTGGTTTCGGTTCGCCACGACGGGCCGGGCTCGAGCCTGCTCGATCAGCACCGGCGGTCCGGGGATCACGACGTGATAGCCCTCGCCGATGCTGTTCTCCTCGCGCCAGGCACGGTCGCCCGGGAGACACCGGAAGGTGCCGATCTCGAGGCCCGGGGCGGTGAACAGGATCCGCGCGGTCGGCATGGGACGCCTCAGGGTCCGCCCGACGTCACGAGCGGGCGCCGACGATAGTCGATCGCCCAGTCCACCGTCCAGCTCCGCCCGTCATGGGAGTGCTCCCACGACCAGTGGAGCGACCGGGCGTCGATCTCGGACCAGACCATCCGCTGCAGCCGCCCGGTCGCCGTCGTCCGCTCGAGAATCATCCGGTCGCCGGCGAGGCCCCCGGTGAAGTCGAGATAGGCGCCATTGGTGTCGACCCATGTCTGCCGCCACCGGCCGAGCTCCGCGTCGAAGATCGACACGCTCATGCCAGCCAGCGGGATCGCCGGGCGACCGTCGAAATTCTCGAGGATCACGCGATCGTCGAGGATCGACCGGACTTCGTTGACGCCTCGCCCGTCGGGCTCCCAGGTGAGGTCCCACGACCCGAGCCAGAAGTCGAACTGGCGGGTTTCCAGCCCAGGGGCGCCCCGACCCCAGACCGCCCCGGTCGTGTCGATCGCCCCGGTCGCTCCGGCGGCATCCACGTCAGTCGCCGGTGCCGGCGATCACGTACACCACGCGTCCCGTCGCGGCGGCCACGAGGAGGTCCGGCAGGCCGTCGGCATTCACGTCGCCGAGGCCGACCGTGTCAAACCCGAAGTTCTCCCCGCGGGTCGTGCTCGTGATCACCCGCAGCGACTCGCCCGTTGCACCCGAGAAGATCGACACCTTGCCGGCCAGGCGGGCGCCGTCGCTGCTCGTGTAGTGCCCGACCGCCAGGTCCTGCACGCCGTCGCCGTCGACATCGCCCGCCTCGCGGCCAGGCCCGACGCCCTCCTTGCTGCGGTACCCGGTCCACGTGTGGATCGGCGTCCCGTCAACGCCCGACAGCGCGAACGCACGGCCCGTGCCCTGTCCGCGTGCCCGGTCCGCGTAGTCGGCCGCGTAGACGTCTGGCGTGCCGTCGCCATCGATGTCCTCGAGACCCGCGACGAAGAACGATCCCAGCTCCTGTCCGCTCCTGGGAGCGGCGAAGAACCACAGCTCGCTGCCGGTCGCCGACGAGATCGCGTAGGCCCGGCCGTTGCCCTTCGGCTCACCGTTGCGCGCGCCGACCACGAAGTCGAGCTGCCCGTCGTCGTCCAGGTCGCCCGCGAGATCCACACCGCTCCCGAACCGTTCTCCGGGTGCCCGTCCATCGACGGTTCGAATGAGCGCGTGGTCGTCGCCCGAGTACACGTAGACGCGGCCGCTGTCGAGCCCGGCGCTCGTGTCGACCGCGGCGGCGCCGATCAGCACGTCCGCCGCTCCATCGCCGTCGAAGTCACCCGCGCTCGCCACCGCGGATCCGAACCCGTCGCCGGGCGCCGCGCCGGTGAAGCGGTGAAGCAGGCTCCCGTCCGCGCCGGACAGGAGCTCGGCCGCGCCGGTCCCGGCAACGTCGCCGACGAGGACATCGTTCGTGCCGTCACGGTTCGTGTCTCCGGCGTCGGCGATCGCGTAACCGTACCGGTTCGGCCCCGGGCGGACCACCGCGAAGATCGGTGCACCTGACGCGCCAGAGTGGACGGATGCCGCTCCCCCACCGGCCCGCGCCGGGTCGCTGAGAATGAAGTCGGTGATGCCGTCCCCGTCGACGTCCTGGAGCTCGGCGACCGCCCAGCCGAAGAAGCCGCTCGCCGCATCGCCGTTGATCTCGTGGATGACGTCGACGTTCTCGACGAAGCCGTTGGCGGCAAGGACCGGACCCGTGGCAAGGACCGCTGCCGCGGTGAACGCGATCGCGCTGCCGGTCAATCGGTGCGGTCGGATCGACATGCCTGACTCCTCCTTCGCATGTGGCGCGCGGAGATGCTGCTCAGGCCCGAAACGCTACGGATTGCCGCGGTGGACTGGTTCCGGAATCGTGCTCAAACGGCTCCGCGGCGCCGGATCGATCAGCGCCCGGCGGCCACGATCCGGCCCGCGATTCGCTCGGCGAGCGCGGCGATGGTGCGCGAAGGGTTGAGCCCGATCGCCGTCGGGACGATCGAGCCGTCCGCCACGTACAGGTTCGGGTGGCCCCAGACCGCTCCCCCGTGGTCCACGACGCTGTCGTCGGGACCCGTGCCCATGCGGCAGCCGCCG
>Ga0299913_10004565_pt1 | contig 11641 bp, 10 predicted proteins | sample RVTome_9_FD_201360 | JGI IMG/M metagenome (GOLD analysis project Ga0299913, IMG submission 201360) | Soil microbial communities from uranium-contaminated site in the Upper Colorado River Basin, Wyoming, United States - RVT155D38 (version 2) ... | reverse complement strand
CGGACGTGACGGTCGCCTTCCTTCTTCCCTCTCCTTCGGAGCGCGAACCTCATGGCCATCCCCAGGAAACCCACCCCCGCGAGTGCCGCGACCGCCCTTTTGGCCACCTTCGCGGCGGCCGGCAACCGGGCCTCGAGCTGTCGCAGCTCCCCGTCCAGTCGGTTCCGGGTCGCGTCGATCTCCTTCATCGTTTCAGCTGCTGTTTCGCCCATCGGACGTCCTCCTTCAGAGACTCTTGGGTGAGCTCGGGCTTGGATGCGCCCGAGCGAAGCCATCCGCGGGCGGCCACGATCGCGACGGCAGCGAGGAGTGCGAACACGCCGGCCATGATCAGCATCGCGGCCCAGCGTGGCAGGACCAGGTCGAGCGCCTCGGCACCGGCCATCCCCAGGAAGCCGATCACGAACAATCCCAGCACGGCCGCCGCCCCGAAGACCCCCACAGCCTTGGCCCTCGTGCCGATCATCTCGCCGATCTCCTGCTTCGCGAGCTCGATCTGCTTGCTCACCAGGGTGGAGATGTCCGCGGCGATGGAGCGGAGCAGCGGACCCGTCCCCCTGGCGCCATTGGTCGATGGTGGCGTCGCCGGAGGCGCCGCCCCGGGTGACGGACCACCTGTAGACGGGGCACCCGCCCCTCCCTCGTCTCCGAACTGAACCGCCACGGTCTCCTCCTCCCTGCGCTCCTCCACGCGTGCGTGGTCGCGGAGCGCACGTTCGTCTGCTTCGGTCATTCTGGCCGGGTCGAGTGCGCGAGGCCAGAGCTGCCTCGCCCGGACCACGTTCATCTCGGCCCCGAACAAGGTCACCTGGGCGCCGAGATAGATCCAGGTCAGGAGCCCGATCACAACCGCGAAGAACCCGTAGGTTTCCTTCGCGGACTCCAGCCGGTGCCCGATGAAGTACCCACCGAGCGCTTGGAGCACGGTCCAGACGATCCCCGCGACGACGGCCCCGACGAATACGTCTCGCCAGCTGACGTCCTCCACGGTCAGCACTCGGTACGCCACCAGGAAGATCAGGATGTTCAGGATGACCGTACCCGCGATCCCGCCGATGCGGGCCACCACCGGCGCGTCCTCGGTGCCCGCCGCGACACCACCGAGGAAGGTGGCGAACACCACGAAGACGCCGAGCGTGACGAGCATGAGCGCCGCGCGAACCAGGGCGATCGGGAAGCTCGGCTGGCGCTTCATCGGCACGTCCCAAACGTGGTCCATCGCGTTCTGCGCCGCCTTGATGCCCGCGAGCCCCGCCCAGAGCGCTCCGCCGACACCGAGCGCGAGACCCACGCCCTTGTCCGGGAGGGACTGGAGGTTCGCTCGCAGCTGGTCCCCGATCACGGGGAACTGCGCGAGCGCCGCGTCGACGAGGCGCTCCTGTGTGTCGGTCCCCTTGAAGACGATCCCCGACAGCGTCACGAACGCGAGGAGCAAGGGGAAGAGCGAGAAGAACCCGTAGTACGCGATCAACGCGGCCAGCTGGCCGGCTCGGTCCTCACCGAACTTCTTGAGGACAGCGAGCGGATACGCCAGGAACGGCTTCCTGCGCTGCACGTCGTCGGCGCGTCGAACGACGCCCTGGACCGCTTCCACGGGCTGGGGATACCCGCGCGGCAGTCGCCTTCAAACGAAGGCGACTGCCTTCGTGATCGGGCGCTAGGCCAGAGCCTCTTCCAACGCTCTGCGAACCAACACCTTGGAGAGGGCACGGCGATATTCGTCGGAGCCGAACGAGTCCGAGGGCGGAGCCGACCCTTCGTCGGCTCGCTCCGCGGCCGTCGCCGGGTCGGCCCCGCCCGCGAGCGCCTCCTCCACGCCGGCTGCTCGCAGCGGCGTGAGGCCCATGTTGGTCAGCGAGACGTTCGCGCTCCCGTTCATCCGCACCGCGGCGACGCCGACGACCGCCCAGTCCATGGCTCGCCGGGTGAACTTCTGATAGCTCCACCCGCCGGCCGTCTTCGGCACTCGGATCTCGGTCAGCACCTCGTCGTTCGCGAGCGCGGACTGGAACAGCCCGGGGAACATGTCACCGGCCGCGATCTCCCGGGTCCCGCCCGGTCCGGTCGCGACGATCGTCGCGCCGAGGGCGAGCAACACCGATGGCATGTCGCCAGCCGGGTCGGCATGCGCCACGGCGCCTCCGATCGTCCCCATGTGCCGGACCTGCGGGTCGCCGACCTGACCGGCGACCGACGCCACGATCGGGGCGAGCTGTCTGAGCTCATCCGACGCCTCCAGGTCGTGGTACCTGGTCAGCGCTCCGATGGCGACACCGCCATCGTCCTCACGGATGTAGGAGAGGTCCCGGAGCCGGCCGATGTCGATCAGCTTCGTGGGCATCGCGAACCGGAGCTTCATCTGCGGCAGGAGCGAGTGGCCGCCCGCCAGCAGCTTCGCTCCGTCGTCGGCCTGCAGGGCGCCGATGGCGGCCTCCACCGAGTCCACCCGCTCGTATCCGAACGCCGCCGGGATCATGCCGCACCCCCTTGTCCGCTCTGGACTTGCTGGTGTTGAGCGTCCTGGATCGCGCGCCAAACGCGTTCCGGCGACGCCGGCTTCTCGATCGCGGTGACGCCGAGGTGCGAGACGGCGTCGATGACCGCGTTGATCACCGCGGGGGGCGCCGCGATGGTGCCCGCCTCCCCGATCCCCTTCACGCCGAGCGGGTTGGTGGTCGACGGTGTCTGATGGGAGCCGTCGGTCGTGATCGTCGGCACCTCAACGGCGGTCGGTACGAGGTACTGCGTCATCGTCGAGGTCGTGAGGTTCCCGGATTCGTCGTAGATCGCTTCCTCGTACAACGCCTCGGCGACCCCCTGAGCGACACCGCCGTGGATCTGTCCGTCGACGATCATGGGATTGATCACGGTCCCACAGTCGTCGACGGCGACGTACTTCACGATCTCGGTCGCGCCGGTCTCCGTGTCCACCTCGACGACGCAGATGTGCGCACCGCCCGGCCAGGTGAAGTTCGGCGGGTCGTAGACGGCGGTGGCGTTCAGATGGGGCTCCGTGCCCTCCGGCAGGGAATGCGCGTGCCAGGCGGACACCGCGATCTCCGGGATCGTCTTCGCCTTGTCGGGAGCGCCGGCCACGTGCCATGACCCCTCGCCCCACTCGAGGTCGTCCTCGGAGACCTCGAGCTCGTGCGCCGCGATCGTCCGCGCCTTCGCCTTCACCTTCTCGACGGCGAAGTGGAGTGCCGCGCCGCCGACGGAGACCGACCTCGATCCGTACGTGTCCATCCCGAGCGGCGTGATCAGCGTGTCGCCGTGGAGCACTTCGATGTCGTCCGGCGTCACCCCGAGCCCGTCCGCCACGATCTGGGCCCACGTGGTCTCGTGCCCCTGACCGTGGGGCGAGGTGCCGGTCTTCACGAGCACCTTGCCGCTCGGCAGGCATTCGATCGTCGCACCGTCCCAGCCGCCGGCCGCGTACCGGAGCGCGCCGAGGATGTTCGAGGGCGCCAGGCCGCACATCTCGATGTAGGTCGACAGGCCGATCCCGAGCTGCTTGGTGTCACCACGTTCACGCCGGTCGTGCTGCTCCGCCCGGAGCTTGTCGTACTCGACCAGTCCCAGCGCCGTGTCGAACGTCGCCTGGTAGTTGGCCGAGTCGACGCTCAACCCGGAGATCGCCGCCGTCGCTTCCGAGAACGCCGGTTTGAGATTCATCCGCCGGACCTCGACGGGATCCTTACCGATCCGTCGGGCGAACGTGTCGACGATCCGCTCGATCACGTACGTCGCCTCCGGTCGGCCGGCGCCGCGGTACGCGTCGGTCGGCGTCGTGTTCGTCACGATCCCGGTGAACTCGAACCAATAGGTCTCCGGATCGTAGGGACCCATGTACACCCAGCCGCCCAACTCGGGGATGCCCGGTGTGAGCAGCTGGTAGTAGGCGCCCATATCCGCCAGCTCGACGAACTTCATCCCGATGATCTTCCCGTCCTCCGTCCCGGCGATGGTGCAATCGTGGATCACGCCGCGCCCGTGGGTCGTCGCCACGTAGTTCTCCCTGCGACCCTCGATCCACTTCACCGGGCGGCCGAGCTTCCGTGCGAGGCCGAGCGCCAGCGCCTCCTCGGCGTAAACGTTGAGCTTCGAGCCGAAGCCGCCCCCGACGTCCGGAGCGATCACCCGGAGCTTCTGCTCGTCGATCCCAGTGACGCCGGACAGCGTGAACTTCGCGATGTGCGGGATCTGCGTGGACGACACCAGCGTCCACTCGTCCATCGCTGGCACGCCGTACGCGAGACACCCGCGCGGTTCGATCGCGTTGGGGATCAGCCGCGGCTGTGCGTACCGCTCCTGCACGACGACCGGCGCGGAGTCGAAGATCGATTGATCGCCGGCTCCTCCGTGGCTCCAGTGGACGACCGAGTTCGTCCCCAGATCGTCGTGGATCAGCAACTCGTCCTTCGCCGCTTGCTCCAGCTCGATGACGGCAGGGAGCTCCGTCGCGGAGACCGCGACCGCCTCCGCGCCATCGATCGCCTGCTCGCGTGTCTCGGCCACCACCACCGCGACGGCGTCGCCGTTGAACCGGACCTTGTCCGACGCCATTGCATAGTGCACCGGCACCTTGATGTCTTCGGTGATCGGCCAGACGAAGGGCAGAGCCCCGAGCTCCAGATCGCCTGCCGTGAAGACGCCGACGACTCCCGGCATCGAGGCCGCCTCGGCCGTGTCGATGCCGTCGATCGTGGCATGGACGTACGGCGGGCGAGCCAGCGCCATCCACAGCATCCCCGGCATCGTCCAGTTGTCGATGTAGTTCGCCTGGCCGGTGATCAGCTCCGGGTCCTCCTTCCGCAGGACCGGTTGACCGATGAACGTCTCGGTGGCTGCCATCACGCGCCCCCTCCTCCGGCGCCGGCCATGGATCCGGCGGCGTCGAGGATCGACTTCACGATGTTCTGGTAGCCGGTGCAGCGACACAGGTTGCCTTCGAGCGCCAGCCGGACGTCGTCCTCGCTGGGGCTGGGGTTCTCCTTCAAGTAGCTCGCCGCCGCCATCAACATCCCGGGCGTGCAGTAGCCGCACTGGAGCCCGTGGTTCCGACGGAACGACTCCTGGAGCGGGTGGAGCTCATCGCCGTTCGCCAGGCCCTCGATCGTGGTGAGCTCGCGTCCATCCGCCTGCGCGGCCAGCAACGTGCACGACTTCACCGACTCTCCGTCCAGCAGCACCGTGCAGGCGCCGCAGCTGGACGTGTCGCATCCGACGTTGGTGCCGGTGAGCCCGAGGGTCTCTCGGAGGAAGTACACGAGGAGCGTGCGGGGCTCGACATCGGCCTCTCGCATCGCCCCGTTGACGGTGACGGAGACGGTCGTCACGGGGGCCTCCTTCTGCAGTCCTGCTGCAGTCTTGGGGACGGGCAAGCAGCCGGAGTGTAGACCCGAGTTCGGAAGCGGTCGAATCGAGGAGCGCCTGTCGAGGAGCTCCTAGCGAGGCGGCGGTGGGCTGAGCGCGGCCGATCCGCTGCAGACCGACCCGATGCCGTGGGTGACCTCCCCCAACATCGTGGCGCGGACCCAGAAGCAGGTGCCACCGAGCCCCTTGACCGCCGCCGCCCAGGTGTCCGCCCTCGCGGCGACCGAGACGATCTCCGGCATCGTGGAGGGACCGTCTACGAAGACGTAGCCACGCTGTAGGGCACTCAGCCGGGCGGGCGTCGCGTCGAGGAAGCTCCGATGCTCCGAGAACGCGACCCGCGCCGCGGCGAGCGCGACGCCGATCGCCTGTTCAGCGTCCGCATCCGTCGAGGCGCTCGTCAGCACGTCGACCGGGTCGGCCGTGGCCTGCGTGGGCACTTGTCTTCGGACGACTCGCGAGAAGCTCGCGCGCTCGCTGGCGATGACCCAGTGCGTGAAGAGCCCGGTCCCCAGCACGACGAGCACGCCGAGGACCGTCGCCCTCACCGTCCTCGGATCGAACTGGCGGCGCAACGGCACGGTGGTCCTGAACGCGAAGGAGTCGTCCATCCCCCGGTCTATCGGCCGCTTCCGCCGTGAGGCTTAGACCCCGGGATGCCTACCAGGAGGCGGCGGAGGCCGCCATGGCGGCGCTCCCGGTGCAGGGCTTCCCGCTCCCGTAGGTGATGACGTTGTCCGCGCCGACCCTCGCCCACCAGCATGTTCCCGACTCCGATCGGACCGCCGCTGCGAAGCCGGTCGCGTCCGTCGCGTACGAGATAGTCATCGGACCGTTCGAGGGACCGGACGTGAACAGCAGTCCGGGATCGTAGGCGGAAAGCGTCGCGAGATCGGTGGTGAAGCTGCCTCGCTCGGCGTGGAGGCTGAGCGCCACGACGACCGCTCGACCCATCGTGCCCTGCGCCGACGCGTCGTAGGCGCGGTCGACCTGGGAGATGACATCGGTCTGGGAGTCGGCGATCTGTGTGCCGGCCTCGTCGGCGCCGCGGAGGAACACGAAGGCGAGCACCCCGGCGAAGAGGAGGCCGGCCACGATCCAGACGAGCCGCGGGTCGAACGAGTTCCTCGCTCGCTTCGGGTCGGCGTCGCCGAGCCGCGCGGGGCGCCTGGCGGGCTCGCCGAAGTGGAACTCGTCCTTCATGTCCTCAGTATCGGTCACGGGAAGCCGGGCATGAGGAGCGAGGAGTGGGCGTACCATCCAGGCGTGAGCGAGATCGGCGAGGTCCTGGCCGCGATCGAGGCGCTGTCGGCGAAAGGTGAGCGGATGGCGCTCGCGACGATCGTCGCGGTGCGGGGCTCGACCTACCGCCGACCGGGCGCCCGGCTCCTGGTTCCGGAGGAGGGGTCGCCCGTCGGGAACATCTCCGGCGGCTGTCTCGAGGGCGACGTCGCCGACATGGCTCGCGTGGTGATGGACGAGGGCCGGGCGCGCCTCGCCGGCTGGGATCTCACGGCGGACGACGACGCCGTGTGGGGCCTCGGTCTCGGATGCAACGGGGCGATCGAGGTGTTCATCGAGCCAGCCGAGAAGGCCGCCGAGGTTGCGGGAGTGCTGCGGACGGCGCTCGAGGAGGAACGGCCGATCAGCGTCGTGACGGTGGTCGAGTCGTCGGAATCCGGCGTCGAGGCGGGCTCGCGTCTCGTCGTGAAGCCGGACGGAACGAGGGACGGGTCGTTGGGCGACGCCACGGTCGATGCCGCCGCGGTGGAGGCCGCGATCGCCCGCCTGCGAGAAGAGCGATCCGAGGTGCGCACGCTGGTCGATGGTGTCCGGGCGTTCGTCGAGGTGCTGGACCCGCCCCTCCGCCTCGTCGTGTGTGGAGCCGGGCACGACGCGATCCCGCTCGTCCGCTCGGCATCGGTGCTCGGATGGAACGTGACCGTGGTGGACGACCGCCCGGCGTTCCTGACGCCCGAGCGCTTCCCAGGGGCCGCCGGTTTCGTCGCGATCGATGAACCGGTCGAGGCGGCGAAGGCGGCACAGGTCGACGAGCGCACGTTCGCCGTCGTGATGACGCACAACTTCCTTCGGGACAAGGAGTACGTCCGCTCGTTGCTCGGATCCCCGGCCGTCTACATCGGGATGCTCGGGCCGGGCGCCCGGACGGAGCGACTGATGATGGAGCTCCGGGACGAGGGTGTCGGGATCGGGGACGCGGCGCGTGCGCGGATCCACGGACCCGCCGGACTCGACCTCGGCGGCGAGGGACCGGAGGAGATCGCCCAGGCGATCGTCGCGGAGATCGTGGCGGTCAAGCGGCGGCGGACGGGAGGGTTCTTGCGGGACCGGCGAGGGCCGATCCACGATCGTCCCCGGCCGGGCACGGAGGCTCGGGAGTCCTAGACGCCGCCGGAGAACGTGTCGCAGTCGTTCGGGTCGCCCGTGCGGTACCCGGTGCGGAACCACTTCTGGCGCTGCACGGAGGAGCCATGCGTCCAGGATTCGCGATTGACCTGCCCCTGGGTCTGTTGCTGGATACGGTCGTCGCCGACCGCGGCAGCCGCGTCCAGCGCCTGCGCGATCTGCTGCTCGGTGACGGAGGCCAGGATCCCTTCGTCTGCGTTGGCCGCCCACGCGCCGGCGTAGCAGTCGGCCTGGAGCTCCGCTCGCACCGCGGCGCTCTGGGGGCCCTCCCGGTCGCCGCCGATCTGCTCCAGAACGCCCGTGAGGTTCTGCACGTGGTGTCCGTATTCGTGCGCGAGGACGTATGCCTCCGCGAACGGCCCCCCCTCGGCGCCGAAGCGCGCCTGCAGCTCCTGGAAGAACCCGAGGTCGACGTAGACCTTCTGGTCCGCCGGGCAGTAGAAGGGACCGACGTCGGAAGTGGCCGAACCGCAGCCGGTACTCGTCGCGCCGGAGAAGAACACCGTCACGGCCGGGCGGTATCCGTTCAGCGCTTCGGTCCAATACGCCTGGATGCTGTTCACGGTCCCGATCAGCCGGCAGTCCCGGCTCTTCTCGGCGTCTTCGCCGGTCCGGCACTCCTCGATGACCTCGCCCTGCTGCTGTTGACCGCCCGCCGTCACGCCGTCGAGGGACTCGAGGGCGCTCAGGTCGATGTTCCCCCCGCCGAGAACGGTGATCAGCAGGACGATGATGATCCCGACGACCCCCGCACCGCCGCCGACGGCCATGCCGCGACCGCCGCGCATGCCACGCATCCCGCGACGGTCTTCGACCTGCGTGGGGTCGAGCTTCGCCCCTTTCCGGAAGTCCACGGGGACTGGATACCCGAACGCCTTGCGCGGGAAACCGAAGGCTCAGGCAAGCCCGGCGACCCTCCAGCCGCAGGATCACCTACCGCGATCGTGGAGGGATCCTCACATCGAACGTGTGAGCTGAGCAGCTACATCGTCCGCTCGAACCCGCCCTCACGGGCACCGCCAGGGGCGGTCGTCACCTCCGAAGAGGGCGATGCCGCTCACGTTGCCCTCCTCGAGGTTGTTGCGCGCCAACGGTACTCCGACGCTCGGGGCGAGAGAGACCGATTTGCCGGTCACCCCAACCAGGGGGAGGATGTCCACGCCCCGGAAGGCTGGGCAGCTTCCCGGGCCGTATCACCAAGGTCGGGTCGCCCGAAGAGCGACCCCTGCCGAGATAGGGGGTTCACGAGATGCTCCCGGCACCGTTCGAGTACCACCGACCCGACACGCTCGAGGAAGCGCTGCAGCTCCTGGCGGAGCACGGCGAAGACGCCAAGGTCCTCGCCGGCGGTCAGAGCCTGATCCCGTTGATGAAGCTGCGTTTCGCCGCGCCGGCCCGTCTGATCGACGTCAATCGGATCGCGGGACTGGACGCGATCGAGGAGGCCGAAGGGTTCCTCAGGATCGGGGCGCTCGTCCGCCACAATTCTCTCGCCGCCTCGGACCTGATCAAGGAGCGCTATCCCACGATCGCCGCAGCGGCGCCTCTGATCTCAGACCCGATCGTCCGGAACCTCGGGACGATCGGTGGATCGCTCGCGCACGCGGATCCCTCCGGTGACCTCGGCTCGGTCATGCTCGCCCTCGGGGCATCGGTGGTCGTTCGCAGTACCGGAGGAGAGCGCGAGATCGCCGCCACCAACCTGGCAGAAGGACCGTTCCAGAGCTCGCTCGCCCCGAACGAGCTGCTCACGGAGATCCGCGTCCCCTCGCCCCCGCCGCGGTCCGGCGGCACCTACCTGAAACTCGAGCGGAAGGTCGGGGACTTCGCAACTGTAGCCGCCGCGATCTTCCTCACGCTCGAGAACGGAGCGATCGGCCGGGCCGGCATCGGACTCACGTCGGTCGGACTCACGAACCTCAAGGCCGAAGCGGCGGAAACGGTGCTCGGCGGGGCCTCGCCCGGTGAAGACGCGTGGACGGAAGCAGGACGACTCGCGGCCGAGGCGGCACAACCCAGCACAGACGTTCGCGGCTCCGCAGACTACAAGCGCCATGTCGTGGACGTGTACGTGCGCCGAGGTCTGGCGACCGCGGCCGAGATGGCCGGCGCGGCCTGAGCCGAGAGGAGACGTGTGATGGAGGTCAAGGTCAACGTCAACGGCACCGAGCGATCGGCGGACGTGGAACCTCGCCAACTGTTGGTCCATCTGCTCCGCGAGGAGTTCGAGCTCACCGGAACACACATCGGCTGCGACACGACCAGCTGCGGCGTGTGCACGGTGCTCCTCGACGGTGTGCCGGTGAAGTCGTGCACGATGTTCGGCGTCCAGGCCGACGGGCGCTCGGTCACGACCGTCGAGGGTATGGCCGGAGCCGACGGTCTCCACCCGGTCCAGACCGCGTTCAAGGAGCATCACGGCTTGCAGTGCGGATTCTGCACGCCCGGCATGATGCTGACCGCCGCAGCGCTCATCGAACAGAACCCGGCGCCGAGCGAACAGGACGTCCGGTGGGCCATCTCCGGGCAGATGTGCCGGTGCACCGGCTACACGAACATCGTGAAAGCGATCCAGGCTGCGGCGGCGGCGACATCGGGCGCGGGCACGACGCCCGCTCCCGTCTAGGCACTCGACGAGAAGGGGCTCGAGGACATGGCGACCGAGACCGAAGAGATCCGCGGGATCGGACACAACGTCCGCCGCGTGGAGGACGACCGGTTCATCCGAGGTGTCGGGAACTTCATCGACGACATCCACCTCCCGGGGATGCTGCACATGGCCATCCTGCGGAGTCCGTATGCCCACGCGAACCTCAAGGGCATCGACGCGTCGAGGGCGCAGGCGCTCCCCGGCGTGATCGCGGTGGTCACCGGCGAGCTGATGGCGCAACACAACCTCGCGTGGATGCCGACGCTCTCGGGGGACACGCAGGCGGTTCTCGCGACCGACAAGGTCCGGTTCCAGGGACAAGAGGTGGCAGCGGTGGTCGCCGACGACCCCTACGTCGCGCGCGACGCGCTCGAGCTGATCGACGTCGACTACGACCCGCTCGACGCGGTGACGACCCCGCAGCAGGCGATGGGGGACGACGCCCCGCTCATCCGGACGGATAAGGAGGGCCAGGAGGACAACCACGTCTACTCGTGGGAGGCCGGCGACAAGGAGGCGACGGACGACGCGTTCTCACAGGCCGACGTCGTCGTCTCGCTCGACACGTTCTATCCCCGGAGCCACCCGGCACCGCTCGAGACGTGCGGGTGCATCGCAGACATCAGCCCTGCGACCGGCCAGGTGACGATCTACATGACGTCGCAGGCGCCGCACGCCATCCGGACGGTCTTCGCACTCGTCGCCGGCCTCCCGGAAGAGAAGATCCGGATCGTGTCGCCCGATATCGGCGGAGGCTTCGGGAACAAGGTGCCCGTGTATCCCGGCTACGTGGTCGCCACGGCTGCCTCGCTCCTGTTGGGGCACCCGGTGAAATGGATCGAGGATCGCTCGGAGAACCTGATCTCCACCGGGTTCGCCCGCGACTACCACATGCGCGGGGAGATGGCGCTCAAGAAGGACGGCACGATGCTCGGACTTCGCGCGTCACTGCTCGCGGACGAGGGCGCGTTCTTCGCCGATGCCCAGCCTTCGAAGTTCAAGGCCGGCCTCTTCCACATCGTGAGCGGTTCCTACGATCTGCCGGCGACCCACGTCTCGGCGGAGGGGGCATATACGAACAAGGCGCCGGGAGGTGTCGCGTATCGGTGCTCGTTCCGCGTGACCGAGGCGTCCTATCTGATCGAACGCTTGGTGCAGAACGCCGCGAACGAGCTCGGCATGGACCCC
>Ga0299913_10004564_pt1 | contig 11642 bp, 12 predicted proteins | sample RVTome_9_FD_201360 | JGI IMG/M metagenome (GOLD analysis project Ga0299913, IMG submission 201360) | Soil microbial communities from uranium-contaminated site in the Upper Colorado River Basin, Wyoming, United States - RVT155D38 (version 2) ... | reverse complement strand
GCCTCGCGCTCGGGCGCGGCCTCGGCCAGCTTGGCCTGGATCTCGGCATTGGGGCCCGGGTAGAGAATCGCGAAACACCGATCCTCGAATTCGTGTTTGATCTCCTGGACGCCGAGCCGGTGGGCAAGGGGTGCGTATACATCGAGAGTCTCCCGAGCGACCCGCACCTGTTTCGCCTCACGCAGGGCATAGACGGTTCGCATGTTGTGGAGACGGTCGAAGAGTTTGATGATGAGAACACGCACGTCGCGTGCCATGGCCACCACCATCTTGCGGATGCTCGCCGCCTGGGCCTGCTCTCTATTGGAGTAGCGAACCCGATCTAGCTTGGTGACGCCGTCGATGAGCTGGGCGATGTCCTTACCAAATTCCTGCTCGACCTGGGCCAGCGTCAGAGGGGTGTCTTCGATCGTGTCGTGGAGAAATGCGGCAGCAATCGTGTCAGCATCGAGACCGTATTGAGCCAGCATGTGAGCGACGGCGACCGGATGGGTTATGTACGGATCTCCCGTCTTGCGTAGCTGACCCTGGTGTGCCTCGGCGGCGGTGTCGTAGGCACGGCGAAGCAGCTCCACGTCACCGCCGGGGTAGTGCGCACGAAAGGCGTCGAGCACCGCGGTCAGCGTGGCCGACACAGTCTGTTCAGTCGTAGCGAAGGAGGGCATGTAGTGGGACACTGTCGATCTGGTTTGCACCACCTAGAAACACCAGCTCGATAAAGACCGAGAGAGCAACGACCTCTGCACCAACGTTGCGCAGTAGTTGTATTGCGGCCTTGGCAGTCCCACCGGTGGCGATCACGTCGTCCACGAGGAGGACTTTCTCCCCGTCGAAGACAGCATCGGTGTGCACCTCGAGGGCGTCGAGGCCATATTCGAGCTCGTATTCCTCTTTCATGGTCTGGAAAGGGAGCTTTCCAGGCTTGCGGAGAGGGATGAATCCCGCTCCGATCCGGTCGGCGACCGGCGTCGCCAAGGTAAACCCCCTGGCTTCGATCCCTGCCACCTTGGTGATCCCCTGGTCGATGAACGGCTCGGACATCGATGTGATGAGCTCACTGAACGCCTCAGGGTCCCCGAGCACAGGGGTGATGTCCTTGAAGACCACACCTTCTTCGGGAAAGTCGGGGATGTCACGGACAAGTGTTTCGAGTTGGCTCACAGGAGAAGTCTACGACCGGATCAGCTTCTTCCCGAGCGTGAGCGTCGTTGCACCCTTTCGGTCCGCTCAATCCACGCCGGCTCCTTCTCCTTCCAGAACGAGAGAATCGGCGAGGCCAGGAAGATCGATGAGTAGGTCCCCACGGCGATGCCCACGAACAGTGCCAGTGCAAAATCACGGAGGGTGGGGGCGCCGAGCACGAAAGAGCCCACGAAGAGAATGCTCCCGACCGGCAACAGGGACGTCAACGATGTGGCGAGGGACCGAGCCAGGACCGAGTTCATCGCGTCGTTCACGATTTCCGTGTACGTCTTGTCCTCTTCGAGTTCGACGAGCTCCTCGATCTTGTCGAAGACCACCACCGTGTCGTACAGCGAGTAGCCCAAAACAACCAAAATCGCGACCACGGTGGCCGGAGTCACCTGGAAGCCGGTGATCGCGTAGACACCGACGGTTATCACCAGGTCGTGGAACAGGGCGACCAGACCCGCAGCCGCCATCTTGAACTCGAGTCGCCAACTGATGAAGAGGACAACCGCCCCCAGGAACACGGCGAGAGCGATCAGCGCCCGGCGTGCGATGAGCGCCCCGAAAGTGGGGCCGACGGCCTCGATCGAGATTTCGTTCCGTGGTGCCTCGGTGACGACGGCAATAGCATCTACAGCGGCGCGTTCTGTCGCCTCGTCGAGTTCCTGGGTGGTGACGCGGACGGCGGCACCGTCATCGAGGAACTGCACCGTCGCGTCGGAGATGCCGGCGCTTTCGAGGGCGGTGCGAACCGCGCCGATATCGGCAGCAGCGGGATTGGGTGTCTGAATCCCCAAACCTCCGACGAACTCGATTCCGAGATTCAGATTGAAGAGACCCAACCCGGCTGCGGAGATCAAAATCGCGACAGCCGATATGGTGAACCACCGCCTGCGCAGACCGATAAATTCGATGGCGAGCTCACCGCGATTGAGTCGACCCAGCCAGCTCATCTCGCCGCTCCTCTAATGCTGAACCAGCCTCCAGACCCGAACCGTCCCGAGGCGATCAGACGGACAGCACGTCGGGTGAAACTGCGGGCGACGAAGATGTCGAGGACCGTAGCCAGGCCGAGGGCGATGGCGAACCCCTTCACCGCGCCCACGGCAAGGAACCAGAGCAAGATCGCGGCAAGCAGCGAGACGGTGTCGGCGGTCAGTATCGTGCGGAAGGCGAGGGAGAATCCATCGGAGGCGGCCTCCTCGATGCTGTTTCCCTCGCGGAGTTTCTCCTTGATCCGCTCGTAGTAGACGATATAGCTGTCAGCGGTGATGCCCACCGAAACGATGATCCCGGTGACACCGGCGAGGGTGAGGGTGAGACCCTGGAATTCGCCGAGCAGGCCGAAAAGCGTGATGAGCAGGGATCCGAAGACGGTCAGCCCGACTATCGCCACCAAACCCAGCGAGCGGTAGAACAAGGTCAGGACGATGACCACGAGACCGAGGCCAACAAGACCGGCGATGATTCCCGACTGCAGTGAGTCTGTGCCCAGCGTCGCTGAGACCTTTTGCACCGCCGACACCTCGAAGGCGACCGGCAGCGATCCGTAGCGGAGTGTCAGCGCGAGGTCTTGGGCTTCCTGCTGGGCTTCTGCATTTGTGCCTACCGTGATCAGTGCACTTCCCCCCGTTATGCCGGTGCTGGGACTGACATCGGGGTTGACCGAAGGCGCCGACATCACCTCTCCGTCCAGGACGATGGCGATCTGCCGCCTTGGATCTCCGACGGGGAATGAGGCAGCCTCCGCGGTCAATACGGCGAATTTGTTGCCTCCCTGTGCAGTCAGATCCAAAGAGACCGCCCAGACCCCCGAGTTGGTGTCGAAAAGGGGTAAGGCTTCGGCCACGTCGGATCCCTCCAGTGCGGCCGGCCCCACATGGAGGACCTGGTCGGCGAAACCTTCCTGAGTGTCGAGTAGGTAGGCGTCCATGCTGATGTCGTCAACTTCTGTGAGCTCGGGCGCCTGTTCTGGGATGAACGACTCGAGGACCGGGCGAAACGAGAGCAAGCCTGTCTGGCCGACGGCTTCGATGGCACGCTGCTCGTCCTCGACACCGGGAAGTTGGACGACGACGGTGTCGTCACCCGAGATGGCTATGTCGGGTTCCTGGACGGCACCGAAGTCTTCGATCCGCCGGGTCATTATCTCGGTTGCCACCTGAATCAACTCAGGGTCGGTTCCCTCTGGAGCGGTCAGGACGACGGCGGTGCCGCCCTGGAGGTCCAAACCAAGCCGTGGGGTCAGCCCGGTGGCGATGATGGTGGCAAGCCCGCCCCAGGCTATGACGAGCACGACGATCAAGCCGACGAGCCTTCGTGTCATTCAGGAAGTCCAGCGACCGAGCAGGAAAATCTCGCCCGCCGTTTTACTCCGCCAACTCACCATTCCGCGCGGACCTTTGGCGACGACCACCTGGGGGGCGAGCTCGTTCATATCGGTTAGACGGAGTCTCCAGCCACCTCGTCACCGACGCGGTTGCCGATGGCACGTTTGGAGAGCCTTATCTGTCCGTCTTCGACCCGCAGCAGAACACTGTCCTCCGTCATCGAGACCACGGTCCCATGGATGCCTCCGATGGTGCGGACCTCGTCTCCGATCTGGAGTGAGGCCGCCAGGTTCTTTTGCGCCTGGGTGCGCTTTCTTTGTGGCCGGATGATCAAGAAGTAGAAGACGCCGACCATCAGGGCCAGGAAGAGAAGGGATGGCAATGCGCTTCCCGGCGCTTCCTGGGCGAACAGGACAGAAGTCACGGTTCCTCCGGGAGTGGGGTAATTCGTTGCGAGAATAGGCCGCCGCTCACAAGTAGGTCGAACTGTCCGACCGATGGCTGTTCACAGACTCGACATAGTCGTGGAACGCTCTGGACACGATCGCCTCCCGTGCGCCGGCGATGAGGTCGAAGATGTACGTGAGATTGTGGATGGTGAGTAGACGATGCGCACTCAATTCATCCATCCGTACCAAATGTCGCAGATAAGCCCGGCTGTAGCGATAGCAGGTCCGGCAGTGGCACTGAGGGTCGAGCGGCGACTCGTCGCTGGTGAACTCGACCTTGTTGATGTTGAAGTCACCGTTTCTGGTGAGAGCCCGGCCATGACGGGCGAGACGGGTCGGGATGACGCAATCGAACATGTCGGCCCCTCGGGCGATGGCATCGAGCAAACCGTCGGTATCTCCCAGGCCCATGACGTAGCGGGGTATCCCATCGGGCAGTTCGGCCACGGCTGCTTCCAATGCGGAATTGCGTTCGTCGGCAGGCTCCCCAACCGAAAGACCTCCGATGCCGATGCCGGCGAAACCGAGTTCGGCGGTTTTTCGGGCGCTCTCTGCCCTGAGGTCGAGATCGGTTCCCCCCTGAACGATCCCGAAAAGTGATTGTTCTTCCCGGTTGTGAGCAGTCAGCGATCTCTCCGCCCAGCGCAGTGTCCGCCGCATTTGGGTTTCCACCTCTTCACGAGGAGCGGGGAGCCCAACACACACGTCGAGGACCATGGCGATGTCCGCTCCGAGCCGTTCTTGGATCTTGACCGCTTCCTCAGGCGTGAGCTCGACCCGGGCACCGTCGTAGACGGATGCGAAGTTGGCTCCCGCCTCGCTGATGTCGGGTTCCAGCGAAAAGATCTGGAAACCGCCTGAGTCGGTGAGGATCGGATGTTGCCAGCTCATGAAGCCGTGGAGGCCACCGAGCTCAGCGATCAGGTCGGCGCCGGGTCGCAGCATGAGGTGATAGGTATTGGCCAGGATGATCTCCGCTCCGATCTCGATCAGGTCGTCGCTGTCGACGGCCTTGACCGCCGCCCGGGTACCCACAGGCATGAACGCGGGTGTGCGAACCTCGCCATGGGGAGTCCGCAACAGGCCGGAGCGCGCTGGGCCGTCGTTAGCCTTCGATGTCCACGTGACCGCTGACATCGCGCCAGGCTACGTGTCGGCTCTGGCGGTCATCATGGCATCGCCGAACGAGAGGAATCGATAGCCCCGTCGCAGCGCGGTGTCATAGGCGACACGCCACCGATCCCCCATGAAGGCAGCCAACAGGACCAGCAGAGTGGAGCCCGGAAGGTGGAAATTGGTGACCAGCAAGTCGACCACGGTGATCTCGCTTCCGGGCCGCAAGAAGAGGTCTGTTCGTCTCTCCCCGACGCACACGCCTCCGGCACCGTCCCCCATCGATTCCAAAGCTCGGACCACCGTGGTTCCGATCGCGACCACCCTTCCCCCCGTGCGCCGGGTCGTGACAACAGCTGCAGCCGTCCGTTCGGGTACGGCGCACCATTCGGAGTGCATCCGGTGGTCTTCGATGTCCTCGACTGCCATGGGCCGGAACGTGTCCAACGAGACGTGCAGGTCGACCGAGGCGAGAGCGATGTCTCGTGCCTCCAGTCGCCTTGTGACCTCAGGTGTGAAATGGAGGCCCGCTGTTGGGGCGGCGGCCGACCCGTGGGCTGCGGCGAACATCGTCTGATACCGGTCCGGGTCGGCGAGATCACCGGTGAAATAAGGCGGCAGCGGCACGGTTCCCGCATCTGCGATGGCCCGCTCGGGGTCGGCGGCGTCGAGTTCGATGGTGACTTTTCCCTCTTCGGGACCCCCTACGATCACGGCAGAGAATCCATCGAAGTCGATGACGGCTCCCGGCCGCAGTCTTCTCGCCGGTCTCGCCAGGGCTTCCCATGTTGGGTCTTCACTCCGTTCGAGGATCAGCAGCTCGACCGTTCCGCCGGTTTCAGCGCGTCTTCCGATGAGACGTGCGGCCCGGACCCGGGTCTCGTTCACCACCACCAGATCACCGGGCTCGAGAAGATCCGCCAGCTCAACGAACGTGTGGTCGCTCATGTCGGCGGTGTTCAGCAGGCGGGAGGCGTGTCTCGGCTCGATTGCGCTCTGGGCTATCGCCCCGGCAGGTAGTTCATACTGAAACTCTGAGACCTTCAGAGGAGGGTTCCTTGCGGGTCGACGGGTGGCTCGACACCGAGGTGCCCGTAGGCGTGAACGGTTGCCATCCGCCCACGCGGGGTGCGTTTGATCAGTCCGGACTGAAGGAGGAAAGGCTCGTATGCATCCTCCACCGTCTCCGGCTCCTCACCAACCGCGATCGCAAGTGTGGACAGACCGACCGGTCCTCCACCGAACTTGTGGACGATGGAATCGAGGATGATCCGGTCTACCTTGTCCAGACCCAGGTCGTCGACTTCGTAGACCTTCAAGGCATCTGCCGCCACGTCGGATGTGATCGACCCGCCGGCTCGGGCCACCGCGTAGTCACGAAGCCGGGCAAGTAGCCGATTGGCGATCCGGGGGGTCTGTCGGCTGCGTTGTGCGATCAACGCTGCAGCGTCAGACTCGATCATCACGTCAATGATTCCTGCCGATCTACGCACTATCCGCGTCAGGTCGTCGACCTCGTAGTAGTCAAGCCGCTCCTCGATGCCGAAACGGTCACGAAGAGGTGCGGTCACTTTGCCTTTTCGGGTGGTCGCCCCGATCAGGGTGAATCGGGGAAGGTCGATGCGGATGGATTGGGCAGTGGGGCCCTTGCCCAATATCACGTCCAACTGAAAGTCTTCCATGGCCGGGTATAGGACTTCTTCCACTGCCCGAGGAAGACGGTGGATCTCGTCGATGAAGAACACGTCGTGGGGCTGCAGGTTGGAGAGGATTGCGGCGAGATCTCCCGGGCGCTCCAGCGCCGGGCCCGAGGTAACCCTGAAGCTGACTCCCTTCTCTGCGGCGATGATGGCGGCGAGGGTGGTCTTACCGAGACCCGGCGGTCCCGAAAAGAGGACATGGTCCAGTGCACGATCCTCCGTTATCGAGGCTTCGAGTGAGATCTGAAGACGCTCCTTGACCGGATTCTGACCCACGAAGTCGGCCATGTGACGGGGTCGTAGCGTGATGTCGTCATCGTCCTCGATGGTCGGGCTGAGGAGACTTTCTTCGCGGGTCATCCTTTGGCCAGTCGCTGTAGGGCTGTCTTGATTTGGGTCTGGATCGGCGCGGTGGGGTCGAGGTCTTTGATTGCGGCGTTGATTTCGGCCGTGGAGTAGCCGAGTCCTTCGAGGGCCTGTCGCACGCCGCCGAGTGAATGCCCAGCGACGACTTCGGACTCTCTGCCCGCAAGCTTTGGTGCGAGTTCGAGGACCAACTTCTGGGCGCCTCGTTTGCCGACTCCCGGTGCCACGGTGAGCGCATCGGGATCATCGCCAGTTATCGCCATGACGATCTCGTTGGCGCTCATCGACGCAAGCAAGGCGAGGGCCACCTTGGGTCCAACTCCACTGGCGCTGAGCAAGACCCGGAACAGTTCACGGTCCCATTCTGAGCCAAATCCGTAGAGACTGATGTCGTCTTCGCGGACGTGGGTGTGGATGTGCACCACGATCTCCTCACCAATACCAGGAAGGGCCACGAGATCACGGGTAGTCATGGCGACCTCATAGCCGACGCCTGCAACGTCGATGATCATCCCGGACTCGCGACTCGACACGAGGATGCCGCGAAGTCGCCCGATCATCGGCTGGCCTCCAACGGTGCGACCCGGAGATGGCATAGAGCAATGGCTAGAGCGTCGGCGGCATCGGCGGGTTTTGGCGAGTCTTGAAGGTGGAGAAGCCGGGTCACCATCTGTTGCACCTGTTCCTTGTTAGCGGAACCATCGCCGGTAACAGCAGATTTGACTGCTGTTGGCACGTACTCGAACACGGGGAGCCCGGCCTGTGCCGCGACGAGAAGGGCAACTCCGGAGGCCCGGCCGACAGAGATGGCGGTCTGCAGGTTGCGGTTCGTGAAGATCGTTTCGAGTGCGATGACATCCGGACTGGTCTCGAGAAGCACCTCGGTTAGCCCGCGGTGCAATTCGGCGAGCCGGTCGGGCGTGGACATATCGGTGCTGGTGCGGATCACCCCGGCGCGATGAGCGCGGGGCGGATAGGCCCCCTCGACCAGACCAAAACCCGTGGTGGAGAGACCGGGATCGATTCCCAGGACGAACATATGTTCTAGACGCTAATCGAGGTTGTGTCGGCGATGAAGTCTTCTACTGGATTTTCGAGGTGGGGGGGCGGCAAGCCCCTAAGTCGGTCGAGGCGGGTACGGAGTCCAGTCGGGTCTACGGAAGGCGAACCGGCCGTCGGGTCCTCGGGTGATGTGCCACCCGTTCTCATGAATGAAGATGTGATGCCACCAACACAACACGATCAGCGACTCGTACTCGGTCTCGCCGAGATCACCCCAGTGGTCGATGTGATGGAACTGCAAGAACACGGTCCGTCCGCAACCGGGTGCCTGACAGTGATGATCTCGATGCATCACCTGGCGCCGCAACCACCCTGGGATCTTCCGACTCTTGCGGCCGATGCCAATTGGTTTGCCGTTGCTCTCGAGGGCCATCTCGATCGCCGAATCGCAACCCAGGGCACGTGCCACGTCGTTGGAGATCACCGAACCTTCCTCGATCTCGGACACGCCTGGCCCGGTCGGGTCGATGATCGCGTCGAGATCGGCGTGGAGCACCATCGTCGGAATCGGGGCATCGCCGCCTCGAGTGGCGCAGACCTCTAAGAGGGAGTCGGCCATTCGCTTGTCCCAATGGTCGTACTTGCCGGTCTCGAGGTCCTTCGGAATCCCCTTCGCCCCTTCGACCAGCCGGTCTTCGATCACCTGGGCCTCCATGCCGGTCATCTCACCCGCCAGCCGCAACCTCCGGTGCTGCAGATCCCATTGGGTCGAGAACCAGTGGGAGGCACGGTCCCGGGCGCTTTCCTGTCTGGTGGGAGGTTTCGCCTGGGAGACGAGACGGCCGATGTCATGGAGGTCGCGCCCTCGAGCCTTTTCGATCAGATCGGACTCGGTCTCGGGAGTAGCCAGTTCCGAGAGAAGGTCAACGGCATCGATTGACAACTCCCCGGATGCGAATCGGTGCATCAGTTCCGGGAGGACATCCAGCCGCTTCGCCAAGCGGTCGAGACGACGCCCGAACCTCTCGTCGAACCCAAACCGGGCGCCAAGCCATTGCGCCACGTTTGGAGAACCATCGGCGAGCCATTCCTGGGCTTGGTCGGCCTCCATCAAAAGACGACACAGCTCCGCATATCCGGCATTGATCTGAGAGGCGATCGGTGCCATCCGGTCCCCGGCTGGCACCTTGGTGGTGTCTATCCAGCTCATACTCTGATTGAACAAGAGGGGTGGGACAGATTCGGGGTCGAATATGGTCTCGACGAGAGATTTCTTGGAAACTTCGGAGGCCAATGTCAGCCATCCATTTGATACGCCACGGCAGACCGGTGGTGAGCGGTCGTCCCCGTGACGAATGGCCCTTGGATCAAGGATGTCTCCAGGACATAGAACGCCTCAGCCAATGCGGTCTGAACCATCGCCTCTCCTACGACGTCTCTCACGCGAAGAGAAGAATCGCCTTTGGAGGTGGAGGACATGCCCAGGCTTTCGAAGATGGTGGTGGTGTCGATCATCTTCAGCATGGCCGCAGCCCCGGCAGTGGCGGGTGGTTCATGGCTGTACACGGTCGAGGACTCATACGATCCCGGAGACGAAGTCACCGTCGTTGGCTACGTCGGGGCCGCTGCCACCATGGATCCCGTTCTCGCACGGATAAACGTGTTGCCAATGCCCACGAACGGCGGGCCGGTTCAGTACGAGTGGGTGGATCTCGGCCCGGTGACCATGGAGACGACCGGTCTTTCCGGTTACCTGGAAACAAGGGTCTCGGTCTCGTTGACCCTGCCGAACGACCTCACATCCGGGATCTACGCGATCGAAATTCGCGGTGAGTCTGGAGCCTTCTTCGGTGATCTCATCGGCGCCGACGTGTTTGTCGGTGTGGAGCCGGACAAGCCGCGATGGATCGAGTGGCCGCTGGATGAACCGTTGATCCACGAGCTTCCCGACGAAGACATCATCGCTGGACCGGGTTTTGCAGTGCCCGCTGGAGACTTGAAGGAAGGCAACTATCCCGGAATTGGCCGAGCATTCATGCTTCACCCGGAGAACCTGCCCGAAGCATCCCCCGGCACCTCGCACGCTTCGTCGCCTCCTGATGCGGTGATCGAGGACCAACCGGCGACGAACACGTCGGTCGGGTCACCTGCTCCCGAAAAGGCTCCGGCATCGAAGGGACCGGCGGACGTCGATCTACGGGAAAGGAGGGCCGAGGTCACCCGCAATTCCTCCACCGTCGCCCCCGAAGTCTCCACACCTGACGACCTGTCACCCGGAGCGACACGCCTTGGCGATTACCGGGTTCCAGTTTTGCTCGGAGTGGCGTTGATTGCGGTCGTGTCCCTGTTCGGGTGGATCCGGCGACGGGCACCTCGCGACGAGCCTACGGAAGTGGTACGAGAGGCCAAAGTGTTGACCCGGAGGTGACTGAGTCTCAGGAGAAATGCGCCGCCAGCTCTTTGAACTGATCCCGGAAAGTCCTCCTGGCCAACATGGGATAGAACCACTTGGTGATGCCCGGTGCACGTTTGAAGGCGGCCTTGGTCGTTTGGGACACGTTTGACCCTCGGTCCGCAGCGGACACCTCCAGCCTTATCTCGCGCACCTGAAACCTGTCCTCGACACGCCACACTATCCATCGATCGCCCAGCTCCACGATCTCGACTTCGACATCGGATTGCAGGGTACGACCACCGGCCTCGAGAGACTGGTGGAAGCGGAAGGTTGCTCCTGGCTCGACTCCAACGCCACCCGTTTGTTCCACGTTTGTGACGTTGGGACACCAGAGGGGGTCATTCCGTGTGTCCGAAACGAAAGAGAACACCGTGTCGGGATCGCCCGGAACTCGAGCCGACACGGTGATCGGACGAACCGGATATGTCACCGGGCTGCGATCGCCGATTTGAAAACGAATCTCACGCTTCGGCGAGCACCTTTTCCATCACCGAGTCGTCGATGTCGTAGTTGGAGTACACCTCCTGGACATCGTCGAGGTCGTCGAGGGCATCAATCAGGCGGAGCAACCTCTTGGCATCGTTCTCTTCCACGGGAACGAGGGTCGACGGCATTTGGGTGACATCCGCGCTCTCGATTCCCACTCCGCTCGTGGTCAACGCCTCTCTGACCTGGCGCAGGTCGCCCGCCTCCGTGACGACCTCAAACATCCCTTCGCCGGCGTCTCTGACGTCTTCCGCCCCAGCATCGAGAGCGGTGAGTATGACTTCTTCTTCGGAGCCCTTGGCGAGGATCACGCCTCTCTGACTGAACAGATAGCCGACCGAACCTGGCTCACCGAGATTGCTGTTGTGTCTGGTGAAGGTGGACCTCACGTCAGAGGCGGCACGGTTGCGATTGTCGGTGAGGATGTGGACGTAGAGGGCCACCCCGCCAGGCCCGTAGCCTTCGTAGTAGTACTCCTCATAAGCGGCACCCTCCACCTCGCCCGTGCCACGTTTGACGGCCCGGTCGATGTTGTCGTTGGGCATGTCCGCCG
>Ga0299913_10004562_pt1 | contig 11647 bp, 9 predicted proteins | sample RVTome_9_FD_201360 | JGI IMG/M metagenome (GOLD analysis project Ga0299913, IMG submission 201360) | Soil microbial communities from uranium-contaminated site in the Upper Colorado River Basin, Wyoming, United States - RVT155D38 (version 2) ... | reverse complement strand
GCGGAGCGGTTCCCGCCGGACGCGCTGGAGGTGGATCTTCATGGCCCCGAGGAGGCTCCGGAAAGCCCGGGCCGAACGACGAGGATACGCGACAGGGGGCCGGGCGGTCAAACCGCGGGCCGGCGAGGGGCGTACGACACCAGAGTGGCGAGCGACCTGAGGCCAGTAATTTCAAGAGTTGGGGGCCGTCCGTCTGTCGGCTATACTCGCCGACAGACAAGGAGGCTCTCATGACCCAGTCCGACCAGGTCCCGGATCCCGTCCGCGGTCTCGCCGAGAAGCTGAGTGCGCCTCGGCCGATGCGCCGAGGTTCGCTCGGCGAGAGATTCATCAGGTGCGGCAAGGCACGGTGCGCCTGCGCGAGAGACGATCAAGCGCGCCACGGCCCGTACTTCAGCCTCACTCGCGCGCGCGGCGGTCGGACGCAATCACGTCGTCTGACGGCGCAGGAAGCCGAAAGAGTGCGCGAGCAGCTGGCCGCAGGGCGCGAGTTTCGCCAGCAGGTGGAGGCCTTCTGGGAGGCCTGTGAAGAGTGGGCCGATGCGGAGCTCGCGCAACCGGAGGCCGAGGAGGCCAAAAAAGGGGGCTCCAGACGATCTTCGCCGGGGAAGTCGCGGCCGAGATCGAAGCGTTCGTAGGCGCGGGCGCCGTCGACGACGGCGACTTCGAAGCCCTCGAGACCGACGTGCGCCGCACGGCGATGCGCCTGGCGGCCCGGGCGGTCGAGCAGCGGTTCAACGCCGACATCTCGGACCACGCCGGTCCCACGACACCGTGTGCGTGCGGTGAGTCCGCTCGCTACGCCGGTCGCCGCGCGAAGGGGTTCGAGAGCGTCCTCGGCACGCTCCGCCTGGAGCGCGCCTACTACCACTGCGAGGCCTGCGGTCGAGGAGTCTGCCCCCGGGATCGGAGCCTGGGGCTCGAAGGCTCCTCGCTCTCGCCGGCGGTCACCCGCATGGTGGGGCAGGTCGCGGCCATGGTGAGCTTCGCCGAGGGCAGCGAGCTGCTCGGCGAGCTGGCCGGCGTTGCGGTCGACCCGAAACAGGTCGAGCGCACCGCCGAGCGGCTGGGTCGCGAGATCACCCACGACGAGGCGTCGGTTGTGGAGACCGCACCGGCCAGCGCTCCCACGATGTATCTGGGCATGGACGGCACCGGGGTCCCGATGCGGCGCTCGGAGCTTGCTGGCCGCACGGGCAAGCAACCCGACGGTTCTGCCAAGACGCGGGAAGTCAAGCTGGTCACGGTCTGGAGCGCCGAAGGGCGGGATCCCCAGGGCCTTCCCGTACGCGACCCCGGATCGGTCAGCTACTCGGCAGCCATCGAAAGCGCGGCGACGCTCGACACCGACAAGGAGTTGTCGCCGTTCGCCCAGCGCGTCGAGCGCGAGGCGCGGCGGCGCGGCTTCGACCACGCCACGCGCCGCGTCGTCCTGGGAGACGGCGCCCCGTGGATCTGGAATCTCGCCGAGGAGCTGTTCCCCGGCGCCATCCAGATCGTCGACCTCTATCACGCCAAGGGCCACCTGTGGGACGTGGCGAAGGCCGTCTACGGCGCGGGCACCGACCTCGCCGAGCAGTGGGCCAAGCAGCGACGGGACGAGCTCGATGAGGGCAAGATCGACGCGGTGCTCGACGCTCTGCGCGCCCACGCCCCCACCCACGAGGAGGCGCGCAGGTGCCTGGGCTACGTCGTGCACAATCAGGACCGAATGCGCTACCCCGAGCTTCGCGCCCACGGGCTGTGTGTGTCCTCCGGGGTCGTGGAGGCCGGCTGCAAGGTCGCCATCGGCACCCGCCTCAAGCGTGCCGGCATGCGATGGACCGTGGCAGGTGCCAACGCCATCATCGCGCTGCGCTGCTCGAAGCTCAGCGACCGCTTCGACGACTTCTGGCGGCGACGATCACCGGCGACCCGCGACGCAACCCGACGCGCCTCGTGACGTCATCTCACAAATCTGACGTACGCCCGCGCACGGGCGGAACCGGCCGCCGGGCGGTTGCCGCACGGCCTTGCCGGCCCCACGTCGTGCTCTATACTGCCGGCGATGGACGGCTCAAGGAAAGGCGGCTCGGACGGGCGAGCGACGAACTCCGAGCCCCTGTACTTCTTCCCCGACGAGGACGTCACCGCCGAGCGGCTGCGCCGGGTCCTCGACGAGGGGATCGACGCCGAGCGGGCCTGGGCGATCTCGCACCTGCTCCGCTACGCGCAGTGGGACGACATCTGGTCGTACGTCTCGCGCGACGAGGTGCGCGAGGTGTTCGACGAGCTGGACCTGCCGGACAACCTCCGGCAGGCCTGGGGCAGGATGTTGAAGGTCGAGGCTCCGGTCGGCTAGAGAGCGCGGATCGTACGTCATCTCGGGCGGTGCTCCCTCGTCGCCCGTTCGACGTAGCTCCGCTACGCCTCTCTCGACTCCTCGGTCCGCGTCGCCCGATCTGACGCACGCTTCGCGCTCTCTCTACGGCCCGGGGGCGACTTCCGCCTCCTCGCCGGGCTCTGCCGTCCCTCCTTCGCCCGTCCCTTCGTCACCCGTCCCTTCATCGCCCGCCCCTTCTCCGCCGCTCTCCGCCGCCTCGGCGCGCTGGCGGAGCATCTCCTGGGCGCGGGCCTTGGACAGCTCGACGGCGCGGGCGACGGGCTCGGCGGGGAGGAGGAAGCCGCCGAGGGGGCCGAGGGTCTTGCCCGACTCGCCGAACAGGCCGCCCATGCCGGGCACGCCGCCGTCCTCCTTGCCGGCGCTCGACAGCACCGTCGCCAGCACCCCGACCGGCCGGCCCGCGGCGTCGAACAGCGGCAGGCCCATGGCGGTGAGCTCGCCTTCGAGGATCCAGGCCCGGCGCGGCTTGACGAGCTCGCCGACGACGAGGCCGGTCTCGAAGTAGGGCGCGCGGTCGAAGCTCTGGTTGAGCCGGGAGACCGCGTAGACCGGCCCGCCGACCGCCGGCTCGGCCGCGGCCGCGAGGTCGATCGCCGGCAGCGGCTCGGCGGGCGGGCTCTCGAGCTGGAGGAAGGCGACGTCGAGCCGTTCGTCGGAGGCGGCGAGGAAGGCGGGCAGCCGGTCGCCGCGGCCCGGCACGGCGACGTCGAAGCGGACGGGTGTGAGCTTGATCTCGAAGCCCTCGCCGGCCCGCCCCATGACCTCGAGCACCTCGCCGATGCGGGCCGACGAGATGCGGGAGTTCCACACCATGATCAGGCCGCCCGGGTCGACGACCGCGCCGACCATCTCGACCTTGCCCTCCTCGTCGCTCCCCTGCCCGCCCATCGACATCTCGGTGCGGATCACCGCTTCGATGCCGACGATCGCAGGGGCGATCCGCTCGAGGAGGTCCTCCCCGGCCGGGGCAGCCGCGGGGGGAGGCGCCTGCGCCGCCGCGGTCGCGGAGACGGTCGCGGCGAGCGCGGCCAGGACGGCGAGTGCGGGTCGGGTACGGTGGGGTAGGCGGGTCAACGGCGCCTCCTTTCGCCCGCCGGCTCGGGCGCGGCGCCCTCGACGCCGTCCCGCGGCCAGTCGGGCTCGATGAACACGAAGTGGGTCAGCCCGTCGCGGCGGACGAAGACGAGCAGCACGGAGGGCCGGCCGGCGAGCGCGTCGCCCACCGCCGCGGCGAAGTCCTCGACGTCGTCGACCTCCTCGCCGGCGACCCGCAGGATCAGGTCGCCGAGGCGCAGGCCGGCCATGTGCGCCCAGCCGCCCTGAGCGACCTCGACCACCAGCACCCCCTCCTGCGACGACGGCCAGCCGCGGTCGAGCCGGTCGCCGAAAGTCAGCTCGCGCACCGCGACCTCGAGCTCGTCCTGGCGGTGACGGTCGGCGACCGAGGGCTCGACCGGCTGGGCCTCGAGCGGCAGCCGCACCTCGCGCGGCCCCGCCGCGGACCCGGGCCGGACGACCCCGAGCACCACCTCCTCGCCCGGGCCCCGCCGCTCGACCGCCCGCCGCAGGTCCTCGCGCTCCTGGGCCCGGGTGGCGTCGAGCGCCTCGCCGTCGATCGAGCGGATCACGTCGCCCACCACGAGGCCGGCGCGGCTCGCCTCGGTCTCGGGGAAGACCTCGGTCACCCGGAAGCCGCCGGCCTCGTCGAGCCCCAGGGCCCGCGCCAGCTCCTCGCCGACGACCTGCGTGCGCACGCCGAGCCACGCCTGCGGCAGGGCGCCGCCGAACCGCGGGTCGGGCTCGTCCTTGCGCTCGACGACGGTGACCAGCTCCTCGCGGCCGCGGCGCACGACGGCGAGCGACGGCCCGCCGCCGGACGCCTCGACGGCGGCCGCCAGGTCCGCGGGCAGCTCGGTCTCGCGCCCGGCGAACGACAGCAGCACGTCGCCGGCGGAGAGCGCCGGCCGCGCCTGCTCGCCCGGCGAGCCGGGCCGCACCCCGGTGATCCGCACGCCGCGGTCCGAGGGCAGCCCGAGGTCGAGGGCCAGCGGGCGGGTGACCTCCTGGACGGTGACCCCGAGCGCCGCGACCTCGGCCTCGGCGCCCGGCGCCGCCTGCATCTCCTCGACCGTCGCGGTGAGCGTCTCGCGCCCGCCGCCGTCGGCCAGGGCGCCCCGCTCGACGACCAGCTCGACCTCGGCGCCGATCGGCAGCCCGGCGACCCGGCCGTAGACGAGCGGCACCTGCTCGGCGAAGCGCGCATCGACCGGCTCTCCGGCCAGGCCGACCAGGACGTCGCCCGGCTCGAGCCCGGCCGCGGCCGCCGGCGAGCCGGGGAGCACCGCCGAGACCAGCGCGCCGGTCTCCCGCCCGAGCTTGGCGACCGGCAGCACCGTGAAGCCGAGCCAGCCCCGTCGCACCTCGCCGTGCTCGATCGCCTGGGTGAGGACGCGGGACGCCACGTTCGAGGGGATGGCGAAGCCGATCCCGGCGCCGCCGAGCTCGTTGATGCCGACCACCTCCCCCGCGAGGTCGACCAGCGGGCCGCCGGAGTTGCCGGGCAGGATCAGCGCGTCGTGCTGGATCCAGCGGGTGAGGAGCCCCGTCCGCTCCCCCACCTCGAGCTCCATCTCCTCGATCGCCACGCCGCCCGGGCCGGTGAACACCCGCCGCGGGTTGGCGACGATCCCCAGGCTCACCGACGACGAGAGCGCCAGCGGGTTGCCCATCGCCAGCACCGGGTCGCCCACCTCGAGCGCGTCCGAGTCGCCGAGCCGGGCGACGGGCACGGCGCGCCCCTCCGGCAGGCGCAGGCGGAGCACAGACAGGTCGGTCAGCGGGTCGTGCACGACGACCTCGGCGTCGAGCACCTCCCCCGAGGTCAGGGTGGCGGTGATCCGGGTCGCGTCGCCGGCGACGTGGTAGTTCGTCAGCACGTGCCCCTCGCGGGTGACCACCACCCCGCTGCCGCTCGCCGGGTAGCGCACCGTCCGCCCGTCGGCGAAGGTACGGGCGACGACCGTCAGGTTGACCAGCGCCGGGTAGACCGCGTCGCGGGCGGCGGCGATCGCCTGCTGGGGGACGACGCCCTCGGAGGGCGGGCGCTCGGCAGGCGGGCGCTCGGAAGGCGGGGCCTGGGCCGCGGGCGTCCCGCCCGCCGGAGGCGCGGACTGCGCCGCGGAGCCGGCGGCGAGCGCGAGAGCGACGAGGAGGCCGGCTCCGGCGGCGGGGAGGCGGCGGCGCATCAATCGCCCATCAGCATCTCGCCGAGGTCGCCGAGCACCGAGCCCTCGCCCTTGCGCCCCTTGGCGCCGCGCGGCACGGCCGAGAGGACCCGCCCGGCGAGCCGGCTGAACGGCAGCGACTGGAGCCACACCCGGCCCGGGCCGGTCAGGCTGGCGAAGAACAGCCCCTCGCCGCCGAAGATCGCGGTCTTGATCCCCGGCACCGGCGCCTCGCTCATCGGCCCTTCCTGGCCGCCCCCCACCGACACGTACCACTCGCTCATCGCGCCTCCCGGGACTCCTCCGGCTCGATGTGAAGGTCTCATGACGAGCCGGCAGTCTACCCCAGGGACCGGGTCGGCCCGGCGGCTCAGCGTTCGACCAGCTCGACGCGGAACAGGCGCGGCCAGCGCTTGCCGGTGAGCAGGAACGTGCCGTCGGCCGGGTCGTGGGCGATGCCGTTGAGGACCTCGGCGCCCGGCGCTTCCCCCGCGGCGAGGAGACCCGAGGCATCGACCGTGGCGAGGACCCGGCCGGTCGCCAGGTCCACCTCGACGATGCGGTCCGTCGGCAAGACGTTCGCCCAGGCCGAGCCGCCGACGCACTCGAGCTCGTTGAGCCCGCCGAGCGGCGCGCCGCCGAGGGTGACCGGCACCCCGCCGGTCACCGCGAAGGTCGCCGGGTCGCGGAAGGTCAGGTACGAGCTCCCGTCGCTCATCACCAGCCGCGGCCCGTCCGGCGTGTAGCCGTCGAAGCAAAGGCCCCAGCCCTCGCCGTCGTAGGCGTGCTCGCCGGCCGGCTCGAGCGTCGCCGGGTCCCAGAGCAGGGCTCGCCCCTCGCGCCAGGTGAGCTGGACGAGGCGGGCCGGTCGTCCGCCGGACGCCGGCACCAGGGTCATCCCCTCGCCGAAGAGGTCCGGCGGGAGGTCACGGCGGGCGACGGCCTCGCCGCTGTCGAGGTCGACGCGGCGGACCGACGACTCGCCGTACTGACCCGCGCTCTCGTACAGCGTCCCGCCGGCGAGCTCGAGGCCCTGCGTGTAGGAGCTCGGGTCGTGGGGGTAGCTCGCGACGACCCGCACCGCCAGGTCGCGGACCCGGGGCGTCGCCTCGCCGGAGCGTCCATCCGCCGTACTCTCGGTGTCTGTACCGTCGCCCGGCCGCTGCTGGGCGGCCGGCCGCTCTGCGGGACCGGCCGCCCCCGCCGTCCCCGCCTCGCCGGCCGGGCGGCAGACGGCCAGGCAGGCGGCGAGGAGCACGACACCGCCCGCCGCCGGCCTCAAGCCTCGGCGCTCCCCCGCCGCACGACGAGCGACCAGAAATAGAGGACTAGGACGACGAAGAGCGCTACCGCCACCCACTCGGCCGCCTCCCCGGCCCAGCCGGTGCCGAGCGTCCAGCGCTCCGTCCCGCCGCGGGCGGCCCAGCCGGCGAGCCCGGCGATGACCACGCCCATCAACCCCTCGCCGCCGACCAGCCCGGAGCCGAAGAGCACCCCGCGGTCGCGGCGGGCGACCTTCTCGTCGGCCCCCGAGGCGCGGCGGACGGCGACCCCGCGCAGCAGGCCGCCGAGGAAGACCGGCACCATCGTCGACACCGGCAGGTAGACGCCGACCGCGAAGGGCAGGCTCGGGATGCGCGCCAGCTCGGCCGCGATCGCGATCCCCGCCCCGATCGCCACCAGCCCCCAGGGCAGCGACTGCTGGAGCACGCCGTCGATCACCAGCCGCATCAGCGTCGCCTGCGGCGCCGGCAGCTCCGCGGTGCCGAACCCGTAGGCGTGGGCGAGCACCAGCACGGTCAGACAGACGAAGGTCGCCGAGGTGATCACGCCGACCAGCTCGCCGAGCTGCTGGCGCGACGGGGTGGCGCCGAGGAGAAAGCCGGTCTTCAGGTCCTGCGACGTGTCGCCGGCGATCGAGGCCGCGATGGCGACCACCGCGCCGACCGTCAGCGCCGCCACCTTGCCCGCGTCGTCCGTCCAGCCGAGCAGCAGGAACACCGACGCCGTGCCGAGGAGGGTGGCGATCGTCATCCCGCTCGTCGGGTTCGAGGTCACCCCGACCAGGCCGACGATCCGCGACGACACCGTGACGAAGAAGAAGGCGAAGATCACCACCAGGACCGCGGCGATCGCCCGCCCGCCGACCGAGTCGATCGTCGAGAACACCTGCGGGAAGAGCGCCAGCACCAGGGCGATCGCCAGCGCCCCGCCGCCGACCACGGCGAGCGACAGGTCGCGGTCCGTCCGCGGCTCGATCGTGTCCGACGACTCGGCGAGCCGCGCCTTGAGCTGCCGCGCGCCGACCCGGAAGCTCTCGACCATCGTCGGGATCGAGCGGAAGAGCGTGATCAACCCGGCCGTCGCCACCGCGCCGGCGCCGATGTAGCGAACGTAGCGGTTCCAGATCTGGCCGGGCTCCATCGCGGCGATCAGGAGCTCCGTCTCCGGGTAGAGCGGCACCGCGCGGCCGGCGCCCCACCAGTCGATCAGCGGGATGATGACCAGCGACGAGAGCAGCCCGCCGCCGACCATCACCGCGGCGATCCGCGGCCCCAGGATGTAGCCCACCCCGAACAGCGCCGGCGACACGTCCGAGCCGAGCTGCCCCTTGCGCAGGAACGGGATGCGCGCCTCGATCTCGTCCGGCACCGCCTGGAGCAGGCCGGTGATCCCCTTGATCAGCGCCCCGATCCCGAGCCCGAGGAAGACGTTCTTCGCCCGCCCGCTCCCGGCCTCCGAGGCGATCAGCACCTCGGCGCACGCGGTGCCCTCCGGGTACGGGAGGTTGCCGTGCTCGCGGACGATCAGGAACCGCCGCAGCGGGATCATGAACAGCACCCCGAGCAGCCCGCCGCACATCGCGAGCAGCGTCATCTGCACCACCGTCGGGTCGAGCCCCCAGAGGAACAGCGCCGGGATCGTGAAGATCACCCCCGACGCCACCGAGCTCGACGCCGACCCCACCGTCTGCGACAGGTTCGCCTCGAGGATCGAGGTCTTGACCCGCATCGCCTGCAGCGCCCGGAACAGCGCCACCGTCATCACCGCCACCGGGATCGACGTCGAGATCGTCAGCCCCGCCCGCAGCCCCAGGTACGCGTTCGCCGCCCCGAACAGGATGCCGAAGAAGATCCCCGCCAGGATCGCCTTGAACGTCGCCTCCGCCGGGCTCTCCCCCGGCGGCACGTAGGGCTGCACCGACTCCGGCCCGCCCTCCGCGGCCGCCGCCTCCCGGCGCGACACCCCCTCCCCCAGCCCCTCCTCGACCACCACCTCGTCGTCGCGTCGCGCCATCACCCCTCCGTCGTCTGCAGTCGGCGGTGCCCGAGACAAGGCCCGGACGGCCGCGGCAGTCTAGCAAGGCGGGGGGCGCCGTCCCGGACGGCGGATCACGCCGCGGGAGCCACCCGCCTCCCGATAAGCTCGAAGACCATGTCCAGCTCGCTCCGCTTCGAGTTCCGCCCGCTGACCGAGCCAGGTCGTCGGAGACGACGCTGACTTCGAGCGAATCCGCGACCTGCCTCTCGACCCATGACCTCTCCGGCCCAGCCGACGTTCTTCGCGACTCCCGCCGACTTCCGGCGTTGGCTTGCCGAGAGCCACGACCGGGCCGACGAGCTGTGGGTCGGCTTCTACAAGAAGGCGACCGCTCGGCCGAGCATCACCTGGCCCGAGTCGGTCGACGAGGCGCTCTGCTTCGGGTGGATCGACGGCATCCGCAAGAAAGTCGACGACGAGAGCTACACGATCCGCTTCACGCCGCGGCGGGAGGGCAGCACCTGGAGCGCGAAGAACGTCCGGCGGATGGAGGAGCTGATCGCGGAAGGGCGCGTCGAGCCGAGCGGTATCGCCGCCTATGAAAGGCGCTCGGAGGGCAAGACCGGGACCTACTCGTACGAGCAGCGCGACCGGGCGCGCTTCAGCGCGGAGCTCGCCGCGGCCCTGCGGGCCGACGAAGCCGCGTGGAAACACTTCCGCGCGCAGCCTCCCGGCTACCGCAAGACCGCGACCTTCTGGGTGATGAGCGCCAAGCGGGAGGCCACCCGACAACGGCGGATGGGAGTGTTGATCGAGAGCTCGGCGGCCGGCCGGAAGATTCCGCTCCTGACCCGGCCGGGCGACGCAAAGTAGAGCCTGACCGGTCCGCTCGCCGCCCACGCATTCCTCCGGCGCGCGCGGCCGCGCTCTCGTCCTTCCTCCGCCGCGGGCGAGGGCCTCCCCTTCGGCGACTCCTCGCGCGACACACGCAGCGCCCTGGCATCGTTCCTGCGGCCCCTCGAGATGGCCGGCCTCGTCGCCGGGGCGACCCGACCGAGCGCACACCGAACCCCAGGAGGAGCCTACCGATGCCCGACCGCTCGACCGAAGACCCCGTCCGTTACGCCGTCGTCGGCCTCGGCTGGTTCGCGCAGGTCGCGGTGCTGCCCGCGTTCGCGAACGCCGAGAACGCCGAGCTCGCGGCGCTCGTATCGGGCGATCCGGAAAAGCTCCGCGCGCTCGGGGAGCGGCACAGAGTAGACCGGCGGGTCGGGTACGACGGGTACGAGGAGCTGCTGGCGAGCGGCGAGGTGGACGCGGTGTACCTCGTGCTGCCGAACCACCTCCACCGCGAGTACACGGTGGCCGCGGCGCGGGCCGGGGTGCACGTGCTGGTCGAGAAGCCGATGGCGGTGACCGAGGCCGAGTGCCGGGAGATGATCGAGGCGGCCGAGGACGGCGGGGTGCGGTTGATGGTCGCCTACCGGCTGCATTTCGAGCGGGCGAACACGAAGGCGGTCGGGATCGTCCGGTCGGGGAAGATCGGCGAGCCGCGCCTGTTCGTCTCGACCTTCGCGAGCCTGGTGACGAACGAGGACGACATCCGGCTGAGCCCGGTCGCCCAGGGCGGCGGCTCGGTCTGGGACGTCGGGATCTACTGCATCAACGCCGCCCGCTACCTCTTCGCGGCCGAGCCGACCGAGGTCTCCGCTTTCTCGACCGGCGGCGACGGCCGTTTCGCGGACACCGAGGAGATGACGACCGCGGCGTTGCGCTTCCCCGGCGACCGGCTGGCGAGCTTCACCTCGAGCTTCGGCGCGGCGGACACCGACTCCTACCGCGTCGTCGGGACCGAGGGCGAGCTCCTCGTCGAGCCCGCCTACGAGTTCAAGGCGACCCTGCGCCACCGGCTGACCGTCGGCGACGAGACCACCGAAGAGAAGTTCCCGCCCCCCGACCAGGTCGCCGCGGAGCTCGTCTACTTCTCCGATTGCATCCGCGAGGACCGCGAGCCCGAGCCGAACGGCACCGAGGGCCTCGCCGACGTCCGGATCATCGAAGCGATCCACCGCTCCGCCGCCGAAGGCCGCGCGATCGAGCTCGACCCCCTCGAGATCACCCGCCGCCCCGGCCCCGACCAGGAGATCACCCGGAGGCCGGCGCCGGGGCACCAGGAGCTCGTCAACACCGAGGCCCCGTGAGAGCAACCCCCACAACCCGGGTCGATGGCGAGAGCAGATCCATGAAGGGGGGGACGCGACGGTCGTAGCGAGAACAGCTCGGTGAAGGGGGTGAGGCCGGCTGGGCCGCCTGGGAGTCTGGTCCCTCTATAGCGTCTGATCGACCTCGTCCTCGCCGTCGTCCCCCTGCTCCTCGTCCGCCGTCCACTCCGCCGGGAACCGGTAGTCCAGGTCCGGCGGCGGCGGCTCCCCGCCCGGCCCCTTCAGGTAGTGCTCGAACCACCGCAGCATCCGCAGGTGGTAGTCGAGCCGTGCCGCCGACTTCCGGTTGCCGTGCGGCTCCCCCGGGTACCGGACGTACCGCACCGGTGCGTTGCCCAGCACCTTCAGATACCGGTAGAGCGACAGCGACTGACTCGGGTCCACGCGCGTGTCGTCCAGGCCGCCGAGGATGAGCAGCGGCGTGCGCGCCTTCTCGACGTAGTGCAGCGGGCTGCGCTCGAGCATCAGCTCCCAGTCCTCCCACGGCCAGCGCCGCGCGTGCACCAGGTACAGCTCGCGCGGGATGTCGCTCGTACCGATCTTCGACACCAGCTCGC
>Ga0299913_10004561_pt1 | contig 11650 bp, 11 predicted proteins | sample RVTome_9_FD_201360 | JGI IMG/M metagenome (GOLD analysis project Ga0299913, IMG submission 201360) | Soil microbial communities from uranium-contaminated site in the Upper Colorado River Basin, Wyoming, United States - RVT155D38 (version 2) ... | reverse complement strand
TTGCAGACCTCGGACGAAGTCGTCGAGCGCGAGGTCGTGCAGGACGACGAGCCCAGGGAACGTCCAGGCGAGCCGGTACACGTCGAGGTGGTGCTCGACGTTGTTCCCCAGCTGGTACACGCCGAGACGGTGGTTCCGGATCGATGCGTGGTGCCGATGATCGACCGGCCAGATCGGTTCGATCGGCGTTCGCGCCGGCAGACCGATCCGCCGCAGCCCGTCGAGGACGGCCCGGTCGTACGTGGCGATGCCCGACGCCGTGGGAGGCAAGGGTCCCACGAAGGCGACGGTTCCGGCGGCGGGGCGATCCGCCGCCCCGCGCGCGCGGTCGGCGGCCGCGGCGCGCCCGCGCACGGCGCGCGCGACCCGACGCATCAGTCGAGCAGCCGCGCGACCACGTCGGGCCACCGCGGAACGACGTCGCGCACCTTCGCGTTGCCGGCACGCCCCATCCGCGCCGCGGCGTCGCGGTCGCGGAAGAGCCGGTCGAACGCCTGGGCGAGCGACCGTGGGTCCGGCTCCGCGACGAGTCCGGTCTCGCCGTCGGTGACGAACTCGAGGCAGCCACCGGAATCGGAGGTCGTCACGACCGGGCGTTCGGCGGCGAACGCCTCGAGGGTCACGTACCCGTAGTCCTCGTCGTAGGGCGGGTAGCACACGCCGAGCGCGCCGAGGTAGAGCTCGTAGAGACGCTCGTCGGGGGGGAAGATCTCGATACGCACCTTCTCCTGTACACCGAGCCGCTGGATCTGGTCGCGCAGGGCACGCTCGTCGGGGCCCTTGCCCGCCAGCACGAGCTTCACGTCGGTCTGCACGAACCGCATCGCGTCGATCGCGAGGGACTGCCGCTTCAGCAGCTCGAGCCGGCTCGGGAAGAAGATCGCGTCGCCGTAGCCGTGGGGCTCGAGTGCGAGCAGCGCGTCGGTTACGGGCGACGGGTGGTACAGGACCTCCGCCGGGATACGGAGCGCGTTCCAGAGCCGGTCCTTCACGTTCTTCGAGTTCGTGAAGATCCGCTTCGCCTCGCCGAGCGCGACGCGGTCGGCCTGCCAGATCAGGTCACGGACCTGTGGGCCGTCTTCCTGCTTGATCAGATCGCCGAACTCCGGATGGTCCCAGAGCTCGTACGCCGATCGGTGCTGGTGGATCAGCCAGACGATCTTCCGCTCATGCGGTGCGAGGTACGCCGGGAACTTCAACGCGATCACCGCGTCGATCTTCGTGCCGTTGGACTCGGAGGAGTCGAAGCTCCGCCAGACGGCCATCTGGTGCGCGAGCTCGGTCGCCGGGTACCACTTGCCCGCGATCGTGATCATCTCGGCTTCGTGGCCGGCATCCCGTAGCGCGCGGACCAGCGCCTCGGTGTGGATCTCGGCGCCACCCCGCACGAACGAGGTCTGCGGATGGAGGACGCCGACCCTCACGTGCGGTCCCCCGCTCGTTCCGTGTCCTCGACCTTCGCGCGCAGCCGCTCGACCTCCTGCTCGAGGTCGATCACCCGCTCGGCGAGCCGGATCGAGAGCTCGGTCTGGTCGGCGAGGAGCCGGTCGTACCGCCAGGTGACGGGCCGCAACACGCGGTACAGGACGTACTTCACCTTGCCCTTCGTCGCGGACGTGGATGCCAGGTTGCGCTCACCGAGCGGGACCACGAGCCGTTCATCGGTCCGCATCTTCGCCGCGAACTCCAGCATCTCCTCGCGGACCTCGGGGGTGCCGCCGGCCCGCCGAGCTCCCGGGACGTCGGCCCAGTACAGGTGCCGCTCGAGCGACGCCGCGGCGTCGTCGTCGCTGGTCGGGTCGGCCATCTCGGGGAGCGTAGCAGCGGCTCGTGTCGAGGTCGTGACGGTCGCGCGGAGGACCCGCGAACCTGATCGCGATCAGACCTCGAAGTCGGGTTGATCCCAGATCGGGCCCTCGCACTCCTTCGAGAGGGAGACCGGCCGCGGAGGGCTAGGTTCCTGATCGAAGTCGAAGACGTACGACATGTTGTCGGCGCGCCGATCGCGGTGCGTCAGGTACCGCAGGCCCCAGTTGTCCTCGATGAACCGGAGCACGCTGGAGAACTCCGCCTCCACGCCGTCGACGTGCCCGCGCTTCGCGTACGGGCTGATCACGAGCGTCGGCACGCGGATCCCGAAGCCGAACCGGTCGACGACCGACGGAGACACGTGATCGTAGTACCCCCCGAAGTCGTCCCACGTGAGGAAGATCGCCGTGTCGTTCCAGGCCGGGCTCCGCATGATGCCGTTGATCAGCTCGACGGACCAGTTCATGCCCCAGCAGAAGTTGTACTCGGGGTGCTGCGAGAGCTGGAACCGCGGCGTGATCCACGTCACGGGCGGCAGCCGGTCTTCCTCGATGTCGCGCAGCACGTCGTCGACGGGCCGGATGTGCCGCGCCCACAGCTCCGGATCGCTGCGGTAGCGGTCGATCGCCGCGTACGCCGACCAGATGTAGCCGATCTGCGTGTTCGTCGCCGCGTAGTACGCCCACGGGATGCCGGCCCGGTTCAGCAGGTCGCCCTCGGTCAGGAAGTCGAAGCACGGGTCGACCTTCACGAGGACACCTTCGGGATCGACGACCTCGACGTAGCCGCCCTCGGCGATATCGCAGCCCCACGACTTGGCGAACCCGGCCTCCTGCGCTTCCTGCAGGCGCGGGAACGGCTGCCACGGGTTGTCGAGTGCGCCTCCCGACTGCGCCGCGATCGTGTAGAGATGGTTCGGGAACGACGGCCCCATCGCCGACGCGAAGAAGTTGTCGGAGAGCACGTGTTCCTGCGCGAGCTCCCAGTACGGTCGGATCTGATGGGGGCGGAACTGCGTGTACGCGTAGCGATCCGAGCTCTCGGACTGGTTGAAGCCGTCCATCCGCCCGCCGTTCACCGACGCGACGTTGCAGTTGTAGCAATGCGGGATGTCGGGTGTGCGCGAGAGCACGGCCTCGGTCAGCGGCCGCCGTACCCCCCGGTCCATGCCCGACGTGGCGCCGTTCGCGCCCGGGAAACGCCCGAACACGTGATCGAAGCTGCGGTTCTCGAGGATCAGGAACACGACGCGCTTGATCGGCCACGTCGTCTCGTGGTGCGTGACGTCGACCGCGTCGGGGAGCGGTGCGCTCACGAGGTCGGGGGGCGCGAAGATCGACTGCCCCGTGCCGGGATCACTGTACGCGCGCCCCTCCGGCGCTGCCCATCCGACGGACGTCGCCGTGGGGCTCGGTGCCTCAGGACCCGACGGCGTCTCGTCGTTCGCGCGATCGGCGGTCTCGGTGCACGCCGCTGCCACCGTGATGGATACCAGCAGCAGCGCGATCGCGATGAGGACCCGCGAGCGCAGCGAGGTCATCCGGACGATGCCTCCGACGCCCTCGGGCCTGGACCCTCGGCGGACGAGATGGCCTCACGCAGCCCGTCGTCGAGCGACGGCATCGGCGGCACGCCGAGGTGGTGCACGAGCACGCTGGTCAGGGCGCTCTGACGGGGTCGTGGTGCTGGCAGGCGCACCGCGTCGGCCTGTTGCGGCTCGACCGGCGCGTCGAAGCCGCCGATCTCGCGGCAGCGCAGCAGCGTCTCGTACCACGACGCCGGCTCGGGCCCACCGAGGTGAAAGGTCCCCCAGCGACCGGCGAGCACCAGAGGGAGCAGGCGATCGGCGAGGTGCCGCACGTTCGTCGGCGACCCGACGCGGTCCTGCAGCCCGGCCGCGGGTTCCCCGGCACGAAGTCTCGCGAGCTGACCGCTCAGGTAGTCGGAACCCCCGCCGTACACGTAGCCCGTGCGGACGATCACGTGCTCTCGGAGCGACGCACGTACGAGCCGCTCGCCGAGGAGCTTCGCCCGGCCGTACGCGCTGATCGGATCCGGAACGTCCGTCTCGTCGTAGGCCGTGTCCTTGGCGCCGTCGAACACGTAGTCGGTCGAGACGTGGAGGAGCATCGCGCCGACCGCGTGCGCCGCGAGCGCGAGCGACTGCGGCGCGAGCGCGTTGTCGCGGAAGGCCCGGTCGGCATCGAGCTCGTTCTCGTCGACCTTCGTGAACGCCGCGAGGTTCACCACGAGATCGGGCCGCACGTCTGCGACGGTCGCGACGACCGCGTGATGGTCGCCGACGTCGAGCTCGGCATGCGTGAACGCGTTCATCTCGTGGTGAGCCGGCACGCGGTCCACGAACGCACGCCCGAGCCCCCCGCCGGCGCCCGTGACGAGCAGCCTCACCCGGTGGCCTCGCGCGGCGCCGTCACGACGTCGACCTCGTGCGCGCGGCGGAGCCAGTCGAGGTTGTCGCGGTACCACGCGACGGTGCGTGCGAGCCCGTCGTCGAACGACGTCTGCCGCTGCCATCCGAGCGAGCGCAGGCGGTCGGCGCGGACCCCGTAGCGGAAGTCGTGCCCGGGCCGGTCGGGCACCGATACGATCGACGATCGATCGGCGCCGGCGAGGTCGCAGATGCGCTCCGCGAGCTCCCGGTTCTCGAGCTCGTGGCCGTCACCGATGTTGTAGAGGACGCCCGGGGCGCCCTGCTCGAGCGCGACGATCGCGGCGCGCGCCCAATCCTCGACGTACAGGAACTCCCTGCGTTGGGTACCGGCGCCGTACACGGGCACGGGCCGGCCTTCGAGCGCGTTCACCGCGTACGTCGGGACCACACGTTCGATCTGCCGAGGACCGAAGGCGTTCGTCCCGCGCACCACGGTGACGTCCACGCCGTAGGTCGCCACGTAGGCCTGGCAGGCGAGGTCTGCCGCGGCCTTGCTCGCCGCGTACGGGCTCCGAGGTCGCATCGGCGCATCCTCGTCGAAGAGCCCTCCGCTCGGGTCCCCCGCCCCGTACACCTCGTCGGTCGAGACCATCAGCATGCGGATCCCCGCGTGGCGAACGGCCTCGAGCACCGCCTGCGTGCCGAGCACGTTGCTCTCGAAGAACGGTCGCGGATCGTCGATCGACCGGTCGACGTGGGATTCCGCCGCCGCGTGGATCACCGCGTCGACGCCGCCCTCGATCGCGGCCGCCACCACGCCCCGGTCCGCCACGTCGCCCCAGACGAACCGGAACCTCTCGTCGCCTTCGTGGGCGGCGAGGTTCAGGCGGCTGCCACCGAGCGAGAGGCGGTCCACGACCGTGACCCGGCGTCCTTGCTCGTCGAGCAACAGGTCGACGAGGTGCGAGCCGATGAAGCCGGCGCCGCCGGTGACGAGGACGTGCTGATAGCTTCGCATAGGGTCTGACCTGGGAGAACGCGGGACGGAACGCCCGGAGTCTACCCGCCGGCCGCCCGGTCGCGGGCCTTCCGCAGCGCAGCGACGGTCTCGCGCGCGCAGCGCTCCCACGTGAACGCGGCGACCCTCGTCGTGCCGGCGGCGCGCAGCACGTTCCGCAGATCGTCGTCGCCGAGCAGCTCGTCGAGGCCACCTGCGATCGACGAGGCATCGGCGGGATCGACCAGGATCGCGGCGTCACCGGCGACCTCCGGCAGCGACGACACGTCGGAGGTAAGGACCGGCACGTTCGCCGCGAACGCCTCGAGCACCGGGAACCCGAACCCTTCGTACCGCGACGGGTACGCGAGGATCTCGGCGCCGGAGAGCAGCGCGCGCCGTTCCACGTCGGCGACGTACCCGGTCCGAACGACGCGCGATCGGCGCGCGGGCGGCAGCGCGGCGATCGCGCGCTCGACATCGGCGACGTAACCCGGCGCCCACCGCACCTCGCCGCCCGCGATCACCAGCCACGCGTCGTCGGTGACCATCGCCCCGAACGCCCGCACGAGGGGCTCCAGGTTCTTGCGCGGTTCGAGGCCCCCGAGGAAGAGCACGTAGCGGCCGTCGATCCCGTGACGCCGGCGTACGGCGTCGATCTCGCCCGGCTTCGCCGGGCGGAACGCCTCGGCGTCGGTCCCGTGCGCGACGACGTCGACCCTCTCGGCGTCGACCTCGTGGAACCGCAGGAGGTCCTCGCGCGTCGCCGCCGACGGCACGATCACGCCGGCCGCGCGCGAGAGCCAGTCGTCGAACAGATGACGCCATCGAGGGTTGTGGTGGGGGGCCGTCTCGGGATGGTGATCGAAGGCGAGATCGTGCACGACGAGCACGACCCCCCGGCTTCCCGTAGGCGGCGGCAGGAAGTTCGTCGCGAGCGCAAGGTCGAACCGGCCCGCCAGCCACTCCAGGCGCGGCAGGTTCGCGCGCACGCTCACGGGCGCGAACACGCGCGTCGGGACCCTCGTGGCGCGTTCCGACAGGTTCGGCGCCCACCCTCGGAACCACCGTCGGTTCGAGAGCGTGCCCCGCACGTCGAGGTACCAGGCGACGTAGCGGCCGTCTGGATCGGCCGCCGGCACGTGGCGCAGCACGGCGGCGGTGTACATCCCGATCCCGGTGCGATGCGGGTCGAGCGCGGGCCGGGCGTCGATCACGACGCGCACGTCGGCCCCCACGTCCGTCCGTTCCCCCCGTGGCGGTCCACGGGCGAAGGCTAGTCCACCTCGACGCGGCTCTGGTCGCCGACGACCAGCCGGTGCGTCCCGCGCTCGCCGGAATGGCGGACCTCGACGTTGCGCCCCAGGATCGAGGCCGCGAGGCCGTCCACGTCGACGATGCGGCATCCCTCCATCACGATCGAGTCGCGGATCGCGCTGCGGACGATCTCGCATCCGGGCTCGATGGAGACGTCGGGTCCGATCGTGCATCCGTCGACGATCGTGTCCGCGCCGATCACGACGGGGCCGCGCAAGGTGCTCGCGCGCACCTTGGCGCCCGCCGCCACCACGACGGTGCCCTGCATCTCGGTGCGGTCGTCCACGTCGCCGGCGACGTCGGTGTCACGCGTGGCGAGCAAGACCCGGTTCGCGTCGAGCAGGTCCTCGGGGCGACCGGTGTCCTTCCACCATCCGGTGACCATCTCGGCGCGGACGGTGCGACCGTGATCGATCAGCCACTGGATCGCCTCGGTGATCTCGTACTCGCCGCGCCACGACGGCTGCAGCGTGGCGCACGCCTCGAGGATCACGTCGTCGAAGAGGTAGACCCCGACGAGGGCGACGTCGCTCACGAACTCCTTCGGCTTCTCGACGAGCCGCACGACCCGCTCGCCCTCGAGCACCGCGACGCCGAAGTGCTCGGGCTCCGGCACGCGCGTCAGGAGGATCTGCGCGTCGGGTCGCGTCCGCTCGAACCCGCGCACGAACCGCCCGACGCCTTCGACGAGCACGTTGTCGCCCAGGTAGAGCAGGAACGGCTCGCCGCGCACGAAGTCCGCAGCCGTCGACACCGCATGTGCGATCCCGAGCGGCGCCGGCTGTTCGACGTAGGTGACGTCGATCCCCCAGCGGGAGCCGTCGCCCACGGCGGCCCGCACCTCGTCGCCGGTCGTCCCGGTGCCGACGACCACGCCCACGTCGGTGATCCCGGCCGCGGCGATCGCGCCGATCGCGTGGAACAGGATCGGCTCCCCGGCGATCGGGATCAGCTGCTTGGCTTGCGTGTGGGTGATCGGGCGGAGCCGCGACCCGGCGCCTCCGGACAGCACCAGCGCGCGCATGGCGCGGAGTCTACGCCGCGGGGCACTGCACGGTGGGCGCGTCGCCGCCGGTCGGTGCCGGCTCGTAATCGCTCGTGACGATCACCGCCACGTCGTGACCCTCGAGCGAGGCGCTCTCGAGCAGCGGGAGCTGCGGGAAGTACGTCTGGACGACGCTCGCCTCGGCGTCGTGGCCGGGCGCGAAGGCGATGGCGCTCGCCGCGCGCTCCTTCAACCCGAGGTCCGACTGCGAGGCGACCTCTGGGTCGACCGCGAACCCACCCTGCAGCAACACGTCGAGGACCTCGGCGGCATCTGCCAGGCTCCCGCCGTCCACGGCGGCGATCTCGATGTTCGCTTCGGAAGGAGGCGTGTTCAGCAGCGTCTCTCCGACGCCGGAGATCTGCTCGCCTTGCATGATCGCATCGAAGATCTGGTGCGCGGACGGATCCATCTTCACGACGGACAACCCGTTCTCGATACCGCCGTACCCAGGGATCGATCGGAACTCCGCGTCTCCGGTCGTGAGACCACGCAGCTCACCCACGAGATGGATCAGGTCGCCGACCTCGAACCGATCGTCGCGCGTCATGTTCCGCAGGATCGGCTCGATCAGCGAGCCTGCCTGCAGGAGCTTCTCGGGTTGCAGCATCTGGTTGATCACGGCGCGCAGGAACTGCTGCTGGCGTCCGATCCTCGCGAAGTCGGGGATCGTGTCGCACGGGAGGTGGCGCGTGCGCACGTACGCGAGCGCCTGAGCGCCCTCGAGCCGCTGACACCCGGGGGCGATGTCGAGCCCCGTGAGCTCGTCCTGGAGGCGGCCGGTCTCCGGGTTCGCGTTGTACGCGGGGATACACATGTCGACGCCGCCGAGCGTGTCCACGATCCCCTGGAACCCGGCGAGATCCACGTACAGCACATGATCGACGCGGAGCCCCGTGAGGTTCGCGACGGTCTGCGCCGTCACCTTCGCACCCCCACCCTTGATGCCGCCCTCGAAGGCCGCGTTGATCTTGTCGAACCCGTTCCCGGGGATCTCGACCCAGAGGTCCCGCGGGAACGACAGGATGATCGTCTTCTCGAGCTGCGGGTCCAGATGCACGAGCATGATCGTGTCGGCGCGGTTCTCACCGCCGATGTCCTCGTCGGTCCCGAACTGCACCTGTTCGTCTTCGCTCAGACCCGTGCGCGAATCCGATCCGAGGATCAGGTAGTTGCAGGGCTCCTCGGCGCACCGGCTCGTCTCGGGCGCGGGCGGCTCCGAGGCGCCCGGCGAGCGGGTGGGCTCGACCGGGCCTTCGAGGATCTCGGGGTCCTGTCCGACGTCCATCACGTCGACGTACCGGGCGAACGAGAAACCCGCGAACGCCGCGACCACGAGCGCGATCGAAGCGGTCACCGCGACGAGCGCACGCACGATGTGGCCGTGGGCATGGGAGGCGGCTGCGTCGGGAGCGCGATCGTTGGCGGCGGACACGTTCCCGGGAGCGTACCCGTGGCGTGGTCCCGGCCGACCCGCGGCCGCGTTGCGTTGTCGTGACGGCTCTGTGACGGCCGTCCGGTGCGAGCGTCGAGGCAAGGCAGGCGATGTGGGATGATGCGCCCTCGACCGTCGAGGACCTGCCGGAGACGGTCGAGGATCTGGAGGGATGTCGCACCCGATGTTGTCCGATCCCGTGGACGTGCTGCTGGTGGGCGTCGACGGCGACGCGGAACGTGCGTTGGACCGCGACGGCGGCTTCAGGCTCCGCACGGTCGACGACCTCGCGTCGGCGTCCGGGCCGACCGACGCCGTGGTGTTCACCCTCGACGGCGCCGCGCCGCTCGAGGCGATCCGGGCGGTCCGATCGCAGGCGCCCGAAGCGGCCGTCGTCGTCGTGACCGACGCCGAGCGCGAGGCCGACGGCACGATCGCGCTCCACGCCGGCGCCGAGGAGCACCTCGTCGACGACGCGACGCTCCCGGGGCTCCTTCCGCGCGCGATCCGCTACGCGGTCGAGATCCGGCGCCTCCGGAGAGAGCTCGCAACGACCGACGACGTCACCGGGATCCCGAACCTCCGAGGCTTCGTGCCGCTCGCGGAGCACCACCTCCGGATGTCCGATCGCAAACAGCATCCGGTGATCTTCGTGTTCGTCCGGTTCGACGAGGCGCACGTGGCACCCGACGCCGACGAGCTGGCGGTCGACGCCGCGAACGTCGTGCTCGAGGCCGTCCGCGCGTCCGACGTGCCGGCCCGCATCTCGAGCGACACGTTCTGCGTCCTGCTGGCGGGATCTGCGGACGGCGCGGAGACGGTCGTGCTCTCGCGGCTCGTCGAGGCGATCGCCGTCCACGACGCCCGCAGGGACCGTCCCCGGTCGCTGTCGCTGTCCGTCGGGACCGCCAGGTACGAACCGGGCAGCGACACGCCCTTGTCACACATCATCGAGGCCGCCGAGCGACGACTGGCCGCCCGGGCCGACGCCGCGACGTGAGCGTCGCAGGGGTCATCCGGCTCCGCCGCCGCTGCGAATACATCGCGGCGGACGTCCGCGGGAGTGACGGCCGGCGCCACGATGTCGACCGCGATCGCGCTGCGGGAGCACCGTCCGATGGGGACCCTGTCCGGCGCTGACGCGCAGGATCAGGAGCTCGTCGCACGGCTCCGCGCGGGCGACGAGGAGGCCTTCCGGGGCCTCTTCGACCGGTACGCGTCGACGGCGAAGGCCCTCGCCCTCCGGATCGTCCGGCAGACCCATCTCGCGGAGGAGATCGTGCAGGAGGTGTTCCTCGCCGTGTGGCGGAGCCCCGAGGGCTACGACGGGGCTCGTGGTTCCGTGCGCTCGTGGCTCATGGGCATGGTCCACCACCGCGCCGTCGACGCCGTACGTCGCGAGGAGGCCCATCGCCGTCGCGCCGACAGCGTGGCCGCCGAGACACGTGACGAGATCGCCGCGGACCACGCCGACGACGTCGTCGACGCTCTCGGTCGCCCGGAGGAACGTCGGGTGGTCCGCGCCGCGCTCGACGAACTTCCCGCGGAACAGCGCGAGGTCATCGAGCTCATGTACTTCGACGGCCTCACCCAGAGCCAGGTCGCCGAGACGACGGGTCTGCCGCTCGGCACGGTGAAGTCACGGACGCTGCTCGGGATGCGTCGGATGCGCGCGTCGCTGGGCGGATGGGAACGATGATGCGCGACCACGAGCGGATCGAGGAGCTGCTCGCCGGGCATGCCCTCGAAGGCCTCGACGAGACTGACGAGCGCGCGCTCGCCGATGCCCTGGCCGAGCACGGTCCCGACTGCGCCGAGTGCCGGGTGCTGGAGCGGGAACATGCCGAGATCGCCGGCCTCCTCGCGTTCTCGCTCTCGCCGGTCGCGGCGGACCCCGCGATCGCCGACCGGATCCTCGGCTCGAGCGACGCCGGAACGACGGTGCGCACGGCTCGGCTGGGAACCACCATGGATGCGACCGACGAACTGGCGGCCAGGCGCGAGCGGCCTCGCCGCAGCCGCACCGGCGCCTGGACGGCGCTCGCCGGCGTCGCCGCGATCGTGGTGGCGCTGGTCGTCGTCGCCGGCACCGTCGTGCGTTCACCCGTCGAGATCACGCGTGCCGACCTCTCGGGACGGCTCGTCCGGTTCGAGACGCCCGACGGGGACGCCGGACCGCTCGTGATGGCGTACACGCCGGGCGAGTCCGGCGCCGTGTTCTGGGGCGAAGGGCTCCCCGACCCGGGCGAAGGGCAGACGTTCGAGATCTGGATGATCGACGACGGCACGCCGATCCCCGGTGGCTGCGCGGCCCCCGTCGACGGGCGGATCGCGCTGTTCGTCGACGCCGAGATCGGCACCACCGACACGATGGCGGTCACGGTCGAGCCGACCGACTGCCCCGCGGAACCGACAACCGACCCAGTGCTGCTCGCTCCCCTGTGATCCGGGCGCGGGCGCCCGGATCCGCCGCGATCACGCGCTCGGGCCGGCGGGTCGCGGGCGGGCGCCGGGAGCGCAGGCGAGAAGGTGCGGGGGCCGGCGTCCGCCGCCTGACACCGGCCCCCGCGGGGCCCCCCGGCGGCTAGAAGCCCACCCAGGGGACGGGAGAGACGGGCTGGATCGTGTCGTCCTCGATGAAGTCCAGTCCGGCAG
>Ga0299913_10004560_pt1 | contig 11650 bp, 12 predicted proteins | sample RVTome_9_FD_201360 | JGI IMG/M metagenome (GOLD analysis project Ga0299913, IMG submission 201360) | Soil microbial communities from uranium-contaminated site in the Upper Colorado River Basin, Wyoming, United States - RVT155D38 (version 2) ... | reverse complement strand
AGACCGCCGTCGCTGAGCGACGGCATTTACTCACGCATAAGGATTAGCCCCGCTTGTGCTCCCGCCAGATGTCGCGCAGTTCCCGGGGTGAGATGAGACCGTCGTCGAGCGCGTCGCCGATGTCGACCTGCTTCAGGGGATGACCCTGATCGAGCATCTCGTATTCCCCCTCTGAAATGCCGCCATCATCGAGAAGGGCACCGAACCGCGCCCCTTTCCGCAGGAGGTGCCGACGAAGATGGCCCAACTCGGAGTGCTGCTCGTTGAGCTCGGCGAGCTCCGACTCCACCGCCTCGAGCACAGCGTCGGCGTCGTCGCCGCTTATGGTGCCCTCGTCCGCCAGCTCATCGAGTACCCGCCCCAGGACCCTCATGACCCGCGGCGCCACAGCCTCCCCATGCTCGGCGAGGGCGACCCCCGGTGCCGAGACTGCCGAGAAGGCCAAACCGGCGGTGACGATGAGAGCGCCGGCCGCGAGTGAGGCAGGGATCTTGCTGGACATCTCCACTCCTTCGGTTGTAGCTGGTATCCATTTTGCGAGATGGGGTTAAAGCAGCCGTTTAAGGCTTGTAAGGCTCAGATCTTGAGCGACTGGAGATGCTCCACAAACTCACCCGGGACCCGGCGGGGACGGCCGTCGAGATCGGTGAAGGCGGCAACCACGGTGAGGCGAGCCACCTCCTCGCCCTCGCGCCGAGTCATGGTCTGCTTCCAGGTCGACTTGACCCGTCCCGCGCTCTCCACCCAGGTGTGGATGGTCAGCTCCTCCCCGTAGCGGGCTGCAGCCAGGAACCGGGCGTGTAGCTCGACAACGACCAACTGGAAGCCCTGTTCCTTCATCAGGTCCAGACCCCAGCCCATGTCGGTGAGGTACTCGATCCGGGCGGTCTCGAAGTAGGAGAAGTAGTTGGTGTGGTTGACGTGGTTGTAGGGGTCCAGCTCGTAGAACCTGACCTTGACCGCCGTGGTGTGCACCTCTCGGTCCGCGGGCACTTCGACCGCCAAACCTCCTCCTCGGCCGGGGAAGGAGCCGAGGCTACCCTCGCAGCCATGAAGGCCTGGCAGCTGACCGGCACGGACGGCATCGAGTCGTACGCCCTCAACGATGTCCCCGAACCCGAGCCGGGCCCCGGTCAGGTGCGCATCCACCTCCGGGTATCCGGGCTGAATCATCTGGATATCTGGACTTCCATGGGCATGCCCGCCCCCGAGTCGCTCCCCCACACCACCGGGGCAGACGGAGCCGGGTTGGTCGACGCCATCGGGGAGGGCGTGTCGGGGTTCGAGATCGGGGACGAGATCATCGTCGACCCCTCAATGTCCTGTGGGCAGTGCCCCCAGTGCCGCAATGACGACATCGTGTATTGCGAGTCGTTTCAGATTCTCGGGGAGCACCGTTCCGGCACATTCACCGAGAAGATCGTGATCCCCACCATCAACGCGGTGCGCAAGCCCGAGGAGCTGAGCTGGGAGGAGGCCGGTTCTCTCGGGCTGGCCGGGGCGACCGCGATGAGGCTGCTGGAGAAGGCCAGGCTTCGAGACGGCGAGACCGTCCTGGTGGTCGGGATCGGGGGCGGGGTGGCGGCTACGGCCATGTATCTCGCACAGGCGTTGGGAGCCCAGGTCTATGTCACCTCGCGGTCGAAGGAGAAGATCGACTGGGCGATCGAGGAGGGGGCCGTCGCCGGCTTTGACTCGTCAGGCGAGTTCGGCAAGGAGATGGCAGCCGAGGGTGGCGCCGACTTGGTGGTGGATAGCGTCGGGCCGGCCACTATGAAACAGTCGATGCGCGCAGCGAAGCGGGGCGGGCGTATCGCCGTCTACGGGTCGACCAGCGCGCCGAAGCTGGAGTTGACGATCCCCGTCCTCTTCTTCCGACAGCTCGAGCTGATCGGCTCGTCCATGGGAAACCATGCCCAGTTCGCCCGAGCCCTCAACTGGATCCGTCTCGGGCGGGCGAAGGCCCCGGTGGCCAAGGTGTTCGACTTCTCCGAGCTGCCGGAGGCGCTGCGGTTTCTGGAGTCCGGTGAGCAGATCGGCAATGTGGCGATCACCCACACTCACGGGTAATGACGCCACAGCCCGACCTCGACGAGCTGCGCGCGTCGTGCACCCGGTTCCTCAACGGCCATGGTGCCCGAACGCCAAAGGTGGTGCTGTCCGAGATCGACGACGTGCTCGGTGAGGTGAAGATCGACCGCTATGGGAACGGCGGGGTGGTCGCCGAGCTTGAGGACGAGGTTAAAGCCCTGCTCGGCAAACCGGCCGCGGTGTTCATGCCCAGCGGCACCATGGCCCAACAAATCGCATTGCGTGTTCACGTCGAGCGCACGGGTCGCGAGGTGGTGTTGTGGCACCCCACCTGTCATCTCCAGCTACACGAGGGCCAAGGCGCGGAGCGGCTGCACCACATTCGCCCCCGCACCGTCGGCGATGCCCGTCGGCTGCTGACCATCGACGATCTCGAAGATGTAGCGGAGTACGCGGGAGTGCTCCTATTGGAGCTACCGCAGCGTGAGATCGGTGGACAGTTGCCAGGCTGGGGAGACCTGGTCGCCCAGACCGAGTTGGCCCGATCGCATGGGACCGCGCTGCATCTCGATGGGGCCCGGCTGCTGGAGTCGCTCCCCCACTACGGCCGCTCGGCTGCCGAGGTTGCTGAGCTGTTCGACAGCGTCTACCTCTCGCTCTACAAGGGTCTGGGTGGTTTGGCCGGATGCGTGCTCGCCGGTGACGAGCAGCTGGTCGCCGAGGCCAAAGAATGGCGGCTGCGTCACGGAGGGAGACTGTTCGCCATGTGGCCCTATGCCGCCGCAGGGCTTGCGGGTCTCCGACGCCGGGCGCCCTTGATGTCGGCCTATGCCGAACATGCCAAGGCCGTATCGGCAGAGCTGGTCGAGCTCGACCGTGTCTCAGTTGTCCCCGACCCGCCGGTGACCAACATGGCGCATCTCTATCTGCGCGCCGATCTGGAGCGGTTCGCGTCGGCGACTCGTGATCTGGCCCACAAGGAGAGGATCTGGACCTGGGGCGGGGGCGTGCCGGCTGACATGCCTTCCCATCTGGTGGTGGAGATGACTGTCGGAGACGCCACCATGGACTTGGCGCCGGCAGAGGTCCGAGAGATCATCGCCGGACTGCTAGAACGATCCCAGCCTGATCAGACCGCCTGAGTCTCCATAACGGCCGGTATCTCCCCCAGGGGGAGCGTCAACTCGAACTCTGTCCAGCCTCGGCGACGCCGATAGACCAGGTCCCCCTTCATCAGACGGGCCAATTGACGGGCCACCGACAGCCCGAGACCGACTGAGTCCGGCTTCGACTCCGACTCGGCCGCCCGGTAGTAGGGATCGAAGATCCGCTCCCCGTCGGGGCTCCTGACACCGGCACCGTTGTCCCTGACCGTGACCCTGGCAGTGGCTCCCTCCGCGGCGACCTCGACCGTGATGGTGTCGCCCCCGTACTTCACCGCATTCGTTATCAGGTTCCTCAGGATCTGCCTGGTGCGCAACCCATCGGCATGGGCCGCCACCTCGGTACCCGAGAATTCGATGGAGGGCCGATCGAGGGCAACGGAGTCCACGGCCCGGGTGCACTCCTCCAGGAGCATGACATCGCCCGTGGTGATCGTCAGATTGCCGGAGGCTGCCCGCTCCGCGGTGAGGAGGTCGTTGACCAGCTCGGTGAGCTCGACCGATTGGGTGTAGACGAAGTCGGCCATCTCCGCCAGCTCCTCGGAGGTGTACCGCTCCGAGTTGTGGGCAAGCTCCCCCGCGAATCCCATCACCGCGGCCAGCGGAGTTCGCAACTCATGGCTCACCGCTGCGATGAAGCGATCCTTGGCCTGGGCCAGCTCCATCAGACCCTCCCGGGCGGCTTCCCGCTGCCAGTAGGCCCCAATCATGTCGGCGGCCCTCATCAGCCCCTCGACCTCGGCTTCTGACCAGGTGCCCTCTCTGACATGGTCGGTGTAGCCGAGTGAGCCGATCCAGCGCTTACCGATCCAGATCGGGGCCATGATCTCAGCCCTGACCCCCGCCGCCTCGTACATGCCACGGAGGGGCTCGGAGAGGTCCGCCACAGTCAGTCTCGCCGGCCTCCCGGCGCGGAGGAGCGCCTCGGCTTCCCTCATGTCGCTGTAGTCGCCCGAGGTGGGTGGCCGACCCGCGTAGCCCTCGACTCTGGCGTCGACCACTATCTCCCAGTGCGCCCCGTCAGGGCCGTCACGGTTGATGTCGATGTAGGCGTAGGAGGCGTCGGTGGCATCGAGAATGGCGGTCAATGCGGTCTTCAGCGGCTCGTCGGCCCCACGGCTGAGAAGGGCCTCGGAGCATTGGGCCAGGGAGCGCTGGATCCGCGTCTGTGTCTCCTGCTCCTCGAGCGTTCCGTGAAGACGCACGATCATCCGGTGGACCATCGCCATCACGATCACCTGCCCGGGGATGCCGATGATGATGAGACCCAGGATGTGATTGCTCGACATCTCGTGCATGAGCACTGCGATCAGGGTGTAGGCGCCGACCAGCGCGGAGAAGAGATGAACCGGCCAATTGGACAGGTGATCCCGGGTCGCCATGTAGACCAGCCCGATCAGGATCAGCATCCCGAGTGTGATCGCCGGGTCGAAGTTGCTCAGCGACGCCCCGATCGTGAAACCGAGGACCGACATACCCCCGTACACCACTGCCAGGAATATGAAGGCGTACTCGGTCCTGGCGTCATGACGGAGCTCATGGAGCGCGAGCAGGACGAGAAATGCGTCGATAGCCGCGTTGAATTGCGACTTTGCCCCCTGACCTGACTGGACGGTGAGCTCATAGATCAGCGCCGCCGCGGCGATGAGAGCAAGGGCTATCAGCACGGCGCGGCGCGCCTCATAACCAAACTGGCGGGCCGACGGGATCATCGCTCATCTATATCGGCCGGGAGCCACCCAATCCTGAGCACGGCGGCAGTTGTCATTTCAGACCGTGGGCCACGAGGGTAAGTCGACTGATCAGGCATGCCGCCCGGCGTCGCATGATGCATGTGAAGGCCGTCCTGGTCGACGGGGTGCTTTCTATGGTGGGCTCGGTGAAGGTCAACCGGCGGTCGGTGGAGAAGGACGAGGAGGTGGCGATGGTGGTCATCGACGAGGAGATCACCGAGACCCTGGAGACCCACTTTCGCGAGGACACCGCCGTCAGCTCACGGGTCACCGTCACATACGAGCGGATCCCACTGCATCGACGGTTGCTCACGCTTCTCCTCCGGCCGATCAGACCGGAGATGTGACCGCCATGGGGACCGACACGACCAGGCCGAGCGTGCTCTTCCTCTGCGTCCACAACGCCGGGCGGTCGCAGATGGCGGCCGGATTCCTGCGTCACCTCGTCGGCGATCGGGTGGAGGTGTTCTCGGCGGGATCGGAGCCCTCAAATGCGATAAACCCAACTGCTGTCGAAGTGATGGCTGAGAAGGGGATCGATCTCGCCGGCCAATCGCCCCGCCGCTGGGACGACGACATGGTGCTCGCCGCCGACGTGGTGGTCACGTTGGGATGCGGGGACACTTGCCCCTACTTCCCGGGCAGGCGCTATCTCGACTGGGAGGTTGGCGATCCCTCGGGAAAGCCGATCGATGAGGTGCGCGAGATCAGAGACGAGATCGAGACGCGAGTCCGCGATCTGATCCGAGAACTGACATCCTCCAGCTGAGCTGAATCCTCGGCATCCGATGCCGGCTCAGGCGAAGCCGAACAGCGGCGGCAGCAGCCATGCGACTGTGGCGGTCCAGATTGCGAGGATCGGCAGGTAGTCGGTCTGCCAACGCTCCACGGGGTGGAATGGGATGGCGCTGCCGATGAAGCGCGCCAGGAGCCAGACGGCCCAGACCAGGTTGACCAGGAGCACGATGTTGAGACCCAATGCCGCGACTCGGTTGGGGGTGATCCCCAGGTCGACGATCCGGTCGATCATGGAGCCGAGGACCATGGCGTCGAGCGCCAGTGCGGCCACCACCGCCACCAACTGAATCCGGTCCATCCAGCCAGCGGGTTGTGTCGATGGCCGGGCTGAGATCCGGTAGAGGAGCAGGCCCAGCACCACGATGAGGAGGAGGTCGAAGACGCCGATGACCTCCCGGTCGAACTCGTCGCCGAGGCCGAGGACGGCGTAGGCGACGGCGACGACGGAAAGCATCACCGCGAACAGCGGCGTGAAGATGGTGGTCAACACCGGGGCCATGTTCTCGATCACGCTTTGCTTCGCCTCTACGAGCCAGGCAGCCACGATCACTGCGCCTGCGGCCCCCGATGGGACGACCCACTCGACCACGGCGTTCACCACTTCCGCGCCCGCCGGCTCGAGTATGAAGACGGTGAGCCCGATGAGCACGCCACCGCCGAGGGCGATAAGCACGTAGTAGATGAACCACTCCCCGGTGAAGCGGACGAAGTCCATCCGCCGCTCGTGGGAGCGCCAGGCCGCCCCCATGTAGGGATAGGCAACCGCGAACCAGAAAGCCACCGGCAGGTGGAGGGCGGCGAGCAGCTCGGTCGAGGAGTCCTCTTGCCAGGGGTAGATGTTGATCAACAGGGCCCCGATGGCAAATGGAATGGTCGCGGCGGCGACCTGTCTGGGAGAGAGACTGTTCCTCCGGGCGAAATACCAGGCCAATACCGGGAGGACCAGCAGGGCGGCGTTGTGGAGGTAGAGCTCGTCCAGCCCGGTCGAGGACTGGGTCAACAAGCGCGGAATTTGGATCGCCAATGCGGCGACGACGGCGAAGGCCAGCGCCTCGGCGAACCCTGTCGATTCCACCTCCGGCTCGAGCCCTGCGGGCATCGAGAACTGGCGCCAGAGCCTGCCGCCGTGCTCAAGGGCAAACTCGCGTGACAGGTCGTCGATGTCGCCGAGCCGCTTGACGGCGATGAGAAAGGCTTCGTCAGGGGCGAGCCCGGATCCGCCCAGATCGGTTATCTGCTCGCGGAGGTGTGTCTCCAGCTCCTCGATGTCGTGTCCGCCGACCCCATTGGCCTGGCTGACATGGTTACGCCACTCGTCGATGAGGGATTCGAGAAGTTCGGTCACGAGATCTCTCCCACGAGGTGCCGCACCTGGAGCTGCTGCCAGAGATCGTCCAGAGCGCTGGTGACGGTCGCCCATTGTCGTTGCTGATCAGCGAGCGCTGATCGCCCTTCCTTTGTGATGGCGTAGTACTTGCGACGCCGCCCCTCCTCCGAGGTCCGCCAGTCGGCGGTGACGTATCCGAGTCGGTGAAGCCGGTGGAGCAGGGGATAGAGCATCCCGTCGGTCCACTCGATCTCGCCGTCGGAGAGCTCTCGCACCCGTTTCAGGATGGCGTACCCGTAGCTCTCCCCCTCGTCGAGGATCGCCAGCACTAGCGGTGTCGCCGATGCCGCCACCAGGTCTTTGTCGATCTGCAAACCCGCGACCTCCGATACCTAGCGGCACTATACATGGCACTGTTAGGTATTCAAGGGCAAGGTCGGAATCGATTGAGGAGAACCCGGCCCCGCAGATATACTTCTCATTCCGCTCGAAGTCTCGGGTGGGTCTCGGGCGCGTAGAACAGTCTGGAGTGTTCGCCGGCCTGTCAAGCCGGAGGTCGCGGGTTCAAATCCCGTCGTGCCCGCAAACCCAAGATCGATGGTCTCGGGTGTTTGGTCAGGTAGCTCAGTTGGTAGAGCGCCGGTCTGAAAAACCGGAGGTCGACGGATCGATGCCGTCCCTGACCACCAACGAGGTTGCAGCCCTTGGCGGTGCTGTGAGGGCTCTGCGAACCCTTCTCACTCCGCCGGACTCTTACCCTGACCTGTCGTGGACTGGACCGATCCCGGCTTTCTCGAGCAGGCAGAGCGCTGGATAAGGGTACATACCCAAGGCGTGGAGACGATCACACAGTCCCACGTCCAGCCCTGGTCCACCGTGCTCAAGGTCTCGACTCCCCAGGGGAACCTGTGGTTCAAAGCGGTCACCGAGGCCGACCGATACTCCGTCCCCCTAACCCAGCTGCTGGCCGAGGTTCGGCCCGACCTGGCACCGGAGCTAGTGGCCGCCGACCCGGGTCGCAGATGGATGCTGATGACCCACGGTGGCGTCACGTTGCGCGAGCTGGACAGCACCATCGAACAGGTGCGCAGATGGGAGGTCTTCCTTCCCGAGTACGCCGAGCTGCAAATGGAGATGACTCCCCGCTACGCCAGGATGGCCTCGTTGGGGGTTCCACCGATGCCACTCGCCGAGCTGAGCCGCCGAACCGCCGACTTACTCGACTCGCCCCGGCTCCTCCTCCTCGACGAGCCCGATGGGCTCAGCATCTCATCTCGGGACCAGCTGCGCGCCCTGTTGCCCGATATCGAGCGGATGTGTCTGCGACTGGCTGGACACGGAATCCGCGAAACGGTCCAGCACGACGACCTCAATTCCGGCAACGTCTACTTCAGAGACGGCCGCTACCGGGCCTACGACTGGGGTGACGCCTGTCTCAGCCATCCCTTCCACACCCTGACGGTCACGCTGCGATCCACCGCCTACCACCTCGATCTCGAGCCGGGTGGGGCGGAGCTGCAGCGCATGAGAGACGCCTATCTGGAACCTTTCACCTCGTACTGCCCCATGGACGAGTTGGTCGCCGCGGCGAGAATCGCCTACCGCACCGGCACACTGGCCAGAGCACTCTCCTGGGCCAGGTACTACGAGGTTATGGGCCCACAGGGTCGTAGGGAAGCAGCAGAGTCGGTGGCCTATGGCCTGCAGCGGTTCCTCGAAGCCAGGCCGCTCGGCAGCTGGAGATGGGACTGAGTCACCCCCCGCAGTGGTGTCGGGACCTCCCGTCGGGTCGCCCGGTCAATCAGCTCAGAGCCGGACTCTGGGACAGGTCAAGGTACGGATCACCCCACCCACAACCTGCACCTCTGAGACGCTGAGCTGGCCGACAGCGTCGATGTCATCGCGGCGAGGCGAGCGATCACGTCGTATGGCTCGGTGCCGCATCGACACCAGTTGACTGCCTGAGCCCGATTGAAGCGAACGACGTCAGCGCACCAGGTGATAGACGATATGGGTGACAGCGGTGGTGCCACGCGCTGACACTTGTTCGAATGCCATCGGTGGTACCCCGTCGTAGAGACGCTCCCCTGCTCCGATGATCGTGGGTGTGATGTGCGCCCGCAGCTCGTCTATGAGTCCGGCGGCTAGATACTGGTTGATAGTGCCGGCGCCGCCGGCGATGGCCACGTTGCGGTCGCCCGCGGCTGCCCGGGCCCGGTCCAGTGCGGAGTGGATGCCTTCGGTCACGAAATGGAACGTTGTGCCCCCCTCCATCGGGAGGTCGGCCCGCTCCCGATGGGCGAGAACGAAGACGGGTGCGTGGTAGGGCGGCTCATCGCCCCACCAACCCTTCCATGAGAGATCCCACTCCCCGCGATCGGGACCAAACATGTTTCGTCCCATGATGAAAGCGCCCGCATCGACTATGGCGTCGATTTCGGCTTGGCTTTCCACGTTGGTCCCAAACACCGACGATTCCGTATCATCGGGATTCTCGTAGTACCAGTCGTGGAGACGGTTGTGCTCGATGACGCCTAACGGCTGCTCGAGAGTCTGGTTCGGCCCGGCCACAAAACCGTCCATAGAGACCGAGATATCGCAAGTGACGCTGGGCATGGTCTTTCTCCCGGTTGAACGCGGTATACCTCGTTTACCAGAAAGGAGGGTATGGAGCGATCAGGTCGCAAGCAAGGTCCACTCAAAGACGGGCTCACGGACCGACCTGTTCTAGAGCACACCCGCCCCGTCATCAAAGCGTTCCACTTTCATCGGTCGAGATCTCGCCGTCGGTCCTGGAGATCGGTGAGATACGCCTCCAGCCCCGAGTCTCCCAATCGTGAAACTGCTGTTCTTCAGGGGTTCAACAAAGCGCAGATGGTGGTCGATAACCACCGCGTAGTCGCTGGTCACAACGTCGCGGCGGGGAGTGAGCTCTGGTCTGAAAAACCGGAGGTCGACGGATCGATGCGGTCCCTGACCACGACAAACAGTCGTATCAGAACTCGAAGGTGCAGTTGCCGGCGCGCGGGCACAGCCCCGGATCAGCCACTCGACCAGGAGACCCAGGAGCCCTTATGAACTTGGACGGGGTCACCCCCGGCGATGGTGTGGATCCAGATGCCGGGGTTGCCCTCGATTGCCCCTACCAGGGCAAACGCCGCCGAGTCGGGTGACCAGAGACGCAGGGATTGCCCGTACTGATCGAAGAACCGGAGCACCTCCCCGATGAGGGCGGGATGGGGGACGATCACCGAAAGCTCGGTGGTCTCACCGTCACGCCAGATCAGTGTCTTCACCTCACCGCTTCCCTCGGATCCGAGAGCAAGGGCCAAAAGGCTGTCCCCGTCCGGGCTCCAGAACAGGCCGACGGCGGGAGCGGTGGAGACCTCGTCGATCTCGCCAGAGGCGATGTCGATCACGACGACCCGATTGGCCGGCAAAGCCGACGCCGGATGGAAGGCGACATCGACTACGGGGGCCGAGCCCGCCACGAACGCCTGGACCGCGACCCGACTCCCCTGGGGGTTGGCCACGAAGGTGACCGGTCCGGGAACGGTGGCCAGCAACCGAGGCTCACCCTCCTCCGGGCGCAAAACGAGACCTTCCGGGGCCAGGTGGAGCACACCCTCCGGAAGCCAGGCTGGAGCCTGATAGCCCGGGGCGGTCTCACCGAGGCTCTCAGTGTTGCCCTCCAGGTCGAGTGTGGCGAACAGTTCCAGTTCGACGTGGACCGCAAGCCTGGTCCCGTCCGGACTCCATGAGAAGTAGAAGGGCGAACCTGTAGCGAGGACCCGAGCGGACCGGGTGGCCACATCCACCACCTCCAGCTCGATCGAGGTTCCTTGCTCGGAGTTGTGCAGGGCCCCCACGCTGGTCCCGTCCGGGGACCAATAGGTGAAGAACGGAGCCGCGATCATCTCGGTCAGCGTTCGGTCATTTCCCGATCCGTCGCTGAACCCCAACCCGAAGCCGGAGGCTCGAAGCTCGGCCCAGGAGAGCAGGTCCTCCACCGGGGAGAAGGTGGGCTGGCGATAAGCGGCGTCCCCACCCGCATCGTCGGTTATCGCTGTCGAATTGGATCCGTCCGGGTCGATCGTCACCACGTTGCCCGACTCATCGAGCACGACGAGACGACCGGGAAGGTCGGCGACCTCGGTACGAAGAGGAGTGGTGGTGGTGGTCGACGGCGCGGTCGTGGTGGGGTCGGCCACTTCCCCGCCGGTACACGCTGCAATGAAGAGAAGAAGGGCTCCTGCGAGAAAAAGGGCACGTCGCGGCATCCTGAGACGAGGGTACCGGTCGGCATCTCGTGCCGAGTTGGCGCCCAGTCAAGGGGGAGCCCAGTTGGACCTCACCCGACCTACGCTCGTCACTCAGATGGTCCACGAACCAGAAATCCCCAGAATTGGGGAAGAGATGGGTGGCGACGGCGCGGTCCTCGCCGAGCAGCTCCAGCGGGCCCACCAGGCGGCGGAGACCGCACGATTGGTCATCTTGGTGGAAGGGGTCAGCGACCAGAGAGCGGTCGAGGCATTGGCGCGCCTTCGTCGGCGCGATCTGGAGAAGGAGGGCGTGGTCGTCATCCCCATCGCCGGTGC
>Ga0299913_10004559_pt1 | contig 11650 bp, 13 predicted proteins | sample RVTome_9_FD_201360 | JGI IMG/M metagenome (GOLD analysis project Ga0299913, IMG submission 201360) | Soil microbial communities from uranium-contaminated site in the Upper Colorado River Basin, Wyoming, United States - RVT155D38 (version 2) ... | reverse complement strand
GGTCGCGGCCTTCGCCGTGAACCGGCAGCTGGTCCAGACGCCGCTGGCCTGGTCTGCCAACATCGCCTTCAGCCGCGGGGGCGCGTCGGCGTTCATCGGTCACCAGGATGTCGCCGTTCGATTGGTCTCTAGGTTCTCGGGCTCTAAGCGAAGGGTCGCGCGCGTGAATCTGGGCCGGCCGCGACGCAAGCAGATCCGCCTATATACGCGCCAAGGCGGTCGTCTCACGCGGCCCCCCAAGGACGCCTGCGCGGCGCGCCTTTCCCGGCGCGGACCATTCACGATCCACCCGAGCTCTTCGACGGTCTCGGCTAACTACCGTGTCGAAAGGGTGGCTTGCCGCCGCCACCGCATGGCTCTCAAAGGCGGGATGGTCGTCGCGAGCCGCCGCAGGGGTCCGGGCCGCGACTACATCCAGGACCTTCGCGGCCAGCGTCGTCAGCGGTTGGAATGGTCGCTGGGGTGGCCCAAGGTCGCGGAAACCTTGGGTGGGAACCCCGTACTCGTCAAGGATGGCGAGATCGCCTGGCACAACCTGAGAGGGATGAGTTCCCCGCTCTTCCAGCCCCACCCACGCACCGGCATCGGGCTCAGGAAGGACGGGAAGATCATGTTTGTGACCGTCGACGGAAGACGCCCTCGTTATAGCCGCGGGATCTCGATGATCGGCTTCGCGAAGCTGATGCGCTCGCTGGGTGCGGAGTGGGCCCTGAACCTCGACGGCGGAGGTTCTACGACCATGGTCGTCGGCGGGAAGGTCGTGAATCGTCCTTCCGATGGACGCCAGCGCGCGGTGGGTTCCGCTCTGCTGCTTGTGCGCGACGGGGCGAAGAGACGGACGAGCACCGTCACCACGGAGGGCGAAGAAGAAGACCTCGTCTCCGATGTTCGGACGATCATCGACACGCGCGTTTCGATCGCGACGGCCGAACAGGATCCGGCTTCGGTCGGTGGTCTGTCGTCATGGTTGATGAGCGAGGGCCGGATGCTCCCGCCCAGCTTGCGGGGAGTCGCCGGCCGTTTCGATGCCGCGCGGCTCGTAGGTCGGCGCGATCGCTAACAAGACCGCTCCTTCGCTCTAACTGTGCTCATCCACCCATGATCTTCGTGGGTGAGGGGACAGAAGATGTCTATTGACCCCTGGCGTCGTGGACGTTCACGCCTATCCGCTTTTCCAGCATGTGCTCGGTGCCGATGGCTAAGCGATCCTTGCTGACGGTGTAGAGGATGTCGATGTTCGTGTTGTTCGCCGAGTACTCGCGGAGCACCCGAGAGAGACCTCCTGGCTCGTCCACAAGATCGATCAGGTCGACCGGACGAGCGCTGGTCACCTCGTAGCCGGCCCCCTCGATCAGGCCGCGTGCCTGGTCGCCTTCCTGGACGACGATGTGGATGAATCCCCATCGCTCGCCCGGTCTGAGGTCGCCACAAGCTCCAAGGATGTTGATGCCGGCATCTGCGACCAGCTCGCAGATGTGAGTGACCGCGCCCGGCCGGTTGGGAACGACGATGCGGATGTCGGTCGGCATGGCCTGTTCTTACGAGGCGGAGGGGTCGAAATCCAGCGCGCAGGAATTGATGCAGAACCTCTTGCCGTTGGGGCCGGGGCCGTCGTCGAAGACGTGGCCGAGATGACCGCCGCAGTTCTTGCAGACGACCTCGGTGCGGACCATCCCGTGGCTGACGTCGTCGCGCAACTCGACGTTGGCGGGATTGGCAGGGTCGGTGAAACTTGGCCATCCGCTGCCGGAATCGTACTTGGTCTCCGAGCTGAACAGCTCCGCACCGCAGCCCCCGCACTTGTACATCCCGGTGTCCTTGTTGTGTGTGTACTTGCCGGTGAAGGGAGGCTCGGTGCCTCTCTTGCGAAGGATCTCGTACTGCTCGGGGGTCAGCTCGTCACGCCACTGCTCGTCGGTCTTCTGGACGGTTTCGGTCATCTCGAGAGCTTACGCGCCTTGGGGGCCTATCGGGGCGACCCGGTAGGAAGGACCCGCCATCCGCCGCTCGGCCTCGATGCTGTGCTCCTCGCAGAGGCACTTGAAGAAGCGGTATTCGTAACCCTCGTAGACGTCCAACCGAGCCACCACGGGCTGTCCGCACCGGCGCCCCGGCAGCCATCGCGACCCTGCCTCGCAACGGTTCTTCGCCAAGGCCTTGTCCGCCCGGTTCTCGCTCCGGTGGCTATCGATCGAGTCGGCAAGGATCACGCCCGCCAGCGGCCCATTGCACAGCAGCATGAAGAGCAGAACCTTCACGTCCACAACTACAAGCCTCGCGCTGAAGAGCGACGGGGTCCAGGACGGGGAGGGGTCAGTCTCCGTAGGACAGCGAGATGGCGCGGACCCCGACCTGGGCGACCCAGTGTGAGTAGCACATATATCCGGGGTCGCCGGCGTAGCTCTCGTCGATGTAGAGGTCGGGACGTCCGACGTGATAGCGGATCAGCTCGGCGTAGTTGTCCCGATAGGCGGTATCTCCCGTCGAGCGGTACAGCTGGTAGAGGGCGAAGGCACGGGTGAAGTTCAGGCCGCCGGCGTGACAGTTGGCAGGCTCGCTCACTGGGTCTATACGCAGAGCTTTCTTCGGCAGTCGAGCGGCAACCCACTTCTCCGTTGCTTCGGTGCCCCTCGTCTGGATGACGGCGGCGAGTCGCATCAAGCACGTCGGCTGGAAGCCGGTCGCCTTCGGGTTCGTGTCGTTCTTCACCGGACAGAGGCCGTCGAGCGAATCCTCGAGCAAGGGCTGCGTCGCCTTGCGAACTGCCGCGAGCAGGGCCTTGTCTTTGGTGAACCTCGCCCAGGAGTCGAGGTTCAACAGAGACCAGCTGTAGTTCGGATGTGCGGTGTTCAAGATGAAGTTCTGTGCGGAACCTTCGGTCACGCGCTCCTCGAACCAAGCGACCATCTGTTCGGCTGCGAAGTCGGCCATCGCACGCAGATCCTTCTCGCCGGTGACCATCTCGTGTTCGCGGGCAAGGATCAGGAACCACCCGAACCCATAGGGGTTCTCGGTCAACGGGAAGTCGGGGGCCTTCGCCTGCTCGTAGGCTTCCTCGGCCGGGATCAGCGAGACGCCCTGCGGAGCGAACTGATCGTTCAGCAGATCGAGGTAGCCGTCTTTCCCGGTGCGCCGATGCAGGACGAGGTGGGAGTACGCGGCGTGCACCGCCGAGTGCCAGTCCAGGCACCCGTGGAAGATCGGGCTGAGCGGATCGATCAGCGAATCCCGCCGTTGGAAGCAACTGACGAACGCGGGGGCGAGCTCCTCCAGGAGCTTCGTGCGATCCGCGAGGAATGCCGACCAGTCGGAGCGGGCAGGTCCCTTGGCCGAGGCGACTGGGGTCAGCGAGGACGCGAGGGTCGCGACGACCAGGGCGATACCGAGGAGAGCGCGCTGCGGTCGTCGTACGGACATGATCCCTTCTTCGTTGGTGGCCTAAGGAGTGGTTCTGCGCCGGGGGTCCTTCTCCTACCGGGGGCGATCAGACACCCGAATCTGGCAGACTCGGCCCCCGACCGATAGAGCCAGCATGAGGAGGACCGAGCATGAGCGAGGACGCCGGCCGTGAGCAGAACGAGGACGACGGGAAGGTAACCGTGGACGAGCCCACAGAACCAACCTTGGATCCGAAAGACGGAGACCTACAAGCGGCGGACGGTCCTTCCGGCGAGGATCGTGACGGTCCGGGCGACACGAGCCAGGGGACCCCTGGAGGGGAAGAGTCACCCGAGAGTGGCGACTGAGGCAACGGTCCTCGAGGTCGACGGGCGGGAAGTAAGGATCACCAACCCGTCCAAGGTCTTCTTCCCCGCGTCGGGAGCAACCAAGCTCGACCTCGCCAACTACTACGAATCCGTCGCCGATGGCGTCCTGCGCGGCGCCCGCAACCGTCCCACCACGATGTATCGCTGGCCGAACGGTGTGGACGCTCCGGACGACGCGTTCTATCAGAAGAGGTTGCCCGACAAGGGCCGGCCCCCGTGGCTCGAATCGGTGGTCGTGCGGTTCCCGAGCGGACGGCAGGCAGACATGCTCGTGATCGCGGACCTCGCACACCTCTTGTGGGCCGTGAACATGGGGTGCATCGACCTCAACCCGTGGCCCGTTCGGCGTGACGACGTCGATCATCCGGACGAGTTGCGGGTCGACCTGGACCCGACCCCCGGGATCGATTTCGACGACGCGCGCAAGGTAGCGATGGTTGCCAAGGATGTGCTCGAGGAGCACGGTCTGACGGGCTGGCCGAAGACGTCGGGGAAGCGTGGGATCCATATCTACGTGCGGATCGAACCGAAGTGGGGGTTCCAAAAGGTTCGCCGCGCGGCACTCGCGTTCGCCCGCGAGGTCGAGCGTCGAGCCGGGGGGCTAGCAACCACCGCGTGGTGGAAGGAAGAACGACACGGCGTCTTCGTCGATTACAACCAGAACGCGCGCGATCGCACGATCGCTGCGGCCTACTCGGTCCGGCCGTTCGCGCCCGCACAGGTGTCGTGCCCGCTGGCGTGGGACGAGGTGCCAGACGCGGACCCCGCCGCTTTCACGATCGGCACCGTTCCGGATCGGATCGCGAGGAGCGGCGATCCCCACGAGGCGATCGACGACACGGTCGGCGAACTAGACGCATTGCTCGAGCTGGCCGACAGGGACGAGAACGAGGGCATCGGCGACGCCCCCTGGCCGCCTCATTTCCCGAAAGGCGACAAGGAGCCGACCCGCGTTGCGCCGTCGCGCGCCAAGAAGCCGGCCAAGAAAGCGACTCAGAAGGGGCGCAAGAAGTCCGGCAGTTGATCGAAGGTGCAGCTGCTGGGTTTCCTATCGGGGCGCCAGTTCAGGAACGAGACCGCGTGACGGAAGCGCCCTCCGAGAAGGCGATCGAAACCGACCTCGCACACGAGCTCCGGTCTGATCGCTACCCATGACGTGTCCTTCCCGCCGGTCCACCGGCTTGGCCCACCCGGGGTACGACCCCGGCCGAAGCCCCCCTTTCCTTCGAGCTTGCTCAAGCGTGCCAGCAGATCCCGTCGCTCCTGTGCCTTGAACCCCGAGGTGTGACCTACGTAGTGGAGGTCCTTGTCGGCGTCGTAGAGACCCAAGAGCAACGAGCCGATCCCGTCGCCGGTCTTGTTCAGCCGGTAACCGCCGACGACGCAGTCACAGGTGCGCTGCTGCTTGACCTTTATCCAGCCGCGCTTGTTCGGTTCGTAGGGGGAATCCAGCTTCTTGGCGACGACGCCGTCCAGCCCGATCCGCTCATAGCGATCGAGCCATCCCTCGGCTTCATCCGCATCCTCGGTCCAGGGGCCGATCAGGAACCGGCGGTGGCTCTTCCCGGTGGTCGCGACCTCCTTGATGGTCGCATCGGTGCTCTTGCGCTTCGGCGCACCGAGCGCATCGACGAGTGCCGCTCGCCTGTCCGCGAGGGGCGCGTCCATCAAGACCTTCTTGTCCAAGGCAAGCAGGTCGAAGACCACGAAGCTGGAAGGAGTCTTCTCGGCCAACATGTTGACCCGTGACTCGGCCGGGTGGATCCGCTGCAGGAGGGCATCGAACTCGAGACCGTCGGCGCCGGGGATGACGATCTCGCCGTCGACAACGCAACGAGCGGGCAACGCGTCTGCGAGCACGCCGAGCAGTTCGGGGAAATAGCGTTCGAGGGTGCGTTTGTCGCGGCTCATGATCTCGATCTTGGGCCCGTCGCGGAAGACGATCCCGCGGAAGCCGTCCCACTTCGGTTCGTAGGACCATTCATCACCGGTCGGCACGGTCTCGGCGAGCTTGGCGAGCATCGGACTCAATGGGGGAGCGAGCGGAAGCGCCATGTCGGGCATTTAACCTCGCTTGCGATGAGCCTCACCAACGCGCAGATCGGCGAGCTGCTGGCCCTGAGGGCCGAAGAGGTCGCGGGGGACCGGCAGCGCGCATACCGGCGAGCGGCCCGGGCCGCGTTCAAGTGGCCCGATGAGGTCACCGACATGCTCGAGGCAGAGCGACCCCTGATCGACCTGAAAGGGATCGGGGCGAAGCTGTCGGGGTTGATCCGTACTTGGATCGAAGACCCTCCGGACATACTCGACCCTCCGCCGATCAGGGACGGATTCCGATCCTTCGCCGAAGCGCGCGCGATCCTCGCCGCGCATCCCGGATGGGCCGAAGGGGTAAAGGGGGATCTCCAGATGCACTCGGAGGAGAGCGACGGGAAAGTCCCGATCGAGGAGATGGCCCGCACCGGGATCGATCTCGGCTACTCGTATATCGCCATCACCGATCACTCCAAGGGATTGAAGATCGCCGGTGGTATGGATGAAGAGGGATTCGCTGACCAAGGTCGCCGCATCGACGAGTTGAACGGGCGACTTGTCGACCAGGGTTCCGACTTCAAAGTGCTGAAGGGGATCGAGATGAACCTGTCTCCCGACGGCAGCGGCGACATGGAACGCGACTGTCTCGGCGCACTGGATCTGGTCCTAGGCTCGTTCCACTCGCAGCTCAGGCGCAAAGAGGACCAGACCGATCGCTACATCGCCGGGATCGAGAACCCAGATGTAGATGTGCTCGGCCATCCGCGATGCCGTATCTACAACTTCCGCGTCGGCCTGCTCGCCGACTGGAAGACGGTGCTCGAAGCCGCGGCCGATAACGGAACGGCGGTGGAGATCGACGGTTTCCCGGATCGCCAGGATCTGAACGTGGAGCTGCTCGAGATCGCACGGGATGCGGGATGCTGGATCTCGATGGGCACCGACGCGCACAACCAGGAAGAGATGCGGTACTTGCCGGTGGCCCTCGCCGCCGCCATCAGCGCAGGGATACCTCGGGAGAAGATCCTGAACTTCATGACCGCCGACGAGCTCGCGGCGTGGGTTTCAGATAGACGCGGCTGAGAAGCTCCGTCCGTTGGTGGCGAGGACGGTGCCGGGAGCCGGCGGAGATAAGGTCGCCGCATGTCTAGTCTCGTAGCGGTAACGGTCGTGGGCGTAGATAGGCCCGGCATCGTCGCGGCGATATCGAAGGTTCTCTACGACCGCGGCTGCAACCTCGAAGATGTGTCGTCGACGATCCTGCGCGGGCACTTCTCGATGATGCTGTTGGTGCACGTGCCGGCCTCGGTCGATGCCGAGACCCTAGAGGGCGAGCTCGATGAGGCAGGCAAGGGTCTCGGGTTGACAGTCACCGTCAGGCCGGTCGAAGAGACCACATCGGAGGTGCCGTCCCCTACGCACATGGTGTCGGTCTACGGGTCCGACAAGCCCGGGATCGTCTTCAAGGTGGCGGAGACACTCGCCTCGGCCGGTGCCAACATCACCGACCTCGCATCACGAGTCATCGGCGAAGGTTCGGCCCCCGTCTACGCTGTGATGCTCGAGGTGGTGTTCCCCGAAGGGACCGATCCCGACTCAGTCCTCTCGTTGCGCGACGAGCTCGACGTGGACGTGAGTGTGCATCCCGTCGAAGCGGACCTGCTTTGACATACAGGTGACCGTCAGACCGGTCGTTCGCTTACCCGAGCGGGTACTGAAGCAACGCGCCGACGAGATCGGTTCGGCTCCCGACCGCGAGTTGGCAAGCGACCTGATCGACACGATGGAGTCGTCTCCCGCGTGTGTAGGTCTCGCGGCGCCACAGATCGGCGTTTCTCGGAGGGCCTTCGCCCTTGACGTGAGCAGCCACCCGAAGACGACCACCTGTCACGGACTGGTCGTGATGTTCGATCCGGTGATCATCGACTCGACCGGCCGCGAGATCGGCCGTGAGGGATGTATGAGCGTGCCCGATCTGACGGCGAACGTGGGCAGGGCCGTCTCCATCATCGTGCAGGGGATGGGCCCCGAAGGCGAGCTCCTGGAGATCGCGACCGAAGGCTTCGAGGCCCGTGCGTTCCAGCACGAGATCGATCACCTCGACGGACTACTGATCCTGGACCGCGTCGCATCCCTAGCGACGGACGTCTTCCGTCGCAAGGTCTACAAGTAGCTACCCGGTCCGGTAGGGCTTCCGGCCGACAAGGGTGGCTATTCGGCGTCGGCCAGTTCCGAGGATTTGCGCGCGCGGCGGCGGGAGCGGGTGACCCGGTCGCGGCCCCCGCGTTTGGATTCGTACAGAGCCTCGTCGGCGGCTTTGATCAACGACCGCCCATCGTTCGCGTGGGTGGGGAACGTCGCGACGCCCGAGCTCGCGGTTACCGGCTCGACCGTCTCGATCTCCGAGATCGCCGTGCGGAGCCGTTCTGCGACCGCTAGGGATTCCCTGGACGAGCACGACGGGAGGACCACTACGAACTCCTCGCCGCCGTAGCGGGCGGCGGTATCGAAATCGCGACACACCGAGGCAAGGGCTCCGGCGACCTTCTTCAATACCTCGTCGCCGGTCTGGTGGCCGTAGGTGTCGTTGAACGACTTGAAATGATCGATATCGAAGATCGCGAGCGTCACCTGCTCGCCGTTGCGCGCAGCTCGTGACAGCTCTCGCTCGAGCACCGACTCGAAGGTACGGCGGTTCGGGATCCCGGTGAGCGCGTCGGTCGCGGCCTGCTTCTGAACGAACTGGTGGAGTGATGCTTTCTCGGAAGCCAGAGCTGCATGCGACACGAACTGCGTGATCATGTCGACGACCCGCCTCTCGATCCTGCCGGTGCGCCCCGGATGCTCGACGACCAACGATCCAAGGGCCTTGCCTTCCACCGTCATGGGGAATATGGCGAGGTTGCGGGCGAACGGAAGTAGGGCCGTCAAGCGTGGGTCCGTTTCGGGGTCGAGCTGCTTCTTGAGCTGGTAGCGGCGCTCGTTGCAAGCCTTGGCCACCGTCTCATCGACCCCCGGCCGGATCGCAGCTGCTTCGTCCGGCCCCCGGAACGCCGACACCTTCATGTCGTTCAGGTTCCCGGCCAGCACCACTCCTCGCTTGAAGCCGAAGGACGCACTGACGCTTTCCAGCAGCATTTCCGAAACTGCGTCCGGATCGGCGGCCCCTTCGAGCTTCACTGCCATCGCGGCGAGATCTTCCATATCCGCCTTCCGCCGTTTCAGCTCGCGCTCGTTGAGATGCGAGAAGCGGGCGGTTACAAGGGCGACCGCGAGGAGCGATCCGATACGGAAGAGGGCTGCGTGGGTGAAGGCTGCACTGTCGGCGTCAACCGCGCCCAACTCTGCATCTCTGATCTCGAGGACCCCAGACGTCTGCGCGTAGTAGATAACGAAGCTCAACAACGAATGCCACAACGTCACCTTGAGCCCGGTCCTGTATGAGGCCAGAAGCGTGACGGCGATGACGTGGATGAACAGCAGGAAGCGCATCGGGCTCAAGACGCCACCGGCGATGTACATGACCCACGCCAGGTAGAGCCCATCGACGACCAAGGAGATGCTGATGATCAGCAGCCCACGGTTGTTCTCCATCCGCCGGAACCCCTCCGCGAGGGCGGTCAGGAGGAGATAGCCGGCGGTCCCCAGGATCAGTTCGGTGAAATCTGCTCCGACGACGTCGGGAGCGAATAGTCCGGCGATCAGGGCCAGGGCAGCGATGACGACCCGCAACACCTGGAGCGAACCCATCCGCTCCGCGAGTGACGCGATCTCTACCGCCTGCGGGCGAGCCCCCTGCGCCCCGGAAACCATCGAGAAGGAGCCTACGTGAAGCTCAGGAGGTCGTGCTCGGAATCGACCGGCGCCAGGGCCAGCTTGGGGTCTTTGCGGTCCAATCGGTTCTGCACCATCAGGAACGCGATCACGAGCACTATCAGAGCCAGCGGGAAGGCCGCCTGCTGCAAGGCCTCGGTCGCGATCCTGCCGATCTGAGTGACGAGGCTCTCTTCTGCCGGGACGGCGACCGGGACGACGGAGAAGCTTCTCCCGTCGTCGATAGCCGCAGCCAGCGCCTGCCCGTCGGCCCGGAGAGCCCCGGCGAGATCCTTGCCGAGGACGACGGAACCGTTGGTGGTGGGCGACGTGGTCCGGGTGGCTCCCTCGGTGCCCGTCTTGCGATCTTTCTTGTTCTTACCTGCGGTGCCGACGACGGCTTCCTCGACCGTTCCGACGATCCCACCGAGCGTGTCCGACCCGACGTTACCGAGGGTGTCTCCGGTGTCCTTGACGACCTCCTCGAGGCCTTCCTTCCCGGACTCGACCGTTTTCTCGACCACGTCCTTGGTGCCCCCGATGATCCCGCCAACGAGGCCCCCGCCGTTCCCTCCGCCGGAGGTCTCGCCTTCGCCTCCGGAACCGCCGCTGCTGCCCTCCAGGCCGTCGGTGATACCGCCGACGGTGCCTCCCACCGATCCGGTTGCGTCGCCGATCCCGCCGGCCGTTCCACCAACCGTGTCGCCGACGGTGTCGCCGAGACCCCCACCCAACTGGGCGTGAGCGGCTGGGGCGAGCCAGACGGAGACCAGCATCGCGAGCATGAAGGCGGGTACGGCTCGGGCAGTCCGGGAGTGCCTCATGGGGTTCGTATCGGCACCTCCCTGGTAATTCTTGACTAGGCCAGCACGGACGCATGCGTATGCGGGAATAGTGTATAAATATGCGTCCTATGGGACTAACGGTGAGCGTCTTGGGTGCATCGGGATACGCCGGAGGGGAGCTGATGAGGCTGCTCGAGGGCCATCCCGCGCTCACGATCGCAGGCGCAGCGGCACATAGCCAGGCGGGCGTCGCCGTGGACGTCGTCCATCCCCATCTCCACGCCGGTGACGGTCGGTTCCTGACCCTCGAGGAGGCGGCGGATCTCCCGGTCGATGTCTGCTTCTCGTGCCTGCCGTCAGGTGCGCTGGCGTCGGTAGAGGGAGGTCTCGACGCGGGTGTGGTCGTGGACCTGTCGGACGATCACAGAGCTTCCGGAACGTGGACCTACGGCTTGACCGAACACGCCCGCAGCGAGGTTGCGCAGGCGCGTCGCATCGCCAACCCCGGGTGCTATCCGACGGCCTCGTTGCTCGGCCTCGTCCCGTTCGCCGGTGTGGGTCTGATCGAAGGTCCCGTGATCATCGACGCGCTGTCCGGCGTATCCGGCGCGGGCAAAGGATTGAGTGACGCGATGTCGTTCTCCGCCCTTCACGGAAGCGTCGGGGCGTATGGAGCAACGACGCACCGCCATGTGCCCGAGATCGAACGAGGCCTCGCGGCCTTCGGCGGAGCCGACCTCACGGTTTCATTCACTCCACACCTCGTTCCGATGGCGCGCGGCCTTTTGGTCACAGCGCGCGCGTCGTTGTCGGCTCCTTGCGACGACGCAGCGGTGCTCGACGTTCTGCACGCGGCATACGACGCCGAGCCGTTCGTTTCGGTCACGGCTGAATGGCCGTCTACGAAATCGGTGCTGGGGACCAACCGAGCCCTTGTCTCGGCGCGCGTAGATGCTCGGGCCGGCCTCCTCGTGGTCTCGTCGGCGATCGACAACCTTGGCAAAGGAGCGGCGGGACAAGCCCTCCAGAACGCGAACGTCGCTCTCGGGCTCGGCGAGACCTCAGGTCTCGAGCAGATCGCGGTATGGCCATGAGGTTGCCGAACGGTTTCTCATCTGGCGGCGCCGCGTGCGGGATCAAGGCGGACGGCTCCCCGGACCTCGGGGTGATCGTCGCGGATAGACCGGTGGAATGGGCGGGGACGTTCACGCGCAACGCGGCCGCGGCGGCCAGCGTGCACTGGTGCCGTCA